>Ga0307405_10000096_pt1 | contig 37306 bp, 52 predicted proteins | sample 322Cmetagenome_2_FD_203311 | JGI IMG/M metagenome (GOLD analysis project Ga0307405, IMG submission 203311) | Maize rhizosphere microbial communities from greenhouse at UC Davis, California, United States - 322HYB-C-1 | ecosystem: Host-associated > Plants > Roots > Rhizosphere > Soil | place...
TGCTCGCGCTCGCGCTTGTTCGCACGGTGGCTCACGCAGACGCCTCCGACCCTGGGAGCACGGCGGTAGCAATGCACCACTCGAGCGCCATCGCAAGTGCTTCGTCGAGCGAGGGATCCACGAAACGCATGTTCGCACCGATGAAGCGCACCATCCATGCAGGCTCGGCCGCGATCGCGCCGCCCTCATCGATGCGGAACGTCGTGACCCGTCGCACGCGCGGCTTCAAAGACCGGGCGATCATGCGGCGGCCCTCCCCATCGCGCACATTGCATGGAACGCCGGCACGACAAGCCGAACGGTATCGACAAGCTCACGCTCGAGCCGCGCGGCGCGCTCGGCCTCCGGCGTCGCGATGAAATCGGCCGACCTGGGAAACTCCTTCCCGGTTAGCGTCATCGCGTGGCCGCCCGGGCCGCGGTGGCCACGAGCAACGTATCCGTCAAGGACAAGGCGCAGCGACGCATGCTTGACCGAATCGAGCTTTGCATCGAGCCGCACCGCGACCTGCGTGGCCGTCAGCCCGGGTGCCTCGGCCAGGCATTCGCAGACGCGGCGCGCAAGCAAACTCATTTGCTTTTCTTTCATCATGCATTCCTCACGATGGGAAATCGTCAACAGGCATCAGCGCGTCCCCGAACGTGGTCCGCGCGAATTGGTAGAGGTCACTGGCGTTGAAGCGCTGGGCGTCTTTCAGTACCGCCTCGATGGCGGCCGGCTCTCGAGCGGCGCGCGCGACCAGGACGCGGTAGTAGCGCCAGTCCTCGTCGGCTTTCCGGATCCGCACGCCGAGCTCGAAGCCCTTCGCGTCGACGCCGGCGGGGGAGTCGAACCAGCGCGCATCGGCCACGCCCGCGCCGCCACGCGCCGCCGGCGCCGCGCCAAGGAAGGTGTCGACAAAGGCAACGTAGGTCGGTCTGGCGTCGCTGTCGCGATCGCGGGCCTTCACGGCGGCCGCGTGCGCCTCGCGCAGCTGCTCGACCGTCACGCCCTTGCCGATCCAGGTCAGCACCACGGCGCGGTCGGTGCCGCGGTTCACCTGCAGCGCCTTACCGCGTTCGCGCTCCAGCTCGATCAGGAGATCGGTGAGCGTCGCCTCGGCGTCGGGTTGAGGGATGCTTATTTTTTGAGCAGCAGCTGCAGCCGGATCGGCGGCGCGCGCGTTGCTGCTGTTTACTGCAGGGTTAACTGCAGTATTAGACTGAACCTCCTTCAGTGCCTTCGTGTCGTTAGGTTCAGTGCCTTCCGGAACGACGTTCAGTGCCTCGGGTGAAGGCACTGAACGTCCTTCAGTGCCGTTATCCACAAGCTGCTGAACGTAGTTCAGTGCCTCGATTTTCCGCCCCGTTTTCCGAGGCACTGAAGCACGTTCAGTACGTTTCGCATCGCGGTCAGGAAGTTGGAAGTTCTCAGGGATGAGCGGATGGTATTGATTGCGCGCCCACTTCTGGCCGCCGTAACCGTGTTTCTCAGTGACGAGCCAGCCGGCCTTCGCGGCGGCGCGCAGATGCGTGATCACGGCCCGTTCCGACAGGCCCGTCTCATCTGCGAGCAGCAGCGTCGACGGATAGACAGGCTCACCCGCATCGTTCACATGGCACGACAGCGTAAGCAGAACGTGCCGCGTCGTAGGCGGCAGCGTCGAATTGATGATGGCATGGCGCCAAGTCCATGGCTTCATAGGCGACCCTTTAGTGCCCATACAAGGCCACCGCAAATACAGCCGAAGCCGGCGACGTAGAGCAAGATCACGATACCCATCTGGCTACCCGCCGATACCGCAGTCGCCGTATCCCTCGCGCGCGCAGGCGCAGTTCAGGCCCGTTTGCGCGAGCGTCGCGTGCGCCTCGAGGTAGCGCCGCGACACCACGCGGAGATCCAGCTGCTGGATCGCGGTGTCGATGCGATCGATCGTGATACCCAGGCTCCCGCCCAGGAAGCGACTCACCTGCGTGTCGTCCCACTTGAGTGCCGTCTGCACCGGGCCGCGCTTGTCCGGGTCGGTCAGTGCCTCGCGAAACGCCTGCTGCATCGAGGGCTTTTTCCTGACGAATTCAACTGTGCTCATGGTCGTTCAACCCGTAGCAAAAACTTCTGAATGATGTTGAGGAGAAGGATGGGTAAGGTGTGGGTCACCTGAAGGGAATCCACGGAAACGAGCTCAGTTGCGGATGTCCGATGACAGGGAAATCCCCTCTCAGACGATGAGCGAGCTCGGCCTCCGCGGCCTCCTTCATCAGCTCGCGAAAATTGCGGGCGGCGGCGCGCTCGCGGCGCCGGGCCTGGACCTGCTCGAATGTCGGGCGGCGCGTCATGCGGCCGCCGGAGTGTCGGATTCGTCGACCGGAACGATGAAACCAGGAGGAAGCGCACGGCCGCTCTGCACGGCAGCACCGATGACCATTGCGGTGCGCTGCTGATCCAGCTTGTCGGGCCACTGCGAAACGGCGCCCCTGGTGATGCCCAATGCACGGGCGAGCGCAGCACCGCTGCCAAAGATGGCGGTGGCCTGCTGTTTGGTGAGGTTCATGCGTCGGCTCCGAAGGGATTCGCCGACAGTATAGAACCCTATACTGACTTTGGAAAGCATACTAAACCGTGCTTCGTTTAGATTTCTAACCCATGAAAGCTCTCGAAGACCGGATCCGGACGATCCTTCACGAAACGCAGGCCGAGCAGATCGAGCTTGCGGAAGCTGCTGGGGTGACGAAAGGCACGGTGACACAGTGGCTCGACGGCAAGATCAAGTCGATCAAACTGGAATATGCCGTCGGCATCCAGAAGCGCTGGGGCTATAACCCCGTCTGGATCGTGATGGGCCAAGGCAAGAAGAAGTCGTCGGGCTTTTCCAACGTGCGCGGAGCAGAGATCGGTTCTCGGCGCGTTCCGCTGATCAGCTACGTCCAGGCCGGCAAAATGAGCGAGGCCGTCAATCCCTTTCCGCCTGGGGCTGCGTTCGAGTATTTGCTCACTGACCTTGATCTGTCCGATGGCGCGTTCGCGCTCGAGATCGATGGCCTATCGATGGCTCCCGAATTCAATCCAGGCGATCGCGTTATCGTGGAACCGGCCCTTACGCCGCGCCCGGGAGACTGTGTAGTCGCGAAAAATGGGCATGAAGAAGCCACGTTCAAGCGGTACCGCGTGCGCGGCATAAATGCAGCTGGCCAGGAGGTATTCGAGCTCGTGCCGCTGAATCCCGACTATCCAACAATCAACAGTGAACACGAGCCCGTGACGATCATTGCGGTGATGGTCGAGCACCGGCGATATCGGAAAAAATGACAACGGGCGAACGCCCACTTTCGGGGATATCAATGAAGCATCTGTTTATCGGAGCGCTCGCGGCTACCGTTTTATGTGGATGCGCCACATATGACCTCTCGCTGATGCCGCGCGGCCCGGGCAAGCTGGCGCACGGAGAAGCGAAGCAGATCGATAAATCGGTTTCAATCACGATTGACGGTCGCACATATGCTGGGCGCTACGTCTACGTGCAAGGTGGCTCCTTCACCCTCGCAACGGCTTTCGCCGGCGCCTATACCGCGACGGGCAACTCGATAAGCACAAGCGTCGTCGGTAACGGAAATGTTTTGGCGAGCTCCCCGGACGGCCACAATCTCCGGTGCGTGTTCACTTTCAGCGGTTGGTCCCAGTCGGGGACCGGGGCATGCCTCACAGACGACGGCCAGACATACGATCTGCAAATTTCGAGATAGGGCTCACCTGGGCCAGAGGATCCCGCCACGCGCGGGATTTTTTTCGGCCAGTCGGTTTAGAACGCTTGACCTATACAGGATAGTTTTCTAAACTCGCCTCACTGTCACCCGACACCGAGGCAACCGTGCCCGAGTTCATCACCCAATACACCCCCGAAGAAATGGCGGCCACGCTGGCAGCCCTGAGCGACCTGGAGCTCTTTGGTTCGTACTGCGCCGCGTGCGGCGCGCGCGATGTCCTGCGCGAGTTCGCAGCGCGCGGCGGCCATGCGATCGCCTTCGGCCAGCTGCTCTATGAGCTGGACCTCGGCATCAAAACGATGCAGGTGCAGGCGGCGGCGCGCGGCCAGGACCTCCCGGACATCACCATCGCACGCCGGACGGCGCACTGATCATGGTGACGCACCACTTCGCCCAAGGGATCCCCTCCCTGCACATGGCAGGCGTGGTGATCGATGATTTCGGAACGGAGATTCACCTCCTTCCTCTCGACGCACCCCGTTGGCTGCTGAACTGGCCGACGATCTTCGCCGCGCTGGATTTCCTCGATTCCGAGGAGGTCCACTGATGCGCCGCCGCGACTGGTTCCCCCTCGTCGTGCTGTTCGCGCTCTGGCTCGCCGCCAGCGCGATCGCGCCGCCCGTCGAGTTCCTGCTCGGGATCGCGAAATGAAAGCGCTCCTGGTCCTCTGGCTCAAAGCTATCGCCCTCCTGCTGGCAGCGGCACTCGTCGTCGCGTCGCTCGAGCAGCTGGCCGGCGACGCTCCGCCCGCCGCGGCGGCTTTCATGCGCGGGGTCTGACATGCCACTGCCTCCAGTTTCCGAATTCGATATCGCTCGCGAGTTTCGCCTCCAGCACCGGCCGGGCTCGGCCGTCGACGCGATCACGAATCCCGCGGTGCGCCGCGCACTGGAGGCCGGCGCCCGGGCACGGGCCGCGCGCGAGGCGAACGAGTCGCCGCGCCGCGTGGTGGACGCGAAATCCCGCGCCGCCAACGATTTCGACTGAATCACTATCCCCTGCCGCGCCTGACCGCGCGGTTTCCGCAGGAGTCCTCCCGATCCTGCTTTTTTTACAACCTGGAGCTGCCGCATGGCCTCTACCGAAAGCATCCTGAAACTGATCGTGGATCGGCCTGGCCTGACGGCGGCCGAAATCGCCGATGAACTGGAAACCGCCGCGACGGACGTTCAGTCCCGCCTCGGGAAATACATCACCAGCGAGCACGTGAAGCGTGAGAAGAAGAAGCTCGAGAACCGCGACGTGTGGATCTACTTCCCCTCGCAGTCGCTCGTCAATGAGGGCGGCGGCCTGAACCCGGACGCAATGAAGCGTGCTCCCCGCACGCCGGCCGCGGCGCCCGGCGATTTCACGTTCGGCTTTTTCTCCGATGGCGCGCTATCGATCGCGAAGGGCTCGAAGGAAATCAGGCTCACGCACGACGAAGCGGAGCGGCTGATCAAGTTCCTCGACGCGATCAACATCGACCGCATCACCGCCGGCGCGTGAGCGCCGGTCCCTCCCTCCTCCCCGGATCCGACATGGCTAAATCGTCCCCGGTGGGCCGCATCATCGCGGTCCCGCTGAACCAGCTTCGCATTTCCCCGCACAACGCGCGGCCGAACGACACCTCCGACGTGACCGAGCTCGCCGCGCTCCTGCGCTCGCAAAATCAGCTGCAGAACCTGGTCGTGCACGAGTACGGCGAGGGCTATGCCGTTGCCGAGGGCGGCCGGCGCCTGCGCGCGTTCAATCTGAACGTCCAGCTCGGCCACACGAAGCCCGACCTGCCGGTCTGGTGCCTGGTCATCGACAGCACGGCCAGCGCGCTCGCGGCCAGCGTGGCTGCCAACTCGGGCCGCGAGCCGATGCACCCGGCCGACGAGTTCGACGCGTTCAAGGGACTGGTCGACGGCGGCAAGCCGATCGAGGATGTCGCCGCGCAGTTCGGCGTGACGCCGCTGGTGGTGCGCCGACGGCTGCTGCTCGCGAAAGTCTCGCCCAAGCTGATCGCGCTATACCGCGCCGGCGAAATGAACCTCGAGCAGCTGCAGGCGTTCACGCTCACCGACAAACACGCCCTGCAGGAGAAGGTCTGGAACAACGCACACCGCTACCAGCGGCACCCGGCCAGCCTGCGCGCTGCGCTGACGAAGGGCGCGAAATCCACCAGCAATGATCGCGCCGCGCGCTTCGTCGGGCTCGACGCCTACGAGGCGGCCGGGGGCACCGTCGTGCGCGACCTGTTCGGCGGTCCGGATAGCGGCTATATCGCCGACGACGAGCTGATGCAGCGCCTGGCCGTCGAAAAGCTCGAGGCGATCGCGCAGCAGCTGCGCGACGAAGGCTGGGCGTTCGTGAAGGTCGTGCCCGAGATCGGCTGGAGCGACACGCATCCGTATGGCCGCAGCAAGCCGACGCGCCGCGAGCTCACCGAGGACGAACAGCAGGAAATCGATCGCCTCGAAACCGAGTGCGCGGCGAATCAGGAGCGCGTCGACGAAGACGACGATCTGACCGACGGCGACACCGAGCAGCTTGAGCATGCGATCGCCACGGCGCAGGCGCGCATCGAGGCAATCCGCTCGTCCGTCGAGACGTACAGCGATCGCCAGAAGAAGAAGGCCGGCGCACTGGTAGGGATCGGCCAGAACGGCCTCGTCGAGATCCACCGCGGCATGATCGCGCCGCCCGACCCCAAGGTGCAAAAGGCGAAGGAGAAAGAGGCCGCGCGCGCCGCCGCCGTCGAGCGCGGCGAGCCGGAGCCGGCCGGCTTCAGCGAAGCCCTCATGCGCAAGCTGACGGCGAACCGCACTGCCGCCCTCGCCGCGCACCTGCTCGAATGCCCGCGCGTCGCGCTCGATCTGCTCTGCACGCAGCTCGCGATGCAGACGCTCTACCGTGGCGGCTACTACGGCGCGGCCGGCGTGCAGATCCAGTTGCATGACCAGCAAGGCGCCCTGCGCAACGCCGGAGGCGCGCCGATCGAGAACAGCAAAGCGTGGATCACGATCGAGCAGAAGCGCGCCGAGATCCAGGCGCGCATTCCCGAGCACCCGGGCGAACTGTTCGCGTGGCTCGGCCAGCAGACCCCGATCGACGTCATGGAGATCCTTTGCTTCTGCACGTCGACGGCGCTGAATGCGATCACCAGCAGCGAAGCGGCGAGCCGGCCGCTCGCGGCTGTCGAAAACGCGATCGGCCTGGATGTCTCCGATTGGTGGCAACCGACGCGCGAGACGTTCCTCGACCAGGTGCCGAAGGCGATCATCCAGACCGCCCTCGAGGAAGCCGGCGCGAGCGACGCAGCGCGCAAAGCCGTCGGCGCCGCGAAGAAGGCCCAGGCGGCCGAGCTCGCCGAGGACGAACTGCGCGACAGCGGCTGGCTTCCGGGACCGCTGCGCGGGCCGCACTACTCCATGAACGCCGCCGCGCGCGCGGCCCCGCCAGCGGCCAAGGCGACCGAGGCGGCCGAGCCGAAGAAGCGCAGCCGCCGCCGGCCCGCGAAGCCGGCCGAGCAGGCTGAACCCCCTTCTGACAGCACTCCCGCGCCGCTCAAGCCCGGTCTCGATCCCCGGGCCGCGTGGCCCTTCCCGAAATCCGACCGCCCGTAGCACCGGTGCGCGCCGACGGGCGCGCACGAATCCTTCCATCCCACTCTCGAGGTTCCCATGGACAAAGAACAGATATACGACGAAGAAATCAGGCCGCTGATGAACGAGATCATCGCGATCGCCCAGGAACACAAAATCGACTTCGTGGCCTCGTTCGCAATCCCGACCGAGGCCGATCCGACTCTCAACTGCACCACCGGGATCGTCGCGCCCGAAGGTCGTGCCGAGCTTCGGTTCGCGTTGCGCGTCCTGGTCGACGGCTTGCCGGCGATATCGGGCTTCGCGATCACCACGCGTCGCGAGCAGTAGCAGCGATGCCCTGCACGCCCTTCCGCCTGCCTGGCGGCGGCTCAGGATTCATCTGCACCCGCGGGCGCGGCCGCGCGCCGCGCTGCTCGGTACCGGACTGCTCCGCGCCCAGCGCTTTCCAGTGCGATTTCAACACGAAGTCGGGGAAGACCTGCGATCGACACCTCTACGCGGTCCACGCGCACCAGGTCGGCCCGGACGTGCATTTCTGCCCTACCCACCTTGCTGCCTCGAGCGGCGGCAAGCCGGCGCAGGGCGAACTCTTCTGACCGAGAATTCCATGACCACGCCACTGACCGACGAGCGCCGCGCGGCGCTCAGTTCCCTGATCACCAACTGGTTCAGCACGCTGGATGCCGATGGCGCCCTGATCCGCGAGTTCGACTACTTCGACGTGTCGAAAATCGACGAACTGATCGAGCAGGCCATCGCGCCGACCATCGCCGACGCGGTGGAATGTGCGCTCGCCGCCTCGAGCGCCGCCGGCGCCGAGCTTCCCCCGTTCCCCACCATGCTGCGGAAGATGTGGAGCGGCGGCGACGTGCAGCGCTGGATCGACCAGAACATCGCGCCACTTGTGCGCAACGCTGTGCCGCCAGCTGCAGGCGTACCGCCCCACGTGCGCTTTTCGATGGAATCGACTGCGCGATGGCTGGAAGGCGGCTGCGATCCGCATGCCGCTGCGAAAGAAATCCGCGCGTGCCTCGGGAAGCTCGACGCCGCTCCCACCACCCCGGTCGCAGCGGCCGAGTCGCCGTCGCTCGCGAATGCGTGCGAAGTACTCCGCGACGCGGTGGCCGCGAAAAGCATCCTGGCGCTCGGCATGGTCCATGGCTTGGCCTCGTTCGCCAAGGTGGAAGCCGCGCCTTCCACGCTGGTCGCCGCTGGCGTGGCGCAGGGCGCCTGCAAAGGCAAGAACTGCGGCGCGACGGATGGCATCAGCCACTCGCCGGAATGCCTCGCCGAGTACGAAGCGGCGGTTAACGGGGCTGTCGCCGCTGATGCGTCACGACAGGACGAGCCGCGCCTCGACAACCCGGCTCAAGTCGGTGGAACGCGCTTCGGGAAAGGCGTGAAGTGGTCGACGGTCATCGGCGCCGCGCAGCGGCATTTCGACTTCATGCAGACGCCCGATAACGAGGCTCGGCGCATTGCTCGTGCGGCCGAACTCATGGCGGCAGTGCGCGACGGCGCAGCAGTATCGCCGGCCGACGACAACGCCACGCAGCTCGCCGAAGCGCGCCAGTTGCTCGCCCACGCCAGCGAATTCGCAATGATGCAGCTCGACGAAGACTGGCACGAGCGCGCCGCCGCCCTGCTCGCCCTGCCGGCCCCGGCTGTCTCGACCAGCGCGCCACCGGCGCACTGTCAGTGCCCGGCCTGCAGCGGTGGCGCCGCGCATGCTAGCGACTGCGCAGTCCACAATGAGCCGGCCATGCCACGGGGACCGTGTGACTGCGCCGCCGGGCGCGGGCTGTACCGCAAATTCGACGTGCGCAGGCTCGACGGCAGCAGCGCGCCCGGCGGAAAGCATCACGGCTGTGAATACTTCGTGCTCGATCTGCAGCATGACGCCCACGCGGGCGCGTCGCTGGCAGCCTATGCGCGCTCCTGCTCGACCACGCACCCGGCGCTGTCGGCGGATCTGCTCGCGCGCGCCGCCGCGCTCGGCGCGCCGGTGGCCGTTGACGAGTGGGTGTCGAAAGTCGATGCACTTCCCGCCGCGCCCGGCTGGTATCTCGTCATGCTCGCGCCCGACAACGATTGGGAGCTCATGAGCGACACGCCCATCCAGGTTGAATTCGGCGCGTACAAGCACATGCCGCAGGCCTTCACGCACTTCTACGACGGCTGCCCGGGCGAGGACATCACGGAAGCGGTTACCCACTGGACCCGGCTTCCCGCGCCGCCGCGCCAGGCCGCGCCGGCGGCCATCGAATTCAGCTATGCGCTCAGCCAGCATGCCGAGAGGTGGAGCGGATCATTCGACTCCATCGTGGGAGCGCTTGCGGAAGCCCTCTCCGATCTGGACGACGCCGGCGAGCGCGGCCGCGTCATCTGGGTCGGCCAGAACCAGCCGATCGATATCGATTATGACTCGCTCGCTGAAGAGGTGATCGAGCGGATCCAGGAGCAGGCATTCGACCAGGTCGGGGAGGTGGCCGACGTGATCGGACCATATGAGGAAACGGAGACAAAGCTGCTGTCTCTTGCGATCAAGCGGTGGATCGACGAACACGGCCAGATCGGCTGCTATCGCATCGATCACTCGATTGCGTATGGGCCCGGCGCGCCGGAATACAAGGCAGCGGTTGTGCGGCTGCGCGAACGAGATGGGAGTGAGACGTGAGCCTCGATCCAATCTCAACATCCCCACGCGTCGACAAGCTGATCACGGACGTGATGAAGCGATTCCCCGGCGAAAGCCGGGCCGCGCAAGCTCGCTACTACGAAGAGGTCCACCAGCACCTCGCGCCTCTCGCCCGCGAGCTCGAGGCCGAGGTCGCACGACTGCGCGTCGCGCTGTACTCGACCGTGCCCGGCGAGCGGTCAGCCCGCGACGATGGGTTCTTCGCGGGCGTTTGCGTCGCACTGCAGGTTCTCACTGCGCATGACCAAGGTGTGATCTGGAAAGACATCGTGAAAGCGTGCGGCGTGGATGAGCTGCTGCAGTACGCAGCGAACATCGAGCCCGAGGAGTGGGAGCTTGCAGGGTTCAAGCACTTCGCGCGCGGCGAGCTTGGACGAAGAAAGCCGGCCACACGCGGGGGAGCGAAATCTTGAGCGAGAACAGCAAGATCGAATGGACGGACCATACGTTCAACCCCTGGGAGGGATGCCAGAAGGTCGGACCTGGCTGTGACCACTGCTACGCGGAGGCGCGCAACGCGCGCTTCGCCGGCGGCACGGCGGTCAACTGGGGGCCCGGCGCGGCGCGCCGGCGCACGTCGGCCGCGAACTGGCGCGAGCCGGTGCGCTGGAACGTGCGGCATGAAGAGTTCTTCGCCGCACATGGTCGACGCCAGCGAGTCTTCTGCGCATCGCTGGCCGACGTGTTCGACAACGCGGTGCCGGCGGCATGGCGCCGCGAACTGGCGGCGCTGATCGAGGCGACGCCGGCGCTCGACTGGCTGCTGCTGACGAAGCGCATCGGCAACGCGGCCGCGATGCTGGTCGACATGTTCCCGGCCGGCACGCCGGATCACGTCTGGCTCGGCGCCACGGTCGTCAACCAGGCCGAGGCAGATCGCGACGTCCCGAAGCTGCTCGCCACGCCGGCGGCTGTCCGGTTCCTGTCGATCGAGCCAATGCTCGGCCCGGTCGATCTGAGAATCATTGCTTGCAAAGCGTGCCCGAACTCGGTGGACGGCCTATTGATGGATCCTGAAACAGGGGCTCACGAGTGCTGCAGCCGCTGCGACTTCACGGGCATCGACACCGATTGGGGAATCGATTGGATCATTGCCGGCGGCGAAAGCGGCACCCGCGCGCGGGCCGCGCACCCCGACTGGCTCCGCTCGCTACGCGACCAATGCTCCGAGGCCGGCGTACCGTTCCTGTTCAAGCAATGGGGCGAGTACTTGCCGTGGACGCACTTCCGTAGCGCGTGCATCGACGATCGCCCCGAGCAAACCCGCTTCCAAACCATGGAATGGATTGGCGACCGGTGGGCCGACATCGGCTACCCGCTGGCGGCCGACTCCGCTGACGGCGACATCGACGGCCGGCAGTGCGTCGGCCGCGTCGGCAAGCGCGCCGCCGGCCGGCTGCTCGACGGCGTCGAGCACAACGGATTCCCATTGGGATGCACCCGTGCGGAGGACGTGAAATGAACGAACGCCTCATGTCCGAAGAGGATCTGCAGCACGTCACAGGCAAGAAGCGCCACAGCGCGCAGGCCGCTTGGTTCCAGCGGCATTTCGGCCTCACGCCCGTGCAGAGCGCCGACGGCCGCATCATCATCACCTGGGCGGCGTTCGAAGGCCTTCAGGCCAAGCGCGCCGGCATCGGCGAGGCGCGGGCGGCCGCGGGCCCGCGGCCGAGCCTCACCCCCATCCGGAGGATCGCTTGAACGCAGCGCGGCGAAGAAAAAAGGACGTGCCATGGCCGCGCCGGGTATATCTGCGCTCGAACACGTTCTGGTGGGTGCGGCCCACCGACGAGCAGTGGGTCAAGCTCTGCCGGCTGGAAGATGGCGAAACCCGCATGCTCGAGCGGCTCGCGGAAGAGAAGCGCAAGATCGAGATCGACCCGAACGCCGGCAACATCCCGCGCCTGGTCGACGTCTATATGGAGACGCACGAGAAGAAATACGCCGAATCCTTCCGTGACGAGTGGCGCCGCCGCGGCGAGACAGTGAAGACGGGGTTCTCGAAGTTCGACATCCAGCAGGTCGACGCCGGCGCGATCTACGACTTCCTGCACGACAACTGGGGCGACAAGCTGCCGACATTCCAGGCGATGCACGCCTGGCTGTCGAAATTCTTCGCCTGGGCGACCGTGAAGCGCTACGCGAGCGGAAATCCGTGCCGCGAGATCCAGGTCAAGAAGCCGAAGAAGCGCACCGTCTACATCCCGAACGATCACTTCCTGGCGATCCGCACGGCGCTGGCCGTGTACAGCTACGAGAAGAAGATCAAGGGGCAGAAGCGGACGATCGAGGCGAAGGTGCCCACCGGGCCGATGATGCAGGTGTTCGTGGACCTCTGCTATCTGACGATCCAGCGCGCGACCGAGATCCGCGAGCTGCAGTGGAAGCAGGATCCGGCCGACCCGTTCGGCTGCAGCTGGGTGGACGAGAACGCCGGCGTTATCCACTTCGTCCCGTCGAAGACCGAGGACTCCAGCGGCGAGGTGGTGGACTGGCCGATCACCCCGGAGATCCAGGCCGTGTTGGCCCGCGCCCGCGCGCTCGAGCCGAGATTCGGGCAGCGATATGTGGTGCGCGACGAGAACGGCGCGCAGAAGACCATGGCGGCCTGTCGCGACGCCTGGCGCGATGCGAAGCGACGCGCGGGACTGAGCAAAGCGCCTTACACCGTGAAAGATATCCGCGCGAAGGCCATGACCGACGCCCGGCGCGCCGGCTACGATATCGACGCCCTGCAGGTGGCCGCGGCGCACTCGGATCGCAACACCACCGAGATCTACATCAAGTCGCGCGACGTGCCGGTGTCCACGGTCAGGATGGCGCTGCCGGCCGCATGATTTTGGAAGTCTTCCAAAATGGCCGTTTTCCGCGCCGAGGACGGCAATGAAAAAGCCCGCACAACCGATTGATTGTGCGGGCTTTATTCTGGTCGGGGCGAGAGGATTTGAACCTCCGACCACCTGCACCCCATGCAGGGTGAGATTCGGCCCCAATGGCACGGCCGGCGTCGAATTGCCGCGCTCCCTTCCAAAATTATGAGTAATTTTTAGGCATCAATTGGCGCCGGTTTGCCGGCAGCACAGCCTATCTTTTTGGAAGAAATCAGGTCGCGGAAGGGGGTGTCGGCGTGAAGTAGACCATCAACGTGATCGACCCGGCGGCGAACGCGGCCGGCGCCTTGGTCACGGTGAGCGACACCGGACCGGACATCCGCGTCGGACCGAACCCGACGTTCGACGCCATCACATAGCCGACTTGCCCGGCCGAAATCACCGGAAGACCGTCGCAGGTCAACGCATATTCGAATGCTGGCTCCCTCGACCCGTCGATGCCCCCGATGGATACCGTCACGTTCTCCAGCGCGGCACCATCCGGAATCGTCGGGCCTATGAAGATGTCTCCGGCCTGTGGTGCATTCGCAACACTGATCGAAGTACCGAGGGAGCGCGCTCCGGTGGAAGAGCCGGGATCTTGCATGTCGATCGCCGGCATATTGGTGGTGGTCATCAGGAGCTCCGGTTATTTCGACGGCGCCAAGGGCTTCCAGCCGCAATTCTTCGCGCCCGTCTGGTTGTGCTCGAGGATGGCGCGCGCCGTGGCATCGGTCAGCACGTCCGCCTTGTCGAGGTAGATCGGTTTCGTCCAACTGCAGGCCGTGTCGATCACCTTGGTACGAGTTTCCACCTGCACGGGCTGTTGCACCGGCGCCGGGCATCCAGCCAGCACCAGGCTACTTGCGAGTCCAAGAATCCAGCGCATCTTTCACCTCCTCGGTTGTCATGCCGGATACGGCGCTATCGGTTGCGGTGCGCGCCGCCGCGGCGTCACTCCCGGCCTGCGCCGCGGTGGAGTTGGCCTGTGCGTCAGCCGTCTGCTGCTGCACCACCTGCGCGTGCGCCTCGGCCACCTTCTGATCGGCCGCGGCTGTCGTCGCTTTGGCCTGCTGGTGGCGGAACAGGCCGAAGATGATGCCGGCCGCGCCGGCGATTAAACCAATCAGCGCGCCAGCATGCGCGGCAAGGAAGGCGGCGATCATTTACGGCCTCCCTTCGCGGCCAGGTTCCTGAGGCGCTGCCGCTCCGCAATGCGCTTGGCGGGGCTGGCACGCTTCTTTTGGGGCTTAATGCCGCGCTTGCGCTTTTCGCTCTCGTCGTATTCGATCTCGACACGCCTACGTTCGCGCGCGAAGAAGCGTTCGGCGTTGCGGTTGGCGGACATCACGGCAGCGATCGGATGGTCGTCTGCAAGGGTTCGCATATCAGCTCCATTCACCAGTCAGGAAAAGTTCTCTCTCCGCCGCGCGCCGGCGCTTCAGGCCATCGCTCACCACGCCGCCGGCGCGGTTCCAGACGAGGAACTGGTCAGCTGCCGCCGGGCGCGCGCCGGCGTTGAGCATGCGCAGCAGCGTCGACGGCGCGCCGCTCGTCAGCACCACGATGCCGTCCCGACCGGGATCGCCGGCGCGCCGCGCCCGGCCCGGTCCGACGTTGTTCATGATGCTGACCATGGCAGCCTTTTCGTGCGGCGCCAGCACCACGGTGACGGCGCGGTCGACCAGCTCTGCCGCCTGCTCAAGGTTCGCATCGTGGCGCGCGTCGGCGGTGGCCTGCGTCCACGTGGTGCCTTCGCGCACGTCAGGCCCGGTCGAACCCCAGCCGCACGTCCACGGCGCGCCGGAGAGCGCTCGCAGCGCCGGGTCGGCGGGGATCGGCATGCCGCCCAGCACCTGATACCAGATGCCGCGCGCCTGCAGGGCCTTGCCAAGCGGCGAGGCCGGATCCGGATATGCGGTCAGGTAGCAGCTCTCGAAGTGCTGAGACAGCGGGCGGCAGAGGGCGAGCCAATCGAGCCCCGGCCCGCCCGGCGAGGCTTGCTGGATGGGCGTTTCCGGCTGCGATACTTGCATGGGTGTCGCGGGCGGCAAGAGGTCCGGCGGCACCTGGCGCACCGGCGGTTGCGCGAGCTGCACGGCATCCGGATGCGCCGGGGCGCCCGGGGCTACTTGGGGGCTCGCCTCGGGCAATGTGGGCCGCGCCGCCGGGCGCCGGAATAGCGCGAGCACTGCGGCGATCAGATCATTGATCATGACGGCTCACCTCGAGCACGCGGGCAATCATCGTGATCACCAGGCCGATCACCGGGACGATCGTGGCCGGCGCCTTTGGGAAGTAGGTCATCACCCAAGGCGCGATCGACGGCCAGTTGTCCGAGAGGAGGGAGAACAAGTGCGGCATGGCGGCCAAGACAGCGGCGCCGATCGCCAGCAGCCGCATCTCGCTCCACTTCCACGCCTCTTTCCAATCTTCGACGAGACGAATTTTCACTTCGACCACCTCCGGGTATCCTCGCGGCCGCCGGCCGCATTGTTGAGCAAGTAATTGCGGATGTAGCTGACGTCGCTGCTGATATCGCGCAGCTGCTGGTTCGTGTCCGACTTCTGCTGAATCTGCGTCTGCTCGATACGCGTCATCCGATCGTCCTGGGCCTGCGCATGTGCCTCGACCTTGTCGACGCGCGAGATCACCGCGAAATAGGCCAACACGATCGAGATGACGCCGCCCAAGATCGCCATCACGAGCGACTGAACGTTGACCGTCATATCCAGGAACCGCTTACCGCCGCTGGGGGATGTGCTCATGTACAGACCTCAACCGATGAAGACAACGGAATACCGCGGCGAGGCCGAATTCGCGCCAGGCGAGAACACGGACTGGACGCTGATCTGATCGCCCGCAAGAACAGCCGTCGGCGGGCTCGGTTCGATCGTCACGCCGAACTGACCGGCCGGCACAATCGCGCCTGCTACGGCGACGCCGTTCTTGCGAAGGTTGAACGTGAAGGTCTGGCCCGACGCCGGCGCGTTGTCGAAGAACACGACAAGTCGGCGAATGAATCCATCGAGCGGCGCGCACCATCCCTCATTCGTCAGGCCGCCGACACCGCCATTCGCGCCGTAATCGAGCGCAGTGTTTGGCGCCTGCGCGGCCCTCGCTACGCCAGCCAACGGATAGACCGTGTCGAACTTGCCGTAGAACTCGCAGCCCTTCGCAATGCTGTTGCTGCCGGTGAGATTGACCAGTGCAGTCCAGTGAGCGGGATCGTCGATCTGCCACACGACGAGCTTGTTCCCATCCGACCCGTTGAGCTCCTGGAAGCACGTGTTCGCGACGCCGAACGGAGACTCGAACTTGATGTTCGTGAAGTTGTTGTTGAACGAGTGGTCGAGGATGACGGCGCACCAGCCCACGTTGGTGCTCTGGAAATAGCAGTTCGAAAACTGCCCGTTCACCGAGTTGAGCTGATAGAACGTGTGCTGCAACGCGTTGTCGAAGGTGACGTTCGTCCAGCGGAAGTGCGTGTTGTTGCCATCGAGACGAACAACGTTGATCTTCGCGTTGTAGGGATGCGAATTCGAGATATAGGTGGTCTGGGCGTTGATCTCGGCAAACAAGCAGTAGTTGACCTGGAACTGCCCGTCCATCTGGAAGTTGTCGATAGACGAGTCGGAATGCCATGCGCCAAGCGCGATCCCGGCATTTCCAGCCGTCGTCGAGTAGATCCGGATATTCATCACGCGCACGTCGTGCGCATAGGTGCTCGAGGTCGGGTTACCGTCGAGCTTCAGCGAGCTGAGAGTAGCCGGCGTGTTGTTGAACGATACGTCGAGGATATCCAGCGTCTGGCAATAGGTCGTGTCGAGCGTGTTGGCCGTGCCAGCCGTTCCATCGAAATTCAGATTGCGAATCGTGCCGTGCGAATTGAAGCAGTTCTCCGCCATGCTCGGGTAATGCAATCCGCCACCCGTCTGCACGAAAGTGCTCGCCGGTCCCGAGCCGAACAGCACGTGATTCGTCACCTGGGGAATCACGAGGTCGCTATGGACGAACCGTCCCTCGGGAACTTCCCATATCGCGAGGCCGCAGTTCAAGCACGCCTGGATGCGCGCGGTGTTGTCGCCCACGTCGATCCCATCGGCCACTTCGCCGCGGCGCGCGCCGAACTGCATGATCGATACCGTGTCGATCAGCTGCAGTTTCCATCGGCCGCCGTCGTTGGCGACGATGACGGTGCCACCGTTGTCGAGACTCGAAGTGTCGTTCGGATCGAGCTGATATGGGCCGCCTCCGCCGTCGTGCGATCCGTAGTAGCCGGTCGCAAACGCCATCGTGAAGATCAACGACGAGAGCGTGCGCAGCATCGCGATCGAGGTGACGTTCTTGTTCAGACCGGATTTAACGGCCTGAGCCAACGTGGTGCCGTCTGGCAGCCCGATCATGCCCGCGCCGTCCGTGCCAGCCAGGTCATCCGAAGACGCTGACGAGGAGACGACCTGGTCCCAGATCGTCACGTCGAACACGTCCTGCACGACCTGGCGATAAGTCCCGCTACCCCAGATCGTTGCTTGCCCGCGAGAGTCGAGCACAACCGGGTTCGTATTGGGCTCGGTCATGGCCGAGTCCTGATACGTGTCTTTTTTGGTAGTGGTCCCCGGTTCGTAGAATGTGACGGATCCGCCCACCAGAGGCTTTCCGTTCTGATCGATGAACTGGACCCGTCCGTTCGGAAGGATGGATGCCATTGCCGCTCCAAAACAAAAAGGCCGCCCGGAGGCGGCCTATAATCGAAAAACCCCGCACTGGGCGGGGTTCGGGGTACTTCATGAAAACCGTTAAATGGCTATTGAAAGTCGCAGCGCTCGTTCTGGTGATCGTTACCGGCGCCTGGTTTCCCTTGAGCATCTACACCATCGTGTGCGACGGCGACGAAACAAATTGGGTATGGCGCTGGCTCTACGAAATCGTCAAACCTATCGACCTTTTTTTGAGTTCGCGCGCATAGCATCAAGCAATCGGTTTGCATCGCCCTGAAGGCGAGTGGCAGCCGCGCCCTGGGCCAGCTTGTTGCCTGCCCAGCTGCCAGCCGAGCCGCCGAGCGTTGCGCCCGCCGGGCCGCCCACCGCTCCTCCAATCCCACCGCCGATAGACGTTGCAACTTTCTGCGCATGGCGCTCGAACAGGCTACCTTTCGCAAGGCGCTGCGTCTGAAGCCCGGCCCCCTCGTAGGAATGCACGCCCGGCATGATCTGGCCGGCATAGTTGAGAGCGTGAAAGCGCTGGATCTCATCCGGCGGAAACGTCTCGAGGATCTTCTGCCCCACCACCGAATTGAGCGTCTTGTTCGCGCTGTTCTGGTTCCACACGCCCGACTTCCCCGCGCCCTGCTCGTACACCTCGCGCGCGAGCGCTCCGGACATTTCGTCGCGCGCCGCCGCGGCCTGCTGCTGCAGCTCGACAGGAACGGCGGGAATGCCTTCTGGGGCACCACTGATGCGGCCGCGCGATAGATCGTCGAGCGTGTTGTAGATATGCCGCCACTGATCCAAGGGCATGTTGTTCAGGCGCGCGGGAATCTGCTCGAGCGCCGCTCCGGTTTTCACCCCGTTCGGATCGGCATCCCCGAACGCCTGTCGAAAACCGCGCGCGCCGGTGATCGTCTGCTGTGCCTGGTGGAGCGCGTCACCCATTTTGTAGGCATCCGAGCCAGCGGCCGCGGCAATGTCCTGATCGATCGCTCGGTTGATCGCGCCGAGCGTCCTGGCGTTTCCGTCGTTCCAGTCTGCGTTGTTGGACTTGCGCACCGCATCCCACGCCGCGACACTGCCAGGCGCCGTTGTTTCGCCGGTGATCGGATCGCGGAATCCTGTCGAGCGCGCGAGATCGATCAGTCGCGAGATCCCGGAAATCACCCGGCTGTTACCACTTCGTTCCGCTTCAGCAAGAAACTGGGGATCGGACAGCAGGTCATCGACATGCGTTGATCGGATCGGGTTGCCGCCAGACTCGATCCGCGCCTGGTCGTAGATCTGGTTCTTCGCCTGCTGGAAATAGTCGTTCAGGCTGTCGGGCCCGAAGAAGGCGTCGTTGATGACCTGGCCGCGTTGCTCGTTATTGATCAGGTTCGGGTTCGCTCCCGTCGCAGCAATGCGGTCCTGCGCATAGTTCGACAGCGCCTGTTGCTCGCGCGCGATCTGCGCGCGCAGTGCGACCTGCTCGGGCGTATTGTCGGAGCTGCGCGAAAGCGTGTATTCGCTGCGCAGTGCGTCCTCGTTGCCGGTGATCACGCCGGTGCGCACCGCGTCGTTCTCCGGACCCAGCACCTCGTTGGCGATCTGTGCGCGAACCGCCTGCTCAGCCGGAGACACGTCTCCGGAACCTTTGACCACCTTCACCTGCGGGAATGCCGAACTCCCGCCGCGGGCAGCTTCTTCGCCCGTCAGCTGGCCGGCATACGGGTTGAGATCGGTCTGTGCCGCGCCAACGCCGCGGAGCGAGGAGGCCTGAGTATTCGCGGTGGCGCCTGTCGGCGCCGCCGTCGAGGTGTTGCCCTGCGAGTCCGTATAGAAGATCGACCCGGGCTGCGCCTCGGGCGCGGCCGAGGCAGCGCCGCCGCCGGGCGCGGCGCCAGGCTGCGGCATGCTCGGCTCGACGCGTGCCGCGGCCGGAGTCTCGGCCGCCGGCGCGCCGGCAGCCAGCGCGCGATCGATGCCTGCAGCCGCACCACGGGCGCCCGCGAAACCCGCGCCGCCCCCCACAGCGCCGGCCAGCATCTGCACGAGCGGGTTCGCACCGGCCTGCGCCGCCGCTTGGCTGGACATCGCGCCCGTCGCGCCACCGATGATCTGAGAGCCAGGCGCCGCGGCCAATTCGGTGCCGATCGCCCGGATGATCGGGTTCGCCACATCGGCAACAAGGGTGCCAGCTTTCGCGAGCGGCCCGGCGCCGGCCATGCCGGCCGCACCGGCATTGATGACGCGCTCGAGGGCGTTCTGCGGCGCCGGCGTGATGGCATCGGTGGCGCCCCGGATCGCGTCGCCGGGATTGTGGAGGTGTGCACCGAACAGCGTATTGATCGTCGCGTTCAGCGGCGCGCCGAACAGATCTACCGCATCGGCAATCCCGTGCCCGGCCGCGCGCGCCGTCAGGCCAAGTTGACGGCCGAGCTCGCCGCCAGGCCAGGATGCGGCGGCCGCTGGCGGTGCCGAAGAATCCGGCGCAGACGCGGCAGCCGCCGGCGCCGCGGCGGCTGCCTTCGACGACATCACGCTGTTTGCCATGGCGAGCAGCGGATCATCACCCGGTGCTGCGGCCGGCCCGGGCGCCGTCGGCGAGCTGGTCTGCGGCGTGGCCCCCGTAGCTGCCGGTTGAGCTGGCGCCGCGGCTGCAACCGGCTTGCCCGACATCACGCCGCTCGCCATGTCCAGAAGCGGATCACCACTCGAACCGGACGATGCGGGTGCACCGGAAAATCCCGGGGATGCTGGGGCCGCGCCTGGGGATGCCGGGTTGATCTGCTGCCCCGTCGGCGAGATAACCGGCGCCGCGCCCTGCTGGGCCGGCGTCAGTTCCGAAGCGCTCGCGCTGCCGGACAGCGCGGATGCGATCGCGCTCCCGAACTTCCTCACCATATCGACAGCGCCGGACAGCTTGCTCGCATACTTCGAATCCTCGGCGTAGCCGCCGGACTGGAGCGCCTTGCCATAGGCCGCCGCATCCGAGCCGGTGCCGAGCGCATCCTGGTAGCGGCCGGTGATCAGGTTCGCGAAGTCGCTCCCGAAGGCGGCCGGCGTGGCATACGCTCGATACTGGTCCGTGCTGCCCGTCTGGTTGTCGGTCGCCGCGACCCCGGCGCCCTTGATGTTGCCGAGGTTGTTGGTGCCGGGGACCAGCGACTTCCCCCACCCCGTTTCGAGGCCCCACTGGCCGAGCAGCACGTCCGGCGAGACCCCGATGCGCTGGCCGACGGCGGCGGCCACCGGTGCGTATTGCTGGACGAAACCGAGAATGTCGGCCATCAGAATGCCCCCAGCGCTTTCATGGCCTGATAGTCCTGCACCCAAGACTGCAGCTTGCCCTCGGCCTGCAGCTTCTGCATGGCTGCCTGCTGGGCTTGCGGATCAGGCAGCGAGCGGATGTAGGACACATCCGGATTGAACGCCTGGTTCCACTTTGCCTCGAACTGCGGCAGCTGGCTGGTGTTGTTACCGTTCTGGCCGAGGAAGGTGGTGGCCGCCTGCTGGCGGTCGAGCAGCGCCTGTTGCAGGCCGCGCGCGTGCGCGATCGACTCCTGCAGGGCCGGCAGGTTCATGTTGCTCGGGTCGGGCTGACCAGCCTTGGCCGCGGCCACGCGCGCATCGCTGCCCGACAGGCCGAGCGACTGCGCCGCCTGGTCTGCCGCGCTGTTCAGGTAGCTCGTCAGCAACTGGTAGTCCTTCACGCTGTCGCCCGTCACCTTGCTGCCGAGCCCGACGGCGTTCGCCAGCGTCTGCACGACGCCGCCGGCGCTCGCGATCGGGGCGGCACCCTTCCCTGCCGTGATGGCGCCATTCAGAGCTTGGCTCGCGAGATCGTAGGTCTGCATCATCGGCTTGGCCTGCGCCGCGGCCGTCTGCAGCGTGTTGTAGCGGGTCGCCGCGCCCGAGGCGATGTCGCCGGCGCCGAGCGGCGCGCCGGTGGCGTAGCCGCCGCCCGGCTGCTGCGGAACCTGGCCGCCCGCCATCTGCCCTTTCGTGTACGTCGTAGGCTGGCCGTTCTGGTTGATCGTGATGCCTTGCGAAAGCGCGTCGCTCGGCGAGAGTCCGTTCTGCACGGTGTATCCGACCGTGCCGACGCCGCCGCCGGCCGCGAGCGGGTTCTGGTTGACGGCCACCGTGGCCGGGCCGGTGTTGATCTGCGCGTACTTCGGCATCATTGCATTGAGCTGCGTCTCGCCATTCAGCGCGGACATGTAATGCTGCTGCACCCACCCGCGCAACGCTTGCGGATCCTGCGGCATGGACTGCAATTCCGCCTGATACACCTGCGGCGTGATCGCGCCGGCCTGCAGCTGCGTGCCAGCGAAGTTGATGACGTCGTTCGGCGAAAGATCCGGCTTCGCGAGCAGGCTGCCCAAGCCCTGCCGCAAACCCGACTGCGCTTTGATCGATTGCTCGAGCTGTCCGGTCTGAAGCGTGGTCTGCGCCTGCTGGTTGTCGATCAGGCTTTTCGTCAGCGCCGGGAGGTTGTACGCGCCAGCCGGATTCGCTGCAAGGTCACCTTTCACGGCGTTCCAGTCGGTCGCTCCTTGGGGGTCCGTATGTGCCTGGATCGCTTGCGACACAGCCTGGTTCGCGCCGATCTGCTGCTGCAGCGCATTGCCTTGCGCGTTCGCCATCCGAAACTGCGCAGCCTGGAGAGCCGTCTGCAGCGGGTTGCTGGCTGGCGCCTTCGCTTGGAGCGGGATCGAGGTATCGAGTGCCATTCGTATCTCCCTTAACTACCCGCCGGGGTCCAGCCCGGAATGCCGATAGCGCCGGTCGAGCCATTGCCGCCGGCATTGTTGGTGAGCAGTCCATAGGTCAGCGCGTTGCTTCCGATACCGCTGAGCGCATTGGTCAGTGCGTTCGACGAGCCGACCGTCCCCGAGGCGATCGCATTGGCCCCGCTCGTCAGCGTGTTGCCGATATTGCCCGCCGTCGCCGCGCCCAGCGACCCGTTCGTCGCAGCCGCGTTCTGGCCGCTGTTGACGAGTCCCGTCAGGCGATTGACGTTGTTCGCCGCCGTGTTGTAGTTCGTGTTGAACACCCCCTGCGCCGTGCCGAAATTGGCGTTGTAGGCGCTCAGCGCGCGATTGAACACGTCGTTATAGGTCGAGTCGGCCAGGCCGGTCGCATAGTTCGAGGCACCCTTGAGCGCCGCGCCGGAGGTGCCGAGGCCACGCGCCGCGGCACTGTTCTGGACCGACTTCAGGCCCTGCCCCAACGTGAACTGATAGCCCGGCGTGGCCTGAGCCTGCGCCGCCGTCGGCGCCGTGAAGGCTCCGTAGCTGAACGTCTGCTGCAGCGGATTGTTGGGGTTCGTGCCGTTGAACGAATAGGAGCCGTCCCCGTTCTGCGTGACGTTGTAGCCCATCGCGGCCAGCAGCGGACTGATGGCCGACGTGCCCAGCTGCAGATACGGCTTGAGATTGGCCTGGGTCTGCTGCCATTGCTGGTTCTGGAGATCGGCCGCCCGGTTCGCGGCGTCCGCTTGCGTGTCTGCCGCGCTGCTCGCCGCGCTGGAACTCACCGCGGCACCGGCAAGCCCGGTTGCCGCGCCTACACCGATTGCTGCTGCGACCATATCGATCCCCTCACAGCCATTTTTCGAACGTCATTTCGACCGGCTCGAAGTCGAGATGGCGAAACAGCGCGCTGGCATCGTGCGCCACCTTGCAGCCCACTGCCCAGCGCTTCACGCCACGTCGACGCAGCGCCTGCTCCACGAATCGGAACATCTGCGCACCGATCATCGCGCCGCGACGCGTCTGCTCCACGAAGAAGATGTCGGGAGTGCAGGTCAAGCATGAGCGGTAATGGAGCGCCGGCGCAACGAAACCGACGAAGTAGGCGACGATCGCGCCCTCGCTGCGGCCGATCACCATCAGCAGCGTGCCGTCGGCCTCGCGCGCGCGATACGCCTCGACCTGCGGCTCGAGCGGCACGCCATGGTCCTTGTGCGTGGAGATCTCGCCGTAATGCTCATGCAGCAGCGGCAGCATTTCCCCATAGACCTCGGAAAAGCGCTCGATGTTGAACGTGATCATGCGAACCTCAGATCCATGATGAGGTGGATTCGATCGTCGGCGCTGTTGTTCGTCACCTCGTGCTCGATCGCGTTCTGGAACCACCAAATCTCGCCCTGGCGCATCCACACCTGTTCGTCGCCGCACCTGAACACGTTCCCGGGCTCGGACTGGAGCACCAGGTGATAGCGGTCCCAATAGGAGGCATGCCAGTGCGAGTCGGCATGCGGGAAAATGCGGCCGCCAGCCTTCACGCGGTTGATCATGCAACGGCCGAGCCGCGTCGCGCCCAGCGCCGTAACGAGCGCCATGATGTGCGCGCGCGCCTCTGGCAACGCGTCGATCTCCGGCCGCCACGGGCATTCATGCAGATCGTGGCCAGCGAGGCGGTTCTGCTGGTACAGCTCGAGATCCGCCTCGGTCTCGACCGGCACATGATCCTGAAAGCGCAGGTAGACGGTGTCCGTTTCCCCGAACGGCCCCTGTGGGAACTTCCGGAGAAAGTCATCGGCCAGCCAGAGTTCAGGCTTGCGATACAGAGCGTTGAGCAGCGGCACGACGTTCGCGCCTTCGGCAATCTTCTGGAAGTTGCGCATGTCAGCTCCCCGAAGTCTCGTAGACGCCGCCGGCGGCCGTCACCGCCGTTGCGGTGCCAGCAAGGGCCTGGAGCGACGAGCCCGGCGCGAGCTGCAGGCCAATAGTCTGCGGCGGCACATAGGACTGACCGGCCGAAAGCGAGAAGGCGGACAGGATCGTATTCGCCGCGCCAGCAACGCCGCCGCTCGGCACCACGTAGAGCGTCACCGGAACCGGGCTGCCCGTCGTGTTGGTCAGCGAGAAATTATTGACGGTGGCCGTAGTGCTCGACGGCGCGGTGTAGAGCGGCGCCGCGGCCGTTCCCAACTGCGCGGGCGGGATAGCCTTCGGAATTCGTTGCATGGTTACCTCGGGATGATGGTGAGGGTGGGCGCCGTGGCATATGTGATCGTCACGGCGTCGCCGGTGTTCATTTCGATGAGCTGGCCCCCCGTGGCGACCGCGAGGGCGAGCAGCAGCGATCCGCGCGCATAGGACACGGTATTGATCACTCCGCCCGTGATATGTAAGGCCTGGCGCGACGTCGCCACGTACTTGAACGGTGAAGCGGTCGGCGTCAGCGATGCGGCTGACTGCGCGCCGCCCGAATCGCCAGCCGGCGGGAAAACCATCTCGGCGAGGGCATCGGTGATCGGCATCACACCCTCGCAAAGGTCATGTCGGCCATCGAGTCGATGCCGGATGGAGTCGCGAAAATCTGCTCAGCGAGGCCGCTCGGCGCCGTCTGCGCGAACACCTCGCCGAAGCCAGGAATCGACTGCTGCAACACCGCGATCGCGGCGAATGCCTGCCCAAGGGCCGTGCTCAACTGCGCGACCTGAGCGCCGATATCCACTGGCACGGGGATGTCGGTTTCCAGGCTCAGGATGTCGCCGATCGTGATCTGCCCATCACCACCCGATTGGTCGCCGGTGCGACGGAACAACTGCAGCAAGAACATCCACCACACGGGATTGACGCGCCCGGTACCATCGATGAACGGCACGTTCGGCGGCGGGATATTGGCGTTGAGCGATGGAGAGTTGTTCGGCGTGCTCATGTGCGTGCCCTCGAAACATCGATCCAGGCTCCATTCAAGGCGGTCGCGATCGGCTCGGACCATGACAGTTCGAACACGCGATCACGCGCGTAGCCGAGCCGCTGATACTGGATCGAAGTGCGGAATTCACCGCGGCGTCCCATCGAGGCCGTGACGCGATTGCCCCACGTCGCACCGCGGTCATCGGACCATCGCAGGCTCAGCAGCGGATCCCTGGTGCCGTCCGGCATGCCGGAGCCGACCTGCATGTCCGCGATGAACTGCCGGAACAGCACGCGGTTGCCGTCCGAGCCAGCGAGGTGCGGGAAAGACCGGATGCGCTGGATCGGCTGCCCGTTGTCGGTATATGCGTTCGGATCGAGCGCATAGACGGCGCCCGTCTGCCAGTCGCCCACCAGGTTCCTGCCGGCATTGACGGAATGGCAGTTCATGCGGTGTCGCGCGAGCGTACCGTCCGGCATCAAGAACGCGCGCTGGTGCCACTGCTCGGTGGTGATGTCGTAGCCCCACGTCTTGTTGGCCGTCGGGAACGTCAGCATGTAGAAGGCGTGGCCGTTCTGCATGTAGGAGAAGCCGATCGCGTCGTTGATCGCCGCGTAGCCGCTCATCTCCTGCTCGAGCGCGTGAGTCGAGATGCGCACGGCCTCGTAATTCCGGCCGGCGAACACCACGGCCTGCCCCTGCAGGTCTTTGCCGAGCCAGAACAGCGCCAGGTCGATCTTCGCGACCGAGTGCTTTGCAGCGCATCCATGCTCGATATAGACGCCAGGCAGGCGGCCGAACGTGAAATCCGAGGCGCCGGTGTTGTACCAGACCTCGGTGGTCACCTCTCCGAACAGCCAGATCTCGCGATGCATGACGGCGTGCGTCACCAGGTTGTCCGAGTATGTCGACTTCGATGCGATATCGAGCGAGTCGAACGTGATATCGGCATAACGCGAGATATAGAACTGCTGCGTGCCGGGCTTGTTGAACACGAAATACCCGTCGACGTAATCGACCTTGTCGGCGCCGTAGAACGCTGGATCCGTGCACTGTGCAAGCGTATTCGTCGACATGTCGATCGTGAAGCCCGTAGGCGTCCCGTCCACGATGAAGACGTGGAACGTGTTGTCGACCATCGACACCGGGCCGCTGATGGAATTCAGTGTCCCGAGCTTTTTGTAAGTGTTCCCGGCGTCCACGTAGTAGACCGTCGAGCCCGCCACCTCGTAGCGCTTGCCGGTTGTCGCGGTATAGATCCCACGCGACTCGCCCGGCACCGGCGGCCTCGAAACAAGCGTGAGGCCCGGCGTCGGGTAGTAGGTGAACGGAACCGGTGCGTCCTTCGGGTTCTGCTCGCCGAACAGATTGACGCATCGCTGCGCCTCGGCGATCAGGCTCTTCGTGGCGTAGGCGCCAAGGGTGAGAGGCACACGCATCAGTAGGGCCGATCCGAGTAGATGTTGTAGCGCTGCTTCGACATCAGGCCCCGCGGCATGCGCATCGACTGGATCTGCACATTCATGCGCTTCACCACCCGTTTCGCGTTCATCGCGAGACGCACAAGCGCCGCCGTCGGTTCGAGCTGGTACGACGGCGCGGCATAGCAGGCGAGACCGTAGCGGATCGCGGCCATGTACTCGGGCGGCAGATTAACGTCATCCGCCGGAGTCGCGAACTGCGGCAGCTGCTGCAGCGTCACGATGTGCAGTTCGAACGTGTTGTTCGGGACCGGATACATGATCAGGTTGCCGAGCGGCCACGCTGAGTCGTAGAACGCGAACGACGGGAAGGAGGCGAGCTGCTTGAGCGCAATGCGCGCATATTCCTCACGCGCCTTGATGATGGTGAGGTCGTAGTCGATCGGATTGGCGGTGCCGTTGCTCAGGCGCGCGTAGGCAGCGTTGATCGTGTAGACCCAAGGCACGTTGAAATCGCCGCCCACGCCCACCGTGTACGACTGCGCGCCCGTCGACTGGATGGCCGTGTCGACCAGGTGGTAGACGCTCAGGCGCTCGCCCTGCCACTGGCCGAGCATCATGTTGAGCGTCGCCAGCGCATCCATCGTATCCTCGGGCGAGATCGGTTGCCCCACCCCGAGCGCGCCGATATCCTTCAGCGCGAGCGTGATCAGGTCCACCGCGGTGGTCACGCCGCCTCCAACGCGTTCCGGATCTTCTCGTTCGACCAGCGCTTGTCGACCTTCAGGCCTTTCTCGCCGGCGATCTGGAGCAGCGCTGCGCGCTCGTCGACTTCGCTCGAATCAGGCCGTGAATCCGGAAGCGAGTCACGAATCGCCACGCACATCTGCTCGAGCGTGGGCTCGAGCGCGGCCTCTTCTTCGGCCGAATGGACGATCTGGCCGCCCACCCACTTCGGATAGTCGAGGAAGCCGGCTTGCTTCTCGCGCGGCACGGGCTTCGCGCGCTCCGGCTTCTTCCAGCCCTTGCCGAGCGCGATGAATGCGTCGTCGGTTTCGACCAGGCGCGATTCGCCAGCGTCGTTCGTCACCCACATCGGGAATTCTTGGAACATGGTCCCTCCAGAAAGAAAAACCCCCGCCGAAGCGGGGGTCGATTGCGACAGCAGCGCGCCCATCAGCGCAGAATCCGGCACGCAAGCTCCGGATAGATCGCCGACCAGCCATACAGCACGTCGATCCGGCAAGGCACGGTGTCCGAGCCGATCGCATACTGGCGCGCGATGCGCATGGAGATGCCCTTGTGGACGCGGCGAGCGCCCCACGCACCGAACTTGTTGACATCCTCCAGGTCGGCCGTAGCCAGCGTGAAGGCGTTGCGGTGGTAGGCCAGATTGGCGCTGTACTGCGTCGACGCGGCGACATCCCACGTCAACGGCGCCGCGTTCGCCGGGCCGGCCGTGACGGTCTGGTACTGCTGGTTCGACGCGGCGGTGTTGATGGGCGGGAAGATCGACAGCGTGGCGTTGCCCGAGCCGTCGGCCGTGGCCGCCGCCAGCACGGTGAACTGCCGGAGGTAGCCGACCGACTGGCGGTTCTGCGGGTTCACCGCGAAGACGCCGCCGAGCGTGAAGGTGTCGCCCTTCGCGACCGTCCCGCCAGCGCCCAGGCCCGTCACCACCAGGCTATTGCCGGTCTGGCCGGCACCCGACACCGTGGCGTTCGTGCGCGTGCCCGTGGTGAACACGTTGACGTTCTGGTCCATGCCGATATCCAGACCCAGGCTTGCGGGCCTGAAGATGCCGCTTTCATACTGCTCGCCGATCGCCGGGCCCGGGTTGAACAGGCCGGCCGCCGACTTGACCATCGACGCATTGGTGGTGGGATCCCACACCGCCTGACGCATGCCGTCGCGCGGTGCGGCCTCGTTGTCGAGCTTCGCACCGGCGTTGAGCAGCACCGAGATATCGTTCGGCACGGTGCCGGCCGTCCCGACATTGTTCGCCACGTTCGCGGCCAGGCCGAGACCGTCGAAGTCGATCTTGTTGGCGATGGTCGCCATGGCCGGCTTGAGATAGCGGTCCGCGAACTCGTCCACGATCAGCGTGAGCTCCTGCGAGCTGAAAGTGAAGTCGACGTGGAACTGCGTCGTCAGGGTGACCGGCACCGAGTTTTCGTTCACGCCCTCGATGTTCAGGTTCGGGCCGGTGGTACCGACGAACCGATTCGGCTTGCGCGCGTTGACCGTTGCGCCGACCTTCGCGCCGGACTGAGCGAACTCGTCCGAGTAGTCGCGATTCGAGCGCGACGTGAACGCCAGGTTGTTCTCGAGAATCATCAGCGACTCGTCGAGGATCTTCACCGGAGTGAGAAGATTGTTTGCCATTTACGACCTCATGAGCGGTTATTACGGGCCCGCTTGCGCGCCGCAATGTAGTCCGCCGTCGTCGCGTATTCATCGGGTTCGACGGGGGCGGACCTGCCACCAACAGGGTTGATCGGCGCGGGCGCTTGCGAGACAGGAGCGGGTTTCGCCTGGCCGACCGTCGTTTCCAGACGGGCCAGCTCAAGCGCCATGCGAAGCGGAGACAGGGACAGCACGCGCTCGGCGACGTCGGGGTTCTGGCCCAGGTGCTGGAGCACCTTGTGGCCGCCATCCATCGCCGTCACCGCCTCGAGGAATTCTTGCGACGCGCCCCCGAGCAGCTGGAAGGTGCGAAGCGACGAATCCCACGCGGCGCCGAATTCGGCCTTGCCGGCATCGAACACGCGATTGCAGGCGTCGTTGAACTTGTCCTGCTCGACCAGGCGCCGCGCTTCTTCGCGAATCTGGTCGGGCGTGAGGTTCGATGACGCGCTGCCTGCCGGCGCCGAGGCTGCGGGCTGTCCACCGTCGGGCTGACGGCCGCGCGCTTCTGCGGCTTCGGCTCGGCGGATGGCCTCATGCTTCTCCCGCGTCAACTGGTCGATACGCCGCTGCACCCAGTCGTTCTTGGGTGCAGCCGGTGCTTCGGGTGCAGCTGCCGCGGGGGTTTGCTCGGTGCCCGGTACCGTGCTCGTTTCTGCGGGCTGATGCGCCGTTTCGGGTTGGCTCGCCGGCGTGGCGTTGGTGCCTTCGGGTGCTGCGTTTTCAGCGGTTTGCATGGACGTATCCAAGAATGTTTGCCCGGTGATGCCGCGCCGGTACGGAATGCAAAAGGCCCTCTCCTCTCGGATGCGGGCCTGCGGGAAGCGTGACGGCCAGGCGTTAGCGCTGGCCGCCGATGATGTATTGCTCGGCCGCCGGCGTGATCGGGCTCGCCGTCGTGTTCACGTATTGGATCGCCAGCGTGTTCGCCGCGGAGACGCGCACATTGCCGATCGACAAACCAACCTGGTGCGACGGCTTGTTCACGTCGATCGAGTCGCCGACCTGCAGCCCGGGCACCGTGAATGTCTGCTCGGCGCTCGTGTTCGCTGCGACCTGGGCCGGCGCGAGCGTCTGCGTGATGCGGTAGATGCCCTGGATCGGGGCCGTGGACCCAAGGTCCTGGAGAATGCCGAGGTAGCTCATGTCACTGTCCTTGCGGTGCGGGCGTAAAAAAACCCGCACTCGGCGGGTTCGGTTGGGATTGCGGGGCGGCAGCGGGATCAGGTGGTGGCGTGTCAGCCCCGGCCGGCATGCCCTGCCGCATCATCTGCATGACGACCTGGGTTGCGACGTGCGCGACGACCTGCGGATCGAGCGGCTGGCCGAGAGCCTGCAGGCGCTTCGTCTCGGCGTCGTAAGCCTTGATCTCGACCTCCTGCTGCTCGCGGCCCTGGCGAGCCTGCTGGAGCAGCGTCGTCAGGTGCTCGATCATCTGCCCCATCTGCGCCATCTTCTGCTGCATGTCCTGCTCTTGCGGCGACGGCCCCTCGCCGAGGATCTGCGGCGGAATCGTCCGGTGCAGGCGTTCGGCCACCTCGTCGGCCATCGGGAAGTCGGCCGCCTTGAACAGCAGATCTCCGGCCACCTTCATCAACTGCTGGTCCTGGCCCATGATCTGTGTCAGCGCGTTGAATGCCTCCTGACGGCGCGTCTCGTAGTTCGGGCCCACCTCGACCGTCACGTCATAGCGGCCGATGCCCGGGTTGAAGATCAGTTGCACCTCGTCGGCGATCGTCGGGTGCGGCTGCTGCGTGAGCGGCTGCTGCTGGTTCGGATCGATCTTCGCGAACGTCTCGGTGCCGTCCTCGCCGACGATGCGCACCACGCGCGCCGTGTCGTAGATCTTCGGGATCAGGTCGATCAGCACGCGGCCGGTGTAGCGGATCGCGCGCGCAACGTTGTCGATGAAGTGGTACGTGGCGCGGTCGCCCTGACGCTGACGCGCCTGGATCGCGACACCGGCCTGCGCGTTCGACGGCTGGCCAAACTGCTCCTGATACTGGCCGCTCGCCATCATCAATTCCTGCTGGGCGGTCTGCATGCCGGTCAGGTATGCGCTGGCGCCGACAGGCGGCTGCTCACGCTGCGGGCGAGGGATCTGCGAGCCATCCTCGCGCAGGCTGTTGTAGGGCAGATACGGCAGGTTGTCGTCGTTCGCACGCTGCCATTCATCCTCATACTCCTCGATGGCCTCGGCCGGCGCCACGTAGGGCGTCTTGGTCTGCAGCGCGATGAACTCGACGTTCGCCGAGGTCATGTAGTTGTACATGCGCTGGGCATCCTTCATTGAGCGCGTATGGCCCTTGCGCTCGACCTTGCCATTGATGACCATTTCCTCGCCGACGACACGCACGATCGGAATGTAGCGGCCCGCCCATGGGCGCTCGTCGATGACCTTGTCACCAGCGATCAGATACCAGGTGATTTCGGGCTCGCTGATCTCGCGCTTCTGCACGGTCTTGTCGCGCTCGATCACCGCGCGCTCTTCGGGGTCCTCGATCGACGACAGGCGCACCGGGCCGCGCTCCGGATGGTTCACGAGCATGTCGGTGGTCTTCATGGTCTTGCGGAAGTACTCGCAGACCCGAATGCGGTCCTTGCTGATCCAACCGCCATGCGTCGAAGTGTCGTCTCCGAACACCACGCTGCGCGCTTCTTCGCTCGGGTATTTCGCCTCGAATTCGGTCTTGCTCATCTCCTCGAACACGAAGCCGAACTTCGCATCGGCGCCGTCGGCCGATTCGATATCGCAATCGAGGTAGATGGTGAGCGGGTCTTTCACCCGCCGTAGGAAGATCTCCTGGTCGAACGAGCCATCATGCGCGTATTCGCAGACGATGCGCCAATACCCGAGGCCGCCTTGCACCTGAAATTCGGTGCCCGTGTCGTAGACGATCTCGGCGTGCGAGTTGTATTCGATGTGCCGGACCATGCCGTCGAGGATCTTCGCGATCTCGATATCGGCCTCCCCGTCAACGGGCAACGTCTTCACGCTCGGCTTGTTCTGCTTCGCGTCGTTGACGATCTGGAGATTGTGTTGACGGACCTTGTTGACGGTCAAAGCCGGGCGATCGCCACGTGCGTTCAGGATCGTATCCGGCCACTGCCAGTTGTTGTCGGAATCGCCGTTCGCAAAGCGCAGGTCCTCGACGAACAGCTTGCGGAAGTCCGACTCGTACTCCTCGCACCGGGCGAAACGCTCCTTCGCCTCGGCGACGATCTTGTCGTGCGGATTCGATTCTTCTTTCGGCTTGCGTGCCATATCACTTTCCCATCCAGCCATGCGCCGTCGACACGACACGGCGCACAACAGGTTTCGCTTTGGGCTTGGAGGCCTTCATGGCCCGGCGGGCGCCCTCGCATGCGTAGCGCAGGGCGTCGATGACGTGGTTGTGCTTGTCTTCGAGGATCGGCAGCACGAGGCCCGTGAGCGGGTCCTCCTTGTACTTGTAGAGCGTCAGCTCATCGATCACGTGGATGCAGCGCGGATGCACCACGATGTCGAACGACTGCAGGAACTCGACGCCCTCTTCCAGCGACCGCGCGCCCTTGATGGCCGCCCGGATCTTCGGGAAGCCGTGGTTGCGCATGTGGCTGATCGTCTCCGGTCGAGCCGAGTCAGCCGTGATCGGCCAGTTCTCGGCATCCGGCACGCCCATGAACAGCTCGGGCAGGTTCACGATCTCGCAGCCGACCTGGTATGCCTCATAGTCGACATACAGGCGGTTGCCTTCGATGTCGCAGCGGACCAGCACCGAGGGATCACTCGCGAAGCCCCAGTCAGCACCCAGGCGATGGATCGTGCCGGCCGGCCGCTCGAACTCCTCGATCGCCCAGTTCTTGAAGACGCGCGCCTCGCTGCGCTGCTGGTACTTGCCGAGCCACACGTGCGCATACTTGTCGGGGTCGCGCCGTTTGTCGTACTCCATTTCGACCTGCAGCACGTCCGGCAGCCACGGGTTGTCCATGTAGTTCGCCTCGACGACGATCGAATCGGGCGGGGGGTGATCACCGCGCATCAGATCGTCGACGGGGTCGGTGGCCTTGTTCGGGTTCCAATCGAACCAGATCTGCGAGCGGTCCTTGCGGATCGTCGGGCGCAGGATCTTGAGGCTGTTCGCGGTCGCGTTCTGCGCCTCGGCGAACCAGGCTCGATCGAACCCCTCCAGCGACTTGATCGACTCGGCCGTGTGGTTCTGCATCCCCTCGAAAATCGTCGTGCCACCGTTGCGCGACAGGATGCGGCGATCCTGCACGTCGAAGTAATCGCCAGCGTTGAACACCTCGATCTTCGATTCCAGCAGCTTCTTCACCGAGAACTCCAGCGACTTCAGCGTCTGGCGCAGGCACACGAAGTCATACTTGTCGCTGACGTTCTCCTCGAGCCAGAGGTCGCCGAAGAAGTGCGACTTGCCCGAGCCGCGGCCGCCGTGCGCTCCCTTGTAGCGCACCGGCCGGCCGTCCGGCATCTCGTTCGCCAGCAGCGGCGCGAATGCGCGCGGCGTCTCGATCACCAGGTCGCTCATGACTTGCGCTCCTTCGGCGCGGGGGCGGCGGCCGGTGCGGCTGGGTCGACGATGCGACGCGTGATGCGCTGATACTGGATCGGGCCGCCATCCTTGCCCGTGTGCTCCACCGTCTCTTTCAGCATCCCGAGGTGGCGCATGAGCAACTGGGCGAAACCCTGCTTGTCGTGCATCTTCACCTCGATCCCATCCTTGGTGCGCTTCACGCCGGCATAGAGGCTGCGCAGCTCGGGGGAAAGGTCGCGCGTGTCCTTCAAGAACACGTCGGCGACTCCCTCGCCAAAGCAATCGGGGCAATCAGCCACGGGCGATCGCCGAGGATCGAAACCGAAACCACCAGACGGATCGGGCGCGGACGGGCGCGCGGCAACCGGCGTGCGCGCCTTCTTCGCGAGAGCGAGGGCACGCTGATGGCTCCTCATCGCGAGAGCGAATTCGCGCTCGCTCACCCACTGATAGGCGTGATCGATCCCGTAGCAGTGACGGCAGCACGTCCGCCGGAACTCGATCAGGCCGTTCGCATCGGCCGTGACTACGTTCCAGAGCTCCTGAACGATCCGGTCCTGGTCGATCTTCGTCCGTTCGCTGCGCGCGGCCATGGCGGCGGCGATCGCTGACTGAACGCTAACATTTGCTAACAGACGGACCGCCTGTTCGTTGGCGGTCCGTTCGCTATAACCCGCGCGGCGAGCAGCAGCCGAGCCGTTCAGGTCGAGCAAATACTCCTCGACGAACCGCTGCTGCTTCGGCGTGAGCTGCTTGGACATCGCGCAGTCAGATCAGCGACTTGACCTGATCACGGATCGCAGCGACTTCATGGGCGAACACGTGGATCCCGAGCTCGATCTTGCGCTCGAGCGCTTCGAGATCGGCATGCAGCCGCGCAAGCAGCGTTTCGGGCGGCACGGCGGCCGGCGACGCCGCCGGAATGCCTCCGGCATCCGCGAGCGTCGCGTCAGCACGGGAGGAAAGCTGATCCACCGTTGTCGGGAACAACGGGAAGCGCGTCGAGCCAGTATCCTCCGCAGCCGTCGAAAAGGGCGCCGTCGCCGGCAAGGAAGAATCCGGAGCAAGGGCGCCAGTGCCCGAGCCCGACGTATTCACGGTGCCGTCGCCCGAGATCGCCGAGGGCGCGACCGCGACCGGCTCGCCCACCGGTGGGACCGCCGGCGCATCACCACCATGGCCCGGGTCGCTCGGTTGGCTCGTCGCGGATGCAGTCGCATCCGCCGTCGCATTCGCTGCCGTCGCCGCAGGCGGGACAGTCGACGAGCTCGGCGTGGCAAAATCAGCCGTAGAAGTCGAGATCGATGCTGCATCGGTCGCACCGGTTTGCTCCAGTGCGGCCAATCCAACCTCCCTCGACACCGCCGGCGCCTCCTGCGCCGAGCTCACGCTGGTGCTGAGCGGCACGGTGTCCGCCGAAGCGGAAACCGCGCCGGCATTGGCCTCGGGGCCGCTGATCGAGGTGGAAAGCGACGCGACGGCCGCTGCGTTGGAATCGGCCACGGCCTGCGTGATTTCGGCCGAGGGGGCTTGGTTCGGTTCGTCCATGACGTTCTCCAGGTTGGAAATGCAAAAAGCCCGCGAGGCTTGCGCCTGCGGGCTTCGGTCGGCTGAGAGCGAACTGGCCCCTGCCTGCGGGCCAATTCACTCGGACTATGCCGGAATCAGTAATCTGGGCGGATTATAGGTGCAATTTTCAGCGTCAACAAGTACGTTAGTTTTCCCCAATCGCCGCCAAATCGCCTCCTGGGCATGAAACAGCGCGAAATCCCAGATATGGCCGTGTTGCCGGCCTTGCTTCAGCTTCAGGCGCCGGCAGATAAACGAGGAATGGGCACGCCAGACGTAGTGCAACAGGAGCACATCCTTATCGAGCGGCATCAGCCGCTTCCAGGCCTCGTTGACCTTGCGGGCGTCCTGCAGGTCGCGCGCGATCGGGCCATCGCACGACACGCGATAGCCCGATCGGTGCATGCCCTCGGCCGATCCAGCCGTTCCAGGGGAATATCCGGAGGAGCGCTGAACCGCTCCCCAATTGTCGAGCCGAGGCTCCAATTCATGCAAATCCATGTCCATCCCCGTGGCATCACGCCCGAATCGCAGGAGCAAGCGGCCGAGTGCGCATCGGCGTAGCGTGGCTCAGGCGAGCCGTACAGCGAATTGCGAAATTTCGCAAACTGGCGGTTCAGCGTCCCTCGTAGAGACGTTGCTTGAGCAAATAGCCCTCGAGGCGCCAGATTTTTGCGACGGCGTTCTGCCGCGCGATCTTGCGGCCGATCTCAGCGTCGAAGTTTTCGGGACTCGCGCAGGCCGACTCGCCGGTCACGGTGAAGCCGTTGCGCAAAACGAGCACGCAGAAGGTCAGCAGCGCCAAGGAAGGCGGAGAAATCCAAGACGGCTTCCCGATGGACTCACCTGCTACGCCCTCCGCCGCCGTGAAATAGACCTCGTGCTCAATCGACGCCTCGATGTCCGTCGGTGTCACGCGCGCCGCCGTCTTTCCCTTGGCCCTGATCTCGCGTTCGATATCGTTGTCGTTCATGGTCCTACTCCTGGTTGCGCGGCCGACGGCCGCTGGTGGTGAATCCTTTTCGTCGCAAGCCATCGCGAGCATTTGTCTATGGATCTCGGCGCTGAGCCGATCGATTCGACGGCTATAAAACGGCGAGCGCCGACGCCGCTGCAGCTTCCCACCGTCGCGTTTGAACGCCGACCATTTGAAGCGCGGTCTCAGGTTACGGGCGAGTGCATTGACCTTCATCCCTCTCCTCCATCACGGCAAAACTCGGTAAGGAATACCGAAGTATTCGAACCATTCGAAAAGCTAGCGGCGCGCGGTCCAGTCGCGCGGAACGACAAATTCGAGCTCGTCATCGGTGTGCGGCCGCGCGGTGAACCGACAGACGCTGAAAGACCACACGGGCTCTTCAATTGATTCGCAATACCTGACGGCCCGCGAAACCGCCGACGGCACGTCTTCTCGCAGGATGTATGCGTGCGCCGTCACGGCTCGTCTCCCACATACAGCTCGAGCGCGCCGCTGGCAATGAAGCCAGCAAGCGACTTTCGGTTCTCGGACAAATATGCGTCGACTCGATAAGTGCCATCCCGGTTGAACTGGCGGCGCGCCGCCAGACCGCTCAAACGCTCGGGAAGCTCAACGTCGACGACGATGTAGGGCTCGAACTTCCCGGTGCGGCCGCGGCCCTGGAGCACGGGTCCATGCAGCCGCACGACTCGGCTCTCGAAGATCTCAGACGACGAGCCGCGTGCGGCGCCAAGCGGTACGATCATGTGAACCAGCAGTCTCATCCGTACAGCCTCTCAAGCGTGGCGTTCAGAAGGTCGATCTGCGTCATCTTCAGGATGTGAAGGTAATGCTGGTCGCCGTGGACACCGTTGCGCCCCTGGTGGCAATCGTCATGACACAGCGGCACCGTGCAGAAGTCGCCGGCGCGCTGCGCGCCGCCATGCCCGACGCGTACGTGGTGCACATCGGTCTTTGAAAGCTGCGTCCGGCCGAGCAGCGTGCAGCAAATACAAGCCATCTTCGCGACGCGGCCCATGTGCTCGCGCTCGCGCTTGTTCGCACGGTGGCTCACGCAGACGCCTCCGACCCTGGGAGCACGGCGGTAGCAATGCACCACTCGAGCGCCATCGCAAGTGCTTCGTCGAGCGAGGGATCCACGAAACACTTGCGATGGCGCTCGAGTG
>Ga0307405_10000097_pt1 | contig 37090 bp, 32 predicted proteins | sample 322Cmetagenome_2_FD_203311 | JGI IMG/M metagenome (GOLD analysis project Ga0307405, IMG submission 203311) | Maize rhizosphere microbial communities from greenhouse at UC Davis, California, United States - 322HYB-C-1 | ecosystem: Host-associated > Plants > Roots > Rhizosphere > Soil | place...
TGGGCATCGCCAAAGCCATGCTGGAAACCGGGATCCTGCCCGACTTCATCGTCGTCGATGGCAAGGAAGGCGGCACCGGCGCCGCGCCAGTGGAGTTCACCGACCACATCGGCGTGCCGCTGCGCGAAGGCCTGCTGTTCGTGCACAACACCCTGGTGGGCCTGAACCTTCGGGACAAGATCAAGCTTGGCGCCAGCGGCAAGATCGTCAGCGCCTTCGACATCGCCAGCGTCCTGGCCATCGGCGCCGACTGGGCCAACGCCGCACGCGGCTTCATGTTCGCCATCGTTATAGACCCTGTACTAGTCCAACTAATGAAACTAGTACCGCTTCGAAACCAGTCAATATATGCCTAAATCGTCGATAACATCCTGATTTACAACAAGAATTTGACATACCGCTATTCCTGTCCTACACCTGCATGACCCCCTACTAGTATACCGGGACACGCATGGCAAAGCGGACGCTTCACCTAGTCATCTCAATCAACGTCGCCGAAGGAGCCACGGGGAGCGCGGTGCCCGTACTTGTCCTAGAGGACGGCGAGGTGAGTCTCCTGTGCCTAGCGTGGACGCGAGAGCAGATGCTGATCGACGTCGCCAGCCCCCAGAAAATCAAGAAATCCGTGAAAGCCGTGGGCCGCCTATACGATTTCTACATGATCGTTGAGAAAGGTCGGGCGCTGACCCCAGAGCAGTTGGAAAGAATGGTGCTTCGCTTCCTTGAAGCCAGGCAGTTCGGAGACATCCAACTAGGTTGGACACCAGTAGGCCGGAACACGGCCATCGACGACTATCGTTATGCACTGGAGTTTACCGACTTTGCTGCAGGCAACTTCGATCACACTCCGATTAATCCGATCGAGATGAAGCTGATTTCCGACCTCGGCATAAAGGAACAGCAAACTCTCAACTCAAAGATGGCGATCAAAAAAACATGGGACAGAAACTTCCAACTTCAGCAATTTACTCAGGAAGCCCGAGGCATAGTCGCCACCAGAACCAATCGAATACCACGAAAGAAGAACAAAAAGAACAGAACCCCAAAACACTTCCCTGCCGACAAGGTGTTGGCGCTTATAAGGGCGGCATCGTCCACAAGAGATAAACTTTTTCTATTACTGCTATTCTTTGGCGGACTTAGGAAGTCTGAGCCTTTCCATCTGTACGTCACAGATATAAGAATCAGAAATGGTGTAGCGGTGGTACGTTTAGCGGATCCAGTTGAGGGGGTGTACGAATGGGACGAAAAGTACGTCGGTAAACAGAAAGGCACTCGGCTTGAGTTTCTTCAACAGCGATATAACTTGGGGCCTCGCAACAAGCTTGACCCAAGTCATCCCCTTCACGCGGGCTGGAAGGGAATGACTTTTGAAAGTGACAATCAGGAAGCGACCCTACAGTGGCTAATTCCTGAAATAGGCGAGTACTTCGCGCACTTACACACGGAGTACATGCAACAATACAGGAGCCATGTACGAGATGAGCACCCATACTATTTTGTCAACATTAAAGACGGAGACGAATTCGGCACTCCGTTGAAAATGGCCAACATGGACAAGTCATTTTATCGCTGCGCCACCAAGATAGGACTCAAAGGAAGCAAAAAGGGGGTTAACCCGCATGGCGCGCGACATTTTTTTGGTTATTTCTGCGCATCCCACTTGAGGCTCAGCAAGGAGGTAACTCAAATAATCATGCGACACGCGTACATCTCTTCAACTGAAGTCTACTACAGACTAGATATCGAAGTTGCACGTCAGGAGTTGGAGGAGGGCCAAAAGCGTTTGGCCGAAAGCATTCCAGACTTCTGCAAATCCGTGAAGAAAATCACTGGCGGGAAATAGCATGGCTATACTCTCATTCAAGGCCCCGATCAGTGGAAAAATCGTTAAACTAAACACAAGCCTCAAGGAGATAGCGCTGACAGAAGAACTTAGCCTAGATGAGTTGAGAGGTCTCATAGCATCGTACGAGGCTGAACGAATTGCAGTTTACTGGCGTGATAGCATTTTGCAGATCGATGAGTCTATTGGAATAACAGCGGGCTTCAGTCCAGTTTTTAGAAATTCAAAAACTGGGCCATCTTGTGGCCCAAGATATCTGAAAACTGAGTTTTTCCAAAGGATGCTTTCAACTCAATCACGGGGTGCACAGCTTCTCTCCGAAATGGCTAAAATCCCTATTGAAGAGCAAACTAAGTTACTTACCACCTTTCAACCCAAGAATCGGGACGAGGCCGTGGCCGCTATAAGGCTTATGAAGCCTGTGATGGCTAACAGCATTCTCAAACTCTCATTCAGCTTTTCATCTACTCAGGAGTTCTTGAATCACATTGTAACTTTACTACAAACCGAAACGGTCGAAAACAGCCGCGCGCACTATCGTTACCATGAGCTCCTGACTTACCTTTGGGATCGCGACTATCTACTCTTCCCCACTGACTTGAGAGCATGGAGAAATAACAACAAGTGGACTTTATTCGCCGACTCGTCCTATTGCCCGACAAAACAAAATCTGGCGGAGAAAATTTACGTACCGCCTGGAGCTCTGGGCTTCGCTGATAAAAGCTATACTTTCATCATCAACTGTTTCGCCAGTTCAACCATGAGGGGTATAGACGATATCTCCCCCAAGCTTATTGAGCAATTTGAGGTTTTACTTGATGAGCAGCTACAGCAGGAACATGCATCAAAAGGGAAACTCAAGGTATTGCGGAACTACCAAGGTAGGCTCAGAACATCCTGCCTTGCCTTCTTGAAGGCCTTCAACCATGCGTGTCCTGCTGAAGCCGTTACCCTTGAGCGAGGCGAACGTAAAAGTCGCTGGGGAGACACTCGCTCAAGATCGGACGGACTATTCACCTGGATGACTGCAGAGCGTCCAGAGATGGGGAACTGGGCAGAGTGTTTCAGACTATTTGTCAAGTCTCGAACCACTGCCCGGGTCACAACGCAAATCGATGTACTAAATCGACTAGGGGACTTTCTCTTCACACTCGACGCCCCTCCCTTGTGTCCTTGGGAGGTGCAGAGACGAACACATATCTATGATGCTCGTCTTATAAATAAGAACACGTACTTTGACTTCCTTATCCGCAATTTGAAAGACCCTCGAACTCGAAACGCTAACTTGGCCATAGTGCGCCAGTTTTTCACATGGTCACGCGATTACCTCGACAGCATCAATCGACACGAGCTAAGCCTATTCCCTGAGCCTATACTCAGCACTGACTCGTTCGGCAAGACTGCAACAAATGCCCGAACTTATCGTGATTCCCTACCGCCCTATATTATCAATGAGATGAAAGCAGCAATAACGGAAGACGATTACGCATTCCCCAGGTCTTACGCAAGGGCAGAGGTGCTGGTCGTCGATAACAACACAGGTGAACATACTCGGGTTTTTTACCCAGGATTGGCGCATTGCTTATATACCATTCTTGAACTCCCCATACGCAGTCATCAAGGCCGCTGGCTGGACTCTGGTGATCTTGACGAATTCATCTACGACCCTTCCACAAATAGTTATAGAACTAACCTATCGGAATACGCAATAGAGGGGCGTGAACAGGGCGCAATGAGACTTCATCAAGATGGCTTTCGGGGGACTGAGAACCTTATCGCTTGGATCAACACTAGCAAGGCGGGACTTTATCACCCTAAGAACACAGGCTATGAGATACCATATGTATCACCTAAGCTAAAGGAAATTTGGACGGCACAAAAAACTTGGCAAGATCGGTATCTCCCACCCTTTAAAGCCCCATTAGAGTATCGGTATTATCAAGACGATGTAAGAGATTTGAACCGTCCTAACGTTGTTGACGGGCCTACGGTGTGCCCCTTATTCCGGGATCCCACCAAGTCTGACCCTCGCTTACCCATTGACTATCAGAAGCTCGCTAGGTTCTACACCAAGCTCTTGGGCATAACCGAAGATAGAATTTTCAAAAAGTATGGACAAAAACTCAAACTCATTACTAAGAATGCACGTGGCGGCCTTAAATGGATTGTGGACTTACACTCGCTCAGAGTCAGTGGCATCACAAACCTAATAGAGGCAGGCGTCCCTCTCGAAGTTGTACAAATGTTTGTGGCTGACCATCAAGTTCTTGTCACCACCCTGCACTATCTGAAGTACAGCCCAGCAAAACTCAGAGAGTACCTTGAGGTTGCCCATGACCAGATGATTAACAATCAAGATTTTGTAGGTTCTGAGTTGTTTACCGAGGCTCTGATGGAGCTGGCTCCGTTCCTGTTGACGCCAGTAGGGGCTGGTACAGGGGCAGGCATTGATGCCCTTATGCTGGGTGACGGGGTTTGGACAATCAACCCCGATGGAATCTGCCCTGGCACCTCCTGCAGCAATGGGGGAGCGCTTGAAAACCCCGCTCAGAACAAATACGGCCCCGTTCCAGGGGGGCAGCGTTGTGGTCTATGCAGATTTTGGATCACTGGCCCTGCCCATCTCCTCGGGCAGATCACTGCTGTGAACAACTTGGCGTACACGATCCGCAAGAAAGGATTAGAGATTGCCCGACTCAATGATGCCTGCATAGATGCAGAGGATGAGGGTCGGCAAAAGGAGGCTCGCCGACTTCGGGATCGGGTTGACCTTTTGAACCGCGAGCTTGAGATAGACGTAAGCGAATGGGCATCCCGGTACGATTATGCTCAACAATCTCTAGAAAAGCTTAGCGAATACATGGAGGCTAAAGCCAAAATCATAGCCACTGATAAAGGTCAAATGGTACCCGTACCCTATATGACGAAGAGTGACGCGCTTGATCTTAAAATCACAATGGAACAGTCTCACGAGTTCGCTCTATTAGACCAAATTACGCAGCTGAGTAAATTTACTACCGGCTTTACAAACCGGGAAGCCGAGATTGATAAGCATCAGATACTGTCTAAAATGATGCTGGCGAACGGTATCTCGCCGTTTTTACTCACTTTAGATCAAGACAAAGCTCATGAGGCCGGCAACCTCCTGTCCGCCCTGATTCTTCAGCGTGTCGAATCGAACAACCTTACGGACGTCTTGTCGGGTGCCTCCCCTCTTATGCATTACCCAGCACTTGAAGAAACTATCAAGGCCCTGGCGTTAGAAGCCTCTACTGGTGTTCTTGATCATGATAGCGTAAATCGAATGGCTGATTACATGAGCCTCAAGCCTGTCGCCCACTCGTGGCTAGAGTCTGCGAAGGACGGTGAAGACGAAGAGGAGTTATTCGGATGACCGCAATTGATTCACAAGATGCATTGTTTGTGAAGCTGCTTGAGGAGTCCCCTAACCCGCGTCAAAAAGACTCCCTTACCAAAGTGAAGAAAGCCGCTGACTATCTTGAGACTCAGAGAATGAAAATTTCTGCTGGCGCGATCGAGCGGTATTGTATTGATCATGAATGGAGCGGGCCCAAAGCACAATCCATTAGAAACTCCAAGCTCTTGATCCACTACGTGAAATCCAGAGCCTCTGGTCAACGGCTCGAAATAGGACGCAAGGACACGGTAAAAAAACCTCTGATTCCAGATGAGACGATAAGGGCCTATGTTCAACTTTTGGAAGATGAAAGAGACCAAGCCATAGCTAGCCGCAGAAGAATAGAGAGAGGATTAAGAACTCTTCCAGGGATTCCGGTTGATGAAATCATCAGATCTGGCTTTGGAGAGCCAAGCCCAGCTGGAGAGAACCAACTTCCCTCTTTTCGATTACCAAACATGGCAAAGGAAGCTCTAAATATTCTGTTTGATGAGGTCATTCTAGATAGTGTAGGCCTGCAATTTCACAGGGATAGAGTTAGACAAAAAGTCACACTCAATGTCTTATTACAAAAACATCACGTTACCGCCCTTAGAGAGCTACTCCAGTCTTTCGGAAATGAGGTGGCACAGGAAGTATAGCAATCCACTTATTTACAGAGCACAGACCTGATGACCCGATTTGCTAGCAGCGTGGACATGGCTTTTAACCTCATCCCAATGAACCCGCGCGCCATCCGTTTTCAAACATACCTAAATTCCCCAGACTTTAACGACTTTAAAGTTGCTATTCCGCGCCAAGATACCCGCGCGAGCAGCAGACTCAATTCCTGGGAGTCGCGCCATGGGAAGTAGCAGGCAAAACACCCAAGCTTTTGCCGACTGGGCTAGCAGCCGAACCAATGACGACTTTTCCCAGATGGTCTATCGCGGGTCGTTGCATAGGGAGGAGATAGCACTTGCATGCGGGTTTGCCAAATCAGTTTTGCGGCAAAATCCAGTAATCAAGGCACAGCTCCAAGCCTTAGAAGATCGGCTTCGCCGAGAATATGTATTGCCCAGCCTCAACGGCGACGTTGATAACGGATCCAAGGTTGAGGATCACTTCGAGAGATCTGAATCCAGACTGGCAGTCGATGCCCTCAACCTCCGGAGCGACAACGACAGGGTTAGATCCACCACCGACCATCAACAGGTCATAGCAAGCAAAGCCGTAGGCAGATGCGGAAAGTCATCCAGCCTGGAATCGACTGTTCGCCGCCTCCAGTCAGAAAACGCCATCCTACGTGCTGAGGCTCAAGAACTCAGGCGACAGCTGGCAAAACTGTCGGCTCTCCAAGAAGCCCTGAGCATCACTGGGCGGCTTCCACGATGACCAGCGCTTCTACTGTGCAAAGGCGAATCCGCGTACTTTCGATCCGCAGCGCTAATCCGCTCGGTCGAGGCGGCTGTATCTTCTACGGCACCGCCATTCATCTCGATGGCACTGCGTTCACCGACGAGCATTATGTGGTGTCTGTGCCAAACCGCTTGCACATCACGACAGCCGTGGAGGTTGGCCAGTGGTGGGATGTAAGCGGGACGCCCAGCATCTATGTGCGCGAACACAATGGGATCAAAATTCCGGAGCGTCAAATCGACGCTACCGACATCAAACTAGCGCTGCCCAATGGGCGGCACATCATTACCTTGCTAGCTCACGGTGAACGGTTCAGCGGCATCGGCATTTCCAAAGCCAGTCGCCTGTGGGAAGCCTTCGGAGCAGGTCTTCACGAGCTTTTGCAGGAAGGTCGTGTTGATCTGATTGCATCCGTACAGGGCATCAGCGAAGCAACTGCCAAGGCCCTAGTGAGCGGATGGAAGTCCTATGGTGACTGCACCGTAATTCAACGACTTCACGCCTATGGAATCCCTCACTCCGTGGCAGAACATGCCATCAACCATTTTGAAGACAAACTCGAAGACGCGCTGGCCGAAGACCCTTACCGCCTGCTTTCCTTTTCAGGATCGTGGCGTGGAGTCGACGCGTTCGCCCTAGGCCACTATCGACTGACTGCAGATGACCCACGTCGACTGATTGGGGCAACTGAAGAAGCAATGTACCGGCTGTTCGATGAAGGTCATACCGCGCCGCCTCGACACGTCCTGCTGCGGCGCGTGGAATTGCTTCTGAGTACCGCAAATAACGCCCCTTCCTCGTCAGCAGCCATCGCCCTGAGCGAAGCCCAGAAGCACGGGATACTGGTGAAGCTTCATGGTGACCAACAATTTCAGCAATTGGGCGCTTGGGTAATGGAATCCACTATCGCTCGCGCGATTACTGAGCGCCTGACCAACCAATCGTCGGACTTGTTCACACTGCCCTACACTTCAAACAACAGTTCCCACAGCAGCATCTTGCCCAAAAGAACTGGCCAGTCCGATATGGATATTGAGCACTCTGGCCAACACATCGAGCTGACCGATGAGCAACATCACGCACTTCAAAGAATTACAAACCATCGCATTGTCCTGTTAAGCGGCGGTGCAGGCGTTGGCAAAACCACGTTGCTCAAAGCACTTTACCGACACTTCGACGAATCCGGCATCACTGTGCTCCAAGGAGCAATCGCGGGCCGCGCGGCTCAACGTATGAAGGAGGCCACACAACGCCCCGCTCGAACCCTGGCCAGCCTCCTCTACTCCAAAGACCTGCTGATGGCTGGTGGACAGACGATCGTGGTGATCGATGAGGCCAGCATGCTGGACGTCATCACGATGTACAGGCTGTGCCAGGCCCTCCCTCCGGATGCACGGCTATTGTTGGTTGGGGATGCTGATCAACTAATGCCTGTGGGCCCTGGGCTGGTGTTCCATGAGTTAATTGATCATCCACGAATACCTCATGCTCGTTTGACGCAAGTCATGCGTCATGGCAATGAAATCGCCACCTTCGCTCAGATGGTTCGACAAGGCATATGGCCGCAGGTCGGCCAGGATGAAAAGCGTCCTGTGGCATTTCTGAATGCTTCTGTAGAACAGGGGGAAGCGGTGTTGGCCAGCTCTCCTCAAACTCAGCAAACCGAGGGTTTGAGAGCTGTAGCTGAGAATATCGTCAGGCTCTACATGAAGGCTCCAGAGTCTACGCAAATCCTATGCTCACTTCGCAACGGTGTGTTAGGAGTTGGGTCGCTTAACCTGATGTGCCAAGCAGCTACGAATGGTATCGCCCTACCCCTGCACGTCTGGAGCGATGCCGAGGGTGGATTTATCTCAACAGGCCTCCGGCTGAATGACCCCATTGTGAGCAATAAAAATCACTGGGACATTGGGATACTGAACGGATCCTTGGGGCGAATCACACAGATTGAAGAGCCACCTTCTCCATTGCATGATGAGGAAGGCAATATTTGCGGCTTTGCCATTGCATGGGTGAACTGGGATGACGGAGTACGACGCCCATTAACCGAAGATCTACTGCCATCATGTGATCTGGCTTATGCACTCAGTGTTCACAAGGCTCAGGGTTCGCAATGGCCCATCGTGATTGTGCCTGTGATTCCGAGCAGACTACTGGATCGAAGTTTGCTCTATACGGCAATCACGCGGGCCCAGAATCAAATATTGCTGTTAGGGGATGAATTGGCTGCACGCCTAGCCGTGCAGCGTCCTCCCAAGTCAAAACATCGCCAAACAGCTCTAAGCCTCCACCTGTCAGAACAGTTGGCTGAGGAACGCGCTGCCCGCTGTAACGCTGCCTCCATCTTCAAGCAGCACCCCCCCACCTGATAAGCCGACCTTGCGCACGCCCAGGCAACTCGTTTCCCACGACGAATTAGTCACGAGATCCCCGTCGGGAGGCATCAGGAACGCTCACCATTTTGGTGAGTATTTTTTAACCTCACCGAATGCTCTATGGTGCTTATCAGGAAGGTTCGGCTGGCAGGCAAATCGTTCACCGGCCAGAATCTCGTACACTTACACGGGTATTGCCAGGATGAACTACTCCAGCGACCAATCGGCAGAAGCGACAGAATTGCTAAACAGTCTAGGTGTCCATGAAGTGTCCTCAGGGATCTGGGCGTTTACAGACGTGCACACCGCGAGCCACTGCTATGTGCATCACTCCCAAAAGCCCGTCGCCCTTGCCGCTTATGCCGCCGTTAACCCGACCTTCGCAGCCGGTCGTTTTCCCGGATACACCCTAATAGATCTGGTTGAAAAAATGCCTTGTCTGGACGGCACCGAGAATGCAGCCTTGGCGATGGTCTGCTGCATCCCCGCCCCGATATTTGAGTCAGCCGCACACCGGGGGGAAAAATTTGGGTCGGTTGCTTGGGACATTGTCAGGAAGTACCAATTGGATGCCTGCTTCACAAAAGCCAGCCCTTACGGCAGCGAAGGCAGCCACTACACCATGCGCCCTTGCGGCTACGACTATGACCGCTCAGAGCCTCTTCCTGAGGCGTTAAAGGCAATGCGCAGTTCGTATCGAAAGATGACTAACGTACAGCGTGTGATGGTTCTGACTCTGCTGCACCTCTACTCCCAAGGAACGGACGACTTTTACTTGAAGGGAGGCTGCCCCACCAAGATTTCGGCAGCTGAAGCGCTCCGACTGCTCCGGGCAGATGGAGATGCGCTGAAGCTGTGGGGATATCTCGTTACGCATTACACCGGCTGGTGATGCCGATTCCATGCCTGGTGAGTAAAGTGACAATCGCCCAGGGCTTGAACCCGAGAAAATACAAAGTCGCATGTGCTCTCCAAATTTCTGATCTGCTGATATTCAAATGAGGTTTATCCATAACCTCGCAAGTGCGCGGTCTCATTAGCGGCGAGGATTGGGAGGCTGCGCAGGGAGGTCGTAGTGGATGCTAGCGCCTTGCATTGACATGATTGCGATCAGAGCTTCTCGATGGCCCCAAATGCCATCTGAACTTGGACGAGCATTGGCATCACGACCTCAGCGATTTGTGAAGCCTTGGGAGTTGGCATGAAGCCTGGACGCAAGAAAAGCGGATCGCTGAATCTGACCCGCAGCTTAGCTAATGTGTTGCTCACGGCTGGCTGACCCCAGCCCCAGCTTCTTGGCAGCTTTACTGACGCCGCGCTCGTGATACACGACAACGAATACCAGCATTTCCCTGCAATCGACGTTGGCGAACCGCCCGCAATCCAGCTCCATCATTGCCCAATACCGCGTGTGAAAAGGCTCTAGCACTATATGGGAAAGCTGAAGGCTGCGTTTTGCTGCTCACGCCAGCCTCTAGGTTCACTGCGCCACCCGTCGAATACCGCATCAGTCCTATTCGTCTGCAATAGGCTGCTTAGGCAAACCGTTCATGAAAGCCGAAATATCTTCGATTACCCGTGTCAGTCTTTCGGTGTCATGCATGAGGTTGCGGACGATTCGCATCGCCAGTTCTCCCGAGTCCAGCATTTCGTTGATTCGTCGCCGGGTGCCCGTAAGCGGTCTATCTGCCCGGGCCATTGCAACAGAAAGCTCTTTGTTAAGTTTGTTGCGTGAAAGCTCCGGTTGGATCTTGGCGGACAACATAGGAGATTTGGAGAGTAGGAGAGCCGACGCCAGGGCGGGCGTTATGTGGTCGTACTCCGAGAAAGATTGAATTTTTAAATTGTGTCCGCTGACTAAGATTTTTCCTCGATCCTGTAGAAGGCTGCGGTAAATTTCTTCAGTTTCGTCCTGTACAACCCCGGCTGGTATCGTCGAAGGGTAGCCATAGTAAAACGAAAACGGCAGCTTGTTGTCTGCGCGCACCAACTTGACTGCTGCCATGGAATGGCAGGCGGCAACGATTGCTGTCAGTTGCCCTTGAGTACGTTTTGTGATGGCCTGAAAACACTCCAGCAGCGAGCTCCAAGAGACCCATTCACCGCTAGGCATCTGTAGTCCCCTGCGCTCATCCCCGTGACCATCGATGATCAGGATCGGAGAGATCCCAATGTTGCACACATCATCAATGTCATTGAATGCTGCGCCAAATTCAGCGGCGCTTTTTGCCTCAAAGAGATGTGCGAAATTTCGGTTGTATTCAAACCGATCAGGGTCGAGTTCAAGGAGCAGGTCATGAAGGCCTTGCAAGCGTGATCGACCTGTTTGGAGATCTCCTGCACCAAGACAACCGATGGTGAGGATAGCGTTCGCGGGCGAATGAGCACTTCGCCTCAACGTAAAGAGTTTTTTCTCCATGTGGTTCCTTGTTAGCAATAGTCTGCAACGAGCTTACAGGGGGCGCGGTAGGGATGGCAGTCACCTGCCGCCCCCCGCACAGATCCGTACGTGCGGAATTACCGCATACGGCTCCTGCCTCGGTACCCGCTGGAGAAGACCTTCCTCGTAACCCCGCCACGACATGCCGTCCACGCCTACCGCTGCATCGCGGCGCAGGGCATAGAAACTCTGCACCAATAACTGCGGTGTGATGTGGTGCAGCAAAGCCGTGAACTGCATGCCCTTGTTCCTTCGAGCTGCTTCACGTACACCTTCAAGTCCCATCGACGCAACTGATCCGGCTCAGTGTCCGGGGCGCGGGAGGCTTGTTGGTGTTTCCCTTGGCTACGTCCCTTTCCTCCACTATCTCTGCAGGGCCAAGCCCTTTGTTCGATGGCTTCTCAGGTACTACGGACGTACATATATAGATCATTTCCGTTCATGCGCGCCGACTGGATCAAACTCATAATCGCTGCCGCTCGTTTGCCACTGCGCAGATACCCGTAAAATAACCAATTGGAGCGCCCAAGCGCCCATGGCCTGATCGTGTTTTCGACCGGGTTGTTGTCCATGCACAACGCACCAAGTCGGTCAGCGAGCGTTGCAACGCTCGCGCTGAGAGCTAGCTGACGACCTATTTTTTGGATATGGCCCGTCCCCAAAGGACTGGGGCATTTAGAATGCTCTAAGGCCCTTGATGCTTCCCTCTGGAATTGAAATGCTTATTAAGTTGGATTTGAACAACAATGACGCGGAGGCGCTGTTGCGTCACTGCAAGGAGCACCAGCCAAGCCAAGGAGACTTTCGTGAAAATGCTCGCCTCGGAGATGCCCTAGAAACCCTTGCTGCCGCCATTGAAGACGCCATGAGCATAACGCCTAAAAGTCGTGATTGGTCGGGTACGATTGATCCTCAGCTCCTCGATGCAGCAGTCAGTTTGTTCGGCGACGAGGCCTTGGCAATCAGATGGCTATCAAAACCGCTGCGAACCCTCGGCAATAAACGTCCGATCGATATTCGTGTTGAGGAAGCCTTGGGTCTGATCCGGCGGTTGGAGCATGGGTTGGGCGCCTGAAGATCTATCAGGCAATACTGATCCAGCAGGCCGGCCAAGCTTGGCTCTGGAAGGGATAGAGCGCCAAGGCAGCAATATCACCCCTGGCCGATCTAAGAGAATTTCGTTCGACAGTTAGATGACCATGATCCCCAGTCGAAGAGTTGAGAAGCAAGGAGACAGTCGCGCCCTCAAGCTGACAGCCTGGGCTGACACTGACCAGCCTTTTCTGAATCATCCAGGAACGCGCTGCCGCAGTCCTCAACAACCTGTCGCAGGCACAGCGACTACTTGGATCGCTTCGACGCGATAAGGGCACGGAACGCTTCCTCGCTCGTAAAGCCTTCGCGCAACTTGGCAACTAAAAATGCCGCATCTGATTCCGCCGGATCAAAATATTCTCTCGCGTGCCGGACGATGGCAAACCATAGTTCAAGGGGAAGAGCTGTTTCATGGTCATTCCTGCACCGAAAGCTCGGACGCTGCAACAGCGCGGGCTCCCGCTCTACCAGTTCATCAGCCAGCCGCTGCAGGACTAAAAAAGGAACATCACTCATCCCAATCAACGAAGGATGCATAAAGCGACTAATCGATTGAATCGCGCACTCGGGATCAACGGTGTGCAAGCGCAATAACAGCGAAACCTCAGCCTCAAATGCCATAGCCCCAATCGCTGCAGCCAAACGTTCGACAACTTCGAGCTCAGCAAGGTTACGACGCTCTAGCCCAATTACGTGCTTCTCCATAGCCATCGGCTCCCCGAATTGGTGATTCATCCGACCTGCAAGCTGTTTAACGCTGGCCAGAGCGTGGGATAATACGCGCTCCAGTCCCCCTAGACGGACTCACATGGAATCGTTATGAACGAAATTTGGCTGCGAGAACGGGAACGACGGGAGGCGATTTGGCAGCTCGCTGAGAAGCAGCCAGGAGATCAAAGCGCTTCGGCGATTTTAGAACGACTTGACGACCTCGAAAGGCTAGATCGCGAGCACCCTCTAATTAAATGCCAGCTCGGTTTCGAGCAGCTTGCAGAACTACCAAGGGAGGCGCATCCCGTCGGATGCTGGATCGTTCGGGATAGAGAAATCCCAGAGCCTTGGAAGTCCCGTTTCGCGCTTGCGCTGGGCCCCGCAGCTAGAGTTTCGGAAGGGTTCTACTTGCAGGATTGGATTGATTTCTTAGACGCCTGGCAGCGCGAGGTTGGCCATCTTGAACAGCATCGCATGGCACTTGATGACGAGTGAATGCGACCTGCCACCTCCGTGGTTGTCGAATATTGGACTGGCTTGGCGCATGTCCCATGCCTCGCGCCTCAGGCACCCAACGGCTCCGACATGCCTCTGATCCCACCCGGGGGAAGCCCCTTATGTAACCGTCTGGCCAACTCACCTCTCAGCACACAGATCAGCTCAGACAAGAACCGGTCGCAGGTATACCCATTGAATAAGCCTGTATCTGACGTAGGTCATGCGGAGCTTGTCAGCGGGTCGCAATCGACGATGGCTTCATTATATACTTCTGCTTCGCATACCCCTTGAGCTACAGGAACATCAGCATGACTGTACTCCAAACGATCTACTGGCAGCCTACGCCGCCTTAGCGCTACGCCCCCTCGCAACAACCTGCTTCCGCTAGCCTCGCTCGCGGGTGCGCACTGCTGTACGCCTGGTTTACACCTTAAGCACACAGCAAAAAAATCCTCAAAATTTGAACTTGTATCGATTCGCTCGCCTTTCCCTTGGCGTGCGCGATGCTTTGCCTTGGATATTTCTATGCTGCAAAAACTTAGACAAACGTGGTTTTCCAACGTCCGTGCGGACGTGCTCGCGGGGCTGGTGGTCGCACTCGCGCTAATCCCAGAAGCCATCGCCTTTTCCATCATCGCCGGGGTAGATCCCAAAGTCGGTCTCTACGCCTCCTTCTGTATCTGTGCTGTCATCGCCTTTGTCGGCGGGCGCCCCGGAATGATCTCGGCGGCGACAGGCGCCATGGCACTGCTGATGGTTACGCTGGTAAAAGAGCATGGACTCCAGTACCTGCTGGCCGCGACTCTACTATGTGGCGTACTTCAAATCCTTGCCGGCTACCTGAAGCTTGGCTCGTTGATGCGCTTTGTTTCACGCTCGGTAGTCACCGGCTTCGTAAACGCATTGGCGATTCTGATTTTTATGGCGCAATTGCCTGAGCTGACCAATGTCACCTGGCATGTCTATGCCATGACCGCTGCGGGCCTGGGAATCATCTACCTGTTTCCGTATGTACCGAAAATCGGCAAGCTGATTCCCTCTCCATTGGTGTGCATTCTGACGCTGACTGTCATCGCCATTTACCTCGGTTTGGATATCCGCACCGTCGGTGACATGGGCCAACTGCCTGATACGCTCCCGATCTTCCTCTGGCCTGAAGTTCCGCTGAATTTTGAAACCCTGCGCATCATTTTCCCGTACTCGGCTGCGTTGGCAGTAGTGGGTCTACTCGAATCAATGATGACCGCGACCATCGTCGACGACCTTACCGATACCACCAGCAACAAAAACCGCGAGTGCAAAGGCCAGGGTGTGGCCAACATCGCTGCCGGCATGCTTGGCGGCATGGCAGGTTGCGCCATGATCGGCCAGTCGATCATCAACGTGAAATCTGGTGGCCGCACCCGTCTCTCGACATTGTGTGCCGGCGTTTTCCTGCTGCTGATGGTGGTATTTCTTGGCGAATGGCTCTCCAAAATCCCTATGGCGGCACTCGTGGCTGTGATGATCATGGTGTCCATCGGCACCTTTAGCTGGGATTCTTTGCGTAATCTGAAAGAGCATCCGCTGTCGACCAACCTCGTCATGGTGGCGACCGTCGTGGTCGTCGTGGCCACTCACAACCTGGCTTACGGCGTACTGGTAGGTGTGCTGCTGGCTTCGCTGTTCTTTGCCAATAAGGTCGGGCACTACCTAGATATCAAGAGCACTCTGGAAGAGACGAAATCGCATCGGACTTACCACGTGGTGGGCCAGGTGTTCTTTAGCTCTGCGGACAAATTCACTGAGGTTTTTGACTTCAAGGAAGCGCTCAACAAGGTCACCATCGATCTCACACAGGCGCATTTCTGGGATATCACCGCCGTCGCAGCGCTGGATAAGGTCGTGATCAAGTTCCGACGCGAAGGCGCTGAGGTTGAAGTGCTCGGTCTCAATGAAGCCAGCGCAACAATCGTTGACCGCTTCGGCGTGCATGACAAGCCCGGTGCCATCAACAAGCTCATGAGCCACTAAGGAGAACGACAATGACCCACGTAATGGCATGCATTGATAACTCACAATCCTCATTGGCGGTCTGCGATTACGCAGCATGGGCCTCGCAACGACTCAGCGCTCCCCTGACCTTGCTTCATGTGCTGGATAAGGAGAAATATCCTGCATCCGCTGACCTCAGCGGCAATATCGGTCTCGGTAGCAGAGAACATCTACTGGAAGAGTTGGCCACGCTGGATGCGCAGCGTGCAAAACTGGCCTTGGAGCATGGGCAGCACATGCTTGAAAAAGCTCGCGAGCGAACAGTCATCTCTGGCGCCATGTCACCTGATCTGAAGCAGCGCCATGGCCATCTCGTCGAGAGCCTGAGCGATCTCCAAGACGATATTCGATTACTGGTTATTGGAAGAGTCGGTGAGGACAGCACGCGCAGTGCCCAAAGTCTTGGCAGCCAGATTGAAGCGGTAGTCCGAACTATCCACCGCCCCATCCTGATTACAACCAGCCATTTCAGGAAACCTGAAACGGTCATGGTGGCATTTGACGGCAGCGCTACAGGCCACAAGACCGTACAGATGCTTGCTTCAAGCCCGCTGTGCGAAGGCCTGCCAATTCATATCGTCATGGTTGGTACGGACTCTGAAGAAAACCAGAACGAGCTGGAGAAAGCACGAACCACACTTGCCTCTTCTGGCCTGCTAGTGCATGCCGAGATCCGCCCAGGCGAAGTAGAGTCGGTACTTCATGCGTATCAGGCAGAGCACGGCATTGACCTCTTGGTCATGGGGGCGTACGGGCACTCACGCATCAGGCAGTTTCTGGTAGGCAGCACGACCACGACGATGCTACGAACATCCACTTTACCCGTATTGCTGCTTCGCTGAGCCAGTTCCACTGGCCACAGTATTTCCAGAACTGCGGAAATGCCGTGGCCACCCTGGACGATGACTAACTGATCTTGCCGTAACGAGACCACATGCAACTCATAACTGAAATTGTTCACCCCGAGCTGAAATCCAAGCAGGGCAGAGTATTCCGTAGACATGCAGCACGCGGCATCGTGATGCGGGATGAACAGATCCTGTTGCTGTTCACCGAGCGCTATAACGACTTCAGCTTTCCTGGAGGCGGCCTTGATGGTGACGAGGACATTGTCACAGGCTTGAAGCGTGAGCTTGAGGAAGAGACTGGTGCCCGTGAAATACAGGTGCTCCAGCACTACGGTTACATCGAGGAGTACCGGCCCTACTGGAAGCCACAGTACGATCTGATGCACATGACCTCGCATTTTTATCAATGCGAAGTAGCGCCCCAGCTAGAGCCCGTGAGAATGGAAAGCCACGAAATCGCGAATGGTATGCGGCCTGTCTGGATCAACCTGCATGAAGCCATCACGCACAATGAAGCCGTTATGCAGCGTCACGAGTCTTCGATGGGGCAATCAATTCTGCGCGAAACCTACATGCTGAGAAAAGTCGCTTCCGAATTGTTGATGCCAATCAGCCTTTGAGCTGACTATTTGGCGAAGTCCACTTAGCCTGTCTCAGGCAAGCACCCAATGCTGCGGGAGTAATTGCGTGATTTCGCTCGCCCGCTGTGTCGGCAGCCGCATCAGCACATCCTTGAGATAGGCATACGGATCGTGCCCATTCATACGCGCCGACTGGATCAGGCTCATGATTGCCGCCGCCCTTTTTCCACTGCGCAGCGACCCGGCAAATAACCAGTTCGAGCGCCCAAGCGCCCAGGGCCGGATCAAATTCTCGATCTGGTTATTGTCGATGGCACAGGCGACAGCGCTTTCGGTCGGCCAGTTCACTTTGACAGTGCCACGCGGGTGCTGGATTTCAATACAGATACTTGATGAAGCTGCCTGCGAATGTCCTCCGGCTAGCGGCAAGGACACTGGAATGAAAGCAGGTTGCAGCGCCATGGTTTTGTTCGTGTTTACCCTTATCCATTTATGGACAAGGTTGGCGTTAAGGCTGTGCTTCTGCGCGACGCTGGCAATTGATGCGCCGGGCTGGGCGCACTCTTGGACAACTTGGGCCTTGAAGGATTTTGAATAGGAACGGCGTTGTGACTGCATAGAAAGACCCGCTTAAAAGGCTAGAAATGGTGTCCACCCAAATTAGGTGGACACCATCGCCTTTAACGTCGGGGTCAGGAAGGTGAGTTGGCCGGACGGTTACCCCCTTATATCATTGAGCGTGCAACAAGCGTTCACCTTGAGGGGATCCTTCTAGCCACATCCTGTCCCACCTCCTATCCAAGCGACCAAAATAGATGTGGCGTTGAAACTATCGAACAACAATTCCGTGCTGCGCAAAGTCTCTTAAAATTCGCTTGCGGCTTAACATCCCTGGGAGCTTAAAAATATTTCTATAACCGTACCATAGACCCATGGGGATGATGATCAGCCCTAGGCCAAAAGTCGCAGTTGCAGCAATAAGTGCGGCTGGAACTGACCCAATTGAAAATACAATTCCCTTGAGTACCGTTGATCTTGCAATTAAGCGAATATCCTCAAGATCATATTCGACTTTTCCATTTTTTGCCTCGAAAGCCAGTACAACTATAGCCTTTTTTGAAAGCCTTTTAAAATACCAAGTTCTTGCAACTTCGGTAGCCATTGCCCCGTGATTCTTTAGATATTTGGGGACAACAACTTCTTTAAAATAAAAAGTATTACCTTGAGCGTCCTCCAACCTCACCCTTGTGTAAAGCGCATCAAGATCGCTTGATGCTTTCAGATCAAAGTTTTTGATTGTCACCGTAATCTTTTCGAGATCAGCCATGATTCATCCTTAAAGGCACTATTTTTTGGCAAACGTGCCTGTATCAACTCTCTGGTGCCCGCGCGGCAAAACTCAGGGCACGCGTTCCAAGAGGGATGGGAAATAGTGTGATTTACTGCTATACGAACTTCGCTTGAGCCTCAAGACCTTCTGACTGACCACGCATCGAAGTACCGCGTGAGACCGCGCGCAAGCTACAGAGATTACAGGCCGTCATGTGCATTGTTCGCTCGCGATCACGTAGTGATCTCCGCCAGAGCTACGCACCAGACTGAAGCCCGCTCTAACGTCAACGCATTTCACGGCAGGGGTGGCAACCGTCATTCCGTTTTCCGACACACCCGACCGGTCGTTGTACACGAGTGCTACGTATCGCTCGCCAAGCTTCGCTGCGTCGGAAAGGTACGCGTCGATGGGAACGGGCCAGTCGAGGCCTTGGGCCAAGACGATCTCTGGTGGCAATCCTCGTCCTAGATTCTGATGTTTTTCAGCGCCGTGAAACTTCCGCGACTCCACCCGATTAGACATCCACTTCATTCCTTATAATTCATAAAAATCCGGCGATTGAACAGCGAGCTACGATGCCTGCTCTGAGCGAATGCAGTTGGAAAGGCGGAAGGTGAAATGCGATTTAGTCAATAATTGAACGGCTTCGTTTCGCATGCCAAACCTCCTCCCACCTGGCCACCGGCGGGGTCGATGCCCTTCACTCATTCGCACGTTTCCAACGCAGCCCAGGCTACCTCAGAGACACTACACACCCAGGACTGTACAGTTTTACACCTTATATCATGTGTAACTGTACACGTCGACGTGGCTACATCCTCGCTTTTCCGAGGACATCGCTTTGTTGAAGCCGGCACTGGCAGCAGTCATCCGATCACTTAGAGAAAATTTTGGCCTCACTCAAGAGAGCTTGGCTTGCGCAGCATCACGCACTTATCTGAGCCGGATCGAGAACGCCGAAAGCAGCCCGACGCTTGAGAAATTTTTAGAGATTTCCGAGGCACTGGGCTTGAGCCCAGTATCCCTCCTCGCCTTGGTTCTCTCGACACGAGACGACACCACCGTCAACGCCGTCCTCTCCCAGGCAATCGAAGAGTTGAAAGCGCTCGAAGCCCGAATCAGTGCAGACGACATCAAAACGCATCTTTCCGGAGTAGGTGTTTCGAAACGGCCTGCCGCGCGACCGGGAGACATCGCCAAGTTGCGGCAAGTGCTTGAGTGCAAAGAAGCTGGCTTGAGCAAGGCCGAGACAGCGCGGCGGCTAGATTTGAGCCGTTCTACTGTCGGGTTCTTGTGGGAAAGGATATTGCCTGCGCAAGACTGAACTAGGTTGAACTGCGAACAATTCCACAGCCGCAGCAAACACGGGCTTGTTGCTGACGACGCGGCAGGCGAGGAAACTCTCGCCTCCTCGCTCTAAAGTGTTGAGTCGCACCTACTACTTCGAGGGCAACGAGTCATCACTCCCACTGACCGGAAGGCCATGACCTCGGACGACTCACCGTGGGACGTGCACAATTCAGCGCTCCGCATGTCTTGACGGCGCTGGGTGGCTGGCAACCTCTCTTGCACATTGCTACCCATGCTCACGCTCAGGCAAGATCGTAGTGGCAGATTGCACAGGGAGAATCGCAATGCGGGAACCTTTTTCCAAGCGCCACGGGTACGCCAGTATTCAAGAAGCCGAAATCACTGTCCGAGAAGATGCTCCGGAGGAGCTGCGCGCCTACCTGATCCAGCTCTGCTACGGGTGCGGGTTAGGCCCTAAAGCCCTTCGAGAAATAGTGTGCCAAGCCTTGAGGAAACAACCCGATCGCAACAACTGGACTGAATACCCCAATGTTGCCAATGAAGTGGAAGACCTGCTTCTTGAATGCAAATGGTACAAAGTGTACGACATCATCGAGCGCGTCCTGGACAACCTCGGCAATCATAACTATCGCTATGAGAACTACGAGCATTTCCAGAACGAGCTCAATGAATACTTCGTGGAAAATGGAATTGGTTGGAAACTGGCCGAGGGTCAGCTGGAGATGCGTGGGCCCGAATCCTTCGAGATTGTTCTCAGCAATGCTCGACAAACCGCCGAGGCGTCTGGCCATCTGACAGCTGCGAATGAACTTCATCAAGCGATATCCGACCTATCACGCCGACCCGCCCCAGACCCCACGGGAGCAATTCAGCACGCCATTGCGTCGCTTGAATGTGTGGCGAGAAAAATCACAGGCGATGAGAAAGCAAACCTAGGCGATATCCTCAAGAAACACACATCATTGATTCCGCAGCCGCTTGACCAAGCAGTGTCGAGAGCCTGGGGGTATGCCTCGGAGCACGGCAGACATCTGCGTGAGGGGCGAGTACCGTCGTTTGAAGAGGCCGAGCTTTTGGTCGGCCTTTCCGCCGCCGTCAGTAACTACATTATCAAAAAGGCTCAGCCTAACTCGGCTGACGAGGCGGGTACATTTTTCTAAGCCCAGTTTAATGCTCGCTGCGAAAGATTCGATATCGCAGTATCGGTCACGCCACATCCGGTGCAGCTCACAGGGTGTGGCGTAGACGTCGAAGATAGGAGTTCCGACTCTGCAAAACATGCCAAGCCAAATTCGGCTGCCGCCCCCAGACATCCTCTACTGATCACCATGTTCTGGTCGAAATTCGGCTCATGGTCGACGATCCGTATTGCCGCTGCGACGCGACCCGCACTCCAGCACCTGGAAAGTTGTAAACCTACTTTTCGACGTGTAAACCTGTGCGATTTACACCTCGAAAAGTAGGTTTACAACCCATGGTGCCGGCGGAGTGTCGCTGACTCATGACGCCTATGGAGTTTCCTTAATGACTGGTGGCAATGTAAGATCATGACCGAAGAGGCAGGTACCTCCTCTCGTTCATTCGGGGGCGGCTCTGATAATTAACAGCTTTAGCTGTTGGGCTCACGCCCACTGATCCCTCCGGGGATGTTCAAAGATGACTCAAACCCGCTTGCCTCTTCTCCAAATTCCCATGGAGTGTTGCGTGTGAAGGATGCTATCTGGTTCACCTACAAGGCCCGAATTCAAGCTCATAACCGCTTGGAATGGCTGGACTTTCACTCCCAGATGCTCCTGGTGTGGTACGCAATTCTCGGTGCTGTTCTCGGCGTCCTAACCATTCGCTACGAACATGTACTTGGCCCAGACACTGACGTAATGGCCACCGTCCTTTCCGTTGCGTTACTAGGCGTCTCGCTCGCAGTGACAAATCGGGATTTTCGGGTGCGCGCCATGGCAATACGAAAAAACTACCTGCAGTTGCACGCCCTTTATCGTGAACTCTCATCGGGTACTGCACCCACCCCTGAACAAACGAAGCAGTATGATGATCTGCTCGCCGACGCAGAGAATCACAAAGAGATCGATGACCGCGTCGCACGTGTTTTTTCCACGGGGCTGACCAGTCGAGCACCGACTGCGTTTGAGAGTTGCTATGCCATCACCTGGATAGGTGCTCGCCTGATTGTTACTGTAGCCCTGTACGCCCTACCCCTCGCGGCAGGCATGTACGCTTGGGCGGGCAGATGAGCGCTGCACGGAGTTTCAAGAGGCATTTCGCTCGCAAACCATTGCTCCGCATTTACACTGATAAGATCAAGAAGTCTGGCGCTATCGGGCTTGACCGCACCCGTCCGGCAAAGCTTGATGCCAGACTGAATGATGAACTCGAACTCATTATCCAAAAGGTTCAGCAGGGTAAATATCGCTTCACCGCGTTCAAGGAAAAGTTAATTCTGAAGGGCGCAGCCTCCCCGCCCAGGCAGATCTCAATTCCGACCGCGCGTGATCGGATCGTGTTGCGCGCCTTATGTGAATGCCTTGCAGAGGTTTATCCGACAGCGAGGCTATCACTGCCACAGGTTGTTATCGAAGACCTCAAGGTGGCGCTGGCGTCTGGAATCTATGCCGAATACGCCAAGATTGACCTGAAAAACTTCTATCCATCAATTCCGCATACGTTGATCGATGCAGCTATTCGGAAAAAGATTCGCAAGCCTGAACTCAAGCACCTCATTACCACGGCGATTACTACGCCAACCGTCTCTGAGTCGAGAGGCAGGAAGGACACGCCCAACTCAACCATTGGAGTGCCCCAGGGCTTAGCTATCTCCAATATACTGGCGGAGATCGCACTGCAAGATATCGATCTTATGGTTAATGGTCGGCCCGGGCTCTGGTACAAGCGCTATGTCGATGACATCTTGATCCTAACGCCTGCCGGTCAGGCTGAGGCGGTAGCCAAGGAGCTGATGGCGGGGCTGCAGAGCCTGGGGTTACACCCACATCCGTTTGGCCCGGACTCAAAATCCAAGTTCGCCCCGTTGACCGATCCCTTTAGTTTCCTGGGGTATCAGGTGGAAGGTGGGCACGTGATCATTCGACGCGATAGCATCCTCCGCTTTGAATCATCCATTGCGAACATCTTCACGGCCTATCGACACAAGGTAGCGACGGCTCGCTCTCCTAAAGACATGGAGCGGGCCAGAGCATACTGCGAATGGAAAGTTAACCTACGGATCACGGGCTGCTTCTTCGAAGGGAAACGGCGAGGCTGGGCATCGTACTTTTCCCAGATCACCTCTACCGCCCAGCTTCGAGCGGTCAATCACACGATACGTAACCTGACCAAACGCTCCTCGCTGGAAGGGAAGATCAAACTTAAGTCGTTGATCAAAACTTTTTACGAGCTCAAGCGCGGAAGAGCCTCTAATCACGCCTACATTCCGAACTTGGATGATCACAGCATCGCTGATAAGCGAAAAGTACTGGCGCTCTGGATTGGCGATGATGTGATAAAGCTTCGTGATGACCAGATAGAACGGCTTTTTGCGATCAAAGTAAGCAAAGCTGTGCGGGAACTCGAACAAGATATTGCCCAGACATCATGATTGGGATGTGAGTACCATCGCCTACTCCTCGCACCACTCAACGGAGAAATGCGCCCAGCGAAATTTCAGCGACAGGCAAATAGCCAGCACGATCTCCAGTACTATTCGTTGACCGGCTTACTGCTCCGCAAGCCTCTGTGACAGGAACACATAGATGTATTTGTCAGCACTGAAGGTTCAGAATTTTCGTCAGTTTGGCGCCGAATCGAACGGTCTGGTTATCGAATTCAACAAAGGCATTACTGCGCTGGTCGGAGAGAACGACGCGGGTAAGTCATCGGTCATCGACGCCCTGCGATTCGTCCTTCAGACGCGAGACGGAGAATACGTACGCCTGCAGCCGGAGGACTTCCACATTCCTGATGAAGGGCCTCAGGCGAGTCAGATCACGATCGTGGCCAAGTTTGCAGATTTGTCTGTCGCGGATCAGGGGGCACTGTCCGAGTACGTCACATTCAAGGGTGGTGATGCGGTCGTTTACGTTCACTGGACAGCACGAAGACTCTCGGACGACGTCCTCGCACGTCGTTGGGTTGATATTGTTGTGCGCAGTGGCCATAGCGGCGGTGGCCCAAGCATTGACACAAATGTCCGCCAACTGCTGGCTGCTGCATACTTGCGCCCCCTTCGAGATGCCACACGGGAAATGTCCCCGGGCCGTGGATCACGCCTCTCACAAGTGCTCAAGCATTTCCCCAGCATCAAGGACGGGAGTGGTTTTAATGTTGACCAGCCGCTTGCAAACCCGGAGTCGCTGAGCCTCGCTGGGTTGGCTGGGTATCTACGGCATTTGGTGAACATGCATCCAGGTGTTGCCTCTGCCCAGGACTCGGTCAACGAGAACTACCTGTCCCATCTTTCACTGGAAGGTGATGAGCTACACGGGCGGATCAATTTCGTTGAAGGGAGCTCGGAGGCAGCTCGCCTTAGACAGATCCTAGAACGCATGGAACTGAGCCTGCTCGACCAGGGGTCACGTGAAGCTCGTGGGGAATACGGCCTGGGCTCTAACAATCTGTTGTTCATGGCCTGTGAGTTACTACTGCTTGGCAAGGAACCCGACGGACTGCCGTTACTGCTTATAGAAGAGCCAGAGGCCCACCTTCATCCACAGCGACAACTGCGCCTGATGGAGTTTTTGACTGTTGCAGCGACGCCCAAATCAACCTCCTCCACAGTCACTCGACCGATGGAGGTCGATCAGAGAGAGGAAATCTCGCTGCCATGGAACGAAGGCTCCACAGCTCCTTCAGCGCTCTCATCTGACGATGGTAGATCGACTGCAACTGAGGTCGACCAGGAAGTCCATACGCGGCCCGTGCAAGTGATCCTTACCACCCACAGTCCCAACCTCAGTTCCAAAATAGCTCTAGAGAATCTAGTACTGATGCACGGTCGCAAGGCTTATTCTCTCGGCAGGCAACACACAAAACTGGACGAGGGGGACTATCGATTCCTCGCGCGTTTCCTGGACGTGACCAAAGCAAACCTGTTTTTCGCACGGGGTCTCCTCGTCGTCGAGGGAGATGCTGAAACCATCCTTTTACCCGCCTTAGCAAAGCTGCTCGGACGAGATCTGACCCGCCACGGCGTCTCGATGGTGAACGTCGGGGGCGTTGGCCTGAGGCGATATGCTCGGATCCTTCAACGTGCTCATCCCGCAAAAGGCATTCTGAACATCCCTGTCGCCTGTCTCTCGGACATGGACGTCATGCCAGACTGTGCACCACAGATTCTGGGATTGGTAGAGAATGATGACGACCCCAAGTGGGTGGATGGCCGCCGGAAGTGGCGAGCGAACCGCGACTTCGGCGCTGATGATGAAACCCGGCGTCAACGTTTGTCTGCATGGAGAAACTCGCGCAAAGCGAACGACGAGCAAAATGTACAAACGTTCGTGGCGGAACGATGGACACTGGAGTACGACCTGGCCTTCAGCGGCATGGCACTTGAACTTCTCGTGGCCGCACGATTAGCGGCGCACGATGATGCGATCCATGCTGCTCGGGAAACGCACGACCAAGTAATTGAACGAGCCATGACCGAATATGAGGGCCTTGTAAGCTCAGGTATCTCGGCTGAAGAAATAAGTTCGACCATCTACGCACTGTTCCACCGCAAGGTTGCCTCCAAAGCGATTACTGCGCAGTACCTCGTTGACATCTTGGAGCAGCGCTTTCAAACGCTGGGAGTGAGTCTTGAGCGCTTGGAAGAACGTCTTCCCGTATACCTCGTTGAGGCGATCTACTACGTGACTTCTCGCATAGAGATAACGCCCGATCAGCACCAGCCCTCGGAACAGCAAACGCAGAGACAGATGCCATGATCGCATTCTGCGACCTAGTGCCCGAAATTACCGATGAAGACATCGAGTGGATCTCAGGGCTTATGAAGCTGGAGGGTCTGGATGAACGACGCCTTGCCTTCCTTCGATCGCAGGAAACGCTCGACGTATCCGCGTCGCCAGGGAGCGGTAAAACGACCCTTGTAGTCGCCAAGCTCGCAATTCTTGCCCGTAAATGGAAAAGCCGGACTCGCGGCATCTGTGTGCTGTCTCACACCAACGTCGCTCGCCATGAAATTGAGCATCGACTGGGAAACACCGAAGTTGGCCGACGGCTACTGAGTTACCCTCACTACATCGACACAATCCACGGTTTTGTCAGGCGCTTCCTTGCCACGCCTTGGCTCCTTTCAGCTCAGTACCGTTTCACTGCGATCGATGATGAGCTGACCCATCGGATGCGTTTGAGGTCTTTGTCAGCCGTAAACAAACGGTTTCTGAGCAGTTTCTTGGCCCGCAGAACGTTTGATACCAAATTGCTGCGGTTAGCCACTGCTGACTTTGACAACCCTTGCATCAACGCCGCCAAAGGCAACCTGCCTAGCGGGCCAGATACTCAAAGCTACCAAATCATGGCTAGGGCAGTCGTCGACACAGCGAAGCGCGGTTACTTTTGTTACGACGAAATCTTCGTGCTAGGCAGTGCTCAACTGGCTGCGCGACCCGTGGTAGCTGAGGGGTTGAGGCACCGCTTTCCATGCGTCTTCATCGACGAGATGCAGGATACCTCTGCGATGCAGGTTGAGTACCTGAACGCAATTTTCCCTCGTGACAACACCGGGATTTGCGTGACTAGGGTTGGTGATTCCAACCAGGCGATTTTTGAGTCGGACGTCCACACCAATGGCAGTGACTTTCCGGATCGAAGTCGAGCAGTCGACATCTCCAGTAGCTTCCGCTTCGATGAATCGATTGCAATGCTGGCAAATCCCTTCGCACTCCAGGCCGTCGCTGGCGGGCTTTCAGGGCGGCGCAACGTAGGAGAAGCCGGGGCGCTTCGCCACACCATTTTCGTTTTTTCTGATGGCAACTGTAGCCCCGTACTGGATGCTTACGCTCGCCTGGCATTCCAGCAGCTCCCCGTGGAGTTACACGACAAGGCAACAGTCACTGCCATAGGCTTTACCCATAAAGACATCGATCCCGATGACACTGACCCGATGCATTACCCAAAAACGGTCGGGCACTATTGGGAGGGCTATGATCGCTGTGCAGGTCTAGCAGCTTACCGTCCGCCAACATTGGTCGAGCGTATTCGCCAAGCCAAACGTGATCTCGTCAAAAGCGATACTGCTCACCACAGCGTGGAAGAGATCGCGAAAGGCCTTCTCCACCTGGTAAACCTCTCCAATCTCACCACCAAAATCAAAGTGGGAAGTCGACAGCACGTCCAAGTACAACAGTTACTGATCGACCTGAATGACTTGGCCGTCTACCAACGGTTGGTGGTCGATCTACTCTTCACATCAAATACCATCAGTGCCGACAGCTGGACATCTTTCGCTCAGCGCTTTTGGGCTTTGGCATCAGTCCTTGCTGGAGTAGATGAGCAACCCGAAGCAGCGCAGAGCTACCTCGCTTGGGTAGCGGAAGGCTTGGATACTCTGCAGGAGGACGCTGTACATCTTGAAGTAAATACCTTCCGCAGCAATCAAGACCATGGCGTGTTGGACGTCAAGCTCGGCTCCATTCATTCGAGCAAGGGACAGAACCATACCGCGACGCTTGTGCTCGAAACCTACAGTCACGAGCACTTCATCGCTAGCCTGTTGCCTTGGCTCACTGGGCAGCAAAGCCACGGTGGTATCAGGACGCGAAAACGCATCGTCCAGCGGTTGCTTGCAATGTATGTGGCGATGACCCGCCCAACGCACCTGCTGTGCCTGGCCATAAGCAGTAGGACGCTTGGCGAGGGGGAGGAAATCGAGGCCAACTGCGAACAGCTCCGCCAGCAGGGTTGGGACATTCAGTATGTGTAAATGTCACAAGATCGGCATCCTAAGTATCATTAGCAGTTTAACTACCATGAAGATGTGATCTGATGACAGACTCACCCCCCCTACAAGCTGCCCTGATTGCGGCCATCGTCGCATTCGGCGGCGTCCTTGTTCAGCTACTGATCGCCTATCTAGGTAGGCGACAGACAGCGCAGCAACTTGATCTCCAGCAACTTGTGTCGCACCGAACAACAGCAAGCTTCGTTGCTGATAAGCGTCAAAAATGGATTGATGAGCTTCGTACGGACATGGCGTTTCATCTGGCTCTGTCCCAGGAAATCGTATGGAAGTGGGATGCCATGCGTTCTCGGGCAGCGGTCAGAGCAGATCAGGAGGCTAAGGACGGCAAAGGAAATATCGATCAGCTAAAAGTCGACAAAATTCACCAAGACGCAGCAGATGCATTTGCTCCTGAGAACGGAGCGCGAGACCGTGAACACCACGAACGGCACATTCGAATCTTGTTCCGGCTCAACCCCAAGGAAACCTCTCATATCTCGCTCCGGGAGTGCCTTGAAGAGATTCGCCGCTCGATTCATCAGACCCAGAGCGCTGGGAATCTGGGTGAAGCGATCAGACTGATGAAGCAAACCACTAACCTTGTCCTTCAAGCACAGGGGCTCACCGAGACCATCTTGAAAGCAGAATGGAAACGAGTGAAGCAGGAAGTTGCCTACCCCGAAGTCTTGATGTCGAGTATCCCTAAGCCCCAAGAGAGCTCAAGTCCTACGGAGAGTGATATTGATTGGCCGAGTCGCTGAATGGGTAATTGCACTGAGTTGACCACCTGTTTGCATTCGACTTGACCAGCCATTTGCATCGGACGTGACCAGCGCACTGGTGCCTCTTGACCGGCAGGAATCGGCCCAGAGTGTGTAAAAACGTTTCGCCAAAATTGCAGTGTGCGCGTCTACGTTAAATCTGAAATTTACCGGCACGTCAGCAGATGTGGATTTTACGTAGAAGCGCGATTTCCAGTCCGGTTTTGAGTACCTGTCACGCTGGAGAACGTTTTTACACAGCCTCGGCCAAAAGCAGCCGCTCATGAGTGACAATGCATACCCTGATACCGACCAAAGAAACATTGCCGACGACTTCGTGGAAAAAAGTGGACTGATTTATTTCTCATAAAATAAATCAGTCCACTTTTCTACTCGGGCTATTGCTATCGATAATGCAGTGGCCAAACTCGCGAATCGGGATCAGCAGATGGGGGACGTAGTGTGGTTGTACTTCGGGGCAAAATGGCCAATGGTTCGTGTTGGCAAACACTATGGGATTAGCGAAGGTAAAGCGCGTGAATTAGTCAGGGCAGGTGCATGGATTGATTCCGCAGTTGAAGGTTTTCGACTGGCTGCATAATTCAGGTTTTGTCATAAGAATTAAAACTGCCGGGTGTGCCCGGCAGTTATGGTTGATCAGGATTGTTGGTTTAGGCTTGGTGATTTCCGCATTTTTCTAAAAGCTTTATCTTCGTCGTCACCGGTGTAGGAGTTAAGTTCCATAGCCGCATTGAGCAGGACGTCACGAGCTATTTGCTCGGTAAGCTTACGCATTTCAGAATATGAGTTAAGTCGATTGTACTGGGTGCCGTGCAATATTTGTGAGCGTCCGGCGTTATAAACATCCTCAATCAACTTTTTTAGTGTTTTTGGATTTGGGCCGTTTGTGATGATTTTGTCTTGCGGAATACCTAACAGACTAGATGTCATGTCAAGAATCCCACCGGCTTTTCCGCCGTTACACAAAACATCCAAGCTTGTTCCCATTTTCGCAACGGCGATGGCGTCACTGGTTTCACGACAACCCTCTGCGTACCAGTCAAGTGCAGTGGCCCAGCGATTTGAAAGTTCCGGGTGTGGGCTGGAGCTCGGGTTACTGATCGCAGTAAGTATTTTCCCAACGACATCCGTATAGGGCGCAAGTGTTGCTACTGCTTTCTGCGCCATTTTAGGGGGCATGGAGGGGATCGTTTTCGCCAAGGCCAAGCCAGGGTAACTGTCGAATACGCCGTTCTTACTTGCGATGGTTGTTTTGCTAACAGCTGGGAGCCGCTCACCATTTAGAGTTTGTTGGAAAAAATATTCTCGCGAATTTAGGCCTAGAGAAATCGCGTCTAAAGCTGATTTTCCTATGATTTCCGCGAGTTTTCTCGACATTTCACGTTCGTAACCATCTATAGTGACGCTGACTATAGCGGGATGCTTGGCGATTGCTTCGTATATACTATTTGAGAAAAAGCTGTCTTTTGGAGGGCAGTTTTTTGGGTCTTTCAATATTTCTTTTACATCATCCTTCCAGTTGGCGTGCTCAGAGACATTGCCGTTTGAGTCTTTTTTCATTTTATCTGGAAGGTCTAAGGAGTCAATCCAGTTAAAATGGTTGCTTATTGTCACGGGGCCTATAATGTAGGGGGAATCGCATTCCATCCTTAATGTCCAGGCTGGGAAGTGATGTGTAAGGTCTGAAACTCGATTTGTTACGTGCTGTTCCACAGAATCTGTAAGCTCTTTTTTTGTTTCCAGTCCTTCTTTTCCAATTAATCGATTTGCGGCACCGTTTACATATAGTTCGGAAATCACCTCGCGTACAAAGTTATAGTAGAGTTCCTTCTCTACACGAGTAGAGCTTTTTCTATTGATATGCAATGCATGTGTGATCTGTTGGATGTAAGCGTTTGCCTTTTTGCTGAAGTTTACCACTCCCTTTGTTGTGGTTGTGAAGTCAAGTGCGATCGTGAAATCAGATTTTGAATCTTGGGGTTCTGAAACAGCGTTGATCACATCCATTTCTGTGAAAAAGTCTCTCATCAATCCGAGAAGGTCCATTTTTACTCGCACATTTTAGGGTTAGTAGGTTGAATTTGATTGCTAGAGCCCTATGCGTCCTCACTTGAGCATTGACTCATTGCTCCTATTGGGCTCGCGCAGGTTCGATTTTGGGGGCTGCGAAGAAAAGACGCAAAAGACTTTTCCGCGCGGAATAGATTTGTTTTTATAGCAGCGTGAACTGCTGCTTGCAGGCAGACAAGGGGAGCGGAGGAGCTATTACGGTCACTCCTCATTTCACGTTCTGAGCAGAATCAAAGCTTGCTAGCGTTGGTCGATCTCTGCCTGTCGCCACCGGTAGCTTTTGGCCGATATCTGCCGGTCAAGACGTACCCGTGCGCGTGGTCACATCCGATGCAAATGGCTGGTCAAGTCGAATGCAAACAGGTGGTCAAGTGGTAGGCAAACGCGTGGTCAAGTCAGGCGCAATTTCCCAGCTGAACACCGACTCCCGGGAGCGCCTAGGGCGAAAGCTTGCCCACACTAGGCGAGCTTCCCCGTATCATCAAAAATTGTTTGGGCACGTAGTCGATACAACTCATGCTATAGCTTGGCCAATCACCGTGGGCTCCATAGCTGTCTCATCTGCTGGCATGGGGTCAAAGCTGTCAGCACGAGCTGCTCGCCACATGCGCTCGTAAAACTCACCGGCGACCTGACCACTGAGTAATTCCCCTGGCTTCAGGAACACGTGCATCTGAGAGAAGAGTTTCACCTCAGTAGCAGACATTCGACGCACGAGGTGGCGCGCAGTCAGCTGCGAGGGCTTTGTCAAACCAGCAGCAGCCAGCATCTCTGCCAGCGCTTTCAGCGTGCTTCGGTGGAAGTTATAAACTCGCTCGCCTTTGTCCTCAACAACCAACGCTCGCTGACGCAGAGGATCCTGGGTAGCCACACCGGTAGGGCATTTGTTCGTATGGCATGACTGAGATTGGATACACCCTATCGCGAACATAAAGCCACGCGCAGCATTCCCCCAATCTGCACCGATCGCGAGGACGCTGGCAATGTCGAACGCACTGATGATTTTGCCGCTCGCACCCAGCTTATCTTGTCCCGCAGATTGATACCGACCAACGTGTTGTGGACGAACAAAAGGCCTTCACGCATAGGCACGCCAAGGTGATCCGTGAACTCTACCGGCGCAGCACCGGTACCACCTTCAGCGCCATCAATAACGATAAAGTCAGGCAGAATTCCAGTTTCAAGCATAGCCTTGGCGATCCCCATGAACTCCCATGGATGCCCCAGGCACAGCTTGAACCCCACAGGTTTCCCTCCAGATAGCTCACGCAGTTGGGCAATGAACTGCATTAACTCCAATGGCGTAGAGAAAGCGCTATGGCTCGATGGTGAGATGCAGTCTTGCCCCATCGGCACACCACGGGTACTCGCGATCTCCTGAGTAACCTTGTGCTTCGGCAGGATACCCCCGTGACCAGGCTTGGCACCCTGACTCAGCTTGATCTCAATCATTTTCACCTGTGGGTCATTCGCTTGTTTGGCAAACTTCTGAGCGTCGAACTTGCCATCATCCGTCCGGCATCCGAAGTAGCCACTGCCGAGCTCCCAGACCAGGTCACCGCCATTTTCACGGTGATAAGGGCTGATGCTGCCCTCCCCCGTGTCATGGGAAAACTTTCCCAGTTTCGCACCCTTGTTAAGCGCTCGAATTGCATTGGCGCTGAGCGAGCCGAAGCTCATAGCCGAGATGTTGAAAACCGATGCGGAATATGGCTGTTTGCACTGCGGGCCACCGATCTTCACCCGGAAGCTTTCAGGGTCTGAGAGGGGAGCTGGCCGCATCGAATGGCTAATGAATTCGTATCCAGTCTGGTAGACGTTCATCAACGTGCCAAATGGCTTATCTGAGGCTTCACTCTTAGCGCGCGAATACACGAGTGCACGCTGAGCACGTGAAAAGGGCGTGGCCTCATCGTCAGCTTCGAGCAGGTACTGACGGATCTCTGGACGGATCCCTTCAATCAGGTAGCGGATGTTGCCGAGAATGGGGTAATTGCGTCGAACAGCATGGCGCGATTGCAGGAGGTCGAACACCCCCAAGAGGCTCAGGGCCCCGGTGATAAACGTCATAGGCCAAAGCCACTCATGCTGGTGTGCAAAAGGCAGAGTCAGCAACGTGAAGAACACACAACAGACGAAGAACGCATAACGACTCAGCAGAGATAAACTCATGGGATTTCCTTCTGGCATAGCCTGGTAGAGCCAACATACCAACAATTCGCTATGTGTTGATGAACCTCAGGGACACGATGCCGCCTCCGAATACCGCTGATAAGGAACCTGCTCTACTTAGCTGTATGTATAACCAGTTAAATATTGTGGTCAATTTATGTTCAAATCGTAGACCCGTGAGTGGCCATTTGATAGCGTCACGTTATGTAATGCGAAGCACCTTTCCCGGTATCTGAGGCCCGAACGTGGCGCCTCAGTAATGGACTAATCGATACGCGTGGCAAGGCAGGCGAGCTTTGATCATCACACCAGCAGGCCCCTTCAACGGAACGACGTGGGAGGCGACACTCCAGCTCGTCTTCAAGACGAAATTTGGCGCAGACGGATACCAGCACGTACCAGCCACGCCAGGTGATTTCGGGATTGAAGGATTCACGAAACACACTGGGCTTGCCTTCCAGTGCTATTGCCCTGATTCGATCTACGAGCGCACTGTGCTCAACAAAAAGCAGCAGGACAAAATCACCAAGGATCTGAACAAGCTCAAAAAAAATCAAACTAGCCTTCAGGGCATCCTCGGTGGTACCAAAATCAAAGACTGGTGCTTCGTCACACCTGAGATCGCCCATAACGCGCTGCTCACCCACGCTCAAAAAAAACAGGATGAAGTCAGGGCGTGGGATCTTCCACACCTGGATGAAAACTTCACGATCCTCGTACACGACATTGATTTTTATATTCAAGAGATCAACCAGCACCGTATTTCAGCTGGAGTACCGATCTCCATGGGGCAAGGTGAGCAACACGTTCCAAAAGTTAATGAGAGCCCAACGGCTTATGACGAAAATCTTGAACGTAAAACGCAACTGCGGATGTCCCACAAAGGGGAGCGTGCAGTAGCAAGTCTTCTTAGTAAAACCAAAAATTCTTTCTTGGATCACGACAGCTTTTTCCAGACACTCTATAAAACATCCCCCCAAACATATTTTCATGTTGCGAAAACACTGAACGGTTTTGAGGAAAATGTTGAGGAATGGAGTCTTACCACCTCCGATCACCCGGACAAACTGGTAGAGATGATCAAGGATCGTTTATCTGATCGATTGCTCGCCGATGAGCGCCTCAAGATCGATGGAACACTCACGGACGACATAGTGCGCAGAACTGTCGCCCGTTGGCTTGCCGTGTGCCAATTGGACTTCTACAGCTGATGGCAACCATAAAATTCACTCCTAGACCCATGCCCGTGCTGACCGAACTCCGGCCCATGTACAAGATTTGTCAGGCGCTGTTGATCCTCGATATCTGCGGACATGGTGGTAAGTGCAGCCTGATAAAACTCCACTTGATGCATTGGGCGATGAAAACCCCTGCGCGTATGGAAACGATGACGCTCGCCGCACAGCTAGGTCAGATAACCCTTCCCGTTTGGGGCTTTGATCCGGCGCTCTCCATTGCGCTCCAACTTGCATTTCGAGATGGGCTCATCGAGCCGACCACCAGCGGGTTCAAATTATTACCCAAAGGACGGCAGTTGGTAGCAGACATCAAGACCGACGGCACCGTCATGGTCGAAGAAAAGACCACGCTTTCGAAGATTGGCAAGAAGATCTCAGAAGGTATGGTCAAAACCATCTCCAAGGAATGGGAATAATCTTGTTTATTAAACGTATCAAGATCGCAATCGAAACCACTGACGGCCCATTCGGCTTCATGGCCGAATTTTCGCGCAATCTCAATATCATCCGTGGACGTAACTCTTCAGGAAAAAGCACCATCGTCCACAGCATTCTCTACGCCTTGGGAATGGAAGAGTTGCTAGGCGCGCAAAATTCCGATGCCCTGACATATGTACTTAAAGATCACGTCGAATTTGATGAAGAGAAGCACTTTGTAATTCGTTCTATGGTCATCATGGAGCTGGAGTCGAATGGCAAGACGATCACCATTACTAGAAAGATCAAAGAGGATGGTATAAATCCGAAGCTGGTCGAAATTCAGGAGTGTGCGGCCCTCACCAAAGGGGAGACCGCGCCTATTCTTTATAGATTCCTTCATGATGGTGGGAGCGCGCAAATTCGAGAAGGCTTCTACACATATCTCGAAAACTTCCTCGGTCTCAAACTGCCCATGGTGCCTCACACCAATGGCAAGCAGGTAAAACTCTACCTGCAGTACATCTTCGCCGCTATGGCCATTGAACAAAAGCGGGGATGGACGGATTACATTGCCAATCTTCCCTACTTCGGCGTCAAGGAAGCTCGCATAAAAATTGTCGACTTCTTGGTCGGCACCAACGTATTTGAGATGGATGCCAATCGTGCACGGCTAGACCACCAGTCGGTTGAGCTCAATACAGCATGGCAAGATATCTACCGGGCAATTAACTCCGATGCACTGAAGAACTCGATGAAGGTGCTGCACCTGCCGAAAACTCCGGTAGCGGAGTTCCTCCCCGCAAACGTGCTTTACCACAAGTCCACGCTGCAGGGCCCGGTGGATCTAGATCAGTTCAAGAGTAATCAGCTCCAAGTGCTCAAGAAGTTGACTGAGGAAGAATTCAGGTGGAAGGACACGACTTCCGATGAGACGCTCAAGCTTATTGAACAAGAGACCTCCAGACTTCAGGAACTGACTGTCGCATATGAGACATGCATTGGCGATTTGACACTCCATCGAGCGGCCCGTAACGCGAACGCTATTCATCAGAGGCAAGCAAGTGAAGAACTGTCCAAAAACCAGGCTGCCCAAAAGCTCATTCGATACGGCGCCTCACTCAAACTTGATGTCGCCAGTGACGTTTGCCCAGCATGCATGCAGAACATTGGCCACTCGCTGACCGACCTCCATGAAAGCACTCCCCACATGGACATCGAGACCAACATCGATTATCTGAGATCTCAGATCAAGATGCTGGAGAGGGACACAGCGGCGATTGAGCAATCGTTCAAAGAGACCACGGTAGTTAGTGAGGAACTTGCCAAGAGCATTGCCTCCTCCAAGTCAAAATTGCGCGCCCTTAAGTCTGACCTTACAACAAACGCAGCCGTGTCCAAGTCCAATCTGCGGCAGCAGCTTCAAGTAGAAATGAGCATCGAAGAAGTCTCTCAATTTCTGCAGCGAAACGATGAGCAATTGGAAGCTTTGGTGGAGCTATCCGCTCAGTTCAAGCGCAATCAGCAGAGCCGAGCGGCGTTGCCAAAAGAACATTATTCCGACGTGGATCTTGAAAAGTACGCGTTGTTTTCGAAGATATTCAGAGCGAATGTTAGTTCTTTCGACTATCACAGCGCTCCCGTGAAGGACATCAAATTCAACGTAGAGAACCTTCTGCCAGAACTCGACAAGATTGAGCTCCGTGAGGTCTACAGGAAAGATTTTAACGAGAGGAAAGCTGCCTCTCCCACCAGCACCTCCAAGAACAGCTCGAACATCGCGCGGGAGTCGAGCGCCAGTGACTTTGTGCGGCTGATCTGGAGTTACATCATGACGCTGTATGAAACATCGGCGCATTTCACAGTGAAGGGGAATCACCCTGGATTTATCCTGCTGGACGAGCCGGGGCAGCACTCCATGGCAACGAAAAGTCAGCTCGCCCTGCTCCAAAAGCTCTCTGCAGAGAAGAACCTGCAGAGCATCGTTGCAGCCTCGTTTGACGACAGCGAAGCGGCCTACAAGGAGGCTACTCACAACGTTCAGTTCAAGCTGATCTTGCTGGGTAGCAAGGCAATTGTGCCTGGCGGGGATTCAGTGCTCGCGGGGGCTGAGGGGGAGCAAGCGCAATGATCGTAGGGCGTGAGTAGTATGAGCAACTACTCACGCGCCGCGTACTCACTCACTCACCGGGCAATAGTTGAGTTTTGGGGGGCATAATGATCGGCTGCATCCAGTCCCAAAGCTGCCACACCAACAAATGCCCCACCGGCGTCGCCACCCAGGACACCCTGCGCCAACGCGCCCTGGTCGTCCCGGACAAAGCCCAGCGGGTCTACAACTTCCACCGCAACACCCTCAAGGCCCTCGCCGAAATGCTCGCCGCCGCCGGGCTTGAACATCCTTCGCAATTGCAGCCCAAGCATCTGGTGCGGCGCATGTCGGCGACCGAGATCAAGCTGTTCTCGCAGCTGCACGTGTTCTTGAAACCGGGGGAATTGCTGACTGGTGAAGTGAACGGACAGTTCTATTCGCGGATGTGGCAACTGGCGCGGGCGGACAGTTTTGAGCCGC
>Ga0307405_10000098_pt1 | contig 36592 bp, 28 predicted proteins | sample 322Cmetagenome_2_FD_203311 | JGI IMG/M metagenome (GOLD analysis project Ga0307405, IMG submission 203311) | Maize rhizosphere microbial communities from greenhouse at UC Davis, California, United States - 322HYB-C-1 | ecosystem: Host-associated > Plants > Roots > Rhizosphere > Soil | place...
AGACCAACAGGTACGGATGGCGTGCCGCCCTCAGGCCCGCCCGGATGCCCGCCAGCGGGCCGGGAAAATCGCTCTCTTCGTCATGAACCAGTTGGTCGGCATACATGGCGTAACGTTCCCGGTTGCGGTTGCAGGAGATGATCAAGTCATCGCTCAGGGCTCGGGTCTTGCGGTGCAGATGAGCAATCAGCGGTCGGCCTTGCCACTCCAGCAGACCTTTATCCTGGCCGCCCATGCGTTGTCCTCGCCCCCCCGCCAGGAGCAGGATGGAACAGGATGGCAGGGGATCGATCATGATCATGGCGTGTCTCCGCACGGGCGAAAAAAACGGGGGCTGTGATATAACACCAGGCTGTTTCCCCTACAACTGGACGAGCCTATGAAACCCAAGGCTGATGTACCTTTCGTACCGCTCAATATCGCGGTGCTGACTGTCAGCGACACCCGTACCCTGGAAACCGACACGTCGGGGCAGGTCTTCGTCGACCGGCTTTCGGCAGCTGGGCACAACCTCGCTGCGCGGGTATTGCTCAAAGATGATCTGTACAAGATCCGCGCGCAAGTCGCCGCCTGGATCGCCGACGAGGTGGTGCAGGTGGTGCTGATCACTGGAGGCACCGGCTTTACCGGCCGCGACAGTACGCCCGAGGCCGTTGCGTGCCTGTTGGACAAACAGGTCGATGGTTTTGGTGAGTTGTTCCGGCAGATATCCGTAGCCGACATTGGCACCTCCACTGTGCAGTCCCGGGCTCTGGCGGGACTGGCCAACGGGACGTTGGTGTGCTGCCTGCCGGGCTCGACCAATGCAGTGCGCACCGGATGGGACGGCATCCTGGCCGAGCAGCTTGATGCGCGGCACCGGCCATGTAACTTCGTAGCCCATTTGAAACAGGCGGCTCCTTGTGAATCCCGTGGGTAAACCGGGCAAGGCCGGCGCCTTGATGGCCGTCGAGGTCGCGTTGGAGCGCTTGCTTGAGCGTGCGGCAGCTTCGCCTATTGTCCAGCGCGAGCGGGTGTCCTTGGCACAAGCGCAGGGTCGGGTGCTTGCCGAAGACCTCGTGGCGACGCTCGACTTGCCCCCGTGGCCCAACAGCGCGATGGACGGCTACGCCTTGCGCCTGGCCGACTCGCGCGGCGAGGCGCTTGCGGTCAGCCAGCGGATCTTCGCGGGGCAGGCCCCGGAACCTTTGGCAGCGGGAACCTGCGCGCGGATCTTTACCGGCGCGCCGATTCCGGTCGGCGCCGATTGCGTCGAGATGCAGGAAAATGTCGTCGTTGAAGATGATGGGCGGGTAAGGTTCACCCAACCCCTGGCGATTGGACAAAATATTCGCCCCCAAGGACAGGAAACGACTGTCGGGGAGCAGGTGCTCTGCGCGGGCACCCGCTTGGGTCCGATCGAACTGGGGCTGGCGGCATCCCTGGGCTGTGCATCGCTGGCGGTTGTGCGAAAAGTGCGCGTGGCGGTTCTGTCCACAGGCGATGAACTTGTGGAGCCTGGCCAGCCCCTGGGGGCGGGCCAGATCTACAATAGCAATCGCGTGTTGCTCTGTGGCTGGCTGCAACGCCTGGGGTGCGAGGTCGTCGATGCGGGAATCCTGCCCGATGACCTGCCTGCCACGCGCCATTGCCTGGCCCAGTTGTCGGACGTCGACCTGATCCTGTCCACGGGTGGTGTGTCGGTAGGTGAAGCCGACTTCCTGGGGGTCGCGCTTCGTGAAGAAGGTGAGCTGACACTCTGGAAACTCGCTATCAAGCCAGGAAAGCCCCTGACGTTCGGGCATTTTCGTGGTGTGCCGGTAATAGGCCTGCCAGGAAACCCCGCTTCGACGCTGGTGACTTTCGCTCTGTTGGCGCGGCCTTATTTATTGCGACGCCAAGGCGTTCATTCAGTGGCACCGCTCACGTTCAAGGTGCCAGCCGGTTTTGCCTGGCCGAAGGCGGGCAGTCGGCGGGAATACTTGCGAGGCCGCATCGAGAACGGCCGGGCCATTATCTACCGCAACCAGAGTTCGGGAGTCCTGCGCAGCGCGGCTTGGGCCGATGGACTGGTCGAAGTCCTCGAAGGGCGGACACTGGTCGAGGGCGATGAAGTGGGCTTCATCCCTTTGAGTGAAGTGCTGGGTTAAACCTGATCGCAACTCATCGGTTACGGCCCGAGTTGGAGTCGGGCCTTCGCGGTGTTCCCTTATCGCGACAGCAGCGTCACCAACTGATCGAAACGGCTGTTGGCGACCCAGCCCAGCAGGCCGACCACTACTGCCGCCGCGCCAGCCAGATAGGCTAGCCGGTGGCGAACCGCTTTTACGTCGGTACGGATTTCATCCATGTCCCTGCGGATGTATTTGAGGTGGGTTTCCAGTTCAACGACACGCGGTTCCAAATCAATTCCTCCAGCGGGTTTATTGCAACTTTTACCTTCGTTTTTTTTGTCGGTTCGCTCGCTCGCGTACGGTCCGAACTGGGGCGGCACCTTGCGTTCATGGCTACGCATAGGACGCTCCTTCCCTGTTGCCATGATTTATCAAGCGATTCAACGGGCCTCTGGGGGCCATTACATATCCATCCATGGGTGACTCTTCCTTGTTTAAATGATCGTTTGCCAGTTCAAAGCGACAGAAACCAAGGTGTCTCAATACGGCCAGGGGGTCAATTGAGCTGATTCGCCACGCCTCGTAAGAAAATTCCTTGAATAAATAAATACCCTGGGGAGGCCCGTCCGCGCCCAGTAGGATTGGCTGGTCGAGACCGTGTCTTTTATTTGAATGGGGCCCTGGCTTTTTCCAGTGAATGTGCGGTCCCATTTCCTGAACCATCCTTCCAATGACGGAGACGACGATGAGCAAAGGCAAGGCGCTATTGATCCTGCATGGCAAGCAAGCGCTCAACGAAGAGGTTCGCGCCGCAGTGATGCTCAAGCGCAAGCACGGGTGGGACCTGGCGGTTCGATTGACCTGGGAAGCCGGTGATGCCCGGCGGTGCGTCGAGGAAGCAATGGCCGCCGGATATACACGGTTGATTGCCGGTGGCGGCGATGGGACCTTGCGAGATATTGCCGAGGCCATTGTCCAGCAGTCTGGCGATGCCAGCCTGGTGTTGCTGCCACTGGGCACCGCCAACGATTTTTCCCGGGCGGCCGGTGTCCCGCTGGAGCCGGAGCAGGCCCTGGATCTGCTGGATGTCGAGCCCAGGGCGGTCGATGTGGGGGAGGTGGGCGGGAGGATTTTCCTTAACATGGCGACGGGTGGCTTTGGTAGCCAGGTGACGGCGAACACGTCCGAAGACCTGAAAAAAGTGCTCGGCGGCGCCGCCTATCTGTTTACCGGTCTTTCTCGATTCAGCGAGCTGAGCGCAGCCTATGGCGAACTGCAAGGGCCTGGTTTCCACTGGCGCGGTGATCTGTTGGCATTGGGCATAGGCAATGGCCGGCAGGCCGGTGGAGGCCATATGCTGTGCCCTGAGGCGTTGGCGGACGATGGACTACTCGACATCAGCATCCTGCCGGCGCCCCAAGAGGTTGTCAGCACGCTGAAGGATCTGCTGGCCGGCGGCCTGGGAATTGACAACATGTTCGTGCGGGCACGCTTGCCCTGGGTGGAAATCAAGGTAGCCCAAGGGCTGGATATCAATCTGGATGGCGAGCCCCTACAGGTCGACAAGCTGCGTTTTACCTTGCGGCCCAAGGCTCTGCGGGTGCATTTGCCGGCGGATTCGCCGCTGTTGGGATCGCCCGGACTGCTCAATCGTCCAGGCTGATAATCTGCTCGCGTACTGCAAACAACACCAGGCCTGCCACATCATGGATCTGCAGGCGCTTCATGATCTGGGCGCGATGGGTCTCTACCGTCTTGATGCTCAGGCTGAGGCCGTTGGCAATTTCCCGCGTGGACTTGCCGCGCACGATCAGCCGCAGGATTTCCAGCTGGCGCGCCGTCAAGTTGTGGGTCTGGGCAGGATTGGGCTGCTGTTTCTGGGTCCGGGTCAGCGCCTGGTTGATCACGGTATGGGCGATGGCCGGGCTCAGGTAGCGCTCGTTGTTGCGTAGCGCTTCCAGGGCGTGCTCCAGTTCGGTGGGGGTGGCGTCCTTGAGCAGATACCCATGGGCGCCGGATTCCAGTGCCTGCATGATCACCTCTGGATCGGTGTGCATGGACAGGATCAACACTTTGCTGTGGGGGCGGACCTGCTTGAGTTGTTGCAAGGCTTGCAGGCCGCTGGTGTCTTTCATGGAAATATCCAGCAGCACGATATCGGGGTTGAGTCGCTCCACCAGCCCCAACAATTGTGCGCCGTCGTTGGCTTCGCCGACCACGGCGTAGCCAGGCAGATCGAGGACCAGGGCGCGTACACCGGCCCTGATCAGCGAATGGTCATCTACCAAAAGCAAATTACAAGTCAATGGAGAACCTTATTCTTGCTGGCCCGTTCCAGGGTGCGAGGCGCCCACGGAAAACGAGCTTCGATATGCGTGCCTTTGCCGGTCTCGCTGGTTACCTTGAGCGTGCCGCCCAGTTGTTCGACTCGCTCCGACATGCCGGCCATGCCGCGTTGCCCTTCACGAGCGGGATGGGGAGCGGGGACAAACCCCTGGCCGTCATCACTGATCAGCAATGTCAGCCCTTCGGGCAGTCGTTGCAGGCGCACCAGCAGGTTCTTTGCCTGGGCGTGGCGCAGGATGTTGGTGACCGCTTCCTGGGTAATCCGAAAAGCCGCTACGGTCATTTCTTCCGGTATACCGGTCATGCGCTGCTGGCAATCCAGGCTCCAGTTGACCGGCGTATTTGCCAGGGTCTTGAGCAGATGGGCGCGTAGGCTGGCTTCGAGTCCCAGGCTGGTCAGTTGTCTTGGATTGAGGATCGCCGACACGTCGCGCACTTTGTTCAGCGTTTCGTCGAGCGTCTCGCTGAGAACCGAGCACTGGCTCCGCAGCTCTTCCGGCATGCGGCGCTTGAGCCATTCGCTTTGCAGCTTTGCCGCTGTCAATAATTGACCGATATCGTCGTGCAATTCCCGGCTGAGCCGATGACGCTCATTTTCCTGAACCTCAAGCAGCCGGTCAGCGAGTTCCTGCGGCTGGAACTTGATGGACTTTCGTGACAACCGGTAGTGGATCCAGACACAGGCAAGGGCCGCAACATTCAACGCCAGCAAGCTCAACGGCACCGTGAGGGCCGACAAGTAAGCCAGCAGGCAACCGAGGGTCGAGCAGATGCACAGGAACAGTGTGAACCGGCGGGCGTTTTCTCGGGAGGGTGGCCAGGAAATGAATGACTTGAAGCTGGCGTACATAGCGGATGGAGCCAATGGATGTTCGCTGCGGGCAAGCCGGTCAGCGCATCTGACGGGCCGGGTCGGGTAAACGTTTCAGGTCGGGGACGGCTTCAGTTGGCGGCGGCTGGTTGAAGCGACTGACGCGAGACATAGTACCACTTCAAATATCGTTGGTCGCGCTCGGCTTGGCGACCGGAAAGCTCGAGGAACCAGGCACAGGGACGCGGGGTGCTACAAGCACGCTCATGCTTGTTTCTGGACGAAGGGCACCAATGCCAGCGGGCGCGGTGGTTGCAACGCCTGGCAGGGGTTCTGGCCCACCTGGAAGGCGAAGGCTTCGATGAGTGAGGTCTGTTCGCTGCTGTCCAAGCCCAGTTTGCCGGTGGTGTGGTCGACCAGCTCCAATTGCCAGGCCATGAGCGTGAAGCAATCCTTCAGCGCGCCCAGTGCCTGTTCGTGCAGTTCCATGTCTTGCGCATGGCTGAGCAAGCCGTGGATGTGCAACGAGAACTCCGAAACGGCCTCCAGCGCCAGCGCATCGGCCTTGTTTGCCAGCTTCAGCAGCGTACTGAGCATGCAATCAATGGCGTCTTTGTCATTGCTGATCAATTGCAGGTGGCTCAGGCACTCTTCCGACTTGGCCAAGAGGGTCTCGGCTTCGATCAGGAACTCAGGAAGGCGCTGGCTCCAATTCTTGCGATCGTTCGGCATGCTTATCTCCACAACATCATGTCAGGCGAAAAGTAACTCGCGCGTGGCGAACGGTTGGATCTCATGGCTGTTGACGAACGAAGACGCCCGGCGAGCCCATGCCGTTCGGCAAAGGCCTGCTGATCGCGAACGATTGCACGGGCGGGATCGGCCGGAAGGCTTGAGGACCGATGTCCTGCAGTGGCGCACAAAAGCCTGACTCCGTTCAGCAATGAGAATGGCGTCACATTAATGGCTATTGGATAGCGGGAATATCAGGTTGGACCTGATTGTGCCTAGGGGAATCCCTTAGGCAGGGGAACTTTGTGCGCAGAATGGAGTCGCGCAGCGAAATAATAACGGGGAAAAACGGAACGCCAGTAAAGCATGATGTTAATGTGACATCAATCCCCCGCGACGGTATTTCATGTCGGGGTCAAGAACCGGCTCTGGCAGCCGATAGAGCCTTTATAAGATTCATCCGAACAAGCCCAGGAGTCATCGATGGCCGGCATTCTCGACACAGTAGATCAACGAACCCAACTGGTGGGTGAGAATCGCCTGGAAATTCTCATGTTCCGCCTGGCAGGACGGCAATTGTTCGCCATTAACGTGTTCAAGGTCCAGGAAGTGTTGCAACTGCCGAAGCTGACCTTGATGCCCCAGCGCCATCCATTCGTCTGCGGCGTGGTCAACCTGCGGGGCCAGACGTTGCCGGTCATCGATCTGTCCCAGGCCATCGGCATGCGTCCGCTGGTGCCAGGGCCGAACAGCACCATCATCGTCACGGAGTACAACCGCTCGGTCCAGGCGTTCCTGGTGGGCGGCGTCGATCGCATCGTCAACATGAACTGGGAAGCGATCCTGCCGCCCCCGACCAGCGCCGGTCGCGAGCATTACCTGACGGCCATCAGCAAAGTGGACGACCAGTTGGTGGAAATCATCGACGTGGAAAAAGTCCTGGCGGAGATCGTTCCGTACAACGCCAAGGTTTCCCGGGACAAACTCGAGGATCCGGTGCTGGAGCGCGCCCGTGGCCGCGAGGTCTTGCTGGTGGACGACTCCAATGTCGCGCTTTCTCAGTTGCGCGACACCCTGGGCCAGTTGGGCGTGAAGATGCACATCGCCAGCGACGGCTTGAAGGCGCTGAACATGCTCAAGGCCTGGGCTGATTCCGGCGAGGTGATGACCGACAAGCTGCTGATGATCTTCACCGACGCGGAAATGCCCGAAATGGACGGTTATCGCCTGACCACCGAAATCCGCAACGACCCACGCCTGCGTGGGCTCTACGTGGTATTGCATACCTCGTTGTCCGGAAGCTTCAACGACTCGATGGTCAAGAAGGTCGGCTGTGACAATTTCCTCTCCAAGTTCCAGCCGGACAAGCTCGTCGATGTGGTGCGCCAGCGGTTGATGCTCGACTGAGGCCAATCGAGGTTTGCTTCGTCGACCGGCTCGTATAAGGTTGCGTTTTTTCGCCTCCCAGGGAAGTCGACCATGTTGCGGCTGAGCGCGCTGTACCGTTATCCATTGAAGTCCGGCAAGGGCCAGCCATTGCAAGGGATTGGCCTGGACAAGCTCGGGCTCGACGGTGATCGGCGCTGGATGCTGGTGGACGAGGCCAGCGGCCGGTTCCTGACCCAGCGGGCCGTGGCGAAGATGAGCCAGCTCTCGGCGCTGTGGAACGAGGCGGGAGGCCTTACGCTCAGCGCGCCTGGCCATGGCGCCATCGAAGTGCCGCTGCCGCCTTTCCTCGAAGAACAACGGCGGGGCGTGATTATCTGGCGTGACACGCTGCGCGTACCGGATGCCGGTGATGAGGCGGCGGCATGGGTCAGCGCATTTATCGGCAGTCCTACCCGGCTGGTCCACGTGCCGGTGGAATTGGCCCGCACGACGGCCGCCGGTTATGGCAAGGACGATGACAAGGTTGCCTTCGCCGACGGTTTCCCCTTGCTGTTGATTGGCCAGGCTTCATTGCAGGATCTGTCTGGCAGGGTCGGTCGCCCGCTGGAAATGCTGCGCTTTCGTCCGAACCTGGTGGTCGAGGGCAGCGAGGCCTTCGCGGAGGATGGTTGGAAGCGGATTCGCATCGGCGATGTGGAGTTCCGGGTGGTCAAGCCGTGCTCGCGCTGCATCATGACCACGATCGATCCGCAGACCGGTGAGCGCGATCCGCAGCGCGAGCCTTTCGCAACGCTGCAGCAGTATCGGTCTACTCCGGACGGCGCGATGTTCGGCCAGAACCTGGTGAACGACGGTCATGGCAGCCTCGAAGTAGGCATGCCGGTAGAAGTGCTGGAATAAAAAATGCCCGTGTCGTTGGACACGGGCATTTTTGTTTATCACCAATCGCTTTTGCGCGAGGGGAGTAAACCTCCCCGCTACCGCTCGACTCAGCCGCGATATTCGCACAGGTAAGCCGTGTCGACCGCGACCTTGAGCTGGAACTTGCTGTTGGCCGGGACATTGAACTGGCTGCCGGCCGCGAAGGTTTCCCAGTCGGTGCTGTCAGGCAGTTTCACGGTCAGGGCGCCCGAAACGACATGCATGATCTCCCGCTGGGCGGTACCGAATTCGTATTCGCCCGGTGCCATGACGCCGATGGTCGCGGGGCCTTCGGCAGTGCCGAACGCGATCGACTTGACGGTGCCGTCGAAGTACTCGTTGACTTTGAACATGGGCGATTCCTCGAGAAAGGGCTGAAAAAGGCCGGCCAGTATGCACAAGGCCACACGGGCCGTCATCTGCTGCGCCGGCTCAGCCCGTCAGAACCAAGGGCAATAATCGTGCTGTATTGCGGGCGTCCTCCAGCGCGCGGTGCTGTTGCCCGCAAAATTGCAGCCCGGCCAGTTGCAGCGCGCCATTGAGCCCCAACGGCCGCTCCAACCGACGGGCCTTGGCAAAACGCTGCTTGAGATTCATGTGCGGCACGTGGCCGAGGACGCTGTGCAGTTGCTGTTGCTGCCATTCCTGAAGCAGTTGCTTGCGATCGTAATCACCCCAGCTGACCCAGCCTTCGAGCTTGGCGTGGTAGGGCGCGAGCCAATGCTCGAACGCCGGCCAGACCTCGGTCAGGGGGGCGGCACTGTCGATGTTGGCCTGGCTGATATGGGTCAGCGAGCGACAGAAAGAGGTGAGCAACGGTCGTCTCAGTGGCCGAACGAACCGCTGGAAATGATCAATTTCCCGGCCGTCTCGATTCACCAGGGTCGCGCCGATTTCGATAATTTCCATTTCGGTTACCGGCCAGCCACCTTCATCAGTGGTGGCCTCCAGATCAATCACCAGCCAGTGAGGCATTGCAGAGTTCCCGGTATCGGCGTGCTGATGGCTTTGAGCGTAGTCAAACCCGGCGCATCCGCCTAGTCCTGTCTTGACGCGCCGACCCACGGAGCCGAGCGCAGGTTCTTGCGCCCGAGCGCTTGCTTGGTTGCCCCGGCCAGCTTAAATTGCCGTGTCGCTGGCGTTTTGATAGTGGCCGCGCATTGATCGTTCGATTGAGGAGCAAAGTCGGTGGACGAGCAAAAAGCCCTGGACGTGATGCGTGAGCTGGTCGACGGCGGGCAGCTGACCGATCCGGACAGCGCTCGCGGCAAACTGCTCCAGGCCGCCGCCCACCTGTTTCGCCATAAAGGCTTCGAGCGCACCACGGTTCGCGATCTGGCGAGTGCCGTGGGCATTCAGTCGGGCAGCATTTTTCATCACTTCAAAAGCAAGGAGGAGATCCTGCGTGCGGTGATGGAAGAAACCGTCCGCTACAACACCGCGTTGATGCACGCGGCCTTGGCCGAGGGTTCAAGCGTTCGCGAACGGGTGCTGGCGTTGATCCGCTGCGAATTGCAATCGATCATGGGCGGAAACGGCGAGGCGATGGCGGTGCTGGTCTACGAGTGGCGCTCCTTGTCGGAGCAAGGGCAGCGGCAGGTGCTGGCCCTGCGTGATATCTACGAACGTGTGTGGCTTGAAGTCCTGGGAGAGGCCAAGGAGGCCGGGTATATTCGCGGAGACGTAGCCGTTACCCGGCGTTTCCTGACAGGCGCGTTGTCCTGGACCACCACGTGGTTTCGCGCCGAAGGCAGCCTGAGCCTTGATCAACTGGCTGAACAGGCATTGATTCTGGTACTGAAAGAAAAACAATAAGCGAGCGGCTGGCTAAGCGCCTCAAACCGCCTAGCGTGAACATATTGAAGAATACTTCTGGGGAGTGGTTATCTTGACGTTTTCGCCGATGGGGATGACCTCGCGAGTTCTGGCTGCTCTGGTCTTTTTATGGATGGTGCCCGTCGAGGCGGCGCAACTGGTCCGGATCGGCGCAGCACATTTCCCGCCCTATACCGTTCGCCCCGAAAATGGTGCCGACACCGGTCTGCTACCGCAACTGGTCGAGGCGTTGAATCGCTCCCAAACCGACTACCAGTTCGTGCTCGTACCCACTTCGATTCCGCGGCGTTTCAACGATTTCAAGCAAGGCCGGGTCGATATGGCAATCTTCGAGAACCCGGAGTGGGGCTGGAAGGATGTGCCGCACACAACGGTAGACATGGGGCTGGAAGACGCGGAAATCTTTGTGGCCCAGCGTTTGCCTGAACGCCAGCAGAGCTATTTCGCCGACCTGAGGGCCAAGCGGTTGGCGCTGTTCAGCGGTTATCACTACGCTTTCGCCGAATTCAATGCCGATCCCAAATTTCTCATTGGCCAGTTCAACGCCACGTTGACTTACTCCCACGACAGCAATCTGCAAATGGTCTTGCGCGGGCGCGCGGACGTTGCGTTGGTGACCCGCTCGTACCTCAGCGACTATCTGTTGCGCAATCCTCAATTCGCTCCGCAACTGCTCGTATCCGAGCGTGTCGACCAGGTCTATCACCACTACGCCTTGATCCGGCCACAGGCGCCAATTTCCAGCGAGGCGTTCGGGCAATTGCTGGGCAAGTTGCGAGACAACGGCCAGTTGCTGGAAATTTTCAACCCTTACCAGATCGAGCTGGTGTCGACCCATCACCACTGAAGCGACACTAAATTTCCCCTACCGGCTCACGTCACTCGTTGACTACCGACGAATACGCGAGCCTTCAATGCCTGACCTCAATCCTCCAGCAACGCTGCCCTTGCCCGGCGGTCGTTGCCTCGGCGCCGATGAAACCGAACGTCACCTGAGCCTGATGCTCGAAGGCGCGCCATTGATCCAGCTGCGCCTGGAACGTGGCTCGCCGTTGCATGTGCGTTTGCAGGAAACCAACGATCGCCCAGTGGGGCCGGCACTCTGGGCGGCCTGCTATTGGCTGTTCACCCGGGATCCAGGTTGCCAATGCCTGGTCTGGCACCTCGACGAACATCCCGGCGAAGCATTGCTCAGCGGCCTGCTGGTCGCCACCGCACACCCCAACGAATACGCATGCGAGCGCACGCTGTTCTGGCAATTGCCGCAGCCCTGGCTAGGGGTGTCGTTCAGCGGCAGTTATCCGCAACAGATGATCATCACCGATGGCAAGCGACATCCCCGCAGGCCGATCAAGCCGCGTGGCGAGGTGTACCGCCGCTTCGATGCGCGGCTGGGTGCCTGGGTGTCCTTGCGAACCCTTGAAATCGAGCAGGACCTGGCGCGTTTCAACCGTTGGCAAAACAGCCCTCGGGTCGCCAGCTTCTGGCAGGAGGAGGGCAGCCTGGAGCAGCATCGCGAGTACTTGAGCCAATTGCAGCACGACCCTCGGGTCCTGACATTGATCGGCTGTTTCGACGACCAGCCATTCGCGTATTTCGAAGCGTATTGGGCCAAGGAAGATCGAATCGCGCCGTTCTACCCGGCTGACGATTATGACCGTGGCATCCATATGCTGGTGGGTGAAGAACAACACCGCGGCCCGCATAAGGTCGCCAGCTGGTTATCGGCACTGGTGCATTATCTGTTTCTGGACGACCCGCGTACCCAACGCGTGGTAGCCGAGCCCAGGGCTGACAATGCTCGAATGATCGGGCATTTGCACAACCAGTGCTTTCACTGCGAAAAGGAGTTCGATTTTCCGCACAAGCGAGCGGCGTTGATGATCCTGGGGCGGGAGCGGTTTTTTGATCGGTGTTCGTTGATGTGAGATGGGGCAGGTCACTGTGGGAGCGGACCCGCTCCCACATGGGCATCGGCAAATCAATGGATCACCGCCGTGCAAACGTATCCCCACGCACCCCAGACACCTTGCGGCAATGCACCAGCGCGTCGCGAATCATGAAGTTCACCAAGGTCGGCGAGACCCCCAATTCCTTGGCGATGTCCTTCTGCGGTACGCCATGCAGGCGATACATCTCGAAGGCGTAACGGGTGCGGCTGGGCAACTCGGTCAATGCTTCGGCAATGTGCTCAAGGGTGGAAAAGTTGATGTGAGACGTCTCCGGCGACGCACCCTGGATCACCACGTTCAGCCCTTCCTCTTCCGGCCCCGAGTATTTCTGTTCCAGCGCTTGCTTGCGGTAATGATCGATGGCCAGGTTGCGCACGATCTGGAACAGGTAACTGAGCTGGGCCTTGAAGGATGAGGTGATCTGGGGCGCCGATTGCAACCGGAAAAAGGCATCCTGGACGACATCTTCGGCGCGAGATCGGCAGCCAGTGATACGCGCTGCGATCTTGACCAGGATGGTTCGGTTATCGACGAATGCCTGGAGTAGCGGTGAGTCGCACCTGCTTGTGGATACTTGTTCCGTCATGGAATTCACCTTGCTGCAAATAGTTAGCAGGACGACCGGTCTGGCGGACATGTCCTACGCATCGACGGCCAAATTAGGCTTAATGATAATTATTGTCAATTGAGAAGAAGAATTATTGATGGGCGGAAGTCCAGCTCCCCAGGCTGCGACTCATTGCCGCGGTGCGCGGTGGTCCGCAGGTCTGGTACCTGCGTGGGAACAGGGTTCGGCGACTAATTATTTGCCGGTGTCATCCGTCCCCATGGGTGACCACTTGCAAGCCGAATTTCAGGCAGGAGCCCCTCATGACCGACGCGTTCGAACTTCCCAGCACCCTGGCTCATGCCCTCCAGCGCCGCGCCACGTTGACCCCGGACCGGGTAGCCTTGCGCTTCCTTGCCGACACCCCGGAGCAGGGCGTGGTCTTGAGTTATCGCGACCTGGATCTGCGCGCCCGGACCATTGCCGCCGCCTTGCAGGCCGAAGCAGAATCCGGCGACCGGGCGGTGCTGCTGTTTCCCAGCGGCCCGGATTATGTCGCGGCGTTTTTCGGTTGCCTGTACGCCGGCGTGATCGCCGTGCCGGCCTACCCGCCGGAGTCCACCCGTCGGCACCATCAGGAGCGCTTGCTGTCGATCATCGCCGACGCCGAACCGCGGCTGTTGCTGACCACCGCTGACTTGCGCGACGCCTTGCAAGCCATCGAATCGGCCCCCCCGGTGCTGTGCGTCGATACGCTCGATTCGACCCGCGCCGAGCAATGGCGGATGCCGGACCTGCAAGACGATGACATCGCCTTCCTGCAATACACTTCCGGTTCCACCGCATCGCCAAAGGGCGTACAGGTCAGCCACGGCAACCTCGTCGCCAATGAGCTGTTGATTCGCCATGGCTTCGGCATCGATGTGAATCCCGACGATGTCATTGTCAGTTGGCTGCCGCTGTATCACGACATGGGGCTGATCGGTGGGTTGTTGCAGCCGATTTTCAGTGGCGTGCCTTGCGTGCTGATGTCGCCGGCCTATTTCCTCGCGCGGCCGTTGCGCTGGCTCGAAGCGATCAGCGAATACGGCGGCACCATCAGCGGCGGCCCGGACTTCGCCTATCGCCTGTGCAGCGAACGGGTCAGTGAATCCGCCCTGGCCCGCCTCGACCTGAGCGGCTGGCGCGTCGCTTATTCCGGCTCCGAACCGATCCGCCTCGACAGCCTGGAACGCTTCGCCGAAAAATTCGCGGCGTGCGGCTTCACGGCCGACAGTTTCATGGCGTCCTACGGGCTGGCCGAAGCGACGTTGTTCGTGGCTGGCACGCCACGTGGCCGGGGCATCCCCTCGATGTGCATGGATGACGCGGCCTTGACGCAAAACCGTGCCGAGCCCGGGCAGGGCAGTGCGGTGATGAGCTGTGGTGTCAGCCAGCCGGGCCATGCGGTGCTGATCGTCGAGCCCAACACCTTGCAACCGGTCAGCGACAGCCAGGTCGGCGAAGTCTGGGCCGCCGGGCCGAGCATCGCCCGCGGTTACTGGCGCAACCCCGAGGCCAGCGCCAAGACCTTCGTCGAGCATGACGGCCGCACGTGGCTGCGCACCGGCGACCTGGGTTTTGTCCGCGAAGGTGAGCTGTTCATCACCGGACGCTTGAAGGACATGTTGATCGTGCGCGGGCAAAACCTTTACCCGCAGGACATCGAGCAAACCATCGAGCGGGAAGTGGAGGTGGTGCGTAAAGGGCGGGTTGCCGCCTTCGCCGTCAACGAGGCGGGTGAGGAAGGCATCGGCATTGCCGCTGAGATCAGCCGCAGCGTGCAGAAGATCCTGCCTCCCGAAGCCCTGATCAACGCGATTCGCCAAGCCGTGGCCGACGCCTGCCAGCAAGCGCCTAGCGTGGTGGTGCTGCTCAATCCTGGGGCGCTGCCGAAGACGTCCAGCGGCAAACTGCAGCGTTCGGCGTGCCGCGCCCGATTGGCGGATGGCAGCCTCGACCGCTATGCACTGTTTCCTTCGCCCAAGACTGAGACGGTCGACGAATCCGCGCCGTCATCCGAGCTGCAAGACCTGATCGGCCGTCTCTGGTGCGAGCAGTTGCAGATCGATCGGGTGCAGGGCAATGACCATTTTTTCCTGCTGGGTGGCAATTCCATCGCAGCCACCCAAGTCATTGCACGGCTGCGTGAAGTGCTGGGTATGGAGCTCAACCTGCGCCTGCTTTTTGAAGCGCCGACCCTGGGTGCTTTCGCGATGGCGGTGGCGAACCTGCAACAGGACGGCGGCCAGGCCCAGGGGGTTATCAATTCAATGGCCCGCGATGAAGCCCTGCCGCAATCCCTGGCCCAGAACCGTTTGTGGCTGACTTGGCAGCTGGATCCTGCCAGTCGCGCCTACAACATCCCCGGCGCCCTGCGCCTGCGTGGCGAGCTGGACGAAGCAGCGTTGCGCGTCAGCTTCCAGCAATTGGTCGAGCGCCACGAATCCTTGCGCACGCGCTTCCTGGAACGCGATGGCGTGGCCCTGCAACAGATCGATCCGGCCGGTGAGTTCAATCTCCAGGTGATCGACCTCGGCGATGTGCCCGCCGACCAGCGCGAGGCGCGGGCGCGGCAGATCCGCGAAGACGAGGCGGCCACTCGATTCGATCTGGAAAACGGGCCGCTGCTGCGGGTCACTTTGTTGCGCCTGGCTGAAGACGATCACCAGCTGTTGGTGACGATGCATCACATCATCGCCGATGGCTGGTCGATGAATGTCTTGATCGATGAGTTTTCGCGGCTGTACGCCGCAGCGTCCCAAGGGCAGGTCGCCGAACTGCCGCCGTTGCCGCTGCAATACGCGGACTACGGCAGTTGGCAGCGGCAATGGCTCGCCCAGGGCGAAGCCGAGCGCCAATTGGCGTATTGGAAAAAGCAATTGGGCGACGAGCACCCGCCCCTGGCGTTGTTTACCGACCATCCGCGCAGCGCCCAGCAGCATCGCAGCGCGGCGCGCCATACCCTGCGCCTGGACAAGCCGCTAGGCGATGCCCTGCGCCAGGTCGCCCACGCCCATGACGCCACGGTGTTCATGCTGTTGCTGGCGGCGTTCCAGGCCTTGTTGCAGCGCTACACTGGCCAATCCGACCTGCGCATCGGCGTGCCCAACGCCAACCGCCCGCGCCTGGAAACCCAAGGGCTGATCGGCTTTTTCATCAACACCCAGGTACTGCGCGCACAAGTCGATTCGCGCCAGCCATTCGTCGCGTTGCTGGCCCAGGCCCGGGAGGCGACGCTCGGCGCCCAGGCCCATCAGGACCTGCCCTTCGAACAGCTGCTGGAAGCCTTCCCCCAGGCCCGCGAACAAGGTCTGTTCCAGGTGATGTTCAACCACCAGCAGCGCGACCTCGGCGCGTTGCGGCGCCTGCCCGGGCTGTTGGCCGATGAATTGCCATGGCACAGCCGCGAAGCCAAGTTCGACCTGCAATTGCACAGCGAGGAAGACCGTAACGGCCGGCTGACACTGTCGTTCGACTACGCGGACGAGCTGTTCGAGGCGGCAACCGTCGCACGCCTGGCCGAACATTTCTGCAGCGTGCTGCGAGCGGTCTGCGCTGATCCCCGACAGGCCCTCGGCGACCTGCCGTTGTTGAGTGCCGAAGAACTCGTCCAGCAGCAGCGCTGGGCGACGGCACCCTGCGCGCCCGCCACACAATGGCTACCGGAACTGCTCAACGAACAGGCCCGCCGCACTCCGCAACGTACTGCATTGCAGTGGGACGGTGGTTCGCTGGACTACGCTGAACTGCACGCCCAGGCCAATCGGCTGGCCCATTATCTTCGAGACAAAGGCGTCGGCCCCGACGTCTGCGTGGCGATTGCCGCCGAGCGGTCGGCGCAATTGCTCGTCGGCGTGCTGGCGATCATCAAGGCCGGCGGCGCCTACGTGCCGCTGGATGTCGATTACCCGAGCGAGCGCCTGGCCTACATGCTCCACGACAGCGGCGTCGATCTGCTCCTGACCCAAACCGCGCTGCTCGAACGCTTGCCGACCTGCGAGGGCGTCAGCGTCATCGCCATGGACGCGCTGCACCTGGAGCAGTGGCCGAGCAATCCGCCGGGGCTGCACTTGCATGGCGATCATCTGGCCTACGTGATCTACACCTCCGGCTCGACCGGCCAACCCAAGGGCGTTGGCAATACTCACGCGGCCCTGGCTGAGCGCCTGCAATGGATGCAGGCCACCTATGGGCTGGATGAAACCGACGTGTTGATGCAAAAGGCGCCGATCAGTTTCGACGTGTCGGTGTGGGAATGCTTCTGGCCGTTGATCACTGGCAGCCGCTTGGTCCTGGCCGGCCCGGGCGAACACCGGGATCCGCACCGCATTGCCCAATTGGTCGAGCAGTTTGGCGTGACCACGCTGCACTTCGTCCCGCCGCTGCTCAGCCTGTTTATCGACGAGCCCTTGAGCGCCCGTTGCACGAGCCTGCGACGGATTTTCTCCGGGGGCGAAGCCCTGCCGGCCGAGTTGCGCAACCGGGTGCTCGCGCAGCTGCCGACAGCGCAGTTGCACAATCGCTACGGCCCGACCGAAACCGCCATCAACGTCACCCATTGGCATTGCACCGCAGGCGATGACGAGCGCTCGCCCATCGGTCGTCCCTTGGCGAATGTGCTGTGCCGGATCCTCGACAATGAACTCAATCCCGTGCCCGTCGGCGTCCCGGGGGAACTGTGCATCGGTGGCCTTGGCCTGGCCCGGGGTTACCTCGGGCGCCCGGCGCTGACGGCGGAACGTTTTGTCGCCGATCCCCAGGGACCGGCTGGCGCCCGGCTGTACCGCACTGGCGATTTGGCGCGCTGGGATGCCGACGGGGTGATCGAATATCTCGGCCGCCTCGATCAACAAGTCAAACTACGCGGTTTCCGCGTCGAGCCACAGGAAATCGAGGCGCGCTTGTTGGCCCAGGACGGTGTCGCCCAGGCGGCGGTGCTGGTGCGCGACACGGCGGCCGGTCCGCAGTTGATCGGCTATTACACCGCCGCAGCGCCTGACGAAGACGCCGCCGCCCAGGCCGCTCGCCTGAAAAATGCCCTCGCCAGCGAGCTGCCTGACTACATGGTGCCCGCGCAATTGTTGCGCCTGGACGCCATGCCCTTGAGCCCGAGCGGCAAGCTCGACCGTCGTGCCTTGCCCGAGCCGCAATGGCAGGTGCGCGAACACGTCGAGCCGGTCAGTGTCATCGAGCAGCAGATCGCCGGAATCTGGCGCGAGGTGCTGGGCCTTGCCCGCATCGGCCTGCGGGACGATTTCTTTGCCTTGGGTGGCCATTCATTGCTGGCGACGCAGATCATTTCCCGCACGCGCCAGGCCTGCGACGTCGAGCTGCCGTTGCGCGCGTTGTTCGAAGCCAGCGAGCTGGGCGCCTTCGCCGAACAGGTGCGGTTGATCCAGGCCAGCGGCCGGACCAACCGCCAGCCGCCGATCGAGAAAGTCGACCGCAGCCAACCGGTGCCACTGTCCTATTCCCAGCAACGCATGTGGTTCCTCTGGCAAATGGAGCCGGACAGCCCGGCCTATAACGTCGGCGGCATGGCGCGCCTGCGCGGGGTACTGGATGTCGGGCGCTTCGAAGCGGCGTTGCAGGCCTTGATCGTGCGCCATGAAACCCTGCGCACCACGTTCCCCAGCGTCGACGGCGTGCCGTGCCAACAGGTACACGACGAGACGGGCCTGCGCATGGACTGGAAAGATTTTTCCATGCTCGACGCCGACATTCGCCAACAGCGCGTGCAGCAACTGGCGGACAGCGAGGCCCACGAGCCCTTCGACCTGGAAACCGGGCCGCTGCTGCGGGCGTGCCTGGTCAAGACCGCCGAGCGCGAACACTACCTGGTGCTGACGCTGCATCACATCGTCACCGAAGGCTGGGCGATGGACATTTTTGCCCGCGAACTGAGCGCGCTGTACGAAGCCTTCATCGATGACCGCGAGTCGCCGCTGGAACCGTTGCCGGTGCAATACCTGGACTACAGCGCCTGGCAGCGCCAATGGCTGGAGTCCGGCGAGCGCCAGCGCCAGCTCGATTACTGGACCACGCAGTTGGGCCGCGAACATCCCTTGCTGGAATTGCCGGCGGACCGCCCGCGTCCGCCGGTGCAAAGTCATCGCGGCGAACTGTTGCGTTTCGACCTCAGCGACGACTTGGCCGCACGGGTCCGAGCGTTCAACGCCGAGCATGGCCTGACCCTGTTCATGACCATGACCGCTGCGCTGGCGGTGCTGCTCTATCGCTATAGCGGCCAGACCGATCTGCGCATCGGCGCGCCGGTGGCCAACCGGATCCGGCCGGAAAGCGAAGGGCTGATCGGCGCGTTCCTCAATACCCAAGTGCTGCGTTGCCAACTCGACGGGCAGATGTCCGTGGGCGAGCTGTTCGAGCAGGTGCGCCACACGGTGATCGAGGGCCAGTCCCACCAGGACCTGCCGTTCGATCATCTGGTGGAAGCTTTGCAGCCACCGCGCAGCGCGGCGTACAACCCGCTGTTCCAAGTGATGTGCAACGTACAGCGCTGGGAATTCCAGCAGAGCCGCACGCTGGCCGGCATGAGTGTCGACTATCTGGTCAACGACGCCCGCGCGACCAAGTTCGACCTCAACCTGGAAGTCACGGACCTTGATCAGCGCCTGGGTTGCTGCCTGACCTACAGCACCGATTTGTTCGACGAACCGCGCATTGCCCGCATGGCCGGGCACTGGCGCAACCTGTTGGAAGCGCTGCTGGTGGACCCGGCTCGGCGCTTGAGCGAACTGCCGCTGCTGGACGCCAGTGAGCAGCGGCAGTTGCTCGACAGCCTCGGCGAAGAGCCGGGCGAGCATCGCCTGGATCGATGCATCCATGCATTGTTCGAAGAACAGGCCCACCTGCGCCCGGACGCGCCGGCGCTGACGTTCGCCGGGCAGACCCTGACCTATGGCGAACTCGAACGCCGGGCCAATCGCCTGGCCTGGATGTTGCGAGACCGCGGCGTCGGGCCGCAGGTCCGGGTAGGGCTGGCCCTGGAGCGCTCGCTGGAAATGGTCGTCGGCCTGCTGGCGATCCTCAAGGCGGGCGGCGCCTACGTGCCGCTGGATCCGGAGTATCCGCTGGACCGCTTGCTCTACATGATCGAGGACAGCGGCGTCGGCTTGCTGCTCAGCGATCGGGCCATGTTCCAGGCCCTCGGCGAACTGCCCGAAGGCGTGCAGCGCTGGTGCCTGGAAGATGATCGCGAGGCCCTGGCGGATTATCCCGAGCAGTCGCCGCCGCTGATCAACCTGCCGCAGCACCAGGCCTATCTGATCTACACCTCCGGCTCCACCGGCAAACCCAAGGGGGTGGTGGTGTCCCACGGTGAGATCGCCATGCATTGCCAGGCGGTGATCCAGCGCTTCGGCATGCGCTTTGATGACTGCGAATTGCATTTCTACTCGATCAATTTCGACGCCGCTACCGAGCGCTTGCTGGTGCCGCTGCTCAGTGGCGCCCATGTGGTGCTGCGTGCCCAGGGCCAATGGGATGCCGAGCAAATCTGCGGCCTGATCCGTCAACACCGCATCAACGTCCTGGGTTTCACGCCCAGCTATGGCAGCCAATTGGCGCAATGGTTGGCAACCCAGGGCCAAACGCTGCCGGTGCGCATGTGCATCACGGGTGGCGAAGCCCTGACGGGCGAGCATTTGCAGCGCATCCGCGCCGCGTTCAGCCCGAAGCTGTTCTTCAACGCCTACGGCCCGACCGAAACCGTGGTCATGCCGCTGGCGAGCCTTGCCCCGGAACAGCTGGAAGAGGGCGCCGGCAGCGTACCGATCGGCAGCGTGATCGGCGCTCGCGTGGCCTACATTCTCGACGCCGACCTGGCATTGGTGCCACAAGGTGCGACGGGTGAGTTGTATGTCGGCGGCGCCGGGTTGGCCCAGGGTTATCGCCAGCGCCCGGGCATGACCGCCGAACGCTTTGTCGCCGACCCATTTGCTGCCGATGGCGGACGGCTGTATCGCACCGGGGACTTGGTGCGCCAGCGCGGCGATGGGCAGGTGGAGTACCTGGGACGAGTCGATCATCAGGTGAAGATTCGCGGTTTCCGTATCGAACTGGGGGAAATCGAAAACCGTCTGCTGGAACACGACGCCGTGCGCGAGGCCGTGGTCTTGGCCTTGGATATGCCGGGTGGCAAGCAGTTGGCCGGTTACCTGGTCAGCGACATCACCGAAGAGGATGCCGCCGGGCAAGCGGCCCTGCGAGAAGCGCTGAAAAACCAACTCAAGGCGCAACTGCCGGACTATATGGTGCCCGCGCATTTGATCCTGCTGCCGAGCATGCCGCTGACCGCCAACGGCAAGCTCGACCGCCGCGCCTTGCCGATGCCGGATCCGGAGCTCAATCGCCAACAGTACGTGGCGCCGAGCAATGCGGTGGAGCAAGCGTTGGCGGCGATCTGGTGCGACGTGTTGAACGTCAGGCAAGTCGGCCTCAACGACAACTTCTTCGAACTGGGCGGCGATTCGATCCTGTCGATCCAGGTTGTCAGCCGGGCCCGGCAACAAGGCCTGCATTTCACGCCGCGGGATTTGTTCCAGCACCAGACCGTGCAGGCCCTGGCGGCCGTCGCCACTCACAGCGAACAAGTAAGCGCCGAGCAAGGCTTGTTGACCGGTGAATCGGGGCTTACGCCGATCCAGCATTGGTTCTTTGCCCGCGAGATACCCAACCGTCATCACTGGAACCAGGCGTTGTTGCTGGAGCCGACCACGTGCTTGCAGCCCGGTCTCCTGGAGCAAGCGTTGCGCGCGGTGTTCGAGCAGCACGATGCCTTGCGCCTGGGCTTCGTCAACAGCGCCGGGCACTGGCGCGCCGAGCATCAGCCAATGTTCGAGGGGGCGCTGTTGGAGGCTGTGTCGGTGGATTCGCCGCACGCTTGCGAAGCCGTATTTGCCCAGGCGCAGCGTGGCTTCGAGCTGTCGAGCGGGCCGCTGCTGCGGGCCGTACTGGCGCAGCTGCCGGACAGTCGGCAGCGCTTGCTGATCGCTGTCCATCACTTGGTGGTGGATGGTGTGTCATGGCGAGTGTTGATGGACGACCTGCAAACCGCCTATCGCCAATGCATCGACAAACACACACTGCAATTGCCGGCAAAGACCAGTCCGTTCCGTGACTGGGCCGCGCGTTTGCAGGCTTACGCCGGCAGTGAGTCCCTGCGCGAAGAGTTGAGCTGGTGGCAAGGCCAGTTGAGTGGCCCGGACGTAACGCTGCCTTGTGCGCGTCCCGATGGCGGACGGCAGGAGCGGCATGCCGGCATCGTCAGCCTGCGCCTCGACGCCGAGCGCACCCGACAACTTCTGCAACAAGCGCCAAGCGCCTATCGCACCCAGGTCAACGATCTGTTGCTCACCGCGCTGGCCCGGGTGTTGTGCCGTTGGAGCAATCACGAATCGGCCCTGGTCCAGCTCGAAGGGCATGGCCGCGAGGCGCTGTTCGATGATCTCGACCTGACCCGCACCGTGGGTTGGTTCACCAGCGTCTATCCGCTGCGCCTGAGCCCGTCGGCCGCTGATATCGGCAGTTCGATCAAAGCCATCAAGGAACAGCTGCGCGCGGTGCCGCACAAGGGCCTCGGCTATGGCGTGCTGCGTTACCTGGCAGATACCGGCACCCGTGAGGCGATGGCCGGCCTGCCGCAAGCGACCGTCACGTTCAACTACCTCGGCCAGCTCGACCATACCCTCGGCCAGGACGCGTTGTTCCGCCCGCTGGACGAAGCGCTTGGCGCGATCCATGACCCCGACGCACCGCTGCCCAACGAGCTGAGCCTCGACTGCCAGGTCAGTGGCGGCGAGCTGGCGCTGCGCTGGACCTTCAGCGCCGAGCGTCACGACCGCCAGGCCATCGCCGCGCTCGCCGACGACTACCTTGAGCAATTGCAGCACCTGATCGAGCATTGCCTCACGGACGAGGCGGGCGGCCTGACGCCATCGGACTTCCCGCTGGCGAAACTGACCCAGGCACAGCTGGACAACCTGCCGGTGCCGGCCGCAGAGATCGAAGATGTCTACCCGCTGACCCCGATGCAGGAAGGCATGCTGTTGCATACGCTGCTGGAGCCGGGCACGGGCCTGTATTACATGCAGGACCGCTACCGCATCAACAGCGAACTCGACCCCCAGCGTTTCGCCCAGGCCTGGCAAGCGGTGATCGCCCGTCACGAAGCCTTGCGCGCCTCGTTCTGCTGGAACGTCGGCGAAGACATGCTGCAGGTCATCCACAAGCCCGGCCGCACGCCGGTGGAATACCTCGACTGGACGCAAGTACCCGAGCAAGCCCAGGAGCCCAAGCTCCAGGCGCTGCTCAAGCGCGAACGCGAGGCCGGTTTCGATCTGTTGAACGAGCCGCCATTCCACTTGCGTTTGATCCGGGTCGGCGCGGCGCACTACTGGTTCATGATGAGCAACCACCACATTCTCATCGATGCGTGGTGCCGTTCGTTGCTGATGGACGATTTCTTTGAGATCTACACCGCCCTCGGTGAACAGCGCGAGCCCCGCCTGGCTGTACCGCCGCGCTATCGCGACTACATCGGCTGGCTGCAGCGCCGGGGCCTGGCCGACGCCAGGCAGTGGTGGAAGCAGAACCTGCAAGGCTTCGAGCGGACCACGCCGATCCCTGGCGACCGGCCGTTCCTGCGCGAGCATGCCGGTGACAGCGGCGGCATGGTTGTCGGCGATTGCTACACCCGCCTCGATGCCCGGGACGGTGCGCGCCTGCGGGAGCTGGCCCAAGCCCATCAATTGACCGTCAACACCTTCGCCCAGGCGGCCTGGGCCCTGGTGTTGCGCCGTATCAGCGGTGATCGCGACGTATTGTTCGGCGTCACCGTGGCCGGGCGGCCGGTGGAGCTGCCGCACATGCAACGCACGGTGGGGCTGTTCATCAACAGCGTTGCCCTGCGGGTACAAATGCCGGCGGATGACCAGTGCTGCAGCGTGCGCCAATGGCTCAGCGGCTTGCTGGACAACAACATGCAACTGCGCGAGTACGAATACCTGCCGCTGGTGAGCATCCAGGACGTCAGCGAGCTGCCCAAGGGCCAGCCGTTGTTCGACAGTTTGTTCGTGTTCGAGAACGCGCCGGTGGAAGTTTCGGTGCTGGACCGCGCCCAGAGTCTCAACGCCACATCGGATTCAGGTCGCACCCACACCAACTTCCCGCTGACGGCGGTGTGCTATCCGGGCGACGACCTGGGGCTCCATCTGTCCTACGACCAGCGCTACTTCGATGAGTCGACCGTCCAAGGGCTGCTGGGCGAGTTCAAGCGATTGCTGCTGGCGTTGATGGAAGGGTTCCACGGCGACATGGCCGAGCTGCCGCTGATCGGCCCTGAGGAACAGGATTTCCTCATCGAAGGTTGCAACCAGAGCGCGCGGGCCTATCCGCTGGAACAGAGCTACGCTCAGCTGTTCGAGGCCCGGGTGAGGGCTCATCCGCAACGCATTGCCGCCAGTTGCCAGGACGATACCTGGACGTACGCTGTGTTGAACGAACGCAGCAATCGCCTCGGCCATGCCCTGATCGAGGCGGGCGTTGGTCTCGACCAGCCGGTGGCGCTGCTGGCCGCGCGCGACCTGGATTTGCTCGGCATGATCATCGGCAGCTTCAAGGCCGGCGGCGGTTACCTGCCGCTGGACCCGGGCCTGCCGAGCCAGCGCCTGAGCCGCATCATCGAGCTGAGCCGCACGCCGTTACTGGTTTGCACGCAAGCCTGTCGTGAGCAGGCGCTGGCCTTGCTGGAAGAGTTTGCTTGTGCCGGACGGCCGAAGCTGCTGGTCTGGGAGGACGTCCAGGCCAGCGCAGTGTCGACGGACAATCCAGGCATTTACAGCGGGCCGGACAATCTCGCATACGTGATCTATACCTCAGGCTCCACCGGATTGCCCAAAGGCGTAATGGTCCAGCAGCGCGGCATGCTCAATAACCAGCTCAGCAAGGTGCCGTACCTGGCGCTGGATGAAACGGATGTGATTGCCCAGACCGCGTCACAAAGCTTCGATATTTCGGTGTGGCAGTTCCTGGCCGCGCCGTTGTTCGGCGCTCGGGTGGACATCGTGCCCAACGCCATCGCCCACGATCCTCAAGGATTGTTGGACCACGTGGGTCGCCAGGGCATTACCGTGTTGGAGAGCGTGCCGTCGCTGATCCAAGGCATGCTGGCCCAGGAGCGTATCGGCCTGGATGGCTTGCGCTGGATGCTGCCCACGGGCGAAGCGATGCCGCCGGAATTGGCCCATCAGTGGCTGGCGCGTTACCCGGCCATCGGCCTGGTGAACGCCTACGGCCCGGCGGAATGTTCCGATGACGTAGCGTTCTTCCGAGTCGACCTGGCCTCGACCCGTGGCACCTACCTGCCCATCGGCACGCCGACCGACAACAACCGCTTGTACCTGCTCGACGGCACGCTGGAACTGGTGCCATTGGGCGCGGTGGGCGAGCTGTGCGTGGCCGGCACCGGGGTGGGGCGTGGCTACGTCAGCGATCCGCTGCGTACGGCGCCGGTGTTCGTGCCCAACCCGTTCGGCGCACCGGGCGAGCGGCTGTACCGCACCGGCGACCTGGCGCGTCGTCGCAGCGATGGCGTGTTGGAATATGTCGGGCGCATCGACCATCAGGTAAAGATTCGCGGCTATCGCATCGAACTGGGAGAAATCGAAGCCCGCTTGCACGAGCGACCGGAAGTCCGCGACGCGGCGGTCGCAGTGCAGGAAGGCGCCAATGGCAAGCATCTGGTGGGCTATCTGGTCGCGGCCGACTCGACGCTCAGCCCGAGCGAACGCCTGGATCGGATCAAACAGCGCCTGCGCAGCGAACTGCCGGAATACATGGTGCCGCTGCACTGGCTATGGCTCGACCGCCTGCCTCTCAATGCCAATGGAAAACTCGATCGCAAGGCGCTGCCGGCGCTGGACATCGGCCAGTTGCACAGCCAGGACTACCACGCGCCCTCCAATGAACTGGAGCAGACCCTGGCCGATATCTGGGCCGAAGTGTTGAAGGTCGAGCGGGTGGGGGTACGGGACAACTTCTTCGAACTCGGCGGGCACTCGCTGCTGGCGACACAGATCGCTTCCCGCGTGCAAAAAGCCCTGCAGCGCAATGTGCCGCTCAGGGCCATGTTCGAGTGCAGCACGGTGCAGGAGTTGGCTGGATACATTGGCGGATTGGCTGCCAGTGAAATCACCGAGGAGAAGGTGGATCGGTTGAATGATTTGATGGCGGAGCTGGAAGGACTTTAGGTCTGCGGCGCCTGTAGCGGCCCAATCGCGAGCTTGCTCGCGATTGGGCCAGAACTACTTGCGACATGAGCCCGGATCGTTGAAAAAGGTCACCCCGGATTCAAAGGCGCCGATTTTTTGGAATGTATCGTTCACCGCGTCCAGCTGGCCGAATTGCTCAGGGGTCACGGTATTGTCATACGCCGCCACAAGTGCTTCAAAAAACTGAAGCTTTCCCTTGGCTCGCTGTCCAGAGGCTTTTCCCTGATCCAAGGCCTTCGGTTGCAAAAGGGCTACCTGTTCCCGGGCGAACGCTTCAAGTTCGGATTTTGTCATGATGATCGCTCCATACTCTGTCTGCCAAGTCTTCAAGCTATCGCCAACGGTCTATCAGATCTACTGTCCAGACCTGACAGGTCACCGCGACGCCGACGGTTGACGCTGCATGCCCGCCACGTCAGTCTCCCCAAGCTTTCCAAACGATCAACAAGGAGGTCACCCGATGCCCTTTGCAACGATTGACGGACAACCGCTCCATTACCTCGACCAAGGCCATGGCCCGGTGGTGGTGCTGGGCAGCAGTTATTTGTGGGACCACGGCATGTGGGCACCACAGATCGACGCGTTGTCGAAACACTATCGGGTCATTGTCCCGGAGCTGTGGGGGCACGGGCAGTCCGGGCGGTTGCCTGAGGGCATGAGCTCGCTGGACGATTTGTCTCGCCAGACGTTGGCGTTGATGGATTACTTGGGTATCGACTGCTTCAACCTGGTCGGGTTGTCGGTCGGGGGAATGTGGGGCGCACGGTTGGCGCTGGCGGCACCTGAGCGTGTGCAGTCGCTGGTGCTGATGGACACCTACGTCGGCGTCGAGCCGGAGCCGACCCGGCTGTATTACTTTTCGCTGTTCGACAAGATCGATGCCAGCGGCGCGATTCCCGAGCCTTTGCTGGACATCATCGTGCCGATTTTCTTCCGGCCGGGCATCGACCCGCAGTCGGCGCTCTACCAGCAGTTTCGCGCTACCTTGGCCGCGATGCCGACCGACCGCCTGAAGGACAGCATCGTGCCGTTGGGGCGGATCATTTTTGGCCGGGACGATATCTTGGCGCAGCTGCCTGGACTGGATGCCAGGCGCACGCTGGTGATGTGTGGCGACCAGGACAAGCCTCGGCCACCGTCCGAGGCTTTGGAAATGGCCAAGCTGATCGGGTGTGACCACGTGCTGATTCCGCAGGCTGGGCATATTTCCAACCTGGAAAATCCGGAGTTCGTGACGCAGGCGTTGTCAGCGTTCCTGAAACAATGGCACTGAAAACCTGTGGCGAGGGGTTAAATTCCCTCCCCACAGGTCGTTGCCCGGATCACTTCGGCCCGAGAATCTTCACCAGTTTGTCCGGCGACGGCGCGCCTTGCTGCTGTTGCAGGTCGCCCTGGTCATCCAGGTAGAAAATGGCCGGGGTGGCGGACAGTTCCAGCTCATCCATCAGTTGCTGGTTGGCGTCCAGTTTTGCCTGGATGGCCGGAGGGATCTCCTTGAGCGGCTTGAGTGCGCTGCCCTTGCCGGCCTTCTCATGGTCCGCCAGGGCTTTTTCCGGCTCCTTGGCGGCCAGCAGCGCGGCTGATTTGCCCGGGCTGTCTTCACGGATGATGCCCACCATGATGTGGCGCAACTGCACCTTGCCGGCCTTGACCCAGGGGCGGGCTTGCTCCCAGAACATGTTGCAATACGGGCAGTTCGGGTCGCTGAACAGGTACACCGTGCGAGGGGCGTCCCGGTTGCCGTCGGCGATCCAGTTGCTGGTCTCCATTTTCGCCCAGATTGCCTTGGCCATCGGCGCGTAGACCAGCTTTTGCAGCGGTTCGGCGCTCAGGTCCTTGCCGCCGGCGTCATACAGGTTGCCCAGCAACACATGCTTGCCATCCGGCGTCAGGTACAGCGCCATGCCACGGTTCTGGTATTGCGCCGCGTAACCGCGCAAGCCGTCCGGTGCTTCGAAGGTGCCGACAATCTTGGCGCCCTTGGCTTCGATTTTCTTGATGGCCGCGGGCAACTCCTCGGCCTGGAGCAACGGTGCTTGCAACAGCGCGCCGGCGAAGGCCAGGGTCAGCAGGTGGTGGAGGCGGGGCATGGCAGTTTCCTTGTCGCGGGGTGGGCCGCCGTAGTGGTACCCGGCGTATCGAAATTTTCCAGGGCCCGGGCCAGGCTCGCTTCAGATAATTCGCCCAGGTGACTGCCCAGCAGGCGGCCATCGGCGCTGTAGAACAGCGTCGTTGGCAGCGCCATCGAGCCGACGGCTTGGCCAAGGCGGCCGCTGCCGTCGAACAGCACGTTGGTGAGGCTCAAGCCCTGCGTGGCGAGGTAGGTGCTGACGCTTTGCATGCTTTCGGCTTGATTGACGAACAGGAAGGTAAGGTCCGGGCGCTGTTTTTGAGCTTCCTCCAGCACCGGCATTTCACGTCGGCAGGGGGGGCACCAGGTGGCCCACAGATTGATGACCAACGGGCCGCCCTGGTAATCGACAAGGTTCACGGTTTCGCCGTCGGCGTTGCGCAGGTCGATCTCCGGCAGACGGGTGCCTTGTTCATAGATCGTCAACGACATCGTTGCCACCAGCCAGAACAGCAGGCCGCCGGTGACGCTGAACGCCAATGGCCGGCGCAGGCTCGGGCGGCGACGCGCCCAGAGCAGGGCGCCGACCAACAGTGCGACGATGCCCGGCCAGGCCAGGAACCCGCCGTCGCGCAGGTCGACGATCTGCCACGGGTCGTCCCGGTAGTGGCTCCAGTAAGCGACGACAAAGCCGATCCTTGCGGCCAGGAGCCCCAGCAGGAACAGTGCGAACAGCACCGATTCGGGATTCTCGCCGCCGCGCCTTGCCACCCGCCAGCCGACGAAAGTCGCCAAGGCCAATGCGCTGATCAACAGCAAGTGATTGAGGGCAATGGCAAAGGTGCCCAAGGTCAACGTCAGCATCAGGGCGCGTTCCGGGTCATGTTCCAGCGTTCCAGGAAACCCTTGGCGTCGATTTCGCCGGTAATGCGCTGGCTTCGACGCTCCTCGCCATCGGCGCCGAGCCATAACAGGCTCGGTGGTCCAGGCACCTGATAGCGGCTGAGCAGCTCACGGCTGGCGGCGTTGTCGGCGGTGACATCCAGGCGCAGCAGGCGTACGTCCTTGAGCGCATCAAGGACTTCGGCACGGCCGAACACCTGCTTCTCCATGATTTTGCAGGACACGCACCAGTCGGCGTAGTAATCGAGCAAGACCCATTGGCCCCGGGCCTTGGCGGCGTCCAGTTCGCGTTGCAGGGCAGCGGGTTCGCTGACCGTGGTGAAGGCGTCCCGGGCCTCGGCGGTCGCCGTGGCGCGGGCACCGCTGTACACCTCCAGCGGCTTGAACAGATCATCGCTGCCTCCCGCAGCCCCAACCATCAACAGGCTGCCCCACAACCCGAACAGCAGCGAGACGCTGCCCCACAGATAGGCGGCGCGGCCGAACCCTTCTGTCTGGCGCCAGGCGCAGTAGGCGGCGATTACCAGCAGCGCACCCCACAGACCGATCCATAGCGAGCCGTCGATGACCGGGCGGATCATCAGCAACGCGGTACCCAGGAACAGGAAGCCGAATACACCTTTGAGCAGGTTCATCCAGGTGCCGGGCTTGGGCAGGAAACGATTGCCGACCGTCACCAGCAACAACAGCGGCAGGCCCATGCCGACGCCCATGGTGAACAGGATCAGACCGCCGTGCAGCGCATTGCCGCTCTGGGCGATGTACAGCAGCGCGCCGGCCAGCGGCGCGGTCATGCACGGGCCGACCAACAGGCCAGACAGCGCCCCCAGGATGCCAGCGCCTGCCAGGTTGCCGCCGCGGCGCTGGCGGCCGGCGTTTTCCAAGCGATCACGCAGGCCGACTGGCAATTGCAATTCGAAAAAGCCGAACATCGGCAGGGCCAGTACGACGAAGATCGCGGCGAACGTGCCCAGCAACCAGGGTTGTTGCAACAATGCTTGCAGATTGGCCCCCAGCAGCGCGGCGAGCACGCCCATGGCGGCATACACCAGGGCCATGCTGATCACGTAGCTGCCGGCCAGTGCCAGGCCGCGCCGAGGGCTGGCGCCGCTGCCCACCACCAATCCCGCGAGGATCGGCAACATCGGCAACGAGCAGGGGGTGAAGGCCAACAACAGCCCCAGGCCAAAGAACACCAGCAGGCTCCAGCCCAGCGCGCGTTGTTGCAAGCCGCTGGCCAAGGCTTGGTCCTGGGCTTCGCCAGTGGCTGCCAGCGCAGTCGTACCGCCCAGGTCGACCACTTGGGTCTGGGGTGGATAGCACAGGCCCGCGTCGGCGCAGCCCTGGAAACCGACCTTGATCTTGCCGGTCGCTCCGGCGGGAATCTTCAGTTCCAGGGCCTGGCGATACACTTGTTGGTCGCCGAAGAATTCGTCGCTGTGGGCTTCGCCCTCGGGCAACTTCGGTTTTTGCGCTTCGGCCAGGCCATCGAACTTGAGCCGCTGCTGGTACAGGTAATACCCGTCGGCGATTTGCCAGAACAGCTGGGTTTCACCGGAATCCAGGCGTTCGGAGGTGAAGACGAACGCCTTTTCCACCGGCAGGAAGTCGGGTTTGGTTTCGAAGGGATTGGCGGCCTGGGCCAGGCCCGAGATCAGGAACAGCCACAGCAAAAACAATCGACGCATGGACAAAGCCTTAGAACGAAGCAAGTGAAGGGCACAGTGGCGACTGGCGATTAACCGTCGATTAACCCAGCAATAATGGCAAGGGCCAATGATCGCCCATATTTGCCCGACTCGTCGCATAATGTCGGCTTAATCGGGCGCCCGCCTAATTTACTTTTTTCCTTGGGGCTTACCATGCACGTACTGGTCTGCGAAGACGATGAGTTGATTGCCAGCGGCATCGTTGCCGGGCTCACGGCTCAAGGCCTGACCGTCGAGCACGTCGCCACGGCATCGGCGGCGCGGGCGATGGTCGGCGTGGCGACGTTCGACGTCATGGTGCTGGACCTCGGCTTGCCCGATGAAGACGGCCTCAAGCTGCTCAAGCAATTGCGCCAGCAAGGCCTGGAAATCCCGGTGCTGATCCTGACCGCACGGGACTCGGTGACCGACCGTGTCGACGGCTTGCAGGCGGGCGCCGACGATTACCTGCTCAAGCCTTTCGACCTGCGCGAGCTGGCGGCGCGCCTGCACACGCTGCTGCGGCGGGTGGCGGGGCGCAGCGTCAACCTGATCGAACATGGCCGCCTGACGTACGACCCGAGCAGCCGGGAAACGATCCTGGACGGTCAGCCGGTGGACCTCTCCCGCCGCGAGCAGGCGCTGTTGCAGGCGCTGCTGCACAGCCGCGGCCGGGTGCTCTCCACCGAACAACTCAAGGACAGCGTCTACGGCTTCAGCGATGAACTGGAAAGCAACGCCCTGAACGTCCATATCCACCACCTGCGGCGCAAACTGGGCAACGGGATCGTCGAAACGGTGCGCGGGCTGGGTTACCGCCTGGGGCCGGCCGATGGCGGGGAATCCACCAAGTGATGAGCCTGCGACTGCGCTTGAGCCTGACCCTCGGGGCTGCCTTCGCCCTGATCTGGGCATTGGCCGCGGCGTGGATGCTCAGCGACCTGCGCAACCAGATGATGTTTTCCCTCGACCAGCGCCTGGTGGCCTCGGCGCGGATGGTCGCCGGGTTGCTGGAGCAGTTGCCGCCGGTTCCGAGCAAAGGTGAAGGCACGCACTTCAGTGCTGAACAATTGAGCGTTCCTGGCGGCATGGCCTGCCAGGTCAGCTCACTGCGCGGGGAGATTCTGGCGCGCAGCCATGACACCCCGGGGCAACCCCTGGAAGCCGAGAAAATGGGCTTTCATGACCAGATGATCGACGGTGCGCCGTGGCGCAGCTTTACCTTGGCACGAGGTGACTTGCGTATCACCACCGCCGATCGCCAGATCGAACGCGAAGCCTTGAACCTGTCGGTGCTGCTGGCGGCATCGGTGCCGGTCGGCGTGGCGTTGCTCGGTTGCCTGTGCCTGCTGTGGCTGGGCATCGGCCAGGGCCTGGCGCCGCTCAACCGCATGCGCGATGCCCTGACGCGGCGCAACGCGGACTCGCTGGAACCGCTGCAGATTCATCCGCTGCCCAGCGAGTTGCGGCCCTTGCTGGAGACCCAGAACCAGTTGCTCCAGCGCATCGGCAAGACCATCGAGCGCGAACGACGGCTGACCGGCGATGCCGCCCATGAACTGCGTAGCCCGTTGACGGCCATCAAGACGCACCTGCAAGTGGCGCGGATGACCGAGGGGGCTGCGCGTGACCAGGCCCTCGCCCGGGCGGAGGAGGGGGCCGACCGGATGCATCGCACGCTGGAGCAACTGTTGCTGCTGGCCCGGGTGGAAGGCAGCCTGTCGTTCGATGATGGGGTGCAATGCAACGCCGAGCAGGTCGCGCGGCTGGCCATCCAGGACGCCACCGGCGGCGCACCCCAGCGGATCAGGATGCGGGTATCGCCTCAACTGACCGATGCGCCGGTGCAGATGCCGGCGGTGCTGTCCATTGCCGCGCTGCGCAATCTGCTGGAAAACGCCTTGCGCCATACGCCGGACGAGACTGACGTCGAGTTGAACCTGGAAATGGTGGGCCAGCGCGTGCGTTTCCAGGTGCGTGATCATGGGCCGGGCATCGCCGCCGACGATATCCAGCACCTGACCCAGCGCTTCTGGCGCAACGGCCAGAGCAATGGCTGCGGGCTGGGGCTGGCGATTGTCCAGGCCATCGTCCAGCGTTGCGGCTGTGGCCTGCAGTTCGACAGCCGCGCGGACGGTTTGCGGGTTGAGCTGACCGTGCCGGTGCAACTGTCGCCCGTTCTGTAGATAACTCGCCACGGGTCTTCAATCGGCAGTAAATCCTTGCCCTGCTGATGCGTTTCCACAACAGGAAACCTGCATGTGCGCTACCGAATGCGCACCTGCCCGGTGCGCCGTTGGGTCACTCATTGCGGGGTCGAGAACATGTCAGTCACAAGTCCTATCGAAGCGTCGCCAGTACGAAGCAGTTCCACGCCGGTCGAGACGCTTTACCAGTTCAACGAATCGCCATTGCTGGCTCGTCAGAATCGCCAGGAATCCAATGCCCGCAGCTATCCACGGCGAATCCCCTTGGCACTCAAGCGCGCCAAGGGCCTGTACGTCGAGGATGTCGAGGGTCGCACTTTCATTGATTGCCTGGCCGGCGCCGGCACGCTGGCGCTCGGGCACAACCACCCGGTGGTGATCGAGGCGATCCAGCAAGTGCTCGCCGATGAATTGCCGCTGCATACCCTGGACCTGACCACGCCGGTCAAGGACCGCTTTGTCCAGGACCTGTTTGGCCTGTTGCCGGCAGCCCTCGCCGCCGAAGCGAAAATCCAGTTCTGCGGGCCCACCGGCACCGATGCGGTGGAAGCGGCGCTCAAGCTGGTCCGCACTGCGACGGGGCGAAGCACGGTCCTGTCGTTCCAGGGCGGTTATCACGGGATGAGCCAGGGCGCGTTGAGCCTGATGGGCAGCCTGGGGCCGAAGAAACCCTTGGGTGCCTTGCTCAGCAACGGCGTGCAGTTCATGCCGTATCCCTACGATTACCGCTGCCCGTTCGGACTGGGCGGTGTGGCGGGCGTCAGGGCCAATCTGCATTACCTGGAAAACCTGCTGAACGATCCGGAGGCCGGCGTGCAGTTGCCGGCGGCCGTCATCGTCGAAGTGGTGCAGGGCGAGGGCGGCGTCATACCGGCCGACCTCGACTGGCTGCGCGGTTTGCGACGGATCACCGAGCAGGCCGGCGTGGCGCTGATCGTCGATGAGATCCAGAGCGGTTTTGGTCGCACCGGCAAGATGTTTGCCTTCGAGCACGCCGGAATCGTCCCGGACGTGGTCGTGCTGTCCAAGGCCATCGGCGGCAGCCTGCCGCTGGCGGTCGTGGTGTATCGCGACTGGCTGGACACTTGGCTGCCGGGCGCCCATGCCGGTACTTTCCGAGGCAACCAGATGGCCATGGCCGCCGGTTCCGCCGTGATGCGTTATCTGGTGGAGCACAACCTGTCGGCCCACGCGGCCGCCATGGGCGAGCGCTTGAGCGAACATTTGCATATCCTGCAACGGGATTTCCCGCAGTTGGGCGATATCCGCGGTCGCGGGCTGATGCTCGGCGTCGAGCTGGTAGACCCGGCGGGCCAACCGGACACCCAGGGTCATCCACCGGTGCACGCACGCCTGGCGCCACGGTTGCAGCGTGAATGCCTCAAGCGTGGGTTGATCCTGGAGTTGGGCGGAAGACAAGGAGGCGTGGTGCGGTTCCTGCCGCCCTTGATCATCACGGCGGCGGAAATCGACCGGGTCGCGGAGATTTTCCGGCGCGCCCTTGAAGCCGCCGTGGCCGACGCCTAATTTTCATCCGGCCCGGTACGTTCCTTTTCATACCTTGGCTGCGCCCGTGGCGCGGCGAACCTTGAGCAACGACGGAGAAACACCATGACTTCAGTATTCGACCGCGAGGACATCCTCTTCCAGGTCGTGGTCAACCACGAAGAGCAATATTCGATCTGGCCGGACTACAAGGCTGTCCCGGAAGGCTGGCGTACGGTCGGCAAAAGCGGCTTCAAGAAAGAATGCCTGGCGTATATCGAAGAGGTCTGGACCGACATGAGGCCGTTGAGCTTGCGCAAGAAGATGGAAGAGCAAGCGGCTGCGGCTCACTAACGCCGGTATGGGCAGCTTTTTGTGGGAGCGGCGATGCGTCGCTCCCACAGGTTGGCGTATTCATGAGTGCTCCACCAGAAAATCAATCAATGCCCGTGCCGCCGCCGGCAATTGCCGATGGGGCGGATAGATGATTGAAAACGCTCTGCTGCGCCCGCCAAAGTCCTCCAGCAATTGCACCAATTCCCCCCGCTCGATCCGCTCCCGGACGATGAATTCATAGGTCTGGCAAATCCCCATTCCAGCCTGCGCCAGGGAAACGATGCCCAGCACGTCGTCGGACACTTGCACATTGCCTGTCGGCAACCATTCCCGGTCTTGCTGGTGTTCGCGGAACAGCCACGGGGCGATGCGTCCGCTACTGGGCATCACGAAGGGCAGGCAGGCGTGGGCGGCCAGTTCATCGAAGTGCCTGGGCGTTCCGGCGCGCCCAAGATATTGCGGCGCAGCCACCAGGCAGAGGCGGGCGTCTTCCAGCTTGCGGCCGACCAAGCCGCTGTCGGGCAGCGGCCCGAGGCGGATCGCCAGGTCATATCCCTCGGCCACCAGGTCGACATTGCGGTTGGTGATGCTCAGCTCGACCCGCACCTGCGGGCAAGCCTGGGCGAAACGCGACAGCAGCGCCGGCAGGCGGTAATGGCCATAGGTGGTCGGCACGCTGAGACGCACACGACCGGTCAAGACGCCGTCCTGACCCTGGATACGTCGCTCGGCGTCGTCGATCAAGGCAAAGGCCGAGCGCGACTGTTCCAGGTACAACGTCCCGGCATCTGTCAGGTTCAATCGGCGAGTCGTGCGCCGCAACAGTTGCACTCCAAGGCGGGCTTCGAGGCGCGAGATTGCGCGGCTCAGCACAGAAGGCGTGGTGCCCAGCGCCACGGCACCGGCGCTGAGGGTGCCTTTTTCCACAACTGTGACGAAGGCTTCCACGTCGGCCAGATGATCGAATCGACGGGCCATTATTGCCTCCAGAGGCCAAGTGATGTTCCGGGTGGCCAGTTTATCGCCGGCAAGGGCATCAATACAGTGAGCGCATCTTTTATCGAAACGGAGTCATCATGAAAAAGCTCACTACCTTGGCAACGTCTGTCGTCCTGGCAGGCATCAGCGCCGCGGCCCATGCCGATAATGTGCTCGTGGTCCTGTCGGACTCCGATCATCTGGATCTGAAAAATGGCCAGGTCTTTTCCACCGGGTTCTACCTCAACGAATTGCTACAGCCGGTGAAACTGTTGCTGGACGCCGGTCACCACGTGACCTTTGCCACGCCCGAGGGCAAGGCGCCAACCCTGGACCGCTCTTCGGTGGACAAGATGTACTTCAATAACGACGCGGCGGAACTTGAGCGCTACCAGGCGTTGCTGGCCCAACTGAACATCACCTCGCCCGAGGATTCACCGGTGATCAGCCTGAGCCGTGTCGAACAGCTGGGGCTGGATCGGTTCGACGCGCTGTACGTCCCCGGCGGCCATGCACCGATGCAGGATTTACTCACGAGCGCATCGCTGGGGCGGGTGCTGACGCACTTCCATGAAAAGGGCAAGACCACCGCGCTCGTTTGCCATGGGCCAATCGCCCTGTTGGCGACCCTGCCCGATGCCAACGACTTTGTCGGCCAGTTGAGCGCCAAGGGCCAGGCTTCGGCCCAGTCCGGCTGGATCTACGCCGGCTACAAGATGACGGTCATCAGCAATCAGGAAGAGGAATTGGCCAAAGGGCTGCTGGGTGGAGGCGCCATGAAATTCTATCCGCAGACTGCATTGCAGCAGGCGGGTGGCCAATACAGCAGCAATACCTCGCCGTGGACGTCCCATGTGGTCATGGACCGGGAGTTGATCACCGGCCAGAATCCGGCGTCGGCGCTGGAAGTGGGGCAGGCGCTGGTCAAGCGGTTGGAACGTTGATTCAGAAACACCGCAACCCCTG
>Ga0307405_10000099_pt1 | contig 35821 bp, 35 predicted proteins | sample 322Cmetagenome_2_FD_203311 | JGI IMG/M metagenome (GOLD analysis project Ga0307405, IMG submission 203311) | Maize rhizosphere microbial communities from greenhouse at UC Davis, California, United States - 322HYB-C-1 | ecosystem: Host-associated > Plants > Roots > Rhizosphere > Soil | place...
ATCGGTGAGGTTCAATTGCCGGAAGTGATTCTGGCCGTTGACGCCCAGGTGCGCTTTAGCTGGATCATGCTCGGACGTGAGCCGCGCTCTACCGACGAGCTGCTGATGGTCTATGCCGGCATCATGGCCCACGGCACCAGTCTGACTGCGGTCGAATGCGCGCGCATGATTCCGCAATTGTCTGCCACCAGCATTCGCCAGGCCATGCGCTGGGCGCGGGACGAACGGCGTCTGAGCCAGGCCTGCCAGGCTGTGCTGGAATTCATGCAGCGACACCCGATTGCCGCCACCTGGGGGCGGTCCGATTTGGCATCTTCTGACATGATGAGCATGGAGACCACCAAACGGGTGTGGCAAGCCCGGCTTGATCCTCGGCGCAACACACCTTCCATTGGAATCTACTCCCATGTAAAAGACCGGTGGGGCATCTTCCATGCGCAGCCCTTTGTGCTCAATGAGCGCCAGGCGGGCGTGGCCATTGAAGGTGTCATCCGCCAAGAAAAGCTGGAGACCAGCCAGCTTGCTGTGGATACCCATGGCTACACCGACTTTGCCATGTCACATGCCCGTTTGCTTGGTTTTGATCTTTGCCCGCGGTTGAAGGAACTCAAACAGCGCCACCTCTTTGTGCCACGCGGCACCAAAGTGCCCGCAGAAATCGCTGCGGTGTGCGAAGCCAATGTCGACGTCGCTTTGATCGAAAAGCATTGGGATAGTCTGGTGCACCTGGCAGCCTCGGTCATGAGCGGACATGCCAGTGCGGTGGCAGCTCTTGCGCGGTTCGGTTCTGCCGCCCAGGGCGATCCAATCTATGAGGCTGGCGTGCAATTGGGGCGGTTGCTGCGTACGGCGTTTTTGGCTGACTACTTTGTCAAGGACGCTTTCAGGAACGAGTTGCGCCGGGTGCTCAATCGGGGCGAGGCTGTTAACGCCCTCAAGCGCGCCATTTATACCGGCCGGATCAGCCCGGCGCAGGCCAAACGTGTCGATGAAATGCAGGCTGTGGCCGATGCGTTGAGCCTGATGGCCAACATCGTGATGGCGTGGAATACCTCACAGATGCAGGCGGTCCTGGATCGCTGGTCGAACCGCCGCCAGGTCATTCCACCGGAACTGATCGGGAAGATTGCGCCCACCAGGCTGGAGAGCATCAACTTGCGGGGTGTGTTTCGCTTCCCGGTTGACCGCTATGCTGACCAAATCCTGCCTTCGCGGCCAAATGCATCGATAACTGGCACCAATGGATGAAACCGACCACGGTTTGACGCCACGAATCGCAGATTTGAAAGTGAACAGGAAAGTCAATGAAATCAACGATCTACCAACACCACCTCCGCGCCAGTGCTAGCTTTTCGTACCGTCACTTATTGCACTGAAAACGAGGAGACCCAGAACCACACGGGCCTGCAGCGGTGAGATCGTCGCGAAGCCGGCCGCGCCCCACAACACTGCAATACAGATCGCGCCCACAGGCGAACCCAGCGCTACGGCAAAGGCGGCGAGCGCAAGCGCCAGCAATGCGAGAATTCCGGTTAGCGCGGGCATCAACGCGCGGTCGGCAAGCCAGCCGCCGATGCTGTTGCCGAGCGTGACACCCAAGCCCATCAGCAATAGCACGGAGGACACCCCATGCGGCGCGATCCCGCTGACCTGCTCCAGTGCCGGCGCGATGTAGGTGAAAACCGTGAAGACGCCGCCGAAGCCGAGGACCGTCGTGAGCAGCGCCAGTAACACGTCGCGCTGGCACACGACGGCCAGGTCCTGGCGCAGGTTCGGACGCGCATCCACTTCAATCTGCGGCACCCATATCCAGACCGCCAACGCGGCGGCGAGACCGAATGCCGCGACGGCCCAGAACGCCATGCGCCAGCCGAAAGCCTGCCCGAGCAGTGTGCCGAACGGCACACCCGGCACGTTCACCAGCATGAGACCGCTGAACATCAGCGCAATGGCACGCGCCTGCCGTTCGACGGGCACAAGACGCATCGCGATGACCGACGCCACACCGAAGAACGCCCCATGCGTGAACGCGACGATCACGCGCGACAGGATGGCCACGCCATAGGTAGGTGCGATAGCGGTCAACGCATTGCCCGCTACGAACAATGCCATCGTTCCGAGCAATAAGGGCTTGCGAGGCATCGATGCGGTAATGAGCGCGAGCAGCGGCGCGCCTGCTACCACGCCGAGCGCATAAGCGCTGATCATCGTACCCGCTGCCGGAATCGAGATGCGGAAATCGGCCGCCACATCCGGCAGCAGACCCATGACGATGAATTCCGTCGTGCCGATCGCGAACGAGCCAACGGCAAGTGCGATCAGCGCTAGCGACGCCGTGCTTTGCCTGGACATGGCAGTCCTCCGTCAACGAAACATTCAGGTGGGGGCGGCTGGCTGCCGCGCTGACTCGGGAACATAGTCATCGCATGTTTCCCGTATGCCCGAGCGAATATCGACCCGGCTGCGGCCACACGGTCAGGCCGTGCGGCTCCGTACCGACAGGCACTTGCGTGACCGCGCCCGTCGCCGTGTCGAACGAATAGGCTACATCGTCGAAGCGACCGGACAGCCACAGATGTCGGCCGTCGGCGCTCACATTGCCCATATCCGGACTACCGCCCCCGGGAATCGGCCAATTCGCGACGACCTTGCGCGTCGCAAAGTCGATGACAGAAACGCTGCCCGGCCCGCTCCTCGGTCCGTGAACCTTGTGTGAACCGCGATTCGCGACATACAGTTTCGTACCATCGCGGCTCGGGTACAGGCCATGCGTACCTATGCCGGTTGCAATGAAACCGGCTTCCTTGAAGTGCTCGCCGTCGACTTCGAACACACCGTCCGCATGCATGTCGGCAACGTAGAACACCTTGCCGTCCGGTGCAATCCGAACATCCTGCGGCATGCCTCCCTTCGACAGCTTCAGATAGCCGAGTACCTTGTGATCGACCATATCGATTTTCGCGAGGTGGCCGTTGAACTCGCACGTGAAAATCGCATAGTGGCCGTCGATCGCGAAGTCCGCATGGTTGATCCCCGCGCAACCCGGTGTTTGCAGCGAAAAACGCAGCGCCATCGTGTGCGGATCGCGGAAGTCGAGACGCTTGTGCTCCTCCGCGACGACAATCGCATAGCGCCCATCGGGCGTGAAATACATGTTGTACGGGTCGTCGACAGAAACTACCTTGCCCGCTCTTCCGGTCAACGGGTCGATCGGCGTCAAGCTGCCGTCGTCCGTGCCTTCCGCGTTATTCGTGACCCACAGCGTCTTCAGGTCCCACGAAGGCACAATGTGCTGCGGATTCAGACCAACCTTGAAGTGATCGACAACCTTGTCGGTCGACGGATCGATCACGTAGACGTCGTTCGAGCGCACATCCGGTACATAGACGCGCGGTAGCGCATCGGCCACAGCGGGGCTCAAATTCCCCGCGCGGGATTCGCTGTAAAGATCGTGCGCGTCGATCACGGGTGGCGTGCCGGCAAGCGCCGGCTTGATCGCGCCAACTTCGGCTGCATATGCCGGCGTACCGTTGTCGGCCAGGGCGGAAATCGTCAGCGCGGCAGCCAGGGCAAAGCGTCGTGCGTGTAGCAGGATTTGATGCGTCAAAACACAAACTCCGTGAGAAACAATTGCATGATGTCCAGCGCCGTGCGCCGAATCATCGGCGGGCGGTTTCCTGACGAATCGCCTCGATCGTCTGCGACACGATCAGGTCGATACCGAGCTGGCCGAGTTGCGCGGTCGAGCGACGCGGGTCGCCGCCATACACGCCGTCGGCCGCACCGGGCTTCGGCGCAGAGCGAAGCGCCTGATCACGGATCATTTGCGGCGCGACGGCCATCAGGAGCGACGTGTCGGCGAGACCCGCATGCGTGCCGATCTCTTCGTCGCCATAGCCGTGCTGGCGCAGGATCTGCGCGAAGCCGTCCGAACTGGCGCGGTAGTACTCGGGCGGGGCAAACGCCCGCGCGGACGATTTCGCCCATGCCTTGTTCAGGCGTTCAACCACGACCCGCAGGTCTTTCTGGTAACCGCCGTGATCGCCAAGGAACACCACGTTCCGGAAGCCGTGGACCCGAAAGCCGTTGGCGGCGGAATCGAGTGTCTTTTCGAATACGTCATCCGACACCGTGATCGTTCCGGGAAACCGCATATGCGAGGTCGGCGGGTCATAGTTGCCTTCGGGGACATAGGCGATGACCGGCGCGACCAGCGCATTGCCGAGACCTTCCGCGATACGCCGGGACAGAATCGCCGCCCGCACGTCGTGCTTGCCGACCGCCATATACGGTCCACTCTGCTCGGTCCCACCAATCGGCACGATGATCGTCGCCCTGCCATCATGGATCTGATCGCGAATTTCGGTCCAGGTCAGCTCTTCGAGCACGACCGTATGCGGTATCTGGGCGACGGCCAGCCGCGCGAAAAACATCGGCAGCAGCACCGCTGCAGCGACGCACGTTTTACGCCGCGAAGATGGAGCACCACGACGCGGCGAGGCACTCCGGAATGCGGGCAGTGCAGACAGGAAGCGCATTGATCAGTCGCCCGTGAGTGCGTCGAGGATCGACACATGTAGCGGCTCAGCAAGCAGGGGTGCAAGCTCCCGCGCCATCGTTTGGAAATGAACTGTGCGTTCGTGCTCGGCAAGCGCTTCCCGGCTGAGCCAGCTTTCGATGAACACGAAGCGATCGGCGCGCTCGACATCGCGATGCGGCGCGTACAGGCGGCATCCCGGTTCAGCACGGCTCAGCACGACGCAGGAAGACACGGCTCGCTCGATGGCCTCGGCCGTGCCCGGTTTGCCTTGCACCACGACAACGACTTGAATGACTGATGACATGAAACGTCCTGAATTATGAAAAATGACGGCCTGCACCGGTCGTCATCGTCCGATCTGATCCTGCAAGTGAGCCAGCGCCTCGGCCGCGCACGCCTCGTCCTTGTCACCGCCAGACGCGCCTGAGACACCGAGTCCGCCCAGCACTGTTTTTCCCGCACGGATCGTGACGCCGCCCGGCACGAACAGCACTTCGGGAATCGTATTAAGCTCCGCGTCAGCCGGACCGCCGTGTCCCGAGCGGATGAGTTCACCCGTCGACGTCTTGTCGAATGCCTGACCATACGAGTACGCCGTGTAGGCCTTGCGATACGACACCGACAGCGATTGCAGCGGCACGGTATCGCCCTTCACTACCGCCTGCTGGTGCCCTGTCGTATCGACAACGGTCGCGGTGACGGAGTAGCCGCGTCCTTCACAAATGCCGACCGCCTCGGCGGCCAGCTGGTTTGCAATCCGCCATGAGAGCTTTTCAGTGGCCACGATATTGCTGCCAGCCGGCGCGGCTAGCGCGGCTGTGCAGAATGACGCCACTACGATCAGCGACACGGGATGCAGGATGGTTGTTTTCAAGGTCTTCTCTCACAGGTCCGGGTTCGCATGCGCGCCAACCCTGCGTCACACGCTCTCTCGCCATTTCATTGCGCAGGGTCATTGATAGTCGGTGGCGCTTCAATAGGAATACGAACCAACAGGTACGGTGGCCGCCGCAAATCCTCGCCGCCGTTAAAACCCGGCAGCCGGTCCCACTGTCCGAGCGTCACGTACACAAAATGATCCGCCGCAAAAATGCCGTCTGGCCACACGATGCGCGGATCGCGCGCGACGACGTCGAAATGACCGTCCGGGTAACGCCGCATGATGGCGTCATGTTCGGAGTCCGTCGTATAGATGCGATTCTCGCGATCAGTGGCGAGACCATCCGCGGCGCCCTTCTCGCCTTCGTTTGTGACGGCGGATTCGAGTTGCGCCTCGCTCGCATCGAAGTTCGCCAGCACGTCGGTGGGAATACTATAGAGACGGCGGCTGCTCAGCGGCGAATAGTAGAGCCGCGTGCTGTCGGCACTCAACGTAATCCCATCCACACCGCCGACCGGAAACGTCGGATGCACGGCGTCATAACGCAGCGGGCGTCCTTCAAGCACGGTCAGAAATTCCTGTTCCGGCTGCGTTGAGTAGTGATGCGCGAGCACCCGCCGCTGCCGCCCCGTCGCGATGTCCACCACCACGATGGCGGGCGACGTGCCGAACGACGAATCGGCGACGTAAGCGGTCCCCTCGGCGCCGTGCGTGAGATCGACACGCAGATCGTTCATGTGACTGTCGGCCAGCAGCGCCGGCGCTTTGAGCACCACCTTCGCGAAGATCCGGTTGGTCGTCGGATCGATGCCGACCACCTTGGCGCCGCCATCCGGAATCGGATGCCCGGCACGCTTGCCATCGTCGATCAGCCAGAGCCGTCCGCGCGAATCGGTGGTCGTGCCGTGCACCGAAATCAGACGGTCGGCCGGCGGCGCATCGGACGGCAAACTCAAGGCGGCGTCGGGATACGGCACGATACGTCCGTCCTTCAGTTCGCCCAGGGTGGGCCCTCGATGATCGTCCGCGTGACGTGGAAAACCCACGAAAATCCGCCCGGACGGTGTCACGGCAATCCCCGAAGGACCCGGGCCGAAGAAACGCGCAACCACCTCCAGCGAGCCGGCCGTGGCGCCACCGAGATTGGCCGTGTCCGGCGCACCCGTCGCGAACTCGCTCGTCAGCGCGCAACCCAGCCCGGCTGCAACGAGAGTCCAACGCAACATCCAACGCAGTATCATCATTTTATTGGAACCGGTTCCATACTACACTGGGAAGAAGTATCGGCCACCCTTGGAACATCGGGAACCCCTCATGTCCGGAAACAGTTTTCGGAAAAACTGAAGCGCCATGCGTGAAATCAATGAAATGCAGGTCTTCGTCGAGGTCGTCAAACGCGGCACGCTTTCGGCCGCTGCGCGTCATCTGGGGCTCGCGACCTCGGTTGTGAGCGACCGCATCGCCGCGCTCGAGCGGCGCTTCGGTGTCAAATTGCTCGCCCGCACTACGCGTCAGCAATCGCTGACGGCCGCGGGCCGAACCTATTTCGAACACTGCGAGTCGATTCTCACAAGCATGGCGGACGCGGAGCAGGCAGTCCTGCGTCATCGCGAAGAACCCAGCGGCGTGCTGCGCCTGACGGCGCCCACCCCGATTGGCCGCCGCCACATTGCGCCGCTGGTTGGGCGCTTTGTCGCAGTGCACTCTGAGATCCGCGTACAACTCACCCTCGACGACCGTTTTACGGATCTCGTTGCCGAGGGTTTCGATATCGCCATTCGTGGGGGGCGGCTCAGCGACAGCACGTTGGTCGGACACGAGCTGGCGAGAACACGGCGCGTCGTTGTTGCAAGCCCTGCTTACGTAGAACGGCACGGCATGCCGGAGTCTCCCGCGGATTTGCGCAAGCACGCATGCGTTGTGTACAACAGTGACGGCAGCCTTAACGTCACATGGCGCTTTGGCAAAGGGGACGATACGCAAGTGGTGCGCATCGAGAGTATCCTGGCCAGCAATAACTCGGAGTTGCCCATCGCATGGGCACTGAATGGGTTGGGTGTAACCCAGAAATCATGGTGGGAGGTGGCCGGTGAACTGCGCCGTGGCGAGCTGGTCACACTGCTCGACGCCTACGAGCCGGAGGAGATTCCGTTCGTCGCGCTGCATCACGCGCAGAGCACGCAGTCGAAAAAAATCCGCATCTTCATCGAGTATCTGGTCGCGGCGCTGCGAGCTACGCCGCTTCACGAGTGACCATCGTCATGATGGCAACGATTGCATTGCTCGTGCGCCGGATGCCAATGATCACACCGTTCCCTGAAGTTTCTAGCCGAGGGGCTGACAACCAAACACGGAGCGTTGCGCTAAAGCTGCGTTGCGCCAGATCGCGCCGGGCGCCGATGCGTGCGGTCGCAGATGGTCATGCGCCTGCGTTCCGCGCGACTTTTTGAAAACCTAGATGGCAAGACTCACACGATTTCCCGCTACGCATCCTGTCGCTTTACGGCTCTCGCCGCTGTTCTGGCTGATCTCCTGCGTGATTCTTCTATCGTCCGCCCTCCTCGCAGCCGCGCCCTCACTCCGAAACAGTTGGGCGCAGGTTGCAAATAGCCGCCAGACGGTGGCACGCGTTTCGTTGCTTGACGCAGGCATCAAGGCGGCATGGCAGGTGTCCACGGAACGCGGGCCGAGCAACGGTCTGCTCGGCGCGGATACCGGCGAAACGCCCGTTTGGCGCAAGAGGCTCCATGCGCAACGCGCCGCCAGCGATAGAGCGCTGGCGCATCTGCGCGACCTGCTGACCCAGGGTGGCGCCGAGCAACGCGCACAGGCTCCCATCCTCGCGCAGGTCATGACGGATCTACGCGTACAACGCGTGGGGATCGACCGCGTTGCCGCCCTGCCTCTGGCGAGCCGCGACCCTCTGACCATGGAGCAACGGGTCGACGGCATGACCGCGCTCGTGGCGCCGCTCGACGGCATCAATGCGCCTACCGGTGCGAACATTGTCCGTCACGACCAGTCGCCGGCCGACAACGTTGAAGTCGCGTTGCTAGCGGCCGAACTTCGCGAATACGTCGGGCAGGCAGGATCGCGCGTGGCGGTGGGACTGTTCCGCAGGCGCGGCCTGAGTGCGCAGCAACAGCGGGCGATCGGCCTGCTGGAGGGACGCATCGACGAACTCCAGTTTCTGATCAACATGCGGCTCGATCATCACAGCAATGATGCGATTTCGTGGCGCTTCGCAGCCTGCCGATCATTCAGGATCTGGCCGACGGCGCAACCCTTGTCGAACAGACGCTGGCGGCGATCCTGACGCCTCAAGCGAAAGACTCGGGGACGGAGTTGACCCCTGGCCAGTTTACGGACCGCTATGTGCCGAAGATGGCTTCGCTCGAAGCCCTCCCTGATACGGTGGTTGTAGATTTCCGGCGCGGCGATCGCGGCTCTGCTTGGCGTCGTTACGATGATGGGCGTGCTCCCGAACCGGTGCGTGATCCGGCCGCTGATTGCGGTCACGCCGCACATTCGCGCCATCGTCGCGGAATGCGAACCGGCGGCCGACGCAGTGCGCGAACGACGCGGGGAAATCGCTGACTTTCTACATGCAAGCGCTGTGTTAAGGCGCGCCAACCGTAGACGCCAGCGTCTCGCGCGGGAGCGTGACGCGCTGCTGCAGCGCCTCGGCAGACTGGCCAAAACTGATCATCTAACCGGACTGCTCAATCGCCTGGTATTCGATTCGGACTACGCACGAGCGCTGTCTGAAGACAGGTAAGTCGCGGTCCTGTTGTGCGATATCGACTTCTTCAAGCAGATCAACGACCGCTTCGGCCACGCGACCGGCGACCAGGTCCTGCTTCGCATGGCGCAACGGCTGGAAAGCGGTTTGCGCGCCTCTGCCGCGCTCTATCGCTACGGAGGCGAAGAGTTCGCCGCCATCGTCGAGATGAGCGGACGAGGCCCCGCGCTTCCGCTTTCGCTTGCGGAGCGGCTGCGTGAGACGCTGGAGGCCGCGCCGTTTGCTGTCGGTCCCGAGAGGTTTCGCGTCACGCTCAGCATTGGCTTGAGCTGGCGTGTTCACGGTGATAACCTGCGCGTGCTCGTCGAGCGTGCGGACAAGGCGCTGTATCGTGCCAAGCATGATGGGCGCAACTGCGTTCGCGCGAACCCTGCTGCGCGCGACGCCTGATTCAATCCGCCTTGAATCGCAACACCTGATACGGGGGCCTACGCGGATCGCGGCCCTGGTTAAGCGCCGGCATGCGTTGCCATTGACCGATGCTCACGTAAAGGTAACCGTTGCGCCACGCCAGACCGTCGGGCCAGGTCAAGCGCGAATCGCGGCCCACGAGCGAAAAACTGCCGTTCGTGTCCCTTTTGAGGATTTTTAGGATCGAGTAGCGCGACGCATCGCCGAAATAGATCGCTCCCGTGTCGTCCACCGCAAGGCCGCCGTTGGATGCCGTCTCTCCCTCAAAATGAATCGTCCTCCGGAATCGAGAAATTGCTCAGGACGTCAGTCGGTATGCTGTAGTAGTTCGCATTGGTCGGGTGGTCCAGTAAAGCGTGCTGTCGCCCGGTGACAACTCGATGCCGGTGACTCTCCCTTGCGGTATGGTGGGATGCGCAAGACTATAGGCATGCGGCACACCTTCCACATAGGTCATAAATCCCGGCGCCGCCGACGTTTCGGGCTGGTTGCGGAACACCTCCCGCATGAGCCCCGTCGCGACGTCCACGACAATCAGCGAACTGTCCCGCTCGGCATAACCGTTATTCGAAATATAGAGGGTGCCTTCCTTGCCATGGCGCGAATCAAAGCGAAGATCGTTCAACTGGATAGTGTCGCGGAAGAATGGCCTGTGAAACACGATCTCCTTGACGATCTTTCTCGAGTCGATGTCGATTCCCACTATCTTCGCGGCGCCGTCCGGAATGCCGTCTATCCCGCTGCGCTTGCCCCACAGCGTGTTGTCATGCGCGATCAGGCCGAGGGGCGACACAATCCAGTCGACGTACGGCTTGTCCGACGGCATCGTCGTGGCCGAATCGGGGAACGCAATGGGCTTGCCCTCCACCATCTCCACGACCGACCGATGCTGGTGATTCTCCCCGACCCTCGGCAACGTCAGGAACATGCGTCCGTCCGGGGAAAACGTGATGCCCGGAAATCTCTGCCTCGGAAAGTGAAACGACCACCTGCCCCCGGGCGTCGGCTGCTACAGCGTATGTGCCGGTACATAGCGCGATGGCGGCAACACAAGTCATTGTCGTGGACAACACTGCGGCAATAGTTTCTTCACGCTTGATTCCCTCCAGTTCCACAGGTCCGTTGCACCTCGCCGATGCTTGAAACCGGTTTGCAATTCGTCGCTTAAGGCATTGGTGGAGTGCCAGTGGCGTCAAATAGATAAATGGGCGGGAATGAGGTTCCTGACGCAGAAAGGCGCTTCGAGGTTCTCCCAGACGAGCGGACAATACACTTCGGAACCGGTCCCATTTAGTCGGCCAATTCACTGCTACAGCGCCTACAGGTACGTTACTTGTCTACCGAGGAACTCAGAATGCTGACCCTATCGGTCTGTATCTTCTCCCAGTTTTGCAAGACGAAGCCATGTTCCTCGTAAAAGCTTCGAATCTGGTTGGTATCCCAACGAAATATTTCCTCGAAGATGGGAATGAGAATGCTGAGGGCATCGTCGCTCAGAACGGTGCGACGCGCAATTGGAGTCAGGTGAGTATTCTCCGAGACAGCAATTGTCAGGCCCTCCAGGCGGTTGACGTGCAGCATGACGTGAATGTCGGAGCTTCCATCACCAACATAGACGATGTTGTGATGGCTCACTGGCACCTGCGCCCGCAACTGGTCGAGGATGATTACCTTGCCGTACCCTGCCCTGAGGGACTCGACGCTATCAACCCGTCCCTCGTCGTCAAAGTTGAGATGACTGGCGAATATGTGAGCTGGAGGGACCACACCTTCCAGCGCGGCCTCCACGATATCCTGAGGGCCTGCGGACACGACATACATGGAGAAGTGGCTGTTCTCGATGCGCTGCAGCGCGTGTGAGAGCAGATGGATGTTTGCTTTCAGGCGAACTTTTTTCCCGGCCTCCCGCAAATGTTCCCGCCTGACCTCGCGGAAATCCTCATCATGTATCAACAAATACGCGAGTTCACCGCCTTGTTGAACGAGATAGGTTCGAGAAAGTCGCTCGACCTTCTCAGTGAAATTGGGTATGCCCATCAGTTCGCTAAGAACGTGGCCAGAGTCCTTAAAACTCAGCGTCTGATCAAAATCGCTTACAAGAATGAGCTCTCGTAGCGTGTCTGTCCGATTGCTCATAACAGTTCCCTCACACTGGCTAAGGCACGTATGTGCACCAGATGCAATTTGCATTCTACGGCTTTCGCGTTTGCGGTGGATCGGCCGCGTTTAAGCGAGCCGCCCATCATATCGCCTCACGAAGCGCCGTGCGCGTATTCCCCCGTGACACGATGTCCTCCAGCAAACGGAAGTGTTCGACGAAGACATCGTTCCCGGCGAGGTGCAGCGACGAGAACGGTGACATGTGCAGCACCGCCATCGGATCACCGCTTTCATGCAATTCCCAGTCGGCCGCAGTGAGCTTCTTTTCGTCCACGGTGAAAACTTCACCGCGGTCGTCGACGCCTCCCAGATACTCCTGAAAGCACGCTAGCAGCAACGCTTCGCGTCTCATGTCGCGTTTGTCGCGGACCAACGTGTCGATCGTCTTTGCGTGAAACACAGGGATCTTGGCCGCGCCGTCGTGGGCAACGCGAAGAAGTTGATCGGCGACGGCCGGATTGCCGAATCGCTCGAGCGTTTTCTCTCCATATGCTTCAGATGAAACGCCCGGAGGCAATTCAAGTATCGGGCCAACATCGTGCTGAAAAAACGCTCGTAAAAGCGCAGCGATATCCGGATCGTTTATTGCTTCGTGAACGAGACGATAGCCGAGCAAAATTGCCGGATACGCAAGCAGCATGTGGGACGCGTTCAGCATGCGCCCTTTCATCGCCTCGTAGGCTTCAACGTCGTTCTTCATTTCGACACCCACAGCGTCGAACGCCGGACGCCCGTTGCTAAAGCGGTCCTCGATCACCCATTGCGTGAACGTCTCCGCGACAACGGGCGTTGCATCGTCGACACCCGACATGCCGGACACCATTTCACGAACCTCACGGGTAACCTGCGGCGCGATACGGTCGACCATGCTGTTGGGAAAAGCCGCATGGTCCGCGATCCAGTCCGCGAGACTTAGGTCGACCGCCCGCGCGAAACTCAAAACCGCGCGCCGGACCGTATCGCCGTTTTGCGGCAGGTTGTCACAGGACATCACCGTAAAGGCGGGGACGTTCGTTTCGCGGCGGCGTCGCAGCGCTTCGACGATAAACCCAAACGCCGTGCGCGGCGGTGCTCCCGCGAGATCGTGCGCGACATCGAGCTCGTCAAGCTTGAACGCGCCCGTCGCTTCGTCGAAGTTATAGCCGCCCTCTGTGATGGTCAGCGAGACAATGAGGATCGCCGGATCGGCCAGTTTGCGCAATACGGCTTCCGGATCGGCGGGCGCATGCAGATAGTCGATCATCGCGCCAATGACTCTCGTGCTCGCACTGCCATCCGAGTCGAACTCGGTGACCGTATAAAGGCAGTCCTGTGCACGCAGCGCCTGAGCTTTTGCAAGGGCGGACGCGCCACTGCCGAGACCGATACCGCAGATGGCCCACGCGTCGTGCCCCGGTAAATGCAGGCACCGATCCACATAAAGCGCCTGATGCACACGATGGAAATTGCCAACGCCGATGTGCGCGATACCTGCTGTGAGCCGGTGGCGGTCGTAGGCGGGAACCGCCACGCGGTCATCGAGTTGACCGAGCGTGGCAGTTGACAAGGGTTGCTGTTTCGTAGAGGTGTTGTTCATTGTCGGCTGAATGAAATCTTCTGTCTGATTGAGCTGAAGCCGGCAAGGTATCTTCCGGCTGCCGCGTTTCATTCCCCCACTGAGGTCGCCGCAAGCTGGTCCTGCGTCCAGCTCTCGACCAGCAATGGAAGCTCCCGCATGCTGTAGAAAACCGCGTTCGCCCCCACGTTACGAAGCTTCTCTGCCTGCTCCTCCGGTGCGTGAGCTCCGCCGGCAAAGCCGAGCACGGTCATGCCGGCGGCAACCGCCGCGCTTGCTCCCGTCACGCTGTCTTCCACCACAATGCAGCGCTCGGGGGCGACGCGTAAACGACGGGCTGCGGCAAGATAAACGTCAGGCGCCGGCTTCGGATTTGGCCCGAACGCCTTGATCAGTTGCGGCTGCCACAGCGACAGGCAAACGCCCACCGACAGCACGCCGGAATACGTCAGCGACAGCGCCATGACCTGGCGGTCGAATAAGACCTTGATGAGCGGCATCGATGCCCCGGCAGGCTTGCTCTTCTCTTCTGCTTCGAGTTCGTCGATCAGCGCCTGCTTCTGTCCCGCGCTAAGCCAGCGCGCGTCTTTCGGACCGTCCGCCATCAACCACAGAAAGCCAAAGCCGAGCAATACCGACGGCGCGCCTTCGATCAGAAACAGCCACTGCCACCCGCGAAGTCCGCCGCCGTGCATTTCCATCAACGCGCCTGAAAGCGTCGAGCCTACAAAACTGGAGAGCGGCACGGCCAGCAGAAAGATCGACGCAATGCGGGCTCGATAGCTGGCGGGAAACCAGCGAGTGATATAAAAAACGATACCGGGGAAAAAGCCCGCTTCCGCAGCGCCCACCAGAAAACGCAGCACATAGAACGAAATGGGGCCGGTGACCATCGACATCGCCATCGAAAGCGCGCCCCATACGATCATCAGCAACGCAATCCACTGACGTGTGCCGAATCTTTGCAGGCCCGCATTACTGGGCACGGAAAACAGGCAATAGCTGACGAGAAACAGGCTGCCGCCAAGGCCGTAGGCGGTCGCACTGAGGTTCAGCTCCCCGCGCATTTGCAAGGCGGCGAAACCGATGTTGATGCGGTCGATATAGGAAATGAAGTAGCACAGCATCAGAAAGGGAACCAGCCGCCATGTGATCTTGCGCATGGCGACGGCCCTCTCCGTCGGTTCAACGGAAAGTGGCTTCATGATGCGGTTTCCTAGTGATTCGTCAGATCGACGACAGTGGTCAGCTCGATCGATTCATCGAACCATGCCGCAATGGCGGCACGGCGCTCGCCGATATAGACGGGCTGTCCGGCCTCGTCGAGCTGCATGCTGAGATCGTGGCCGGGAATCAGGATCGTGCCCGGCCGTGCGCTCCACAGCCGCCAGATGCTTTCGATGGTCTGCCGGCTCGCGGCGCGGTCGGCTGTAGCGTCGACATCGCGAGTGAGCAGTTCCGCGCGATTCTTGGCGGCGTCGCCGGTAAAGAGCACCGGCGTCTCGCTCGCCGACAGATAGAAAAGAAGGCTGCCGGGCGTGTGGCCGGGCGCCGCAACCGCACGAATGCCGGCGATGAATTCGCTGTCCGCCGCGATACGCCGCACGCGGCTCGATGTCGACAGCTCACGCACATACAGCTCGGGCAGCGGATTGAAGCCTGGCGGCTGCTGTTCCGCCCACGCGAGTTCCTCCGCGCCGATCCACACGGCCGCTGCAGGGAACAGCGTGAAGTTTACCGAGTGATCGTAATGCGCGTGTGTCAGCACCACGTCGGTGATCGCTTCGGGTTCGACGCCGCGCTTGCGCAGTTGCGTCAGCAGTTCGCGGCGCACGCCAAACGCGCCGACGTCGACGAGAATCGTCCGGCTCGCGCCTCGCAGCAGCGCGATCGTGCTCCAGCCAAGTCCGCCGTGACAGACGGCCTTGCCTGGATAGCCCTGAACCAGAACATCTACCTGATACATGCAGTCTCCTTGAAATTTCCCGAGCTTGAAATTATGCAAGCGGCCCGTTCGGCCTGCAGGGAGAGACCTGCGGTCCGAACCGGCTGGCTCAGGGTTCTTTATGCTATGCCGCTACTTCGGCAAACGATCGCAGCAGCGCGAGCTGTTGCGCGTCGATTGCGATCCCCTGCGCACGCTGATGCACGAGCGAATCCAGCTCGATCTCGCCTGGCAGCTTCACCGGCATCGCAGGGTCGGCCGGCGACGACGCGCGCAGAATGGCGGCGAAATCAGCCATACGTGATGCCAGCCATTCGCTGTCGCCGAGTAACCCGGTGTCGATCAGAATGAAGAAATGGCCCAGGTTCTGTGGCTCTCCCGGCGCGTCGACCCAGGACTTTACATGCGTCAGATAGGCGGCGCCCGAAAGCAGCCCGGCGAGCAGGTCGACGATCAACGCGAGGCCGTAACCCTTATGCCCGCCGATCGGCAGCAGGAAGCCGTCCAGCGCCGCCTTCGGGTCGGTCGTCGGTTTGCCCTGGCTGTCGGTCGCCCATGTCGCCGGGATCGCTTCGCCACGCTTTAGCGCGTTGCGGATCTTTGCACGCGCGGCGACGCTGATTGCCATGTCGAGAAAGATGTGACGGCCGCGCGGATCCGGCACGCAGAAGCCGACCGGGCTGTTGCCGAGACGCGCGTCGCTACCACCCCAAGGCGCGATCGTCGTGGTCGCATTGCTGCCGATGATGCTGGCGAAGCCCGCCTGCGCGGCAAGATAGGAATACGGCGACACCGGACCGAAGTGATTGCTGCCGCGCACGAAGACGGCGGCGAGGCCATGCGCTTTCGCCGCCGCCATGCCCGCATCGAGCGCACGGAAGCCGACCAGCGGGCCGACGCCGTTGTCGCCGTCGAGTTTGATGAGCGATGCCGATACCTTGTCGACGGCAATGGACGGACGCGCATTGATACCGCCGATCCGCAGCCGCTCGCCGTACGACTCGATGCGGCTCGTGCCGTGCGTGCGCACGCCGAACAGGTCGGCGAGCACAAGAATGCGGGCCGCCGCGGCGGCGTCGTCGCGCGTCATACCGAAGCCGCACAGCGCATCGATGGCGAGGCTCGTCAGCGCCTCTTCGGTCAAAAGATGATTGCGGGTTGTCCCCGCGTCGTTACCGGCTTCCACGATCAGGTTTTCCATACTCTTTCGGCTCTCCAGATGGTTCAATTGAGTTCTGCGCTGCTACGCATGAGCGAGCCTGACGAACGAATTGCTGAGCGTGCCGATGCCTGAAATCGTGATGTCCAGTCTGTCGCCATGCCCGAGGTTTTCCGATTCGCCCTCGGTGCCCATCCAGACGACGTCGCCTGGATACAGCGTCACGTACTTCGAAATCCGGCTTAGATAGTGAGCGACGCCGAAGATCATGCTGCCGGTCGGAAAGCGCAGCGTCTCGCGGCCATTCAGCGAAACGGAGGTCTCAGCTGCGTCGATGTCGAACTCCGTCTCGATCCACGGGCCCATCGGCATGAACGTATCGCAGCACTTGGCGCGCCACAATGTGCGGTCCGACGCCTGCCAGCTCCGCTCGCTGACATCGTTGCCGATTGTGTAGCCGAGCACGCAGGACAACGCGTTCTTCTCGGTCAGGTTTTTCGCCTGCTTGCCGATCACAACGACGAGTTCGGCTTCGTATTGCACGCGCTCGGTCGCATCGGCGGGAATCAGGATGTCCGCGCCGTGCCCGGTCAGCGCATTGGTGCCGCGGTAGCCGATATCGGCTGCACCGGGCAGCTTCGGCGTCTCGCCCTTGCTGTTTGCCAGCGCGGTGACGTGGCTTGCATAGTTGAGACCCGCCGCGTAAAGCGTCGACGGAATGACAGGACACAGCAGCCGCGCAGTCGCGAGCGGAACAGTCGGGCCTGTTTTTTCATAGCCAGAAAAGGGATTGCCATTTACTGCATGTATGACATCACCTTCGAGAATGCCGTAGAGCGCGACTTGCGCATCATTCTTTCCAGTCGCATCGCCCGCCTCGAATCTAACCCAACGCATGTATCCGCTCCTTTCTCGTGCTTCGGCGCTTGCCCGTCAATCACAGACATGGCGCTGTCGGCATTGAACTGGAGGGAGATTTTCCATCAATGCCGCGTATCAGGAGAAGCGCAACGTTATCAACGATTAATGCGCTTCACGCACGAATTGACGACGGCAGTGACGATGCCGCAGACTCTCGGATTCTCATAGATCCGGACGCGGCAAATGAACTTTGAAATCTCCGACCTGCGGGCTTTCGTGGCTACAGCGGACCTCGGCAGCTTCAGGGCTGCAGCCGACCTCGTGCACGTGTCGCCGTCGGCGCTGTCGCGCCGTATCGAGAAGCTCGAAGGCGCGCTGGGCGTGCGGCTGTTTGAGCGAACCACACGCAAGATGGAACTGACGATCGTCGGGCGCTCGTTTCTCGACAAGGCGCGCAACATCCTCACCGAGATCGACAGTTCACTGCTCGGTACGGAGGATTTCGCGCGACGCATGACCGGCCTCGTGACGATCGCGTGCGTGCCGTCGGCGGTGAGTTATTTTCTGCCCGAGGCCATCGACGCTTATCACAGTAGCTATCCGGGCATACGGGTGCGGCTGATTGATGAAGCATCATCGGAAGTATTTCTCGCGGTGGCCCGCGGCGAGGCGGATTTCGGTTTGACCTACGTCGGCACGCAGGAACCGGACATCGAATTCAGCCCGATCCTCCAGGACCCGTTTGTGCTCGCTTGCCCGGGTGACCATCCACTTGCGGCGCGAGCGTCGGCGACTTGGTCTGACATCGCAGGTCTCGACTATCTCGTGCTCGCACAGGGCAGCGGCAACCGGACCTTGATCGACAACGCGCTCGCCGACGCCGCGCAGCCACCGCAATGGTTTTGCGAAGTGAGGCACGTGCCGGCGCTCGTGAGTCTGATCGAAGCGGGACTCGGCGTGGGGGTTGTGCCGCGCCTCGCGATGCCGCGCGGTGCACATCGTTCGCTTGTCAGCGTGCCGCTCGTCGAGCCCTCCGTGACGCGCACACTCGGTGTGATCCGTCGCCGGGGCCGGGGTTTGTCAGCGGCAGCTCAGCACTTTTTTCAGCTGCTGGTCAACCCTCGACGCGGGAGCTGAGGGCTCGGCGAGAAGCCCAGTCGGCGACGCTCAGTCAGATAGCGCCCAACGAGCCGTTGTAGGGAGGTGGCGGTGCTCATGCGCTCCCTGGCCACGCGTAGACCGACGCAAAAGCGTCAACGTTTCGGCAGTAAATGTGTCAATCTGCCTAAACTTCTTACTGACAGGGGTTTGGCCATTGTTCTGGTGCGTGCCAACAGGCGAACTGGCATGTCGTCGACTCGCTCCGATCGCATTGACAGCCGAAATTTTCCCGGACGTCGCTGGTGCCATCGAACGAAACGAGGCGTCAAAGCTCGCTTGGGCCACTACAGTAACCCCGCTCGATATAGACGCGCGTGATCGCCCGTCGATGCTCCCCCGGCATCGGTTGTACCCTGTCCGGGGACCATTTCTTACTGCCGTACCGTGGAATGACAGCTCCTCGACCATCAGGCGCGCAACGATCTGGGTTTTGGCTGCGATCTGCAGCCCGGTTTTCTGCGCGAGGAGTTCCTGCTGGCCGACGAGAAACGTGAACAGTTTGATCTGCTGCCGGTCGAGCGCGTCGTGAACATTTCGCAACCACTCGTACTCGTTTTCGTTGTAGCGCTGGGCCTCGTCGCAGAACAGGAGCACCGTTCCGCTGCCAGCGCGCGCCGCTGCCTCTCGTATCCTCAGCGACAAGCGCATGCGTTTTGATGGATTTGTACCTGCGTTGGGATCCGGGTCGCCGACGGCCTCAAGCAGGTTTGCAAAGAACGGCCCTTCTGCGTGCCGCGGTTTATGCTCGCACTGCGCGTGGTAGCTCGTCATCTTTGGATGGTTCTGCGCTAACAGCAGGCGAACGTATTCAATCGCGCGCGTTTTGCCGATCCGGGACGGGCCGTAGATCAGAGCGCCCATGATCCGGTAGCGCAGACAGCGGATGACCAGCTCATAGAAGGCCTCAATGGCGGCCGTGGCGATACGGTAGCGGACCGTAACCGTCAACATGTTGACGATCGGTATGCCGAGATACGGCTGGATCCGTTCGGCAAATGCCTGAGCGGCGTTACACGGAATAGCGATGAGGTCCGCGTCGCCCGACTTGAGCTTCTTGCAGGTCGCGTGCTGTCGATACTGTGATCGACGAAGTGGTGCATGTCTGGCCCGGATAAATGATCTGGCCTGCCACGGCCCGCACGCGTATCTCACCAACTTGGTACTTGTTCAGCAAGCCGGCAAGATAGACGTCAGCCATGGTGATCGAGGTTAGTTGTTCTCGTTAGGCGCAGGTCGTTACGATGACCGTTTTGCCGCATCCCCGAACTGAATGAAGAGGCGGTCGGTCGCTTCGATCAGTTTCGGTAGCTTCTCCGCTTCCCTTGATGGGATGAACCCCCCATATACATTCCGAATCTCTAGAAGCAAAATCTGCCGCCACCAATCCCGCCTGCGCGCATTCCCACAGGTCGACTTTCAGCCAATAATCGTCGTCGAAGTCGAAATAGCTTGTGTAAATGGCTGCGTTTTCGCCGCTGACGAAATCGAAGTTGTGGAAGCTATTGTAGACGTTGGCGTGGGCGGTCTGCTCGTTGATTGTATCCTTCATCCGCTTGATCTCATCTGAGTGAGTTTGGAAGTGTTTGTGTATCCAGGCGTTGGCCGCTCGCGACGCTTTGTTCCAGGATTTGCCGTAGTGGCGTGCGTCGCATATCAGTTCAGCGGCGACCCGGCTGTTCATAAAACTGAGCGGGTATTCGATTTAAAGCCGCGCGAATACGGCAAGAGGATTCATCTTGACTCTTCCAATGGCGACCCGCCGAAGTTGGTATTTTCCCCGCAGCTGGTCGATGGTTTTTCGGCCGACTAACGCGGGAACGGCCCTGATGGTACAGCTCGCTGATGAGCAGTCTAGTTGCCGATGCCATCGGCGTTGACGACTCGCACCACCTCGGCAAGCGTGAGGCAGTGCGACTGTTCGCAACGGCCGATAACGTGCCCTTGATCGACGACGTACAATGACCGCCGCACTTACGCATCTGCGCGCGCATCAGCTTGGTCTTTCGTTGGCTCTTTTGCCGCTTTCTGTCCTGTCGCTGTTGTCATAGAGGTTGCTGGGAACAAAGGAAGTCAGCATCCCGGTCACCGGAGCCGCTTATTGGATAACAAGTCCGAGGCCACTGTCCCCTCACTTATAATCCCCGCATTGACAGTGATTTCATCGGCGGAGAGCCCCACTTTATGAGTCAGCCAAATGGGCGATATCCGGGATCGCGAGGCAAGGGTCCGCGTCAATCGCGCCAACCCTCAAATACGACATCCCACCGACAGAACAAGCCATACGTAAAAACGCCGCCCGCGCGAGACCCAGCCCAGACGGCATCCATTTTCAAAACGCGTTCGTTTAAATGGCTTGTCGACGCGGTGGGCGCGGAGAACATCGCACTGGGACTCGAATCCAACCTGGCGCGCGTGGCCGAGTTGATCAACGGCGAGCGATTCACACCCGAGACGGCTTTCCACATCGAAACGACGCTCGGTCTACCCGACGGGTTTTTCGATCAACCCAATCCTGCGCTCACTTCCGAAACGATCAGTCGTTTGAGGGCGCCGCTCAACTTTATTCGCGCGAATGCTGAGCCAGAATCGGCGGACGGGCAGCTAGTGGAACCGGCTCCTGCAGTACTGGCGAATCACCACCCTACCCCCACTGACCGTTTGCCCAGGAAATCAGAAATGCCAAAGAGAACCGATGGCGACTCGCCACAGGCCGTCGCGAAGCGCAACCCTGCAGCGGCAAGAACTGCCACGGCTCCCTCGTCGAAACCGGCATCAGCGAAAGCCAAAGCGTCCATGAAGCCGGGAGCCCAGCAATCCTTGCCGTTGACGGACGTGGCGGCTCTGCAAAACATTCGTCGCGCCAACCTGCACGTACTCACCTCACGTAAGGGATCGAAGGTGCGACTGAGCGCAGTAGTGAACATCAGCGCCTCCAATCTGGACAATCGTCTGTATGGACAGAAGCGCATGGACGACGCTGAAGCCAACCGTTTCACCGAACGCCTTGGGTTGCCGACTGCCTGGCTGGACGTTCCGCGTTCAGTCTCAGACATTCCTGAGTCTGTCTCGGCTCTGCTTGATCCGCTGTCGGGTCGATCTGCACCCGATCAGCAGGAGCTTCCTGCCGCGAAAAGGCCGGAAGCGGTGGTGGCAAGAAAATCCGCGACAAGAAAGGCAAAAGCCGCGAGCGACCGACACGCCCAACCGCCCGAGGCGGATCACCCAAGCGGCAGCGTCGTTACGAAGGCAGTCGTGGAGCAACAGGATCCGGGACTTCCGCATGCCTCCGATCTGGCAATCCGGCAAACTGCTGACAGCGATTTCCCGCCGTCCGCCTCCCACCAGCAACCTGCGGCGGCTACCATCACAGAGGTCATCGCGGAGCCGCGCCGTTCTGCTCCCGTGACCAGCCTTGGCGATCTGATCGGTATTGAGCCGATCGCCGAGGCGCTGATCAAGACGCTCGCAGGTAAGGCACGAACCGGTCGTCTTGACGAAATGAAAGCGCTGGAACTATTGCGACAGATCGTGTCGCTTTGACCTGAACGGGAGTTGACCGGAATTTTGCGGCGGGCGCGCTGCCAGGCCCACCCTTGATTTCAATGCATTTGTGACGGCAGGTTGATCCTGGCTTGAGCCGTTCTGTTCGCTCCGCCGAAGCTTTCGCACGGCGGAGCGATGCCCGCCCTGCGCTCGGCAGGCTGAACTCTAGTCGTGCCGAGCCGATGCAGATCACGGTCGTTCAAGCTAGCCGCCGTTGCTTCGCATTCAGATCAGCGACGCCCGGCAGCAAATGATGCATAAAGCCTCGCGGACTGGTCCGGCACGCCGGGAAAGGAGCGCGGACGCGTAACCAAACCGTCACGAATCGGCTGGCAAGTCGGGGTGCAGTTCCGCCTCGATCTCGCGAATGGACGGCAGTGTTGTTTCCAGCGAAGGCGGCACCTCGCGCAGTAACTGGTACTCCGCAACACCCATGGGTTTTGCCACACCCCTCAGGGCGTACTCGGCGACCAACCGGTTTTTTTCCTTGCACAGCAGCAGGCCAATGGTCGGCTGATCCTCGGGCGCCTTCACCTGCGCATCGATCGCGGACAGGTAGAAGTTGAGCTGGCCGGCATATTCTGGCCGGAACGGTGTCGTCTTGAGTTCCACGACGATGTAGCATCGCAACTTCAAATGATAGAAGAGCAGGTCAACAAAGAATTCATCTCCGCCGACTTCGAGCCGGTACTGGCGCCCGACAAACGCAAAGCCAGCGCCAAGTTCCAGCAGGAACCGCGTGATGTGTCTCGTGAGCGCCTGTTCGATGTCGCGCTCCTGCGCGTCCTCGGTCAGGTTGAGGAAGTCGAAGACGTACGGATCCTTCAGCGCCTCGCGGGCGAGATCGGACTGAGGCGGAGGCAGCCTTTCCTCAAAATTCGTGATGGCGCCTCCGGTGCGGGCGTGCGCGCCAGTCTCGATCTGCATCGCGAGTATGCTTCGTGACCAGCCGTGCTCAAGCGCCTTGTCTGCATACCACTCGCGCGCGGCCGGATCCTTGACCTTGTCCAGCAGCGTGCACAGGTGAAACCACGGCAATTGTGCAGCAGGCTGCTGCACAAATTCCGCTTCCGGCCACGCCTGGGCGAGCGTGCGCATGTACTTCAGGTTGCGCGGAGAAAATCCCTTCATGTCGGGAAATGCCGCCTTCAGGTCGCGCGCAAGCTGGTCAATCACCCGGGCACCCCACCCCTGCTGCTGCTGTCGCGCCAGGATGTCCCGGCCAATCTGCCAGTAGAGTGTCACGAGTTCGCGGTTTACGCTGGCCGCCGCACGCTGGCGGGCGCGTTCAACCCGCTGCTTGAGTTCGGCGAGCCAGTTCCGGTAATCGTCGCCCAAGGCGTCCGCTGTCAGTTGGTCGGTCATGCAGTATCAAGGTGGCCCGTCAGTTCGGTCGGGACATTATCCGGGGATGGCCGATCCCGGACAACCGGTCGCCGCGGCTGCTGCAATCGCGATGAAGGGTTCAGGGCACGCCTGCCATGAACCCTTCATCGGTGCTGCACCTTTCGTGTTGCCATATACACCTCGAACAGACCCGCATGCAGCCGGCTCAATGCCTGACGCAGACTGACCAGTTCGTGCTGGTCGCCTTCGTGCTCCCGACGCAGGATCTCCCCCAGCAGGGCGGTCGCGCGCGCCGCCGGCCGGTCACGCCGCACGCGCGCCTCGCCGAGCCGGCCCGAGAGCGCCGGTTTGACCACCAGCAGCCAGGCCGGAAACCACGCGTAATCGTCGAGCTCGCCCGTGCCGGGAAACGCGGCATTGAAGCGCCGGCGCAGCGTATCAAGCGTACCGTCGCCCAGCGCGGACAGCAACGCCGCAAACCGTGCCGGCGCCAGCCATGCCAGCTCTACAAGCAGCGGCCACGTGGCATCCAGCCCATCCGTGCGATAGCGCACCTCGGTCATCCACGCGAGCGGTGCCGGGATGTGCCACCACGCGTCGATGCCCTCGACCGCCTGGCCAGCTGCCGCCCAGTCGCCTGCCAGAAGCCATAGCGGTATGGCATGGCTGTCGGCATCGCTGCTGCGAAGGGCCAGTGACACGCTCCGCTGCGCAAGCGATTTCCAGCACGGTGCAATCCATGACTGCACGGTCTGTACAGGGAACACCCGGCGGAGTGCGGGTAGCACCTCGTTCTCAAGATGACGGCGGGCGCCGTCCAGCGCCGCGTGGTCCGCGAACGGCGCTCCCGGTCCGCTACCCAGTTCCTGAACAAGTACGGTTATTGCGGAAAGCGCGCCGTCGTCCGGGTATTCGCGGGCGAGTCGGTCCAATGCCGTGCATGCGGCCGCCGCATCACGCCGCTGCAACTGCTCCAGTACGTCATTGCGCAGCGTCACGTCACGACTGTCGGCGAAGATATCGAGTTGTTGCATCGTCATCGCGTTCAGAAAAGTTGCCTTTCAGGATGGGCCAGATTAGCCCACTTCACCGTGCTGCGGAAGGTGCGGCCGTCTTCGCCGACTGACTCGATAATCACGCGCTGGCCGCTCGCTTCGGCGATCACGCGCACCGTACGCTCGCCGTAGCGCATCAGCGCGCCGATCGGCGGGCAGGCCGGGGCGCGGCAACGGGTCCGCCCGGTTCGTCCCATCTTCTCTTTCCGCGGGCGGCTGCTGCCTGCCATGCTGACTACCCCCGCTTGCGGCGTGCCGCCGTCTTGCCGGACGGCATGGAGGCGGCCGGCGCCTTGCGCGGCGTGCCCGGTGTCCGTGCTGGACGGGCCGCAGCTGGGCGTGCCGTGGCGGCCTTCGCGCGAACGGGTCGCGTTTCGTGGGCATCGGCCTCGCGCCGTGCCGCCAGTTGTTCCTGCAGCGTCGCGTTCGTGGCCTGGACCGCACCGAGCCGTCCCTGCAGCACGCCCGCCTGATGGCGGGCGTCACCCAGTTGCGCCTGCAGCGCCTCGACCGCGCGGCGATGGTCCGCCTCGCGCCGGTCGGCCCGCTTTGCCGTCTCGTCCAGTTCCTTCTGCAACTTCGCGGCGGCGCCGCGCTCGCGGTCGATCTCGAGCAGCGCGCGCTTTTCGGACGCGCGCAGACGCTCCTCCGCGCGTTCCGCCGACTCCCGCTGCTTCGCCAGGTCACGCGAAAACCCTTCCCTCACCGCCTGAAGTTCGCGATCGCGCGCAGCCAGCGCCGCCTGGATCCTCGCCAGTTCCGCCTCCAGCGCCTGCCGCTGCGCATGGCCTTCGGCCTGTGCCTTGTCCAGCTCGCGGATCTCGACCTGCGCGGCCAGCAGCGCGGCGGTGCGCTGCTCGAGCGCCGTCTCGGTGCGACCCAGTTCGTCGCGGGCGGCGATCACCAGCTGCTGCGCCTCGGCCCGCTGCGCCTCGACTTCGCCACGGAGCGTGTCGAGCGCGGTGTCGGCCGCCGCAGTGGCGCGCGTCCAGAGGGTCGCGACCAGTTCGCCGGCAGCCGCACCGAGATCGGTGGGCAGGTCGGGATGCTCGATGCGCACGCGGCTCTTTTCGCGCAGTTCCGTCCAGAACTCGCCGAGCACGGCGGTTGGCGTGCCCATGCTGCCCCGCTTCACGAGCTGGTACAGCCGGTTCGCGGTCGGCGTGATGCCGTGGCGGAAGAACAGCAGCGCGCAGACCTCACGGTACAGCTCGCGGGTCTTGGGGAATTCAGCCTTCAGGCGCTCGATATCGGCGGCCAGCGCCGCATCGGGGGACAGGACGTCGCTCATGAGGTCACAATCAAAGAATTATAATAAATATTACTACGTAAACCGGCATATATCTAATTCTCGTTCGCCCATATTTAGACATTAATCCTATAATGTTGAATTTCTGCGGCCCGTTGCGCTTATCATTACGTCCAGACCCGCAACCCGCACCGCCGCCCCTCCCGACCATGACTACCGCCCTGCCTGCCCCGCGCCCGCTCGATGCGCTGCAACTGTCGTCTGACCTTGATGGCCGCCACGGCACGAATCGCGCAAACGGACGCATGCAGGTCGCCGCCGACACCGATCTCGACGCGCTTCGCGCGTGGCTCGCCCGCTTTGCCGACACGAAAACCACGTTTGACAACTACCGCAAGGAAGCTGAACGGCTCCTGCTGTGGTCCGTACTTCAGATGGGCAAACCGCTCTCCTCGCTCACGCACGAGGACCTGCTGGTCTACCAGCACTTCCTCGCCGATCCCCAGCCCGCCGCACGGTGGACCGCTGACGGCGGGCGCAAACACCCCCGCCACGACCCGCGCTGGCGGCCGTTCTATGGTCCGCTTTCCACCACCAGCCAGCGCCAGGCGATGGTGATCCTCAACGTGATGTTTGCGTGGCTCGTGCAGGCCGGTTATCTGGCCGGCAATCCGCTGTCGCTGTCGCGCCAGCGCGCCCGACGGGCGAGGCCGCGCATCGTCCGGTATCTGCCGCCCGAGCTGTGGCTCGAGGTCAAGACGTACATCCAGGGCATGCCCGTGCAGGCCGCTCGGGAACGAGAACACCACGCGCGCGTGCGCTGGCTTTTTACCCTGCTCTATCTGGGCGGTCTGCGCATCACGGAGGTCGGGACGAACACGATGGGACAGTTTTTCCGGCGCGCTGACGAAAACGGCACGGATCGCTGGTGGCTCGACGTGATGGGCAAAGGTGGCAAGGAGCGGCTGGTGCCCGCCACCGCAGAAATGATGATAGAACTTGGCACCTACCGGCGGGCACGCGGACTGCCAGCCGTGCCCTCGCCGGGCGAGGACACGCCGCTCGTGCTGCCGGTTGGCCAGTCGCTCAAACCGCTCACGCGCGCCGCGTTGCACCGGATCGTCAAGGATGTTTTCAGCGGTGCGGCGCAATCCCTGCGTGCGCGAGGTGAAGACCATGCGCCGCGCGCGGACCGCCTCGAGCAGGCATCGGCACACTGGCTGCGTCACAGCGCAGGGTCCCACATGGCGGACCAGCAGGTCGATCTGCGCCTCGTGCGCGATAACCTCGGGCATGCGTCACTGACGACGACCAGCCAGTATCTTCACGTCGACGACGATCGCCGGCACCGCGAGACCGACGAGAAACACCGCATTGACTGGTGATGACAATGGCAGACGGCAGTCCTAACCCACCACCACCTACCGCCTGATCTGGAAATCGTCGGCCGACCGTGAGCCTGACGGGTTCATCCGGACGCAGACGGAGTTTTCTTTCGGTGACCGCGATAATGCGGCGCCGTCCGTCCGCAAATGCCTTGAGCATGCGGACCGGATCAGCGTCTTTGGGCAGCCAGAATTGAGCTTCCAGCGCCTCCCGCGTAATCGCACAGGCGATCTCGCTGCGAGGCCCGGTCAGGCGAAACGAAATTTCATGTCGGTCCGCCGCGAGAGGTGGCATCAGTTCAATAACGTCCATGATCTCCACCTCCTGGATTCGGCAGCGAACCTTTAAGTTCCTGCCACTGCCTTCAATTTTACAGAACAGACGGAGCACAGGCGCGCGCAGCGGATATATGCCTGGACAACTCGCGATGTAGATTCTGCGAACACGCAACGCGAGCTCGCCCTGTTGCAAGAATCGGATACGCCAATCCGCACGACCCAGAATGGGAGCATTACTTCGAGTCCGATGGGCCACGAAAATGCAGAACTCATCAAAGGGCCGTGCGAAGTTTTACGGTGTCTGGCGAACGCAGGATGGCATGTGTTCGACCTGCCAAGAACCAATCACAAAGGGCACCCCATGGGGTGTTCGTCACATTGTGAAAAGAGCCGAAGGCGGCTCGGATGCAACAGGCAACCTTCAGATGCACCATCTCAATTGCTGTAGAAATTATTAGTCTGCCGGAACTACAGTTGTGAAACCGGGTGTCGAAAGATGCCTTTGCAGAGGCTAGGGCCGTGTGGATGGAAAGACCCATGCACGGTTCTGAGGCGGCTGGACGCGGGTAACCGCGCCCAGCTACCCGACAGAGCCCTTAACTCGAATCATGCTTTCCGCCAAAGGCAAATAGAGGCGGACGTTTCGCGTGCTCGCCCATACCACGCAATAGGCGCCCTTACAAATACATTCGGTAATGTCAGCGGAATTTGCGACCAGGACCGGGCGCGGCAACGCGGGCGATGAGGTTGTGTGTGCCCGTCACGACCTGGCTCTCGCCGTGCAACTGACGAGCTACTCACGGCGCAACGCACCGGAAAGGAAACGTACAGATCGCCTGTGACATCTGCCGCGGGAGCCGTGCCGCAATATTGCAGAGATCAGTGAGATAACTGATTGCACCGCCATCTGTCGTATCAACGCAGAGCCTTGTGTTTTGATGTGGGGCGCACTTCGCCTGCTCGCTTCAGATTTCCGGTCTGTCCGGAATCGACAACCATATCGCGCAGCCATTTGACTGCGGGATCGCCATGGTTCCGGGGATGCCATGCCATTGTCAGGGTGAATTTTTCAGCTTTGAACGGCAGTTCGAAAACGTCAACAACGTCTGAAAATCGTGCAAGCAACACGCGAGGCAAAGTGCAGACATAGTCCGACGAGCGCAGTATCTCCGGCACCATCATGAATTGCGGTACAGCGAGTACCGCGTCGCGTCGCCGCCCCACTTTCCGGAGGTGGGCATCCATATAACCTTCCATTTTGCCCCGCTCAGGTGAAGCCACAATATGCTGGAGACGGCAATATTCATCGAGATCGAGCGCCTCCGTCCCACGGGGATGCCCCTTTCTTTGGGCCATCACAAAGGGTTCTTCTAACAGAACCCGCGTCTTCATGCTGCGAGGGATGACTCGTGTGGAGTCGATCAGCAGGTCGATGTCGCCCTCTTCCATCTGGACGGCGTCGCGCTGCGGATCGGAGATGCTGAAGGCAACATGCACGTTTCTACCGGCGTGGGTCGAGAGCCGTTCTATCAGGGGCAAGCCGATGACGACGGTTGCGTTATCGCCAAGCGCAACGTGAAATGTACGCGCGTCGGTCATGGGCTCGAAGCTTAGTTCACTTTGAACCACCGACTTCACCGTGCTCAAGGCAGACCTCAGCGGTCCTCTCAGCGCAAGCGCCCGAACGGTCGGCGTCATACCGCGTCCGCTTTCCGCAGGCAGCAGCAATGCATCGTTGAAAACAACCCTGAGTTTCGCTAGCTGCGCAGACAGTGCCGGCTGGCTGATGCTAAGCCTGACTGCCGCGCGCGTCACGTTGCATTCAGTGAGGAGCGCATCCGCCGGCGGTCGGTCAAATTCCTCCGGGTATGGTCACTTCAAACTCCCCCACCTGACGACTGTCGGCTGAGCCACTAAAGCCGCCGGGAGAGGTGTTGCAGGACGTCTATCTTCGTCTCCTTCGAACAAGAAGGAGTTCAGGGAGTGAACGTCTTGAAACCGCACCTGCAAAGCACCGTATTCACATTACTCGAGCGCAACAAGAGCCAGCGCCAGATCCAGCGGCTCACGGGCATCGACCGCAAGACGATTCGTCGCTATCAGGCGATGTTCGAGTCGGAGAAGTCCGCTTCGGCAAACTCCCCCATGGTGACCACCGGCTCTGAAACGGCCGTCACGCAAACTCCCCCACCGCCGCGACCACCGGCTACCGACGGTTCCAGCAAGACCACAACGTTCAATTTCGCCCGCTCCGCAAGCGAACCGCATCGCGAGTGGATCGAACAGCAGGTCCGCCTGAGGCGCAACGCGCAGGCGATCTATCAGGATCTGGTCGATCAGTTCGCATTCACCGCGAGCTACGAGAGCGTCAAGCGTTTCGTGCGCGCCTTGCGCCACATTGATCCCGAGCAGTTCGACCGTCTCGCGTTCGCCCCCGGCGAAGAAGCTCAAGTTGATTATGGCGAAGGTGCACTGACCCGCGATCCGAAGACCGGCCGCTACCGACGCCCGCGGTTGTTCGTGATGACCCTGCGGTACTCGCGGCGCAGTTTCCGGCGCGTGGTCTGGAAGTCCAGCAAGCAGGTCTGGGCCCAGCTTCACGAAGAAGCCTTTCGTTACTTTGGGGGAGCGGTCAGCTACGTTGTGCTCGACAACCTCCGGGAGGGCGTCATCACGCCCGACCTGTACGAACCCGAGATCAACCGGCTCTACGAGGCGATGCTTGAGCACTACGGTGTCGTCGCCGATCCGGCACGTGTGCGGGACCCGAATCGAAAGGGGACCGTCGAGAACGCGATTCAACATACGCAGGGCACCGCGCTTGCCGGCCGCCGTTTCGAGTCGCTCGAAGCCCAGAACGAATTCCTGATGCACTGGGAGGCAAACTGGGCGGCCAAACGCATCCATGGCAGCACCCGGCGACAGGTCGAGGCCATGTTCCAGGAGGAGAGGCCGCATCTGCGGCCGTTGCCGACCACCGGCTTTCGCTACTTCACGGAGGTCGTGCGTACCGTCTGGGACGACACCACTATCAACATCGATCGCAGCAACTATGCGGCACGACCTGCACCGATCGGCAGTCTCGTTTCAGTGCGCATATACGATTCCACCATCGAGATTCGCGATCGCCGTACGCAGGCGTTGTTGCGCACCCATCCTCGCGCCCTGCAGGCCGGTTCGCTTGAATTGCCCGAAGACGAACGCCCGTTCAATCCGTCCCGCCAGAGCGCCTTCCTGCTCGCGAGCGCCGGCGACATCGGGCCACAAACAAAGGCGCTGTGCCAGCACATGTTCGATAGCGAAGGTCGCGTCGGCCATCGCGCCATGTGGGGCATCGTTGGTCTGGCGAAGAAGTATCCCGCCCGGCTCGTCGAGCAGGCCTGCGATCACGCGTTGCGCCATCACGTCTACCGCTACAAACAGGTGCGCGCGATCGTCGAACGGCTGTTCGAACAGGCACTCGAGCGTCTCGATCAGGCACCGCAGCTAGAGCTACCTCTTGCGCAGGATCACCCGCTGATCCGTCCTGCCGCCGAGTACGGCGAACTCTTTACCCTCGGTGCGCAGCACGGCGCCGAACCTCAACCTCCAACTGGAGAAACACAGGCATGACCATGACGTTACCGGAAATCGAACGGGCTCTCGGACAGCTCCGCCTGTCTGGCGTGCGCGACACACTCGAAACGCGCGTGTTGCAGGCCCAGGGCTCCCAGCAGCCGTTCCTTGAAACCTTCGCACTGATCCTGCAGGACGAACTGGATCGCCGCCAGTCCCGGCTCATCGAACGCCGCTACAAGCTCTCCGGCCTCGAAGAGAAACTCACGCTCGCCGAATTCGACTGGGCCTTCAATCCCAAAGTGCCTCGCCAGGCCTGCTTCCAGCTGCACACGCTGAAGTTCATCGCCGCCGGCGACAACGCGCTGATCATCGGTAAACCAGGCACCGGCAAATCGCACGTTGCGAAGGCCGTCGCCTACCAGGCCGTCCTGCAAGGCCACAAGGTGCAGTATCTTGAGACCGACGACTTCTTTAACCGTTACGCGCTGAGCCCGACTGCCCAGCGCGAAGCCCGGCTGCGAGCCATCCTCGAGAGCGATCTGCTCGTGCTGGATGACCTGTTCCTGTCGCGTACGATCCCCGACGCCGCTGGCGCACTGCTGCAAACGCTGATCCATCAACGCTACAAACTGCATCGAAGCGTTGTCGTCACGTCCAACCGCGTTGTGCAGGATTGGGGCGCATACCTGGGCGACAACACGATGAGCACCACGATCCTCGACCGGCTCATGCATCACTGCCACCTGCTTGAATTCGACGGCCGCAGCTACCGCCTCAAGGAAGCCGCTGAAACGCTTGCACGGAAATCGAAAACCAGCTAAATAACCCTTAGTCCTGCTTCACAGGGTGGGGGAATTTGCGCGACCATAAGTGGGGGAGTTTCAACTGACCGTCCGGGCATCCAGTGAAACGAGCAGGTTGAGATCAATCCGCGACAGATCCATGACATATCACCCACAGTTATTGGACGAATAATAACAAACGATTTCAAATATATGGAGGCAGCCGCTATCTTTAGGGCACCACCTGAAATGAGGAATCGAAATGAACACGCAGCGAGTTCTGGTCACAGCAGGCGCTTCTGGCATTGGACGTGAGATCGCTCGCAGCTTTGCAGCGGCAGGCGCGAAGGTTTTTGTGGCCGATATTAACGAGCAAGCTTTGGCGACGCTCGCGCGGGAGTGCCCCAGCATTCAGACCGGCATTTGCGACGTACTGAGTCGCGCCGACATCGAACGAACGGTGCCTAAAGCAGTTGCCGCACTGGGCGGCCTGGATGTGCTCGTGAACAACGCGGGTATTTCGGGACCTACCTCCTCAGTCGAGGCGTTTGATCCGGACGAATGGGAGACCGTCATGCAGATCAATCTGACGGGCACCTTCAACGTGACCCGTCTCGCCATCCCATTCCTGAAACAATCGCATGCGGGTTCGATCATTGTGATGTCGTCGGTGGCGGGCCGCTTTGGTTATCCCAATCGCAGCGCTTACTCCGCAAGCAAATGGGGGTTGGTCGGTTTCACGAAGACGTTGTCGCGCGAACTGGGCGACTTTGGCATCCGCGTGAATGCAATTCTGCCGGGGGCGGTGGCGGGCGCACGCATGGAAGGCGTACTCGAAGGCCGTGCAAAGCTCAGCGGACGCACGCTGGAAGAAGAACGCAAAGACGCCATGTCGATCCAGTCGCTCAAACGGTTTGTCGATCCGGGCGACATTGCTGCACTGGCAGTGTTTATCGCATCCGACGCAGGTAAATCAATCTCGGGTCAAACTCTGAACATCGACAACGACCTGCAAAAAGCCTCCTGATCTTTTACTCCGTAACTATTTTTTGGAGAAATTCATGGGTTCATCACTTCGCAACCAACTTATCGGCGCGTGGGAACTGGTTTCCTACGTTGAAAAACCGGTCGACGGGTCGGCCCCGTTCTATCCGTTTAGTGAAAATCCGCGCGGCATCATCATGTACACGCCCGACGGGTTCATGTCGGCCCAACTGTGCCACCCGGAGCGTCGACCCTTTGCTTCAGGTGACTGGTTCAAGGGTACGCCGGAAGAGTACGAGGCAGAAGCAAGCACATACGTTTCGTATACTGGTCCTTTTGAAGTCAACGAAGAAAAGCAGACGTTGACGCATTCCATGTTCATTTCGCTGTTCCCAAACTGGATCGGCCAAACGCAGCCGCGGGTGGTCAATATCGAAGGCGATTTCCTCAACCTCAGCACCGCGTCGCCGATTCAATCGGGAGGAAAGACAGTGAATTCGTTCCTGCAATGGAAGCGCGCGACCAGGCTTTAATTGATTTTGGGGCTCCAGATTGAAAAATATTCGTTGGATGTACCTCGTAGCAGCCGTTCTGATACTCATGTGTACGGGATCGATCTACGCATTCAGCGTGTTCTCCGGGCCCCTGGCTGCAGCGCGCGGATGGAGCATTGAACAGGTCACACTCGCCTTCACAATCAACACCGCAGTCTGCCCTGTCCCGATGATCCTCGCAGGTAAGTTCGTCGACAAGGGATACGCAAAGCAGGCAATGATGAGCGGTGGATGCCTCTTCGGTCTGGCGTTTCTGGTCATCAGCAACGTTCCGTCGCTGCTCGCTCTGTATCTCGGATACGGCGTGATCGGAGGCGTCGGCATCTCGTTCGCCTATGCGGGCGCCCTGGGCAATGCAGCCCGCTACTTTCCGGACAAAAGAGGTTTTGCGACGGGCCTGGTGACGGCCGGCAACGGCGCAGCAGCGCTCGTAACGGCACCGTTGGCGCAGGCTCTCATTGCTGGGCACGGAGTTCTGGCCGCACTGAGGATTCTGGGCGTCGGCTTCGTAGCAGTCGCACTCATCTGCGGTCTTGTGACGAAGACCGCTCCCAATGACTACATGCCAGATGGCTGGACGCCGCCGGCTTCGCGCAATACCACCGCTGTCAATGCCAACTGGCGAGAAATGGTTTCCACACCGATCTTCTTCCTCTTTCTGGCATTACTCGCACTTGGCGCCCTGTCAGGACTGATGGTCGCGGCGAACGCCTCGCAGATTGGTGAGAACATGTTCGGTGTCAGTGCGGCGACAGCCGCAGCCTGCGTCGGCCTCTATGCCGCGAGCAACGCTCCTGGCCGCTTCTTCTGGGGAGCGGTCTCCGACAGGATTGGCAGTCCCAATGCTCTGATCTGCATCTTCGTTCTGGTTGCGCTGATGCTTGGCGTGCTGGCTACTGCCTCTTCAGTCTCTGCATTCGTATTCGGCATATGCGGAATCGGCCTGGCTTTCGGCGGCGTCATGGGTGTCTTTCCGTCAATGGTTGCCGCGCGTTTCGGCCTCGCTTACTTCGGGGTCAATTACGGCATCATGTTCTGTGGATACGCGCTAGCTGCATTCATGGGTCCCCGTCTGGGCGCCGGTATCGCTGCCACTCACGCGGGGGATTTCACTCGGGCGTTTTACATGGCGATCGTCGCGTGTCTCATCGGCCTGGTGCTTTCGGTCGTTCTGCGCAGCGTATCCAAGCGACGTCAGGTCCAACGGTCTGCGTGATCGATCTTGCGGTAAGTGCGGTTTGATTGCGAGGACACTGCGCATCTTGAGCGAGCCAACTGGTTTTGTCGCAGTAAGGCTCGCGGACGAAAGATGATCGATATGAGAAGTACTGCTTACGTTGCCAGTCCGTAGAATTGATCGGCGGCGGACGAATGGATTCCGCGAGCGCACTTCATCTGTCCTTTGGCGATCATATGCATGACTTCGATGCCGCCAAGAAGAATCCGGGCGCAGCGAAAAGTCTTGAACCCCAGCATGGGTCGGGTGCGCCGCTTGATTGCCCGATGGTCCTGCTCGACGCGGTTGTTGAGATATTTGGACTGGCGGATCTTGATAGGCGTCTCACGATCAGCATTGATGGCTTCGAGCGCGGCGAGATTGGCACCGCTTTTGTCGATGGTCACCGTCTCGGGGACGCCGTTCTGAGCGATCGATTTCTCAAAGTAACGCCGGGCTGCAGTCTGGTCCCGATGGGCGCGCAGCAGGAAGTCGATGGTGTTGCCGTCCTTGTCGACGGCCCGGTAGAGATATTTCCAGTCGCCCTTGACGCGGATGTATGGGTGAGTAGACCCGGGGAATTGCGCCCCGAGTCTCTCGCAGAACCGTGCGTAAACCTCTCGATTTACACGGCTCCCGTTATCCAACCTGTTTCCCCTGATACTGCCAGTGCGCGAACTCTCGCGGGTACGCCTTCCTCATCTTGCGTAGCCACTCCTCACTGCACCGTTTGTGCCGTCGCAGTGTTTTGTACTTGCGCTGAACCCAGCGCACGAGCTTTCGGTCGAGATACCGACTCAACTCATGCATGGCTGTCCGATGGAAAGCCCCGTAGTAGTTCCACCAGCCACATATCGTTGGATTACATCGCTCAGCGAGTTCGAACAGTGATTTCGACGTTTGGCGCTGCAACCGCCACCCCCGCACCGTCTGTCTCATCCGTTTCAGGGCGTCAGGACTGACGCCAGGTACAAAGCTGGTCGAGACCTGCCCGTGCCTGGTCAACACCCTTCGCGGACGAAACTGAAAGCCCAGAAATGTGAAGGTCACATTCGGGTAGGTTTGGGTGCGACTTCTGTCCTTGCAATACACGATCTTTGACTTTTCAGGATGCATCGTCAACCCACATTCCGCCAGCCGCGAGGCAATGGCGTGCATAACCTCTTGTGCCTGCTCTTGGCTACGGCAATGGACCACCGCATCATCGGCATAGCGCGCAAAGGGACATTGCGGGAAGTGACGCTGCATCCAGACGTCAAACGCATAGTGAGGCCTGGCCGGGATTCGTTAAAAATCCGCCACATCTCGGCCTAAGCCGCTGATTTGAATGCGAAATCAATCGTCGGATCGAGCGGTGGGACGGAACGTAAGAGATCCAGCAAATAGTCCCCGAAC
>Ga0307405_10000100_pt1 | contig 35488 bp, 31 predicted proteins | sample 322Cmetagenome_2_FD_203311 | JGI IMG/M metagenome (GOLD analysis project Ga0307405, IMG submission 203311) | Maize rhizosphere microbial communities from greenhouse at UC Davis, California, United States - 322HYB-C-1 | ecosystem: Host-associated > Plants > Roots > Rhizosphere > Soil | place...
CCAGGAGGTCACCCTCCCCGCGCGCGAGAAACGCTGAGCGTGCCGCAATATCGGATTTCCAACGCGGCGCGCGCCGACATTGTCGACATTCTCAGGCTCTCCCAGTTTCTTAGGCGTTCTCCGTGGCCAGGCGCCTGGCATTACGCTCCAACTGCCGATGGACACGCGGATCAATGCCCCTGGCGACCTGTGCCCGCGCAACATCACGCAGCGCCCGAGCATTTCGCAAGCTAACTTCAGGATAGGTACCGAGCGAAATACGGGGTTGCTTATCCGCCCAGGGAAAGCGGAAGTGCCAGCACTTGGCGCCTTTGGTATTTACGAAAAGGGCAAGGCCGTTGTAGTCAGGGAGGGTGTAGTCCTTTGCACGGGGTTTGGCATGCCGGACTGCCGTATTGGTGAGAGCCATCGTACAATCTCCGTCTCGTTTGAATAGAGGAGATTTGTACGGTTTCCAGAAAGGCGAGTCCCACGAAAAAATGATCTACCAAGCTCCGGATTAATGTACTAAACGATGTACTAAAAAACGTGGATGGTAGTGCTTTCGAGTAGAACTTACTGGAACGAAAAAAGAGGCCGAAGCCTCTTTTTCTAGTTTCTGCAGACTTCAATAGAAGCCTGTAGAACAATATTTGGAGCGGGAAACGAGACTCGTATCTGGTGTCCGACTCTTTGAAATCTAAGGGGTTTATTTTCTTACCGGAGCAGGAAAAGACTTGATTCTGGACTTGTTTTTGAGGTGTATCAAGGGACAAGAAAGCGAGATACCGGGCTGTTCCATTTGCTTCTATCCATAACCTTCAGCCTGATGCTGAAGGGCCCATCCTCAATTTGGCGTTAGCCCGTTTGGAGGCTGCGTCCTGTTTGATGGCAAAGCGATAGTAAAATAGGGAGTTGTTACGAAGCTCAGTGAGAGAGAAGCCCCTTCGCCATAGTAACCTCCTATCCGTCTAAACGGAGCTTTATGGTTTGGGGAAGGGCTTCTCAGCAATCATTTACTCTCGGTTTGACCATCTCCGGCTGCGGGCTTGGCTTTTGATTCGAATAACCCTTTAAATTTGTCTAGCGAAGCGTGAACCGAGCTCATCGACTCAAGCATGTAATTAAAGTCGTTACCCATATTCTCTTTATGTCCAGGCCACATAACGTCTTCTTTGATCACTTCGAGTACGCGATTGAGCTTTTCTGATATTCCGTCACCCTCAGGCATCATTTCGTTCACGGCATAATAAGAAAGTATGTACCGATCATATACAGACTTAACTCGCAAGCACGCTAGTGATGCGTCCACATAATGCCGGTACTGTTTAAGGAACCAGGCGGCTAGAAACTCACAGACCAAGAACACAACAGAGCTAGCAATCATTCCAATATACATGACTGTATCGTTAGGCTGCCCAAACTTGGCCCAAACCTGCCATGCCACAATGGCTACCACATAAAATAGAATCCCCCCAAACAGGAACAGCAAGCCCCTATCAAGCAGATTTGACCCTTTTTCTTCAGTGAGTGAGATATGTTTATCCAAGCTTTCTACTACACTGCAGACATACATTTCAAAAGCCGTACCTAAAACTCTCTGGCGCTCTACAACTTTATACTCTCCAGCTGCTTCCCGTATCTCTCCCTTTACGAGTTCAAGTGTGTCATTTAGTTCGGGTGGAAAGAGAGAAACCGGCAATCCCAATCGTTCTACAACCCCTCTAGCAATAGAACTTACTGAAAGCTTGCTAAATTGCTCCCCAAAAGTGCTCGTTCCCTTCCTTGCCTTTCGATCAATCGCAACAAATGACGAGCCTGCAATACGCTCAGCGGCTTTTACAATCGTACAAAATACCGCAAACCCGAACAAAATAATGCAGAGCGTGCCCGAGAGATTAGCGAGCAGTACATTAAATACTGCGGGAGTGGTAAAAGAGATAACCCCATACAAACCCACCAAAATAATTCCGTACCCAACAATCAATGCGAAGAAATCGTGAAGCCCGGTGAGATTTACTGGTGGGGAGGGAGGCCTATTTTCCTCTGGCTTTTTATTATTTTTCTTACTCGCGCCGTTCTCTGGGACTTTATTTGCGTCGCTTCCTACGTCTTCCTTTGCACCCATATTTCCCCCTCCGTAACTAGAGTTATTTAAATAGCTTGTTAGCAGCTCTTAAAGCCAAAGTCGCGATGGCGATTTGGACGAGCAAAAGCAAACGAGACTGCACAGCGTGATTGGATCACCAGCGCAGCATCTTACTCGTAGTAGCTCAATGCCATCGGTTTTTTTCAGGGCGTGACCGGATGACGGAATGACTGATCCAGCACGGCCCATCCTCGATCCCTATCACGCTAGCGGTAGTTCCGCACCGAAGCAGCTATGGAATTCTGGGTGGCGGAATGTCAAGGAAACTTCCGAGATTGCGTTCATTCCGGTGCTTTTCGGGGGTAGTCTCCGCTTTCTGCCGGGACCACACCACAGAAAATGTTCAGTGGCGCGCTGAAATATTTTCGCTTTAAGCGAATTTATTTTGACTTTCGGCAAAGTGAGACGTAGCCTGCATCTGCGGTATGGAGATTCTCTCGCTGTTGTTGGGGCTTCGGCCCAGTGGAGGCTTGCCTCTAAACCCTTTCCCAAGCGATTCGCCACCCGGCTGCACAGGGATCCGGATACGCGGGGATACTGCTTTCGTGCGAGACGAAAGCAGGTGCTCAGAAGGGGGGAAACGCGTTGCTTGCTCCAATTTTCGATCCGGTTACATGCGAGACCCTTTCAATTTCTGAGAGGGGTAACTGGGATACAAATATGAAAATTGACAAACCCGCCAAGCGACGTCCGGCTGTTAGGACACGAAAAATGGTTAAGTTGTTGAAGCTGATGATGTGCGTTGTACGTTGGCTTGGGGTTCTGTTTGCTCTGATCGACAAGCACTGGCCAAAACTGCTGGAGCATCTTCGTGAGATTTTCTAATGCCTAACCCCCGCTGTTGTCACTTTACTAATGAGGATGCGGTGATGCTAAACCAAGCATTACGTCTAATTCGAACTTACCACGACCTTTCCCAGACAGAGTTGTGTAAGGCGCTGGGTGTTTCTAACTCTCACCTTTCCGAGTTGGAATCAGGCAAAAAACAACCGACTATCGAACTGCTAGAGAAATACAGCAGCTATTTCGACATCCCATTGTCGTCTATACTGTTTTTTTCTGAGAATCTTGACACCCCTAAGCCTTCTGACAAACTGCGGACAGGTGTAGCAAAAAAAGTAATTCATCTACTCGAATGGATTGAAAATAAAAATGAGGCTAAAGTGCGCAAAAAAGATTAAGCAAGAAAAAAAGTCTTATGACATATCTCAAAGCGCTTTATACAAGACCTCCTCAAAGTCAAAACTAGCAGCTATTTACTCCCTAAGCGTTCCTCAGCTTCTGAATAGCATTGGCGATTTCAAATGCTTTGAAATGACGCCAAAACCAGATCCATTTAACATTGGAAAGCAGCCCAAGCCGCGCTGGGTGCAAAAGCCAAAAGGGAAACTGCTAGCTATTCATGAGCGTACTCTGAAGCTATTACGATGCGTTCAAGTTCCTGGATATATGCAATCTGCTTTAAAAGGCACTTCTTACAAAAGAAATGCTGAGTCCCACTTGGCCGGGCGCATGGTGGCAACGCTTGATATCAGCAGTTTTTTTAGGTCGACCACAAAATCTCAAGTTTTCAATTTTTTCAGAGATCGGCTTGAGTGCCCAGGCGACATTGCAAGAGTTTATGCGGATCTTGTTACCTGCGATGACTGCATACCAACAGGAAGCCCGCTTAGCCCACTTCTTTCTTATTACGCAAACAAACCACTATTTGACGAGCTGAGTGCGCTGGCAAAAAGCTTAAATTTAAATTTTACATGCTACTTTGATGACCTTACGTTTTCAGGAGATACTATAAAGCAAGATTTTCTATGGAAAGTCGAAAGAATAATAAAAAAATACGGACATTCTGCTGCATCAAAGAAAACGAGAATTTTCGGCCCGGATACTCCCAAACACATTACGGGCACCGTGATTGAAAATGGGGTCTTGAAGGTACCTAATATCAGATTCAGAAAAATCAGACTAATCAAATCCGCACTCGCTGGGAAAGGAAACAGCTTCGGCTTTAGCGAGAATCAATTGAAATACAAATTAGGTGGGCTGCTGGGTGAGGCAGCGTATCTTGACAGCGATTTCAAGTCGTTGGCCGATGAATACAATAGAAACGTCAGAGAGCTAAATCTGATCGCACTCGGAAATGGAGAGGCATATCGCTCCCCCTCTAGTCCGTCAGAGGTCGCTGATGAAAGCTTCATTCCTCCGTGGAAAACCGAATAATAATTATTGGGTTTTCAGCACAATACAGTTACCACAACGCCTCCCTAAACGAGTCAGGCGAGGAAGTTGCGTAAAGAGATAACTCTCCTTCAGTTAGAGATGAAAAAGGTCGCCGTCCTTTATCCCAAGCCATATTTCCAGATGCTCATATAGGGTTTTCAAAGCTAGCGCGTCTTCGGGATGGTCGGCGAGATTAATCGCCTCGCATCGGTCCTTTGCCTCCTGGATACCAATCAGCTCTTCGATCACATCCCTGCTGAACATATGGTACGTTCGGCCGACTCGGTCGCCTAACGTCTGACCTATACCGGTGCTCATCATGCGCGTAGCCATTCTTGCAAAACCCTTATCGGTCTCGATGGCCCTCGACATCCAATTGCGTGGCTCGGTAAGGGAGCCAGCATAATTTTTCCATCGATAAAGTTGGCCAATGATATCTGGCTCGGCAATCATTACGTCTTTATCCACAGCGCGACTTCTGATCAGTTGTAACCAAACGGCTTTCATTGCCTCAACGGTATCGAGATCAAGCGCGGGGTCGAAGCTCTTTGCCTTATCTTCTTTTTGAGCAGCAGGATCGCTCAAGTGAATCAAAATCGACGCAACGGAAAGCGCCTTGGTCTGGCGAAACGCTTCGAGTGCTAACGTGCCTCGTACGTTTTTTGGGATTCGTTTCAAGAACCAAGAAATTGCTCGCCATGCAGAAAGCCACGGCGAATTGAAGGGATCGCCGTTTACACCTACAAGCTTCTGCGCAACGCTAAACATCCCAGGAAGCAGCGTAGTAGCGTTTTCAACAGGAAGGCGGTCAACGGACTCGTCGAACCTGGCCACAAGTGAAGGCAACAAACCCTCTGCCTCGAGATTTGCGATAGCGGCATTTAGCGCGTCCTCCGTTGCCGTTGCGTCAAGGAACTCAACGAAGCGACGTTCGGACATTTCTCCTGATGCAGTCTGGAGCTCAAAATAACGGGGAAAGAAGCGCGGTGAGCACACCCGTTTTTCTGCCAGCCAATGGAGACGATAGTCACTGCCATAATTAGAACCATCGAATGCCCACTCGAGAGGTGGGAACAACTCCGCTATTGTCTCCCGGGCGATGGAACGACGCGTTACAGGCACCACATTAAGGAGTCGTTCAGCGGCGGCTCTTTGCGCATCCTCTTGGCCGTCATCCCGAAACCGACGTTCTTGAAGGACGAGGGTTCGCTCTTGGAATAAGGCTTGGTGTAGATCCGGCTCAAAAACTCGCAGGGCTTCAAGAAGCAAAAAGTCTACGATATTGACTTCGAAAACGTCGCCGGACACATGCAAAGGCATATGCACTGCCACAGATAGGAGCAGCCGACGAGCATCTCGAATGTGGCGCAGACGCGGTTGGATGCAGCCAACAAAAGCGTTACCCCAGCGCGTCTCCGAGAAGCCGTTGGCCTTAGTCGCATAGCGGCCGACCAACAGGGAGAGCTCCTCTCCAAAAATTTTATGTACTACGGACACAGAGACGGCGGGCAGATCGAAATTTGTCTGTACAATTTTTTCGAGAAAAGCTCGGCCGTCGCCGTCCGCGACCGGATCGAGCGCTCGCTCTACGATATTGGGCTGAAAGAGCAGTACAAAGACTATGTTGGGCAAATTTGCGTTGGCCTTCACCTGCCGAAGTAGTACCCGGATTTGTTCGGGTTCGAGCCTATCAATATCGTCGACAAAAACGATTAGGGGCCGGGAGAGTTCGCGCAAACGACGCTCGAGAGCATCACGTACCTTGTCGAGCGGTTCCCCGCTGCGATCACGTCCGAAATGCAACAGTAGGCGTCCGATCAGGGACGTGGCTACGGCGAGACCGGCAAGTGCAGCCGCGACCTTGGCAGCAGTAGGAAGATCGAAACCGATGGCCGAAGCAATAAAGAGCACTGAAGCATTCGTCAGTATTGACGTGATCAGTTGGCTTGAACCGCTGGCCTTCTTAAGAGGGGCACTGGCTCCCGTCAGAATCGAGCCATAGAGCCGCAGAGCTTCGGAGCGCTTGACTGCGGCCTTGGAGTGCTGTCCGCCAAGTTGATCGGCTATTTGGCTGAATAGTGCACGGGAGATCGCGTTACCGTCCCCCCATTGCCATGGATTGAAGTCGAGCCAGTAAGAGCGGCCGCCCACGTCGGTAAGTCGCTCAGTAACTAGGTTCTTCAGGGAGGATTTGCCAAATCCCCAGCCACCGCGGATTGCGAACACTCTACCTTCTCGCAAACTGAGCTCTGAAAGCACTGAAGCTATGCGACTCGCGAAATCGGTCCTTCTAAGACGATCCTCCGACTTCGTACGAATCGGACTTTCCGACCCGATTTCATCCACAGATGAATTAGCTGTGGCACCGATTTTGGGCTTCGCTTCGCGAAAGGAAAGCCATGTTAGGACGCGGGAAAAAAGCCCGTTCATAGTGCAGATACTCATAAGCGAATTTTCGTTTGAACGAGGTGCAAAAAAAGGGGTGTGTCTGCCGAGCGGTTGAACAGCCAGTTCGCCCAAAAAGCGGACAGCAGGTAGATTATGGTCAAGTAATGGCTTAAACCGGTAACCAATAGCTCTAGCCATGCCGAGTTTCAGCTAAAAATCCTTGGGGTAAGCCCTAGCGGTGAAGAAGAACGGCTTCTTTCTGGAGCAAAGCCCGCAGACCGTAGGATTGCCTGTCTCGAGAGGCCGCGCCTCGTAAATACATTTGCAAGGCCCGTACGAGACGCGAAGACCGGCGAGATGACACGGATCACGGTGAAGCAGAAAACACCTCAGAAAACGCCTCGTTTTCTAAGACGATCTGCAGCCATCCCCCTAGCTCCGGATCATCAGCCAACTGCCGCAACCCCGTCATAAAGCCGTTATAAACCCAGCTACACAGCCCTGAAAGCACCATCCGCCCCAGCCAACTAATCCCATTCCCCATAGGGATCTTGCTCATACCATAAATCCCTGCCGACTGTGCCTCCATTAATCACCAGCCGCTCGACCTCAAAGGTGACACAGCCGATTTTATGCGCTTCCAGAGTACCGGGGATATACAACACCCCAGAAGGGAAAGGCCCATTGCCGATAATGGGATCGTCGGGAGTCCTCTCCTGATAGGGGATACCGGCGAGCAAACGTAAAAACAGCGCAATGTTAATCCCACCCTGACGCTGAACAGAGGCAAACATAACCCCATCAATAGGTGGTTCAATCTGCGTAGAAAGGTATTCCGCGATCACCTGGGTATACAGATACTCCTGTTCCTGGTCAGGCGTGACCGGCGAACTGATCTTGCTGTGCAGGGTACGCAGAAACTGCCGTCGCTCCATATTCATACGATAATCCGGATCAAAACAACTCATCGGCTGCGCCTCGAAGATGTTCTCTAGCACACCAAAGTCGAGCACCCGCGCATCCCGCAATAACTGAAACTCTCCCGTCAGCACCATCCCGCCCACTGAAGGGCGCAGCTCTGCGATGCACGTCTCACGATCAAAAGCGCCGTAAAATGCAGGAACGCCAACCGGATTCATCCGTCCTGCTCGCGCCTTGTCCTTCGGCGGTGCTCCGAGTTCCGTTTCTGGCGATAGAATAATTTTCTTCGGATCAGAGGACGGCGGGCAATAGCGTCCGCGATACAATTCCAAACCGTCTTCTATTTCAAACAGCAGCACCACCTCTCGGCCGAGTTCGTCTTTAAGATGGTGAATACCTTCAAATAACTAATCTAGAAACGCTTTGCCGTGATCGTTAAAGAAACGGCTGCGATGCATCACACCGTTTTTGAATTCTTGCCATTTTTCTTCGATTTCCGTCGGTCGAAGATTACGCCGCATGTACAGCAGATCAGCGTCAAAGCGTGGCTCACCGCCACGTTTCAAATCGTAGCCGGTACAGACCGTAAGCACTTCAACAATGGCGGCGTTGGCGGCGCCCTCATTCGCCCCGATCCGGCATGGGCTGAATGCGCGAACTCCTCTACCATCTGCGCATCGGCATGGATCTGCGCAATGTGCCGATTGATCTCCTCCGCCACTTGATGCTGCTCCTCTGCCGCCGTGGCGATATGGGTGTTCTGGTCGCGAATCGAGTCCACTGAAGCGCGGATCTTGTCAAAGCTGTCGCGGGCCCGCTGGATCCGCTGCACGCTAGCCTGGGACGCTTGCAGGCTGCCTTGCATCTGCTGGGTGACTTCCTGGGTACGGCGAGCGAGGTTACCCAGTAGGCTGTCTATTTCGCCGGTAGAGTCGGAGGTGCGACGAGCCAGGGCGCGAACTTCATCCGCGACCACTGCAAAGCCACGCCCTTGATCACCCGCGCGAGCGGCCTCGATGGCGGCATTGAGCGCCAGCAAGTTGGTCTGCTCGGCAATCTAGCGAATGGTGTCGAGAATCGCATTGATGTTATTGCTGTCTTGCTCGAGCAGCTGCATGGTCTGGGTCGATACCTGCAGCTCCTCACTGAGCTTGAGCACGCTGCCGGTGGCTTCGCTGATTTGCTTCTGGCCATCGTGCACGTCGCGGTAGCCTTCGTCAGCACTCGACGCCGCGGCACTGCAGGAAACGTGCGACCTCATTGGCAGTGGCGAGCATTTCATTGAAAGCGGTGCTTACCAGTTCCACGGCCTCACGTTGGCGGCAGGCAGCCAGGTTCATGTTATTAGCGACTTCGTTGGTGTCAGCGGCAGCGACTTGCAGATCGGACGACGCCTTGCCAATACGCTTCACCAACTGAGCGATCATGCTTAGAAACTGATTGAACCAACCGGCCAGGTTGGCAGTTTCGTCCTTGCCCCGTACTTGGAGTTGACGTGTAAGGTCACCTTCACCTTCGGCAATCTCTTGCAACCCATCAGCCACGCCACGAATCGGGCGCACGATCACGCTGGCAAAACCAGCACCAACGATGGCGAACACCACGGCCAATGCAACAGCGATGGCTGTAATCAACCAGGTCAGGCTCATGGCGTCGGCCATCACTTCATCACGCTTGATCAGGCCAATAAAACGCCATCCCAGGCCATCGGAACTCAGGACGTTGACCATGTATGGCACACCATCGATCTCGACTTGAGTCACCCCATCAGCGCTTTTGGCCAATTCGGCATAGCCGGGTCCTAGCTCACCTAACGGCTTGAAATTGTTTTTGGCATTTGCGGGATCGACCAAGACATTGCCATTGGCCTCGACCAACATCAGGTAACCACTCTTGCCCAACTTGATGGCTTTGACCAATTCAGCGCCAGACCATTAGGGTTGCACGGCTATCGAAGCATGCTGGAAGCGGATTATCGGGCTATCCCCGACTTGCGCTTCGCCATTGAATTGCTGGTGATCGACCCACCTAAGTTGGCGGCTCGCCTGGTCTTCAATTGCACGCCGGCTGGGGAATTCCTGGGCCTAGCTGTGAATGGGACACCCATCTCCTTCGCCGAAAATGTCTTCTACACGTTCGAGGACGGCAGGATCCGCGAGGTCTGGTCGGTCATCGATAAGGCAGTGATCGAAGCTCAGCTCCGATCAGCGTAGCGGATGCCTCCACTCCGACGGGCACGCTCCAACGATGGCATGCAGATTGCTCCCACCCCAAAAGAGGCACTGGTGCGCCTCTACTTGAGCAGAAACGACTCACAAGGGGTACATGCCATGCATAGCGTGTTTTATGCGACAGGCCAGCTAACCAGACTCCGCTTGAAGCCTTTTGACTCTGAAGCCAAGCCCATTGAAACGACGCCTTCACTTGGACTCAACGCAAAAATGTTCAGCGGGATTTTGCTGTTGGCGTTAAGTGCTTGTTGCACGTTGTGGTTGATCGGCAGCTACGCATGAACCAAAAAGGCGCGGCCATGACAGGTTTGCACGTGTCACGGCCGCGTCTTGATAGAGTGTCCTATTGAATATCGAGCTATTGGCCGTTCCTGATCATGTCGGCCGCTCTTTCGCCAATCATGATGCACACCGAATTAGGGTTCCCTGAGATCAATGTGGGCATGATTGACGCATCCGCAACCCGCAGCCCTTCGATGCCATGCACCTTAAGATCTGGAGCGACAACGGATTGTTCATCCACCCCCATGCGGCAGGTCCCGGAAGGATGCAGCGCTGCATGGGCCTCTTCGCGGCAGAATGTCTTCATCGCTTCCCGAGACCTCACAGCCTCGTCCGGAACATGACGCCTTGCAAGGTAGGGTTTGAAAGCGGCTTGGGACATGATCTCTTCACCCACCAGGCAACCATCAACCAGGCTCTCAATGTCATAAGGGTCAGAGAAGTAGTTGGGTACGATGCGTGGGGGCGCCAGCGGATCCGCTGAAAACAGTTCGACATACCCTCTGGACCTGGGACGGATCTGGCCCAGGTTCAAGGTGCAACCATTGCCCCCTGGAACAGAATCCACCCCCTCTTCGATACCCGCGCCGACGACCATGAAGTATTGGATGTCTGGGTTGATTGCCGCTTTGTCTGCCCACCAGAAAGCGCCGCCTTCAATCAAGTTGGAAGCCGCCGGGCCTTGCCTGAACAGGGCATACTGCAAGCCCGCCATCATTTTCCAATGCCACTTTTTGTACTTGTCGTAGCTGTGGGGGCCTGTCAGTTCATAGACGAGCGACACTTCGATATGGTCCTGAAGGTTCTGACCCACTCCGGGCAAATCCTTGACGATTTTGATGCCATGTTTGCCAAGCTGCGCGGCAGGACCGATACCTGACAACATCAATAATCGGGGCGAGTTGATGGCGCCAGCCGATAACACGATCTCTTTTTCGGCGTGCAGGGTGCGGCGCTCGCCATTCTCGACGTATTCAACGCCAATGGCTTTGTTACCTTGGGTCAGAATCCGGATGACGCGACAACCGGTCTTCACCTGCAGATTTTTGCGTGACTTGGCAGGTGCCAGATAGGCCACTGCCGCACTGCTTCGAAAACCGTTCTTGGCGGTAATTTGATAAAGCCCGCAACCCTCGGGTTTTCCGGAGTTGAAATCCTCGTTGTACGGCAGCCCGTATTGCTGGCAAGCGCGCAGCCACACTTTGGTCAGCGGGTGAATGTTGATGGGGTCGGAAACACCCAGTGGTCCGCCGACACCATGGACGTCGTTACAGAAGCGTTCGTTATCCTCGGCTTTTTTGAAGTACGGCAATACGTCTTCATAAGCCCACCCTGCGGCCCCCTGCTCGACCCAGCCGTCGTAATCGGCAGGGACGCCGCGTATGTAAATCATCGCATTGACCGAACTCCCGCCTCCCAACACGCTGGCCTGGACCATGGTCGGTTTTTCGACACGGCGTTGCTCTTCGGTGGGCTCCCACGCGTACCGCTTGAGCAGCGGACCTTGCGCGGTTTTGTAGTAGGCCCCGGGAATATGAATGTAGGGGTTGCGGTCGCGTGGCCCTTCTTCGAAAAGAACCACGGACGCACAGGCATCTTCACTGAGTCGCGATGCCACCGTGCAGCCTGTCGAACCACCTCCGATTACGATGAAATCCACCATGACGACTTAAGACCTTTTAGAGGGTGCACATTGAAAAGGAGAAGTTTTGGATTCGAATGAGCAGCGCATTACAGCCCAACGAGTCGGGTCAGAAGCGTCTTCAAATCTTTCGCGACCTCATAACTGTTTTGCTGCTGCTGTTTTTTGCAGAACAGCTCACAGCTCCACCATCCTTCGTAACCGGTAGCCCTCACTGCGGACGTCCACTCAAGCAGATTCAATATGCCGCTGCCCGTCGGCACATCCCGCAGTATCTCTTCGTTGGGGATACTCCCTTCGAACGGCAGCGAGTCGCATACGTGCACGCCATAAATGAGGTCTTTGTTCAAACGCGCGATGTCTTGCGGCTTAACGCCGGAGGTAAAGCAATGCCAGTAATCGATCACCATTTTGACGTTGTCGCGTTCGGTGAGATCAATCAGCCGCAGTTGATGGTCCAGCGTATTCAGTGGCGTCCAGGACAACGCTTCGAGATAAAGAAGCACGCTATACTGCTTGGCCAGATCAGCCAGCACTGCAAGATTCTTGGCAGTCAACGCAAATTGTTCGGCCTCGCCCAAACCCAACAGGCCGCTGTAGTGAGCGCTCCTGCCGTGCTGCTGGTAATCGATCACCGCCTGGACATTGATAGGCCCGGTGAGTACTTGAACGCCTTTGGCGCCGACCCAGTTGGCCAACTGGAAAAGCCGTTCCGCTTCCGTCAACAGATCATCGCGCTCGGCCCCCTGGCGTTCGATATCCCTCAGGTAACCGATCCCTGTGACGGGCACATCCTTGAGCAACGCTTTGAGCTCCAGCTCGGAATAACCAGCCGCTAAATACGCTTCCAGTTTGCCGCCATAGATCTCCAATGCATCGAAACCAACCGTTGTCGCAATGTCGATATCCATCGCCAACGTCGAGTGTTTTGCGACTGTGGAATGCAAGGCCAAGATGTTTTTCTGGGTATTCATGGAGAGCTCCAGGCGTCACGAACTAAAACCTGCTAGGCGATTGGCCAATGCCGAGACGGCCAGCGCAGCGGCATCCAGGCGTTCCTGCGCCAAGGTGCCCGCAGCTACGGCCTCTACAATCGCGCAAACGATCTGCGGAATCTCGGGCACCGCCTTCGCGGAAAGCAACAACAGATCCGCCCCGGCATTCAGCGCCGCCACCGTCACCTCGCCGAGGGATGAGTTGCCGATCGTGGAGCGATGGTCCAGATCGATGGTCATGACCAACCCCTTGAACCCCAGCTCATGTCGCAGCAGACCGATCAACTCAGGCGACACAGAGGCCGCAGCGGGTGGTTCGCAGGCCGTGAAAATGGCCGGCCCCATCATTACCGCGTCCGCGCCTGCGCTCACCCCGGTTTGAAACGCAGGCCAGTAGCCGCGCAGCTGGTCCAGCGACTCGATCACCACCGCCTCCTCGATCGACGGTTGGCGCAGCAACACGGGATGCCCGGGGAAGTGCTTCAGTGTGCTGGCCATCCCGGCACGCCGCACACCGCGCACATAGGCACCCACCATGGCCGCGGCCCGGTCCACGTCATCGGAGAGCGTCCGCCCCTGAAGCCATACATTGGTGCCACCCAGCACGTCGGCGGTCGGCGAAAGCAGCAAATTCACACCGGCCTTTCGGACTGCCGTTGCAACGTGGAAACACGCCTCTTCAAGCTCAGCCACATCCATGGCCCTGGCCCGTTCGGGTTCGGGAAGCGCAGGCGAGATGCCCTGTAGACGGTGGACGGCAGAGATATCAGCATCTGCCGCCAACAGTAGCGGCCCGCTCAACTCAATTGCCGCAGCGGTAAACCCCTGCCACTTTTCCAGCGTCTCCGAGGCCAGGCGGCTCGCGCTCATTTTGCCGCTGACATATTCCTGCGCGGTCTCGCCAAACAGCAGGCTGCGCCCGCCGCTGCCCAGGAATCTGCGCACATCGTCATTCATTTCCAGATCGAGCAGGACCGGAAACAGCACGCTGTAGGCCTTGCTTTCAATTGAGCTCATGGTCAACCCCACTTTGAGTTGCATGGGTCGTTATTGGCCGCAGCCAGTTCACGCACCTTCGAGGCCGCGTCGAGTAGAATCTGGCGGTCGAGCACTCCATCGTGGACAGCCGCCACTATGGCTTCAGCAATGGCATCAAGGCCCGATTCACTGGACACGAGTAACAGGTGCGCGCCGGCCGTCAGCGAAGCGACAGCGGTGTCCGTGATCGAGTTGCCCCTGAGGATGGACACCGCATCCAGGTCATCTGAAATGATCAAGCCATCGAATCCGAGGGTGTCACGCAAAACCCCGATGACCTTGGATGAGGTCGATGCGCAATGATCAGGGTCTATCGCCGGAAAAACGGCAGGCCCTGGCATCACCGCTAGCACACCGGTGGCGATGACATCCTTGAATACATCAAGGTTGTCTTGAAGCAATTCCAGTGGCCCGGGCACGGTGGCTTCAGCAATTGCCGGATCAGCCTCGGTGACGTAGTGACCGGGAAAGTGCTTGGCGGTAGCGATGACGCCCGCGCGCTGCACCCCGCGGATAAAGGCGCAGGACACCCGGCTCACTTCAACGGGGTCGGCGCCCAGATGTCGGTTGTGCAGCCAAGGATTGGCGCCGGTGACGACATCGACGATCGGCGCCAGGAACAGATTAACGCCCAGGCCGCGCGCCACGCGGGCCATCTCAAAGCAGCGCTGCTCGATGTCCTGTGTGCCCAGACCCTTGAGCTGTTCCCTGGACGCGACTGCCGGGACCAATTGGTGGAGGCGTTCGATACCGCCGAGTTCCTGATCCACTGCGATCAGCACCGGCGCACCGGCCAATGACGTCGCATCTCGAGCGATGTTGACAAAATCAGCCTGGGACTCGGTGCTCTTTCGCGCCGGACTCATGTCCCGGCCGACATATTCTTCCCGGGTTTCCCCCAGCAAAATAGACACGCCACCTCGGCTCAGATAACGCCGAACATTGTCGTTTAGGCTCAAATCGCCGAACGCAGGAAGCAGTACCGAATATGCAGCTCTATGCAGTTCGCTGGACATCGTTTTTCCTCAACACCGTTATTCTGAGCACAAAGCCCAACTTCATTGACGCGTGGCGCAGTGCCACGCATGAAACCGATCAAAGTCGAGCACGCTCGATACAGCTCGAAGACTCCGATGGTTGGTACTCATCGGGCATTGCCGGGGACCAGCAATGGCAAATGCACCGAGGCGAGTATCGATGGCGAGGGGTTGTTTCTCCATTTCGCACTACAGCGAAACCTGACGCAGACCGAAGCAACTCACAAACAGTTCGCCGGAAAAGTGTCAATTTGGCGAAGATCATTAGCGTCTCGCGCAAACTTTCGACCCCGGTGTTACTCCTCAGAAATCAATGTGTTACTGCCTGGGGCCGAGAGTAACTTGGGCGTTTCCCGGCCAGTTAGCCAAGGTCTGCAGAAGCGACGTGTTTTCAGGAGCGACGATGACTGTCGAGCAAGCCCTGGTACCGCTTACAATCTGACGAAATCAGCAATGCTTGATACTTGTAACTGAACGCCCATGTAACGGCATGAAACCTGCTTGAGCCTTTCAAAAGATATTCAAGTGATTGAGTTTAAGCAGGTTATTTCAGGGTTATCCCATAACCACTGATAACCGCTATAACCACCACCTCATCCGAACTGACCAGATCGAGACCACGATGCCCAGCCGAGGAGACACGCCTCCCATGTCTTTAACTGCCGCCACCTCGCACCCCGAGCGCCAGCAGGTTCGTAGCGACTTGCAGGCAAACGTGCAAAAAAATCTCAGCACATTGGTGGAGTCCTGCCGGTCGGTCGCGGACATGTGTCGCAAGGTCGATGTCAATCGCCAGCAGTTCAACAAGTACCTGGTGGGCCAGCACGTACCTTCCCAAAAGATTCTTCAGAAGATCAGCCGTTACTTCATGATGGAAGCCGAAGATCTTTTCCGGCCACCTGCGGAGTTCAAGAAACTCTACGAGGGGTATGAAAACGAATTACCGACGGCCTTGCGTGCCTCGGCGCAATTCAATCATTTCCTGCCATTGGCAAAACAATCCGCCGACTTGCTTGAAGACTATCTGGGCGTCTATTACCGCTACCACAACTCTTCGATCTACAAGGGAAGAATCCTGCGTTCAGTCACGTGCCTGTATCGCGCCGACTCCATGGTCCAGTACGTCACGGTAGAACGCTTCCCCTTGCTCGATGGCAGCGGAAAGATCGGCTACTCGTTCACGTATCACGGTTTTTGTCTGCTTCTCGGCGACCGTCTGTTCCTGGTGGACTTCGAAGGCAAGCAGCGTAACGAGATGACGTTTTCCATTCTGACGCCGCAGCATCGCCGACCGATCCGGTTCCTCTTCGGCCTGGTCACCGGGGTGGCGTCATCCTCATTCCGCCAACCCTTCTCCACTCGCATGGCACTGGGGCTCGTGGACAAAGGCAAGATCCGCAAGCACCACTTGCGCAATGCAACTGTCGTGCTGCCCAGCGATCAGTCGCTGCCGCTGGAAGTGCGCGAATACATGACCGGTGACAACGCGACTATCGTGTGGGGCGGCCAGGACTGAGGCGGCGGGACAACCGCCTCGTCAATAGTCAGACCTGACGACGCTGCCCGTCGAGGGTCCTGCGCGCATCCGTAGCATCAGCCTGATGCGGGGCTGCTGGCGCGGGCTCGCCACCTTTCTCATCGTCATTCATGGCTTTGCGAAACCCCTTGATTGATTCGCCAACATCGGCCCCCAGGTTTTTCAGTTTTTTAGTGCCGAAGACCAGTACAACCACCACCAAAATGACGATCCAGTGCTTCCAGTCCAAAATACCCATCGCGTGATCCCTCTTCAGAAGTTTTGATGTGAGGCCGTCCTGCAACAGATCAGCCATGGTTCCCGCATACGTCGTTATTCGCACGAGAATCCCGTGCAATCATCACCTCCACCAACGATGGCCCCTTGCTATTGAGCGCCCTGGTAAACGTCGAATCGAGTTGCGAGGCGTGCTCCACCCGCCAGGCATCAAGGCCAAAATTCCTGGCAATACCGGCGAAGTCGGGCGAATAAGGTTTGCCATCCGGCAGGTTGAACTCACCGGTACGGTGCTGCTCCAGCGCAGGGGTTTGCACGTCGCTCACTGACACCCCGCCACTGTTGTTGAACACCAGGAATACCACAGGAATGCTGTGCATCACGCACACGGCCATTTCCTGCATCGACTGCAAAAAATCGCCACCGCCCACGGCGCACACCACCTGGCGCGCCGGCATGGCGAGCTTCGCGCCAATCGCCGCGGGCACCGCCCAACCCCGTGCGCCGCCATTGGCGGCGTACAGACGAGTACCCGGATGGTAGAGGGGAAACACCTGGCGGGCGATGGCCTGAAGAGGCCCGGCGCCTACCACCAGGATGGCCTCCTCCTCCAGGATCGAGCGCAAAGCAGCCAAAGGCCTGTGGATCGTCAAGGGCAGGACGCCACTGGCGCTGTCGTCGACCCCGCCCGTCGCTGGCCCCTGACGCAAAGCGACTATTTTCAGCCGTGAACCTGCCCACGGTACTTCGCTGTTGGCGCGCAAGGTGGCGGGTGCCAGGCTGACGTCAATCGAAACGTCCTGGACGGCCAACGGAATATTCAGACTGACCGGACCTACGCGTCCACTGAACATCGTATCGAAGGACTGACGCAGGGCCTGCGGCAACTGTTCGATCCGCGAGACGCGCCGGTGTTCTTTCGTGACGCCGCCGGAGACGGTTGCCAGCCTGTCATCATCGCACTCAGCGTCGTCTGCGTTGATGACCAGCATGGCTGATGATTGCGCCGACGCATCGGCGATTGCACCCAGCGCCGTCGAAATACCCAGCGGGCCCGCAAGCAAAACAGCCATCGGCCGCCCGCAGGCGCGAAAATATCCGTCGGCAAGATGAACACCGCTCGGCTCCAGCATGACTTGAATGAAAGGAATATCCGTGCCGGCTGTCAGCAGCGCTTTCACCAGAGGCCATGAGCCGTCACCCGGTATGCCGGCCACATAGTCGACGCCGTTCGCTTTCAGCGCTTTCGCAACAATCTGCCCACCCGTGAGTTTCACAAGACACTCCAATCAATCAAGCGCAGGCGTGAAGGGGCGAATGCACCTCCGCCTTTTTCAGGATCGCCACGGGAGTATTCGCCCACACCTGGCACCGCTCAATTTCGCACCGAGGGCAAAAGAGACGCACGTTGACGCAGATGCCCCATACCCCTCGCCTGCTCAAGAAGCACGCGTGTCATGGCGCGTCAGCTGCGCCGATTAGGTCACTTCGATGCGTCATAGTGCGTCGCTTTTATAGGCGCTGCGAAATTGAGTGCCCTGCCTGCCAGGCCAATACTCGATCCATGAAAACAACAAGCCGAGCCTATCAAGCGCTGGGCGCGCCGCTTCAAGCCTTTACCTGCAACGTTCAGTAAAGCGGCGGCGCCCAGCCAAGGAAGAGTCAATCGGACCAGTGGAGACCCAGTGCGCGATGTTCTCAACGGGCATGTCAGCACCGCCAACCTCCCCAGCTCATGGAAACAATGCTGGCCATAACACTGCCGATCTACAGGACTGCATATAAAAGTATCTGCCCGGAGAACCAGCCGGGCCAGATCCCCTGCAAGTCGCCCATCGTTTTCACAAAAACCACCTAGGCAGGAACTCGAAATGAAAAAAGACACAGAGACGGGTTATGGACTCACCGGCATCGATCTGGATTCGATCAGCCTGAAGCGCCGCACATTTTTGCTAGGGGCTGCCGCCTCCGCCGCCGGGTTGTACATGGGCTCCTTCATGCCCAGCGCATTTGCCGCCGCGGGTGGGCACCTGGAAATCCTTGGCTGGGAAGGTGAAACCGGTGACGCCGAACTGGCCGAATGGCGCAAGCAGCGTGGCATTACCGTCCGCTCCAGCTATGCCAGCAACCAGGACGACATTACGGCCCGCCTGGCCGGCTCCGATCCCGTGCAGCTTGACTTGACCATGTACGCGTTGGGCTACGAGACCATCTACCAGGAGATGGGGTTGCTCAAGGAGATCGACACCTCAAGGATCCCCAACTACTCAGCGGAAAATACCCTCCCGCTGTTCTACAAAGGCAGCCGTTGGTACTGGGATGGCAAGCAATGGGGCGTGCCCCTGCTGTGGGGCATGAACACCATCATCTACAACCCGAAAGCGGTCAAGAAACCTACTGAATACAAAGACCTGCTCGACCCGAAATTGAAGGGCAAGCTGACCTTCGTCGATGACGGGACGTCGAATTGGTCGCTCATCGCGATCATTGCCGGCTATGGCGACAAATTTCCCAATCTGACGCGCGCCGAGTTCGACGACGCCTTCGAGAAACTCAAGCCGTACCGGGATCAATGCCGCGTTTTTGCCGCCTCTTCGGGGGACGCGGTTTCTCTGCTGGTGTCAGGCGAAGTGGATGCGGTGTTCTCAGCATCAGCCAACACGCCGAGCGAGACCAAAAAGCGTGGCGTAGAAAGCGCTTTATCGGTCCCCAAAGAAGGCGCCGCGCTCTGGTGCGATGCGCTGTTCATCCCGAAAACGGCCAAGGATATACCGTTGGCACTGGAGTTCATTAACAAGACGCTCGAAGCGCAAACCCAGGCCAAAATGGCGACCACCATGTTCTCCGGCGTGGTCAACACGAAAGCCGTGCCACTGCTTCCGACAGACCTTCGAAACACCTTTGACTACGCGAATCTGGACAGCTTTTTCGAGAAGTCGAAACTCTACGGCCAGCCACCTCTGAGCTCCGATCAGTATGTGACCTATGCCGAATGGATCGATCAGTGGGCGAATTTCAAAGGCTCGTTCTAGGGCTGGGATCAATTCGTCCTACTCAAAGACCTGCTTGAACGGACGCTTACCTGAAGCGCGTGTTTGCCAACACGCTCCTCTCTGTTCGATGGCACTTCGTGGCCTGTCGACCCCGTTCGCAAGGTTCAGAAGAGCACTCGTCTAGCGTAAATGCGCTCGCCAGGACGCGCTCGTTATCGAAACAAAAAGCAAAGGCACAATCATCATGAACGTAGTCAACAACAGCGAGCCCATCCTCCTCGATGCCAGGGATTCGAAGGCGGGTAAGCAGGTGAAAATCGACAAGAAAATCCTGGGTGGGTACTTGCTGGCGTCACCCCCGATGTTCTTCCTGGTGGTGTTCTTCCTGATTCCATCGGCGCTGCTGCTCGTCGCGAGTTTTTGGACCGCCAAACCGTTCAGCATGGAGCCTGCCGCAACGCTGGCCAACTATGCAAAAGCCCTCAGTGCCAATGGGTTCTACGATTCGTTGTGGATCGCCCTGCAAAACGGTTTCTGGACCGCGGTGCTGTCAACGGTCATCAGCGCCCCGGTCGCCTATTACATAGTTTATCGGACGCGCTCCAACGCCGTGCTGTACCTGGCCCTGATCTCGTGGTTCTCCAGCTATCTGGTGCGGGTCTACGCATGGCGCTCGATCCTGGGCACCAACGGCGTGATCAATTCCACGCTGTTGCACCTCGGGCTGGTCGATACCCACCTGGACTGGCTGGTGTTCAGCAAGTTTTCGGTGGTATTGACCCTGGTCCACATCATGCTGCCCTTCACCCTTCTGCTGCTGGTGTCGGGCTTGCGCGATATCAAGAAGGATTACCTGGAAGCCGCCGCGGACCTTGGCGCCGGCGGCGCCACCATTTTGTGGCGAGTGATCATGCCGATGGCGCACAAGAGCATCGTCAGTTCGTTCATGTTCACCTTCGTCCTCGCTGCCAGTGATTACGTCACCCCCCAAATGCTGGGCGGCAGGGACGCCATGACCACCGGCCTGGTGATCGCCAACCAGTTCCGCTCGGTCGGCAACTGGCCGCTGGGGGCGGCGATGGCGTACCTGCTGCTGGTGGTTTTCATGTTGGTGTATGGGCTGCTGCTGGGCGTGTTGCGCGCCGCCAACCTGGCGCCGGGCAAACGCTACCACGACTGACACCGCCAATAAAAAGCAAGGTGACCGCCATGATCAGACTATTCACTTACGTTTACATGCTTTTCCTCTACGCGCCCATCGCGATCATCGCGTTGTTCAGCTTCCATTCGTCAGCCTCGTTGTCGTTCCCGTTCGAGGGCTTCTCCGTCCAATGGTATGAGGCGCTGTTCAGCAGTTCGGACTTCATGACCGCCTTGACCAATAGCGCAATCGTCGCCGCGGGTTCGGCCATGCTCACCACGCTGCTGGGTACGTTCTCAGCCCTGGCGTTGATGCGGATGAAAGGTCGGGGCAAGTCTGCCTTTGCCTTCATGAACTTCGCCCCAATCGCCCTCCCCGGTTTGTTCCTGGGAATCGCGCTGGTGATTTTCTTCTCGTTGATCGGCTTGCCCCGTTCGCTGCTGACCGTCGTGATCGGCCATACGCTGTTCACTTTCCCATTCTTCGTCGAGTCCGTGCGTTCACGCCTGGAGTACTTCGATCTGTCGTTCGAGGAAGCGGCGCGAGACCTGGGCGCCAGCCCACTCAAGGCGTTCTGGCTGGTGACGCTGCCCATCATCGGGCCGACCATTGCGGGCGCCGCGATCCTCGCGGTCGCGCTTTCGATGGACGAATTCCTGATCACCGTGTTCGTCACCGGCAGCGATACCACGCTGCCACTCATGATTCTTTCGATGATGCGCCGCGCCGTCAGCCCCACCATCAATGCCGCCTCGGTATTCATGCTGGTCGTCACCATCGCCATCATCGTCACCGCCGGCCTGGTCATGACCCTGCGCCGTCGTCGTCTCGAACTTGAACGTGCTGAAACTGCAGAGTAACCGCCATGACCAATAGCATTGAACTGACCGGAATTTCCAAGAGCTACGGCAACCTGACCGCCCTGGGCAAAGTCGACCTGACCGTAAAACGCAACGAAATCCTCACTTTGTTGGGCCCAAGCGGCTGTGGCAAGACCACACTGATGCGCATCATCGCAGGCTTCGAAGAGCCCACTACCGGCAAAGTCATGATAGATGGCAAGGACTCCACGTCCCTGGCGCCTGAACACCGCCCCGTCAACATGGTGTTCCAGAAGTACGCGCTGTTTCCTCACCTTGACGTTTTCGACAACGTGGCTTTCGGGCTGCGCCTGAAGAAAAAACCCAAGGATGAGATCAAGCGAGAAGTAACCAAGGCGCTCGAACTGGTTCAATTGGAAGGTTTCAAGAATCGCTGGATCTCCGAGCTCAGTGGCGGCCAGGCACAACGCGTCGCGCTGGCCCGGGCATTGGTGAATCGTCCCGCCGTGTTGCTGCTCGACGAGCCGTTGGCGGCGCTGGACTTGAAGATTCGCCACCACATGCTCAACGAGATCAAGCGAATCCACGAAGAGACATCGACCACCTTCGTGTATGTGACCCATGACCAGGACGAGGCGATGATCCTGTCCGACCGTGTCGTGCTGCTGAACAAGGGCGGCATCGAGCAGATCGGCGGGCCACAAGAAATGTATTGGTCCCCGCGCACGCTGTTCGCCGCGAAATTTTTCGGTGACACCAACATCGTCGCCGGCACCTACGGGTTGGGCGACACCCGCAGCGGCTATGTCGATCTACCCTTCGGTCGCTACGCGCACACGGCCGGCGACAGCCTGGGGGCCGGGCCGGTCAATGTGTCGATCCGTCCCGAAACCATCGCCCTTGAAGCCGCTCAAGGCGCGCCGTTGGCCGACGGGGCATTCGCCGGGAAAGTCAAAGACACATCGTTCATCGGTAACCGCGTGATCTACCGTGTGGCGGTTGCCAGCGGCACCCTGGACCTCAAGTGCCAACAACTGCCTGTCCCGGGCAGCCATGCCCTGCCACCCGGAGCCGAGGTCGCGCTCACCTGCAAACCAGACAGCTTCGTGGTGATTCCAGCCTGACGGGCGATGGTGCAGAAAAACGCCCTTTGCTCTCTTCAGCATCGGGTTCAACCGTAACGTTGACGCCGGATCATGCGCTTTTGAACAAGCCCATGATCCGGCGTGTTTTTTTTCAGGAATCGCAGCGCCTTCAGCTTCTCTAGACCTTGAAGTTATTCATCAGCCTCTGTTGCTGGTTCGCAAGATCGTTCAAGGAATGGCTGATCCTGGCCGATCGATCCGCTTGCCCCACCAACTGACCCGTTACATCCCTGATGGCCGAAACGTTACGATTCACCTCTTCAGACACTGCGCTCTGCTCTTCGGCCGCGCTGGCAATTTGTAGATTCATGCCCGTCATGATCTCGATGCTTTGGCTGACATTGGCCAACGCGTCGACAGCCACCAGGGCTTGTTCGGCACTGGCATTGGCCTGGCGATGCTGGCTCTGCATGGCGCTCACCACTTCGCATGTGCCGCCCTGTAGGCTCTCGATGACACCCTGGATTTCACTCACGGAGTCCTGGGTGCGCTGGGCCAGATGGCGAACCTCATCGGCCACTACGGCAAAGCCTCGCCCGGTCTCCCCGGCCCTTGCCGCCTCGATCGCAGCATTCAACGCCAACAGATTGGTCTGCTGGGCAATGGTGCGGATCACGTCGAGCACACTACCAATTTCCTCACTGCTGTCGGCGAGTTGTCGCACCCCGTTCATGGCGCCGCTCATATGCGCCGCCAGCGACTGAATGGAATGCGCAGCGGTCTCGATGGTGCTTTTGCAAGAGCGCACAGCGGCATCGCCATTTCGCGCGGCGGTCGCCGCCATGGACGCACTTCGCGCCACCTCTTGGGAGGTCGCGCTCATTTCATGGGCGGCCGTCGCGACTTGTTCGACTTCCAGCAGTTGCTGCTGCATACCGTTGCTGGTTTGGGCGGCAATCGAAGACGCCTGGTCGGCGGTGGAGCGCGTCTCCAGGACGCTCTGGCTGACTTGGGCAATGATGGGCTGCAGTTTATCGAGGAAGCGGTTGAACCCACCCACCAGCACGCCCATTTCATCGCGGCGCTCGGCGCTCAGTCGCTGGGTCAGATCACCCTCACCATTGGCGATATTTTCCAGCATCGCGGACACCCGGCGGATGGGCCGGGTGACACTCACCGCCAACCACCCCATCAGCAATATCCCCGCCACGGTGACGCCAATCCCGGTGGCGACCTGCACCATCACCGACGTCCGATTTGATTGCTCCAGCACTTGCTGCAAAGCCGCAACCGAGGCCATCAATGTGGCGCGCGGCACTTCGATGACGGTCATCCAATGGCTCGAATTGGGAATGGGTGAAAATGGCACGACAAGCATGACGTGAGTGTCATCGGCCCTATCGATTGCTAGGACTTTGCCCGACTTCGCCCCCTCGAACATCTGCGCCGCCTGTTGGGGGAAAATGTCCTTGATGGTTTTCCCCAACGAGGCAGGATGGCCGCTCCGGCCCATGACAGCACCGGCAGCGCTGACAAAGGTCAATTGCCCTTGCCCCTCGAAGAGTGATGCACTGGCTTTTTGCGCAATGTTTTGCAAGCTGCTCAACGGCAGATCGATACTGACCACACCGATGAATTTTCCGCCGTCCATCAACGGTATCGCGATGCTAGAAGTCAGGGTGGGTACATCGTTCAGCAGGAAGGAATACGGCTCGATCAGGCAAGGCTTGCGGGTTTTCTTCGGACAGTTCCACCATTCTTTGGCGGGATCCCCGTCATCCTGCATTTCCTTCTCTTCGAGGATGAAGTTTTGCATCGAAGACACGTACACCCCGAAGCGGCCAACGGCATTGCCGGAGAAGTCGGCACCGTTGATGGCACTCGCGTCGGCACCGTCCAGAGCATTAGGCTCGAATGAGACGCCGACCCCGAGTATCTCCGGCGTAGTCGCGACCTGGGCGCGAAGCAGCCGGTACAGGTCGCCACGCAATTGCATCGGCGCCAAGCCATTTTGGCGGGCTTGACGGCGCATCATGACAATCTGGGTCGCCAGGGAACGGGTGAACATCATGCTGCTACGAAATCGCTGCTCGATGCCACTGGCCTGCAGAGCCCCCGTCGCCTCCAGGTAGCGCATGGACGCCAGAGACAACGACTCCGTGCTGGACTGACTGACCATGGCCGATGTATCGCGCATCTGATGGATCGAAAACCCCACCAGACAGAGCACCATCGCAAACAGACACCCCCCGGCAGCCAGCGTAATTCTCGTTTTGATCGATAAGCTACCCATCGCACCCCTCCTCTGATTCAAGCCTGGAACAAGCGTTTTTCCATGGCTCAAAAAAAAGCTCCCCGAATGGGGAGCCTGAAAACACTTGGAAAGACGGTAAGCGTGACCAGCAGCACCGAGAAACGACCCTTTTCTCGCTGCCCGCTCGCCAAGTGCAATAACTGACTGGCCGCCCTCAGGCGGATTGCTTGTAACGACGAATACGGATATCGGCCTGTTCCTTGTGCCCGGCGAAACCTTCCATACCGCACAAACGCGAGCAGTATTCACCAACCAGCACCGAGGCCTCATCCGTCAGGATGCGTTGATAGGTGCAGGTCTTGATGAACTTGCCCACCCACAGCCCGCCGGTATAACGCGCGGTGCCGGTGGTAGGCAGCGTGTGGTTGGTGCCGATCACCTTGTCGCCATAGGAGACGTTGGTCCGCTCTCCAAGGAACAGCGCGCCGTAGTTGGTCATGTGCTCAAGGAAATAGAGCGGGTCGCGGGTCATGACCTGCACGTGTTCGGAAGCAATCCGATCGGCCTCTTGGACCATTTCGTCCACGGTGTCGCAGAGGATGATTTCGCCATAGTCACGCCAGGCGACCGAGGCGACTGGGGCGGTGGGCAAAATGGCCAACTGACGCTGGATTTCCGCCGGCAGGGTTTCTGCCAATTCCGGGCTGTTGGTCAAGAATACGGCTGGGGAGTTGACGCCATGTTCAGCCTGGCCGAGCAAGTCCGCGGCAATGATTTCCACATCGCTGCTGTCATCGGCAATCACCAGGGTTTCGGTCGGGCCGGCGATCAAGTCGATGCCGATCTTACCGAACAGTTGACGCTTGGCTTCCGCAACAAACGCATTGCCTGGCCCGACGATCATGTCGACCGGGTTGAAGGTGTCGGTCCCCAGTGCAAACGCTGAGATCGCTTGTACACCGCCAACGCAATAGATCTCATCCGCACCCGCCAGGTACATGGCCGTCACGATGGCCGGATGCGGCTTGCCGTCAAACGGCGGCGCCGCGGCGACCACGCGTTTCACACCCGCCACCTTGGCGGTCAGCACGCTCATGTGCGCCGACGCCAGTAGCGGGTATTTCCCACCGGGGATGTAGCAGGCCACGGAGTTCACCGGAATATTGCGATGGCCCAGGATCACGCCCGGCAGGGTTTCGACTTCCACATCATGCATCGAGGCTTTTTGCGCTTCGGCAAAGCGGCGGACTTGCGCCTGGGCAAAGGTAATGTCACCGATTTCCTGCTCCGACAGACTTGCCACACACGCGGCGATTTCTTCATCGCTCAGACGGAAAGAGACCGGATCCCACTTATCGAACTGCTTCGAGTATTCCCGAACGGCGACGTCCCCGTTCTTGGCGACATTGGCAATGATCTGCTCGACCGTATCGCGGACTTGGGCAGCGATCTCGGCTTGAGCTTCGACAGGCTTACTTTTTTTCAGATAACGAATCATCAATTTGCTCCAGGTAGTTCTTGATGCACGCGGCATGCACTCGCACTGACACCCATCTTTTCCTACCCCCCTGCCCCGGGCAATTTCGCAGCCTACCGATTGATGACGCGATCTGACGCAGGACAGACGCAATGCTGAAGCACTCGCGCAAGCGCTGACCGCTCTAGCATGTCCACAGCGTTATTCGTATAACCTCCTACCCCAAAAATCTCCCGACTGAATTCGCCAGGAAACTTTGCTGAGTCGTCGATTCGGGCCTAAACAACAAGCAATCATTAGGCTTGCACATTAAAAAAAGGATCCAGGGATTGACACCCCGGTTTTGAGTGATAGCTTAAATAAGCGGTTATACGTATAACTTATTAATCACACCCAACCTAAAGAGGTGATCAACCGTGAGTCGAGTCTTGTATCTGTACGGTGGCTGGCCCGGCCATTTCCCCTACGAAATTGCGGCATGGGCACGGACCGTTTTCCAGGAGCTGGATTTCGACGTTGAAGAGTCGACCGACATCTTCACATTGGACAGGGACTTGACCGGTTACGACCTGATCGTGATCGGCTGGAACAATGCGGTCACCACGGAAACGCTGACCGCTTCACAGGAGAACCGCCTGCTCGAAGCGATCGAAAGCGGCACCGGGCTGGTAGGTTGGCACGGTGCCGGCGCGGCATTTCGCGCCAGCCTCAAGTACCACTGGGTACTGGGCGGCTCATTTCTTGAGCACCCGATGGGCGAAGGGTTTCCCCATCCTTACCAGGTCAACATCATTGATTGCACCCATGAGGTCACGCAGGGCGTGGAGGATTTCGAGGTTCGGTCCGAGCAGTACTACATGCAGGTTGATCCGAATATTCATGTGCTGGCCGAAACCACGTTCGACGGCAACCCATTCCCTTGGATCAAGGGGCATCGCAGCCCGGTCGCCTGGGTTCGTCAGTGGGGCGAAGGCAGAGTGTTCTATCACTCGATCGGACACGACACCAGCAACCTGGCCGACCCGAACATCCGCCGCCTGACCAAACAGGGCCTGAACTGGGCAACCCGTGGGCGCCCGGCAAGCACCGGTAAATCCACCGTATCCACCGCACTTTCATCAACCCAAGGAGTCCTGTCATGACTAAATTGACCGGCAGCCAGATCGTGGCCCAAACCCTGAAAAACTACGGCGTCGAATACGTCGCTGGCATCCCGGGCCACGGGATCTGGACCCTCACCGATGCCTTCCTCGAAGAAGACTCGAAACTCAAATTCATCCAGGTCTTCCACGAACAGAGTGCGGTTCATCTCGCGGATGGTTACTACCGGGTGTCTGGCAAGCCGATGGCCGCCGTTACTTCCATCGGTGCCGGCGCCGCCAACACCGTGATCGGCATGGCCACGGCCTTCACCGACTCCACCAGCCTGATGCTGATCACCGGCGGGCCACCCACGCACATGCGCGGCCATGGCTTGTTGCAAGAGCTGGAACGCTACACCGACAACGACTTCCCCAAAATCGCCGAAGCTGTCACCAAGCGCCACTGGGTCGCCACTCGCGTCGAGGAGCTGCCCTTCATGATGCACCGTGCCTGGAGCGCGATGGTCACCGGTCGCCCGGGTCCGGTTCATCTTGAAATCCCGATGGACGTTCAGGCCGAAGCGGCTGAAGTGACCCTGCACACCCTGGAAGAACGCACCCCCATCGGCAAGTGTTTCCCGGACCCGGCGGCGACGGCCCGCGCGGTTGAGGAATTGAAGGCGTGCAAACGCCCGGTGCTGGTGATCGGCGGCGGCGTCATAACGGGTGAGGCAGGCGCCGAAGTGCTTGCCCTGGCCGAAGCCTGGAAAATACCCGTGGTCACGACCTGGAACGGTAAAAGCGGTTTTCCCGAAGATCATCCGCTGTTCGCCGGCAGCGTCGGTCAAACCGGCACGATGTGCGGCAACAAAGTGGCCTCCACCGCCGATGTCATTATCGCTGTGGGTTGCCGCTTTACCGACTGGTCGTCCTCCAGCTATGCCAAGGGTGTGACCTTTGCAATTCCGCCATCGAAATTGATCCATATCGACATCGACCCGCACGAGATCGGCAAGAACTACCCGGTGACCGTGGGCATTTGTGCCGACGCCAAGTACGCGCTGGCCCATATCGTGGAGGGCTTGAAAGGCCACACGGTTGATCGCCAGGCGTACATAAGTGACCTGCGCGGCTATCAAGAGGAATGGGAAACCAAACTGGCCGGCCGCCGGGACTCCGACCGTTTCCCGTTTACCTCTCAACGTCCGTTGGGCGCGCTGCGCAAGGTTTTCCCCCGTGACACCATCGTGGTGGTCGGGTCCGGCAACACCCAAGGGGCAGTCAAACAGACCTTTCCTGTCTATACCCCGCGCACCCACCTGACCTCTGGCGGATTCTCCTCCATGGGTTGGGCAGTCCCAGCGGCTATCGGTGCCAAGCTGGCGGCACCGAGTCAACCGGTGGTGTGCATCCTGGGCGACGGCGATTTCCTGATGACCTCTCAGGAAATTGCGATCTGCGTGACCAACAACATCCCTGTTGTGTTCATGATCCAGAACAACGCCGGCTACATGTCGATCCGCGGTGGCCAGCGCAAGCAAACCAGTCGCCATATCGGCACCGAGTTCAACCATCCGGACGGCACGCCCTACAGCCCGGACTTCAAAGCCGTCGGCGAAGCCTTCGGCCTGAAATCCTACCGCGTGGAGCGCCCTGAAGATCTCGAGCCGACCCTACAGGAGGCCCTGGACCTGAACGTGCCGGTGCTGATCGAAATCCCGACCGATCGCGACGCCGCGGGCCCTTGGGTTCCAGGCTGGTGGGACTTCCCGATTCCGGAATACATCACCGATGAACGTCAGGATGAGTACTGGCAGATCCGGAACTCAGAACAACACCTGTAAAACCTGGAGCGGCTTAAATGAGTGATGCATTGATTTCGCATCATGCAAAGCTGAATCCACAACCGGGGGCGCCGCGCCATCAGCGCGCCCTCGACGTGGTGACACCTGATGCAGATGGCAATATCAACTGTGACGTAGTGATCATTGGCTCGGGCATGGGCGGTTCGACCTTTGCCCATGCCCTGCGCGATAGCGGGCTGGACATCGTTATCGTTGAACGGGGAGATTTCCTGCCCCGTGAAATACAGAACTGGAGCGCCGAATCGGTGTTCGCCGAAGGCCGCTATCGCAATGCCGAGCAGTGGCTGGATAAAGCCAACCAACCCTTTTCCCCCGGTGTTTTTTATTATGTCGGTGGCAATACCAAATTCTATGGCGCCATGCTGCCCCGGTTTCGCGAAGAGGATTTTGCCGAAATTCAGCATGCCGAAGGCGTGTCCCCGGCATGGCCCATCGGTTACGCCGACCTGGAACCCTGGTACGCCGAAGCCGAAAAACTCTATCGGGTTCATGGCTCGGCGGGCTCGGATCCCAGCGACCCTTGGCGCTCGGGGCCTTTTCCCCAGCCTGCGCTCAAACATGACCCGGCGCTGGTGCCACTGGAGCAAAGCATGCGCCGTTCAGGGCTCAAGCCGTTCGTGATGCCTGCGGCCGTGGATTATGGCGATGGCGGGGATTGCGTATTGTGTTCGACCTGCGATGGATATCCTTGCCTGGTGGACGCCAAGGCCGATGCTGAAGTCAGCGCCTTGAGACCGGCCCTGCGCAGCCCGAACATCAAGTTGTTGACCCGCACCCTGATCAAACAACTGAGAACAGGCGCGGACGGTCGGACGGTAACAGAGGCCCATGGGCTCAGCGGTGGCCGCGACGTGACACTTCGTGCGAAACGATTCGTCCTGGCGTGCGGAGCGGTGAACACCGCCGCCCTGTTGCTCAAATCAGCGAACGAGCATCACCCTGAGGGCTTGGGCAACAGCTCGGGGCAAGTGGGTCGCAACTATATGGTGCATAACAGCACGTTCATGCTCGCAGTAGACCCGCGGCGCAAAAACAAGGTGACATTCCAAAAGACCTTCGCCCTCAACGACTGGTACCGTGCCAGTCCGCAAAATCCGTATCCGCTTGGCAATGTGCAGATGCTGGGGAAGATCCGCGAGCCGATGATCAGCGCCATGCGCCCATGGCTTCCAAAATTCGCCTCACGGTACATTACGGACCATAGCGTCGACTTGTACCTGACCTCGGAAGATCTACCGACAGAGGACAATCGGGTCATCTACGACAGGCAACGCCATGCAATCAAAGTGCTCTGGACGCCGAACAACCTCAAAGCCCATGAAGGCCTGGTAAGCAAGACCAGTAAAGTCATGCGTCAGGCAGGTTATCCCTTGATTCTCAGGGCACGCATGGGCATCGCCACCAATTCGCACCAGTGCGGTACCGCTGTCATGGGCAAGGACCCCGCCTCGAGCGTGCTGGATGTGAACTGCAAGCTGCATGACCTGGACAACGTCTGGGTGGTCGACAGCTCATTCTTCCCCTCTTCGGCAGCGGTCAATCCGGCGCTGACCATCGCAGCCAATGCCCTGCGGGTTGCAGCCAGTTTCAAGCGCCTGCCGGGTTGACCGGCAAACCCACCTGAAAAAAGCCGCAGGGTATTTCTACACTGCGGCCTTGGCACACCCTCTCAAGCGTCAGTCGGCTGCACCTGCTGCGTCGAAGTCCGCACGATGAGTTTCGTGGAAAAGATTTTCCGTTCCGGTTCGAGTCGCGAGCCTGCCGGAGCATTCAGCTGCTCTGTCAACATCCGTGCGGCATACAGGCCCTTCTCCACCATCGGCTGGCCAATGGTGGTCAAGCCAAGCTGAACAGCCTCGGGAATATCATCAAAGCCGATCACGGAAAGCGCTTGCGGGACTTTACGGTTGAGCGCATGTGCGGTTTTCATGCAAGCGATGGCCATGACATCCGAGCAAGCCACGACCGCCGTGACATCGTTGGATGTCAATAGCGTAAACGCTGCCGCTTGCCCGGAGGTGGAATCCAGCCCACCGGCTTCGATGATGCTCAGGTCCTCAAATGCCAGGCCGGCCCTGCCCGCCGCTTCCACATACCCGGTCAGACGCTCCCTGACGATGCGCTCACTGGCACTCTTGAAGCGCTGCTGATCAATCGGCCCGCGGTAACCGTCAGGATTGAGCCGGTCGATGATGATGCCGATCTTGCGATGCCCCAGGTCCAGCAGATGTTGCACCTGAGCTTGGGCGGCGCCTCGATCGTCGATCCCGACGAAGAAAGAATCTTCCACCAGCGGCGAGTCGATCACCACGAACGGAATGTTCTGTTTCACCACCGCCAATACCGCCGGGTGATCGTCCGGCAGTGTCGAAATGATCAGACCATCCACCAGGCCGCGCAAGGCAAGGCTGCCGTGACTCTCTGCCTGGGCCCGGCCGACGAGCCGGTTGTTATTCAAGGGAAACAACGTCAGTGCGACATTTTCCAACTCGCCGACCTCACTGATCCCCCGCAACAGGGCAATGGTGCACGGATCGGCGAACGCCAGGGACAATTTGTCCATCATCATCAACCCGATCGCGCCGATCTTGCCCGAGCGCAGGCTTCGTCCCAGCACGTTCGGCCCTGGATAGCCCAGGGACGCCGCGACCTCGAGGATATGCTCGCGCTGCGCTTGCGACAGTTTGGAGGGACGATTGTATGCGTAGGACACCGCAGGCTGAGAAACCCCCGCCGCCAGTGCTACATCTTTCATTGAAACGGATGCCATCGCTTGCTTCCCGATTTTTTGAAAACCTCATGGGAGGTTATGAAAACATGAGGTCAGTGTAACCGTTGAGCGCAAACCTTCGGTATCAGTCGAGTCGCACTGATCATCACCGCAATCATGGATGAGGCAACAGCGAGCAGTGCGACGGACAGGCTGGTGGAGTGCGCGACAAAGCCGATGAGCGCAGGGCCCATCAGGATACCGAGGTAGCCTATGCTGGTTGCCGCAGCGATGGCCAACTCGCCGGGCATGGCCCGTTGCGCGCCGGCCAATGACAGATAGACCGGGGCAATGTTTGCCAACCCAGCACCTATGACCGCGAACCCCACCAGGTTCAACCACCAGTTTGTGATCAGTACGACCATCAAAAAGCCCAGGACGACGATCAAACCACCCCCGATGAGCGCTGCCCGCGAGCCCAGCTTCAGCACAATCCGGTCACCGTTCAGGCGCCCCAAGGCCATCATCACAGCAAACGTTGCGTACCCCAGACCGGCAATGGAGTGCTCAACCCCGCGTTCTTCGGTGAGAAAGACCGCGCTCCAGTCGAGAATCGCCCCTTCAGCGAGAAAGGCGAGCAGGCAGAGCGTGCCCAGCAGCAAAACCTTGCGGTTAGGCCTCACGAATATCGGACTGCCCTCCTCACCGCTTCGTCCCAGCATCTGACGGCCGGCAGTCAGGACAAAGGCGACCAGTGCCGCCATCACCGCGCTGCTCGCCAACAATGGCGTAGCGCCGAGCCATAACAGCGCAGTCATGCCTGCGGCGCTGACAATCGTACCCAGGCTGAACAAACCATGGAAACCGGACATCAGCGACCGACCAGTGGCACGCTCGACCATCACCCCTTGAACGTTCATCGTCACATCCACCGCGCCACACCCAGCGCCGAACACGGTCAAGGCGACCATCAAGCCGGCGAACGAATGAGTCGTCGCCAGCATCGGCAACGTCAGCAATACCAATGCGATGCCGATGTGCATGGTAAAGCGGCAGCCCTTCCTCGCGTTCAGGACACCGGCAAGCGGCATCATCACCAGTGAGCCCAGGCCAAGGCAAAGCAACAGCAAACCCAACGCGCCGTCGTCGACTCCGGCCCGAGTGCGAGCATAGGGAACCAGCGGCGCCCAGGCGCCCATGCACAGGCCCGACATGAGGAACGTCAGTCGATAAACCGCCATATCCGGGGTGGCGCAAGGCATTTCCCAGTCCTGAGACGACACGGAGACCTCTTTATTCCGAAAACAAAGTTATACGTATAACCTAAATTATGCATGGAAGCCAATGCGTCTTCGCAAAGCAGGCCTCTTCCCCACGCACAAATTTGGAGCATTCAGCTTGGAGATAAGCCATGCATCTAAATTAAGTTGACAAGATACTCGCAGGCAAATATTTTTTAAGAGTTATACGTATAACTAAAACCTCATTCCAAGCACACGCACACCACAAAAACAAAAGGGGCGATGCAGCCTGATGAACAACCTTCAAAGAACACCCGTACCCACCCGTATCCGCAAGGCACGCATCGCGACGTTCCTGGGTTTCATGATGATCGGCGCCATGATGTACATCTGGTCGACAGGCGTAAGCGTTTTCAGGGCGCAGCTGGGTTTCACCGGCGATTCGGGGGATTCGAACTTCGGCTTGATCGCACTCGGGGTCGGGGTGGGTTCCGCGGCAGGCGCGTTATGGGTGGGCCGCTTCCTGGATAACTTTGGTGCAAAGCCGGTGATTACGGTGTGCGCACTCGCCTATCCGCTCTCCATCATCCCACTGGGGTTCGTCAGCGGCTTCTGGTTCGCGCTGTGCTTCGGCGTGGTCCTTGGGCTCCTGCGCGGGGCACTGGACACTGCCCTTAATGCCCATGGCGTTCAAGTCGAACGCTTCTACCAGCGTTCAATCATGTCTGGCTTCCACGCGTTCTATTCGCTGGGCGGCTTTCTGTTGGGGATGGTGTGCAGCTGGTTGACCGGCATCTACACCGACAGCGTGCAGGTGCCCTACACCGCGCTTGGCGTAGCGCTGTTCATCGTCGGCTGTTTTTTCAGTCGATGGTTGCTCGGCAAAGATGACGTTCCGCTGCCGTTAACCAACGATTGGCAAGCCAGCGCACACCTGCCTGAAGAGGCCGGCAAGCGACCCTCGGCCAAAACGTTGCTGGTGATGATTGGCCTGGGCGTCCTGCTGCTAGGCAGCATGATGGGGGAAAATGCGATTGCCGACTGGGGTCAGGAATACATTCGTCGTGAGCTCTCGACGAGCACCTCAATGGCCGGCATGGCAGTCTCCATCTTTGTCGGCGCGGCGTTCGTCGGACGGCTGTTCGGTGACCGATTGGCCGCGGCGTTTGGGAATGCACGGGTGGTGTTCGGATGCGGCGCAGTGTGCGTCCTTGGCATGATCATCACCCTCGTTGGCGGCACCGCCTTGACCGGCATCGTCGGTTTCGCATTGTTCGGCCTCGGCCTATCTTGCATCGCGCCCCTGATGATCTCCGCCGCAGGGCGCAGGGACCCGAAACATGCTGGCCGCAACATCGGCATCGTCAACTGCATCGGCTTCTCCGGGATGCTTATGGGCCCCGCCGCCATCACCGTCATCGTCAGCAACTTCGGCTTGAGCAAGCTGATGTTCTTCCCGCTGATCATGCTCGCTATCCTGGCGACCTTTGGCCCACTGCTGATGCGCGCACCTAAAGTCGTCACGCCCCAACAACGTGATGCGCGCAAAACCGGCGCGGCATTGAACAAGAGTGCCTCTAGCGTTTGAAACCCCGGGAGGTGGTTGAGCGATCAACCACCTCGACCTCCCGAGCCCTAGATCATCGGTGAGCTGCTCACCACCCGCAGCGCCAACCCCTCGAACGCATCCAGCGTAATGGTGAATTCGCCTTCAGGCGTAAGGTCACCGTCGACCCGCTCATTAATGATGTCGACCACCGGCCCCGGTGCGATATTGGGCAGGTGCAGTAGTATCTGAAACGCCAAATTTTTCCGCCGCGGGCAGTCACGTTGAGCGCAAGCCCATCCGTGTCGCCTATCGTGTAGTCATTGCCGGTGATTCGGGCTTGCCAAACGGTCGTATCCGAGAGTGCCATAGCGAGCTCCTGAACAGAGTCAGGGCCAGATACTCGTTTCGCTATCCAAGCTGCTCCAGCAAAAAACCGATTCAGTGCACATCCAAATCCAAGATCCTCATTCGGGACTTAAATCGGGACTTAAATCGGGACTTAAAAGCACTGGATGGAGCTGGATTTCAGTGGTTCCCGCTGGAACGAAAAAAGGGCCTAAAGGCCCTGATTTCAATCACTTACAGAATTCAGTGGAACTCTGTAGCGAAATATTTGGAGCGGGAAACTAGACTCGAAC
>Ga0307405_10000105_pt1 | contig 34490 bp, 32 predicted proteins | sample 322Cmetagenome_2_FD_203311 | JGI IMG/M metagenome (GOLD analysis project Ga0307405, IMG submission 203311) | Maize rhizosphere microbial communities from greenhouse at UC Davis, California, United States - 322HYB-C-1 | ecosystem: Host-associated > Plants > Roots > Rhizosphere > Soil | place...
GTGAACGACAGCGAATGCGTCGCGGCAAATTGCAGCGTCTTGGCCGCCATTCCGGCGACTTCCTGCGCCTCCGTACGCATCCTGTACAGGCGCCTCGCAGCCTCTTGGGCGCTTGGCAGAATCTGCCTCCCAGCTTCGGTCAGCGTCGCGCCCTGGGGCGTGCGGACAAACAGATCCACACCCATCCAGTTTTCCAGCGAGCGGACGCGGCGGCTGAACGCCGGCTGCGTGACGTGGCGCGCTTGCGCGGCACGAACGAAGCTGCCGTATTCCGCAAGCGCTGAAAAATCTTCCAGCCAGACGAGTTCCAAGGGCAATGCCTCCTGTGCATAGGGCGCGGCATTAATAGCATTGGGCGGGTTTCGTCGCAAAGCATAACGTTGGGGCCAATCACAACAAGAGGAACCCCTCATGCGTATCGTCGACATCCGCGAAAAAACCGTATCCATCGCTTCTCCCATCGCCAACGCCTATATCGATTTCTCGAAAATGACCTGCTCGGTCGTGGCGGTTGTCACGGATGTGATTCGCGACGGTAAACCGGTGATCGGTTACGGTTTCAACTCCAACGGTCGCTACGGCCAGGGCGCCCTGATGCGTGATCGCTTCCTGGCACGCATTACGGAAGCAGACTCGGATACCCTCATCGACAAAGACAACGACAACCTGGACCCGTTCGCCATCTGGAAGACCCTGATGACCAACGAAAAACCGGGTGGCCACGGTGAGCGCTCGGTCGCCGTCGGTACGATCGACATGGCGGTATGGGACGCTGTCGCCAAGATCGAAGGCAAGCCGCTGTACCGCCTGCTGGCCGACCGTTACCGCGACGGCGTGGCGGATGACAAGGTCTGGGTCTATGCCGCGGGTGGTTATTACTATCCGGGCAAGGACCAGAGCAAGCTCAAGGCAGAAATGCAAAGCTACCTGGACCGTGGCTACGACGTCGTGAAGATGAAGATCGGCGCGGTGCCGCTGGATGAGGACATCCGTCGTATCGAGGCGGTGCTGGAAGTGGTCGGCGACGGACGTCGATTGGCGGTGGATGCCAACGGCCGCTTCGACCTGGAGACCGGTATCGCGTACGCCGAAGCCATCAAGAAATACAACCTGTTCTGGTACGAAGAAGTGGGCGATCCCTTGGACTACGCGCTTCAGGCGGAGCTTGCCAACCACTATGAGCTACCCATGGCCACCGGAGAAAACCTGTTTTCCCACCAAGACGCGCGCAACCTGCTGCGCCACGGCGGCATGCGCTCCGATCGGGATTATCTGCAGTTCGACTGCGCCTTGTCCTATGGACTCGTTGAGTACATGCGCACCTTGAAAGTGATGGAAGAGATGGGCTGGTCTTCGCGCCGTGTGGTTCCCCATGGCGGCCACCAAATGTCCCTGAACATCGCTGCGGGCTTGCACCTGGGTGGCAACGAATCGTACCCCGATGTATTCCAGCCTTTCGGTGGATTCGCTGACGGGATTCGCGTGGAAAACAGCTACGTCGGCCTGCCGGATATCCCCGGTGTCGGATTCGAAGCCAAATCTGCGTTGTACGCCGTCATGCGCGAATTGGGCGAGGGCTGATCTCTTCAAAAGCCGCAGCCTGCTTCAAGGCTGCGGCATCAGGCGTCGCAGTGACGCCCACCCACACGCCCATCACAACAATAAAATGAGGTGCTCTCGTGGAAATTTCCAAGTCTCGCTGGTACAGCCAGCTGTATGTGCAAGTGCTGATCGGCATCGTGATCGGTGCAGCGATCGGTTACTTCATTCCCAATGTCGGCGCCAAACTACAGCCTTTCGCGGACGGCTTCATCAAGCTTATCAAGATGCTCCTGGCGCCGATTATTTTCGGTACGGTGGTCGTGGGGATCGCCAAGATGGGCAATATCAAGGAAGTGGGGCGGATTGGCGTAAAAGCCTTGATCTACTTCGAGATCCTTTCCACCATCGCACTGGTCGTCGGCCTTGTCGTGGTCAACGTCGTGAAGCCTGGCGTCGGGATGAACATCAATGCCGACTCGCTCGATGGAAGTTCGATCAGCAAGTACAGCCAAGCAGCAAGTGAGCAAGGCGGTACGATCGAATTTTTTCTCAATATCATCCCGCAGACGTTCGTTGGCGCGTTTTCCAATGGCGTCATGCTGCAAGTGATTCTGCTGTCGGTCCTGATGGGTATTGCCCTGGTGCAAATGGGCGAGACCAGCAAGCCGTTGATCAATACCATCGATTTGTTCTTGCAAGGGCTGTTCAGGATTGTCGCAATGGTCATGCGTCTGGCGCCGATTGGCGCAGGTGCGGGCATGGCGTTCACGATCGGCAAGTACGGCATCGGCACGTTGCTATCGCTAGGTCAGTTGCTGGTTGCGCTTTATGTCACGACCCTGATCTTCATCGTGGTCGTCCTCGGCGTCGTTGCCCGTTGGTCAGGAATGCCGCTGATGCAGTTCCTACGCTACTTCAAGGACGAGATTCTCATCACGCTGGGGACCTGCTCGACCGAAGCCGTTCTTCCGCGAATGATGGTCAAGCTTGAAAAGCTTGGCTGCAAAAAGTCCGTCGTGGGCATGGTCTTGCCGACCGGGTACACCTTCAATGCGGATGGCACCTGCATTTACCTGACCATGGCAGCGATCTTTATTGCCCAGGCCACCAATACACCGCTAAGCGTCATGGACCAGATGATCCTGTTGGGTGTGTTCCTGCTGACATCCAAAGGCTCGGCTGGCGTCGCAGGCGCCGGATTCGTCACGCTGGCGGCGACGCTCACCACCATCCATTCCATCCCGCTGGTGGGCCTGGTATTGCTGCTGGGCATCGACCGTTTCCTCAATGAAGCTCGGGCCGTGACCAACCTGATTGGCAATGGGATCGGTACCATCGCCATTGCCAAGTGGGACAACTCATTCGACGTGCAAGCCTGCGAGCGTGAGCTCGCGGCAATGAAGCAGGAAAAGGCCGATAGAAAGGCGCTCCTCGCACACAAGTAAGCGTGCGAGTCCAGCGCTATGGCGCCAGTTGAATCAACTGGCTGGCGCCTTGTTCTCGACCAGGCAGTTGCCGCCATCCACCACCATGACTTCACCGGTGATGTAGCTGCTTTCAGCAGAAGCCAGGAACGCCACGAGGGCGGCGACTTCTTCGGGGCGCCCTGCACGGCCCATCGGCGTGTGGTGCCCGGCGGTGGCCTCCTCGGTGGTGGTTGAACCGGTGGCGATCCAGCCGGGCGCGACGCAGTTCACCGTAATTCCCTGGCGAGCTACTTCAAGTGCCAGGCCCATGCTCATACCGACCATGGCCGCCTTCGCAGCGCTATAGGCGGCCTCGCCGGGATTACTGCAACGAGTGCCAGTGGTGGAGCTGATATTGACGATTCGCCCGTAACTGCGCGCCTGCATACCGGGCAGGACCGCGCGGGTGAGCAAGAAAGCCGTTGTCACATTGCGAGCCAGCGTCAGGTTCCACATACCCAGGTCCAGGGCTGCCACCTCGGCAAACGTCTCCGGGCTGCCTTGCATGGCCATGCCTGCGTTGTTGACCAGGATATCGATCCGGCCCCAGGCGGACTCGGCCCACAAACCAAACTCACGCACTTGGGTTTCATCCGTGAGATCGAGGGGGCGGCCCTCGACCTCGAAGCCTTCGGCTCGCAACTCTTCGACACGTTGAGCGATGCGGGCGCTGCTGGCGGTAATGATCAGCCTGGCGCCAGCGGCGCCCAACCTGCGGGCGATCGCCATGCCAATGCCTATATCGCTGCCTACGCCACTGATGAGCGCCACGGGGTGTTCTCGGTTTGCATTCGGCATGACTGTCTCCAAGCCAGGAGGTGAGCGAGTATGGCACCGATTCGCCGACGAAGTGATCGGCCTCTACTGGGGCCATTGCTCAAGCAGGATCGAGACAAATTTTTCCGCAGCGGGGGACAGGGAGGCGCCTCGTCGATAGACCAGGCCCAGCGACCGGTTTACCACCGGCTCGATCAGCGGCACGCTGACCAGCGTCGGATGATCGACTGCCGGCATCGCCAGGCTGGGCATCGCCGAGACGCCGAGGCCAGCCTCGACCAGGCCCAACGAGGTCGAGAGGTGCTGCACCTCGTAGAACCACTGCGGGCGCCAGCTAAGGCCCGACAAGGCGTGGTCGAGCAGCATGCGGTTGCCGCTCAAACGACCGACCCCGATCAGCCGATAATCGCTGAGCTCCGACCAGGTGACGGCACTGCGTCCGGCGAGCTCATGGTCCCGTCGACAGGCCAGCACAAAGGGTTCGTTGACCAGGGGCACGAACTCGATGTCCGGGTGCTGGCCGCTCATCATGTTGATGCCGAAGTCGGCTTCGCCACGCAGCACAGCTTCCAACCCCTCGTTGGCACTGAGGTCGAGCAGGCGTATGCGGATCTTCGGGTAGCGCTCGTTATAGAGGCGGATCACCGAGGGCAGGAAATAAAACGCCGCCGTCGGGATACATGCCAACGTCACCCGACCGATCTGCCGCTCGGCCAGTTCGCGAATATTGAGAATGGAATCGTCGAAATCATCCAGCAGGCGTCGCGCCTTAGGTAAGAAATCACGCCCGACGCTGGTCAGGCTGACCTTTCGCGTCGTGCGGTCGAGCAAGGCCGTGCCCAATCCCTCTTCAAGTTTTTTCATCCGTCGGCTGAGGGCGGGCTGGGAAAGGTGCAACGCATCCGCTGCCTCGTGGAAGCTGCCCAGTTCGGCGATTTTGACGAAAGATCGGATGTCCTGAAGTTCATATTCCATGATTGGTCTCGTTGCAAAGGGCCCCAGATGATCCTAGGGTAATTCTTTTGTGAAACGCAATAATAGCTCCGATCTTTGCATTGGAATCACTTTTTAATCCCTGCCACTCTTGTGTCCAGAACATCAATTATCCAGATTGATCAACAAGAGTTAGTGTTCATGCAACGAATTCCTTGTGTACTCATGCGCGGTGGCACGTCCAAAGGTCCGGTTTTCCTTGCCTGGGATTTGCCCGCTGCGATCCCCGAACGTGACGAGTTGCTGCTCAGCCTGATGGGCTCCGGCCATGAGCTGGAAATCGACGGGATCGGCGGCGGCAGCCCGCAGACCAGCAAAGTGGCGATTGTCAGCCCATCGCTGCACCCGGAAGCCGACGTGGATTACTTGTTTGTGCAAGTCATGGTGTCCCAGCGCCGGGTCGACACTGCCCCCAACTGCGGCAACATGCTCTGTGCGGTGGGCCCGTTCGCGATCGAGCAAGGGCTGGTCAAGGCAACAGGCGAGCTGACCCGCGTGCGGATCCGCAATCTCAATACCGGGACGTTCGTGAATGCCGAGGTACAGACGCCGCAGGGCAAGGTCAGCTACGAAGGCGACACCGCCATCGACGGTGTGCCGGGCACGGCGGCCCCGGTCCAGTTGACCTTTCTTGACGCAGCCGGCAGCAAGACCGGCAAACTTTTCCCCACCGGACAGCCCATCGACTGGATCGATGGCATCCCGGTGACCTGTATCGACATGGCCATGCCGATGCTGATTGTCGAGGCCGGCCAGCTCGGCAAGCGTGGGGACGAAAGCCCTGCCGAGCTCGACGCCGATCCAGTCTTCCTGCAGCGCCTGGAGTCCTTGCGCTTGAAGGCCGGGCTGGCGATGGGCCTGGGCGATGTCAGCGACAAAGTGATTCCCAAGCCGGTGCTGGTGTCGGCGCCCAAGTGTGGCGGGACTATCCAGGTGCGCTATTTCATGCCGCACAACTGTCATCGCGCCTTGGCGATCACCGGCTCCATCGGGTTGGCGACGGCCTGCGTGACCGACGGCAGCGTCGCGGCCAACCTGCTCGGTGGCGTCAGCGAACCACGCTTGCAGCGGGTACGCATCGAGCACCCCAGCGGCGGTATCGATGTCGTGTTGTCCTATACCGGCGAAAAGGGTGAGACCATCCGAGCCTCGGTAGTCCGTACCGCCCGCAGGCTCTTTTCAGGTTTCGTCTACGCCACGGTTCCCCAGCGCCTGGCCGGATGAGCCGGGCAAACCTTGTCATTGCATCAGCTACTCATAACAACAAGAGATCTGACATATGCTCGCTTTACTTGGCTTGGCCATGGTGGTGGTCTTCACCTTCCTGATAATGACAAAACGGCTGTCGCCGATCGTCGCCCTGACGATCGTGCCGATCGTCTTCGCAGTGATCGGCGGCTTCGGCGGTACCACCGGCAAGATGATGCTGGACGGGCTGAAGATGGTCGCACCGTCGGCGGCACTGCTGTTGTTCGCGATCCTGTTTTTCGGCCTGATGATCGACGCCGGCCTGTTCGACCCGCTGATCCGCAAGATCCTCAAGCGGGTCAATGGCGACCCGATGAAAATCGCCGTGGGCACCGCATTGCTGTCACTCCTCGTGGCCCTGGACGGTGACGGCACGACGACCTACATGATCACCTGCGCCGCGATGTTGCCGCTGTACAAGCGCATCGGAATGAACCCGATGATCCTGGCGACCGTCGCGATGCTGTCGCTGAGCATCATGAGCGGCATGACGCCTTGGGGCGGGCCGGCGACGCGGGCCATTGCGGCATTAGGCCTGGATGCCGGCGAATACTTCGTGCCGTTGCTGCCGACCATGATCGGTGGCGCGATGTGGGTGGTGTTCACCGCGTTCCTGCTGGGCCGCGCCGAACGCAAGCGTATCGGCAATATCCAGCTCCAGAGCGGTGGCGGTGATTGCTATATCAAGGCGATCCTCGAGGACACGCCGCACAAGCGTCCGAAACTGGCCTACGTTAATCTGTTGTTGGTGATCGCCGTGATGGCCGCGCTGGTGATGGGGCTCATGCACTCGGCGATCCTGTTCCTGATCGGTTTTGTCCTGGCGCTGGTGATCAACTATCCGCAACTGGACATCCAGAAGGAGCGCATCCTCGCCCATTCGGGCAACGCGATGACCGTGGTCTTGCTGGTATTCGCGGCGGGGATTTTCGCCGGGATATTCTCCGGTACGAAAATGGTCGATGCCCTGGCGCAAACCCTGGTCGACTGGATTCCGCCTTCCTGGGGCCATTTGTTCCCGCTGGTAGTAGCGATCACCAGCATGCCGCTGACGTTCGTATTGTCCAACGATGCCTACTACTTCGGGGTCGTGCCGATCCTTGCCAATGCCGCTGCCGCCTACGGGATTCATCCGGTCGAAATAGCCCGGGCGTCCATCCTCGGCCAGCCGGTGCACCTGATGAGCCCGCTGGTTGCCTCCACTTTGTTGCTGGTGGGCATGGTCGATCGCGACCTTGGTGACTTCCAGAAAGCCACCATTAAATGGGCCGTGCTCACCTCATTGGTGATTACCGCGCTGGCCTTGTTGACCGGGGCGCTGACCCTGTTTTCCTGATTCATCCGACCCCTTTATTGATTGCCTGACGCTCCCCGCAGGGGGGAGTGCGCTGGCCTGCGCGCCCAATAACAACAACGAGACACTCGACATGAGCAGTTACCTGATCCGCGGGGCTTTGTTTCCGATCCTTGGTTTTTTGCCGCTGGCCAACGCTAACGCGCAAGGGTTGGTCGACGATAGCAAGCTCAAATTGCAGTTGCGCAACGTCTACTTCAACGAAAACTTTCGCGATGAACATGGCATGAGCGCTCGTGGCGCGCGGACCGCCAAGAGCGAACGCACCGAATGGGCCCAAGGGTTCCTGTTGGATTACCAATCGGGTTTCACGCCCGGCACCGTCGGTTTTGGCGTCGATGCACTGGGCTTGCTCGGGGTCAGGCTCGACTCCGGGCGCGGTCGCAGCGGCACTGGGCTGCTCCCGGTGCACGGCGACGGTCGTGCCGCCGACGAGTTTGCCAGCGCCGGCATGACCGCCAAGGTCCGGGTGGCAAGTACCACGATCAAGTACGGCACGTTGCTGCCGAAAAACCCAGTGCTGATCTACAACGATGCGCGGCTGTTGCCCCAGACCTACCAGGGGGCCCAGGTCAGCAGCAACGATATCGACAACCTCACCCTGACGGGCGGGCGCCTGGAGCGTTTCAAGCTGCGGGACTCAAGCGACAGCATGCCGATCGTGCCCGATGGCTATAGCGGCGACCAGTCAGGCGACTTCAGCTACGCCGGCGCCGATTACAAGCTGGCAAAGAATCTGCGCTTGAGCTACTTCTACGGTGAACTGGACAACTTCTACCGGCAGAACTTCGCCGGTATCCAACATGACCTGCCGCTCGGTCCTGGCGTGCTCACCAGTGACCTGCGCTACTTCCACAGCGCCGACGCGGGCTCGGCGTACGGCGGTAAGGTCGACAACGACATGCTCAGCGGCTTGCTGTCGTACGCCGTCGTCGGCCACACCTTCAACGCCGGTTACCAGACGCTCAGCGGGGAAGGGGGCTTGCCCTACATCAGCGGCGCCACGGTCTATTCCTTCAGCAACGTCGGGATCGGCAAGTTCATCGAGGAAGACGAGAAGACCTGGATGCTCGGTTACGGCTACGACTTTGCTCGCCTCGGCGTGCCTGGCCTGACGTTTTCCACCCGCTACCTCAGTGGCAACGACGGCAAATCCAACAGCGCCGTGAAGGAATGGGAGCGCGATGCCGAAGTCGCTTATGTCGTGCAGCAAGGCACGTTCAAGGGTTTGGGCGTGAAACTGCGCAACTATGTCTATCGCTCGGATTTTTCACGGGGGCGCGATAGCAACCGTGTCTACGTGACTTACGACATCGCGCTTTGGTAACGCCTCGGTTCACGGGTGGTTTTCTGTCAGGAATGTCAGGAAGCTGTCAGGCTCCAGACACCTTCTGCGTCTAGACTCTTCTGGTTGCCCCGCTTTCGGAGAGGAGTTACCTGATGCGCTTGCTGATTGTCGAGGACGAAGAAAAAACCTCCTCCTATGTCCACCGTGGCTTGAGCGAGCTCGGCTACATTGTCGATGTCGCGACCAACGGCATCGATGGCTTGCACTATGCCCTGGAGCTGGATTACGACGTGGTGATCCTCGATGTCATGTTGCCAGGCAAGGACGGCTACGGTGTATTGCAGGGCCTGCGCCTGCACAAGAAGACCCCGGTGATCATGTTGTCGGCCAGGGGCACGGTGGATGATCGCGTCAGGGGCTTGCGCGAGGGCGCCGATGACTACCTGGGCAAACCCTTTTCCTTTGCCGAGCTGGTGGCGCGCGTCCAGGCCTTGATCCGTCGCCGCGCCGATGACGCGGCCGACCCCACGCATTTGCGCATCGATGACCTGGAGGTCGACCTGCAGGCCCGCAAGGTGACGCGGGGCGGGCTTCGGCTGGACCTGACGGCCAAGGAGTTCTGCCTGTTGAGCCTGCTGGCGCGACACCAAGGGGAAATCCTTTCCAAATTGATGATTGCCGAACAGGTCTGGGACATGAACTTCGACAGCGACGCCAACGTGGTGGAAGTTGCGATCAAGCGCGTGCGCGCCAAGGTGGACGCGCCGTATCCGCGCAAGTTGCTGCATACCGTGCGGGGCATGGGTTATGTCCTGGAAAGCCGTGAAGCGGACGATAGGCAAGTCGGGGCGCTGTGATGAAAGGATCGATCTCCAAGCGGCTCGCCCTGATGTTTGCCCTCGCGGTGATGCTCATCACTGCGGTCAGCGCAACGCTGTTGCGCTGTTCGTTGAAGCAATCGCTCGAAGACCAGATGCAAAACGAGCTGATCCTGCGGCATTCGGTTCTCGACCCGGTGCTCGCCAAATATGATTCGCCGGAATTCTGGGTCGGGCTGCGGCAGAAGCTCGACGGCCTGACGCCCGCCGACGAGCGCGTGCGCTACTGGGTCCTGGTCGACAACCCGGCCTACAGTTATGGCGGGGCGATGCCGGACGGCCAGGATTGGTCCAAGCGTCCGGATGGGTTTTCCACCGTGGCCATACCCGACCGGGATCGTCCCATGGTGCTGATGATCCAAACCATTGCCGCCATGGGCAGCCGGCCGGAGCTGCGTTTTATCGTGGGGCTCGATTCGACGCCGTTCATGAAGACTTTGGACAACTTCACCAAGACGCTGATCCTGACGTCTGCATTGGGGGTCGGGCTGGTCGCGCTGCTGGGCTATTGGATCGCGCGTTTCGGCCTGGGACCGGTGCGGCGCCTGAGCCGCCAGGCCAACAGCCTGCCGCCGGGAGATTCGAAGCGACGCCTGGACACCGAGGCGCTGCCTGGGGAGTTGCAGGAACTGGCCGTGTCGTTCAACGGCGCCCTGGCTCGCCAGGAAGCCGCCTGGAGCCAGCTCGAAGGGTTCAATGCCAATGTCGCCCACGAGTTGCGCACGCCCTTGACCAACCTTATCGGCCAGACCCAGGTCGCCTTGGCCCACGGACGGGATGTGAATGAACTCCAGGACTTGCTGCAATCGAATCTTGAAGAACTGGAGCGAATGGGCGCCATCGTCAACGACATGCTATTCCTGGCGGGGGCCGAAAGCGGTCAGCGCGCAACCGAACTGAGTGATGTCTCGCTCTATGAAGAGGCGTCGAAGACCGTGGAATACCTGGAGCCGGTCCTGCACGACAAGCAGTTGAGCGTGGTGATCCAAGGCGACATGCGCGTGTGTATCGACCGGCGCCTGTTCCACCGTTCCCTGGCCAACCTGATCCAGAACGCGGCGCGATACGCGGTGCCGACCAGCACGATTACGGTGAGTCTGGTCAGGCACGGCATGCAGGCCGAGGTGAGCGTGTCCAATCCCGGCGAACCGATTGATAACGTGCACCTGCAACGCTTGTTCGAGCGCTTCTACCGGGCAGACGCCGCCCGGGCGCGAAGTGACGCACATCACGGCTTGGGGCTTTCCATCGTGCGGGCAGTGGCGAACATGCACGGCGGGCGGGTATTTGCCCACAGCAAGGACGGCCTCAATACCTTCGGGTTTTCCTTGACGAGCCAGGCAGCACGCTAGCGTCACGATGACCATTCAGTCGCGAAACAGATCCCGCGAATCCAACAGCCGCCAAGCAATTTCAGGCCGCTTTTCCAACCCCCGGCGGATCGCCGCCGGGATCGACTGGCGGATCTTGCGGCACAGCCCAGGCTGCTCCTGGAATTGGATGGCAATACCGCGCATCGTCCGAACCTCGTTGTAACCGGGCTCGATGGTCAACCGTACACCGAGGTTGTCATACAGCCGCTGCTGCAGCCGTTCAAGCTCGTCCAGGCTCTGGATATTTTCCAATCGCTCAAGCAGGCGCTTTTCTTCCTGGCGATTCAGGCAAAGGATGCGCACGTCGCTGCCCGGCGTCTGCAGCAGCGCATCACGCCCGCAATCACAGACACCAGGCGGGCAGGGGGGACGGATCGGAATCGACGCGGTCATGGGCTCCACACGTTCTGCGACACAACAAAACCGCCTTCGGCGTAGGGGCGACCCGGGCAATGTGATGCCTGGCGGCGCGTCGGTCAACCCTTCGGGCGGGCCGCCTGTCCGCGTGTGGGCAAGGTCCGCTCGTCAGTTTCGCCAGGATCCGATCAAATTTTCCGGCATCAGGCGTGTTCAAGAAGACAGACACGTCGCGGCCCGTTTCGTCACCTGGCCGCACCCGGAGAAAAGGAGACCCATCCGATGCAAACCAATCCGTCCACCTTGCCGCTGCTCGAAGAGTTGCTGATGGCCCGAGGGCCCGGCGGACAGGAGCAAGAAGTGCGCGACATTTGCCTGCGGGAACTGGAACCGCACTGCGACCAAACCTGGGTCGACCCGGCCGGCAATGTCATCGGCCTGATCAAGGGAACCCGGGCGGATACCAAGGCCAATCAACCCATCCGGATCATGGCGCACCTGGACGAGATCGCCATGCTGGTCAAACGCATCGATCCTGACGGTACGTTGCGGGTGGTGGCCTTGGGAGGTGCCAATCCGATCAATTTTGGCGTGTGCCCGGTGGATATCCTTGGCGACCGGGATTTCATCCCTGGCGTGCTGTCGTTCGGGTCGATGCACAGCACCGGTGAAACCCACCAAGGCGCGGATGTCCTGTCGGGAAACGTCAATTGGGGCGACGTCCACATCATCACCCGCTGTTCAAGCGAGCAATTGGAGGCCCATGGGGTACGTCCCGGCACGCGGGTGGTGTTGAGCCAACACTGGCGGCGACCGTTCCGGGTGGGCGATGCCATCGCCGCGCATTTCCTGGATGACCGCGCGCCCATGGTCGCCACGCTCCAGACCGCTACATTGTTGGGTCAACGCCGTAAAGAGCTGCTGGACGATGTGTATCTGGTCTTCACCACACAAGAAGAAGAGTCCAATGCCGGCGCGCTCTATGCCGCCAGTCACTTGCCCGGAGACGCCACGGTCGCAGTCGAGGTCGGCCCCGTGGTCGCGGAGTACGCCACCCGATTGGGCGTCGACCCGATCATCAACACGGGCGACAAGAACGGCTGTTACCACCGTCGGATCGTCGACCAGTTGTACCAGGCCGGTAGACGCAGCGGGCTGACGCCACAATTCGCCTTACTGGCGGATTTTGCCAGCGACGCCAGTGCAATCATGAGCAGCGGGGTATCGGCCCAGGGCGCATGCATTGCGATCCCGACGGAAAATACCCATGGTTATGAATTGATCGTGGAAGGAAGCATCGAGGCCTGCGCGGCAACGTTGCTGGAATTCTTGCTGAATCGAGCCAAAGGCTGACAAAAAACTGTGGGAGCCAGTGGCTCCCACAGCGTCGGCGTTACAGCCCCAGTTCGGAAAGCCCCGGGTGATCGTCCGGCCGGCGACCCAGCGGCCAGTGGAATTTACGCTCGCTTTCCTTGATCGGCATGTCGTTGATGCAGGCGTAGCGGTTGTACATCAGGCCATTTTCATCGAATTCCCAGTTCTCGTTACCGTAGGACCGGAACCAGTTGCCCGAGTCGTCGTGCCATTCATAGGCATAACGCACGGCAATGCGGTTGTCGGTGAAGGCCCAGAGTTCCTTGATCAGGCGATAATCCAGCTCTTTGGCCCATTTGCGCGTCAGGAACGCCTTGGCTTCTTCCCGGCTATGGGCGAACTCGGCGCGGTTACGCCATTGAGTATCGAGGGTGTAGGCCAGCGACACTTTTTGCGGATCACGAGAGTTCCAGCCGTCTTCGGCCAGGCGAACTTTCTCGATGGCTGATTCACGGGTGAACGGCGGCAGTGGTGGGCGAACTTCGGCAGAGGACGACATGGCCAATCTCCAGGTAATGAACGATGAGTGCATTTCGGTCTTACAGGCGGTCTTGCGGGTGCGGGTGTTGCTTATTCAATCGCTAGCAAAGTCTTCAGCACGTCCTGGGCCTGATCGGCGGCGTCGTGGTCGCCCATGACCAACGCGAGGGTGATGGCGCCGTCAATCAAGACGAGTAGCTGTTTGCCAAGTACCTCCGGTTGCTCGACGCCTTGTTCGGTACACAAGTGCGTCACATAGTCGAGCAACTTCTGTTTGTGCAGCTTTGCCACTTGGCGGACCGGATCCTGCGGGTCGCCGGTTTCGCCGCTGGTGTTAATAAATGCACAACCGCGAAAACCGTCGCTCTGGAACCAGCCCTTGAGCACGGGAAACAGGTTGAGCAGTCGTGCGAGCGGTGTTGGCGCCTTGTCCACCTCGCTGCTGAACCACTGCATCCAGCGCTCGTCACGGCGCTTGAGCGCAGCGACTACCAGATCCTCCTTGTTCGCGAAGTAGCGATAGATACTTTTCCTGGAGACGCCAGCGGTTTTCACCAGCAGATCCATTCCGGTGGCGGCGATGCCACTTTTGTAAATCAACTTTTCGGCGACATCGAGGATGATGTCTTGTGTGTCATTGCGAGTGATTTCGTTCATGTGAAGCACAGTAGAACGATCGTTCTCCTTGGTCAAATGTTTTTTCGTCACGCCGGGGAGGCCCCAAGCCGCGCATCATGGTGTAAGCTCTTCGGTTCTTCGGATTCGACCTTTTGCGAGCCCTATGCCGTCGCTTTTCAAACGATCCCTGCTGCCCAAGCTGCGCAGCTTTCCACTCACCGCCGAGGCCGTGACCATTCTCGACGGTGCCGCCGAATTTCGCCGTTGCCTGCTGGAGAAGATCGCCCAGGCGACCCAGCGCATCTACATCGTTGCCCTCTACTTGCAAGAGGACGAGGCCGGCCAGGAAATCCTCGATGCCTTGCATGCCGCCAAAGCCGCGCGCCCCGAACTGGACATCGCAGTGGTGGTGGACTGGTTGCGAGCCCAGCGCGGACTGATCGGCGCCAAGAAACAGCCGGGCAATTCGGCGTGGTACCAGCAACAGACCCGCACCCATGCCAGCGAAGTGCCGATCTATGGCGTGCCGGTGCAGACCCGCGAGCTCTTCGGCGTGCTGCATTTGAAAGGCTTCGTGATCGATGACTGTGTGCTGTACAGCGGCGCGAGCCTGAACAACGTCTACCTGCACAAATTCGACAAGTACCGCTACGACCGTTATCACCTCCTGCGGAACGCTGCGCTGGCCGATTCGATGCACCATCTGGTGCAGCACGGCCTGATCGCCTCCAGGGCCGTGCATCGCCTCGACCTGCCGAACCTGCCCAGCACTCGCAGCTTGCGCAAGGACATCGGCGACTTGCGCAGTCGCCTCAAGTACGCGGCCTATGACACGACGGCGGGCAGCCTCGATAAGAATGGCTTGTCGGTGAGCCCATTGCTGGGCGTCGGCAAGAACAACCCGCTGAGCAAGGTAATCGGCGAATTGATCGCCAGCAGCCGCAAGCAACTGACCATCTGCACGCCGTATTTCAACCTGCCGTTGGCCGTGACCCGGGAAATCAACCGCGCCCTGGCCCGCGGGGTGCGGATCGACATCATCGTGGGCGACAAGACCGCCAACGATTTTTATATCCCGCCGAGCGAGCCGTTCAAGATCATTGCGGCATTGCCCTATCTGTACGAAATCAGCCTGCGTCGCTTTGCCAAGCGGCATCAGCGCTACATAGACAGCGGCCAGTTGAACTTGCACCTTTGGCGTGACGGCGACAACACCTATCACCTCAAGGGCATGTGGGTCGACGAGCGCTACACCTTGCTCACCGGCAACAACCTCAATCCACGGGCGTTTCGCCTGGACCTGGAAAATGCCCTGTTGCTCGACGACCCCAAGGGCGAGTTGTCGGGGCCGCGCCAGGCCGAGCTCGAGCAGATTTATCGGCACACCCAGCGGATCGAACGCTACCTGGACCTGGAAACCTTGCCGGATTACCCGGCAGCCGTGGCCAAGTTCCTCAAGCGCGTCAGCCGGGTGCGAATAGAGCGTCTGCTTTACCGGATCCTGTGAAAGCCCAGGTCATGGCGGAAAAAGACACCATCTCGGTCCAGCTGGTGCGCGAAGCGCTGCTGCAGAGCTGTTCCCCGGGCGCGGCTAGCGACGAGGTGCTGCGCAAAGTCGGCATCGATCCGACGTTGCTCGACGACGCCCAGGCGCGGGTCCCGGCCCACGCCTATGCGCAGCTGTGGCGCCTGCTGGCGAGGCGCCGGGATGACGAGTTTTTCGGCATGGACCCGCGCAAGCTCAAGTCCGGCAGCCTGGCCTTTCTCTGTCGTTGCGCGATGGCTCAACCGACATTGGCGGCTGGGCTGACGGCGGGGCTGGGTTTCCTCTCGCTGATGCTTGAACATTTGCCGGCGCAATGGGTTCGCCAGCAAAGTCTGGCGGAAATCGTCCTGCTTGAAGATGACCAGGATCCACGCCGCGCTTTTACCTATTTCACCTATTGGATGATCGTGCATGGCGTGGCCTGCTGGCTGGCCGGACGGCGAATTCCCATCCTGTCCGTGGAATTGCGCTGCCCGCAGCCGGACTTCTGTGATGACTACCGCGTCATGTTCTCCCAGAACCTGCGCTTTGACCGGCCCCGTACGCGGATGATTTTTTCCGCTGACTGCCTGGACCTGCCTATCCGGCGCACGCCTGAGGAGCTCAAGCGTTTCCTGGCGCAGGCGCCTGCGAACATCCTGGTCAAATACCGCGACCCGCAAAGCCTCGCCAGTCGTATCCGGCACGATTTGCGCCAGTTGCCCGCCGAGCAATGGCCGGAAACCGAGGCCCTGGCCCAGCGGCTGTGCGTTTCCGCCTCGACCCTGCGCCGGCGCCTGGCGGAGGAGGGGCAGACCTACCAGGCGCTCAAGGACGGTGTGCGCAAGGAGCTGGCGATTGCCTGGCTGGCCGAACCGTCCATCAGTTTCGTGGAGATTGCCTCGCGCCTGGGGTTTTCCGACGCCAGTTCGTTCTACAAGGCGTTTCGCAAGTGGTCCGGGTCCAATCCCGGACACTATCGCAGTTTGATCCTCAACGAGCCTGGCTGACGCCCTCGCGAACAGCCAATACCTACTTTGGTCCATGGCCAAACCAGTCAAGCAACTTGAGGGCTTTGACCATTGCCGCGCGGGCACTTCGGCGCGAGTATTTGCCTGCTATTCACGGTTCCCCCACCAATAAAAAGTACAGAGGGATTCTGGTCATGCGCGATTACTCGTCCGCCACGTCGCAGTTCGATTACCTGCACACCGTCAATGCCGCGTTGCACGGCTCGCTCGAAGCGCTCAATGCCTGCGTCGAATGTTGCGACCGGCACGCCTTGCCGGGACGTATCGCCTTGTTCTGGGAGGGCCGTGACGGCAGCGATGCGACCTGGACTTACCGTGACCTGCAAGACAACGCGGCGCGCTTCGCCAATTTCCTGCGCGCCCGAGGTGTTGGCAAGGGCGACAAGGTTGCTGGCTTGTTGCCGCGTACTGCGGAGTTGCTGATCGTGGTGCTGGCCACGTGGCGCATCGGCGCGGTGTACCAGCCGCTTTTCACCGCGTTCGGTCCCAAGGCCATCGAACATCGCCTCGGCAGCTCCGGCGCCCGGGTAGTGGTCACCGACGCCACCAACCGCCCCAAACTCGACGAAGTGGCCGGTTGCCCCATCGTCGTGACGGTCGGCGGCGAAAAAGGGCAGGGCATCGTCCGCGGCGATTTCAGCTTCTGGGCCGAGGTCGCCAACCAATCCAACCACTGCGAGCCACTGATGCTGACCGGCGAGGATCCGTTCCTGCTGATGTTCACCTCTGGCACGACGGGACCGGCCAAGGCACTGTCGGTGCCGCTCAAGGCCATCGTCGCGTTCCAGAGCTACATGCGCGACGCCGTGGACCTGCGCCCTGAAGACGCCTTTTGGAACGTTGCCGATCCCGGCTGGGCCTACGGCATCTATTTCGGCGTGACCGGGCCGTTGGCGATGGGGCACCCCATCACGTTCTACGACGGCCCGTTCACCCTGGACAGCACCTGCCGGGTCATTAATAAATACGGCATCACCAACCTGGCGGGTTCGCCCACCGCGTATCGCTTGCTGATTGCCGGCGGCGACCAGTTCGCCCGGTCGATCAAGGGCAAGTTGCGCATCGTCAGCAGCGCCGGCGAGCCGCTGAACCCGGAAGTGATCCGCTGGTTTGCCGACAACCTGGACGTGGTGATCCACGACCATTACGGCCAGACTGAGCTGGGCATGGTGCTGTGCAATCACCACGGTCTCGACCATCCGGTGCACCAGGGCGCGGCAGGTTTCGCTTCGCCGGGCCATCGCATCGTGGTGTTGGATGAAAACCATCAGGAACTCGGTGTCGGCCAGCCGGGTATTCTTGCCGTCGACCGCAGCCAGTCACCGATGTGCTGGTTCGCCGGTTACCAGGGCGGCCCGACCAAGGCCTTCGTCGGTGATTATTACCTGAGCGGTGACACCGTTGAATTCAATCCGGACGGCAGCATCAGCTTCGTCGGGCGTAGCGATGATGTGATTACCACGTCCGGCTATCGCGTTGGCCCGTTCGATGTGGAAAGCGCGCTGATCGAGCACCCGGCGGTGGTCGAGGCCGCCGTGGTCGGCAAGCCTGATCCGGAGCGTACCGAGCTGGTAAAAGCCTTCGTGGTGCTCAGCGCCCAGTACCGCGCCGCGCCAGAGCTGGCCGAAGAACTGCGCCAGCACGTGCGCAAGCGCCTGGCGGCCCATGCCTATCCCCGTGAAATCGAATTTGTCAGCGACTTGCCGAAAACCCCGAGCGGCAAGTTGCAGCGCTTTATCTTGCGCAACCAGGAAATCGCCAAAGTCCAAGAGACATTGGCGAAGAACGTTTCGGCTTGAATCCAAGGAAACCATGATGCAGATCGACAACAAGATTTTCCTCATCAGCGGCGGCGCTTCCGGCCTTGGCGCGGCCACCGGTGAAATGCTGGTCAAGGCTGGCGCCAAGGTGATGTTGGTGGACCTCAATGCCGACGCGGTGGCCGCCCAGGCACAAAAGCTTGGTTGCCAGAGCGTGGTCGCGGACATCAGCAACGAAGCGGCAGCCGAAGCCGCGGTCAAGGCTGCGGTCGATGCATTCGGTGGCCTCAATGGCTTGGTCAACTGCGCGGGCATCGTGCGCGGCGAGAAGATCCTCGGCAAGAACGGTCCTCACGCCCTCGCCAGTTTCAGCCAGGTGATCAACGTCAACCTGATCGGCAGTTTCAATCTGTTGCGCCTGGCCGCCGCGGCCATTGCCGAAACCGAGGCCAACGCCGATGGCGAGCGCGGTGTGATCATCAACACCGCATCGGTAGCGGCTTTCGACGGCCAGATCGGCCAGGCCGCCTACTCGGCGTCCAAGGGCGCGATCGCCAGCCTGACCCTGCCTGCCGCCCGTGAACTGGCGCGTTTCGGCATCCGCGTGATGACCATCGCGCCGGGTATCTTCGAAACCCCGATGATGGCCGGCATGACCCCTGAAGTGCGAGATTCCCTGGCCGCCGGCGTGCCGTTCCCGCCACGCCTGGGCAAACCCGCCGAGTACGCGGCGCTGGTCCGGCATATCATTGAAAACAGCATGCTCAACGGCGAGGTGATCCGTCTCGACGGCGCCTTGCGCATGGCCGCCAAATAGGAGGATTTGTCATGTCCAACGATCCGATTGTCATCGTCAGCGCCGTCCGCACCCCGATGGGCGGCTTCCAGGGCGAACTCAAAAGCCTGACCGCGCCGCAGCTGGGTTCCGCCGCCATCAAGGCCGCCGTTGAACGTGCCGGCATCGCGCCCGGCGCGGTCGAAGAAGTGCTGTTCGGTTGCGTGCTCGCCGCCGGGCAAGGCCAGGCGCCGGCACGGCAGGCAGCGCTGGGCGCCGGGCTCGACAAATCGACCCGTTGCACCACGCTGAACAAGATGTGTGGTTCGGGCATGGAAGCGGCGATCCTGGCCCATGACATGCTGATCGCCGGCAGCGCCGACGTCGTGGTCGCAGGTGGCATGGAAAGCATGTCCAACGCTCCGTATCTTCTGGATCGCGCCCGCAGTGGTTTGCGCATGGGCCATGGCAAGGTCCTGGACCACATGTTCCTCGACGGCCTCGAAGACGCCTACGACAAGGGGCGCCTGATGGGCACCTTTGCCGAGGACTGCGCCGAGGCCAACGGCTACAGCCGCGAGGCCCAGGATGCCTTCGCCATCGCGTCCACCACCCGCGCCCAACAGGCGATCAAGGACGGCAGTTTCGATGCCGAAATCGTGCCGCTGCAGGTCATGGTCGGCAAGGAACAGGTCATCGTTCGCCACGACGAGCAACCGCCCAAGGCACGCATCGACAAGATCCCCACGCTCAAGCCTGCCTTTCGCGACGGCGGCACGGTGACGGCGGCCAACGCCAGTTCGATTTCCGACGGCGCCGCGGCCCTGGTGATGATGCGCCAGAGCCAGGCGCAACAGCGCGGGTTGAAGCCCCTGGCGGTCATTCATGGCCATGCGGCCTTTGCCGATGCCCCGGGGCTGTTCCCCACGGCACCGATCGGCGCGGTCAAGAAGCTGATGGGCAAGACCGGCTGGTCGCTTGGGGACGTTGATCTGTTCGAGGTCAACGAAGCCTTCGCCGTGGTAGGGCTGGTGACCATGGACAAGCTGGAAATCCCCCACGACAAGGTCAACGTCCATGGCGGTGCCTGCGCCCTGGGCCATCCGATAGGTGCGTCCGGCGCACGCATCCTGGTGACGCTGCTCTCAGCCCTGCGCCAAAAAGACCTCAAGCGCGGCGTCGCGGCCATCTGCATCGGCGGCGGCGAAGCCACGGCCATGGCCGTTGAATGCCTGTATTAAGGAATGCCCATGCTCCCGACTGAAGAACAGACCCAGATCCGCGACATGGCCCGACAGTTCGCCCAGGAGCGTTTGAAACCGTTCTCTGCCGAGTGGGACCGTGAGCACCGTTTTCCCAAGGAAGCCATCGGTGAAATGGCCGAGCTCGGCTTTTTCGGCATGCTGGTGCCCGAACAGTGGGGCGGTTGTGACACCGGTTACCTGGCCTACGCGATGACACTGGAGGAAATCGCCGCTGGCGATGGCGCATGCTCGACCATCATGAGCGTGCATAACTCGGTGGGTTGCGTGCCGATCCTCACGTTCGGCAACGATGAACAGAAGGCCAAGTTCCTCACGCCACTGGCCAGCGGCACGATGCTCGGCGCCTTCGCCCTGACCGAGCCCCAGGCCGGCTCCGATGCCAGCAGCTTGAAGACGCGGGCGCGGCTCGAGGGCGATCATTATGTGCTCAACGGCAGTAAGCAGTTCATTACCTCCGGGCAGAACGCCGGGGTGGTCATTGTCTTTGCGGTCACCGATCCGAGCGCCGGCAAGCGCGGTATCAGCGCGTTTATCGTGCCCACCGATTCACCGGGCTACAGCGTGGCACGGGTTGAAGACAAACTCGGCCAGCATGCCTCCGATACCTGCCAGATCCTTTTCGAAGACGTAAAGGTCCCGGTGGCCAATCGGCTGGGAGAAGAGGGCGAGGGCTACAAGATCGCCCTGGCGAACCTGGAAGGTGGACGCGTCGGCATCGCGGCGCAATCGGTGGGCATGGCTCGCGCGGCGTTCGAAGCGGCTCGCGATTATGCCCGTGAGCGCCAGAGCTTCGGCAAGCCGATCATCGAGCATCAGGCCGTGGCGTTCCGTCTGGCCGACATGGCGACGCAGATTGCCGTGGCGCGGCAGATGGTCCACCACGCCGCCGCCCTGCGCGATGACGGCCAGCCAGCACTGGTGGAAGCGTCCATGGCCAAGCTGTTCGCCTCGGAAATGGCCGAGAAGGTATGCTCCATGGCGTTGCAGACCTTGGGCGGTTACGGTTATCTCAACGATTTCCCGCTGGAGCGCATCTACCGCGACGTGCGGGTCTGCCAGATCTACGAAGGCACCAGTGATATCCAGCGCATGGTTATTTCGCGCAATCTTTGAACAGGAGTCCTGCATGAATTACGAAACGATTTTATTGGAGATCAAGGACCGCGTCGGCCTGATCACGCTGAACCGTCCCGAGGCGCTGAACGCCCTCAATGCACAGATCGTCAACGAGCTTAACCAGGCGCTGGACAGCCTCGAAGCGGACCCGAAGATCGGTTGCATCGTGCTGACCGGCTCGAAAAAAGCCTTCGCCGCTGGCGCCGACATCAAGGAAATGGCCGAGCTGACCTACCCGCAAATCTACCTGGATGACCTGTTCAGCGACAGCGACCGTGTTGCCAATCGCCGCAAGCCGATCATCGCGGCGGTGAACGGTTTTGCCTTGGGCGGCGGATGTGAATTGGCCTTGATGTGCGATTTCATCCTGGCCGGCGACAACGCCAGGTTCGGCCAGCCGGAAATCAACCTCGGCGTGTTGCCGGGCATGGGCGGCACCCAACGCCTGACACGCGCGGTAGGCAAGGCCAAGGCCATGGAAATGTGCCTGACCGGGCGCTTTATCGATGCGGTGGAAGCCGAGCGTTGCGGCATCGTCGCGCGCATCGTGCCGGCTGATGAGCTGCTGGACGAAGCACTGAAAACCGCAGCGCTGATTGCCTCCAAATCGGTGCCAATCAGCATGATGGTCAAGGAAACGGTCAACCGCGCCTTCGAAGTCAGCCTGTCCGAAGGCGTGCGTTTCGAACGCCGGGTGTTCCACGCCGCGTTTGCGACCCAGGACCAGAAGGAAGGCATGGCCGCATTCGTGGCCAAGCGTGCTGCGCAATTCCAAGACAAGTAAGGCGGCGCATTCGCGAGAAGGCTCCCACCGTGGACTTGAGGTGTACGAGATACTGTGTACACCACCAAACTCTGTGGGAGCCTGCTCGCGAAGCCTGGACCTCACACCAGGTAGTGCTTCAACTCCCGGGCAATCACCATCCGCTGTATCTCGCTCGACCCCTCATAGATCTGGGTAATGCGCGCATCCCGGTAGTAGCGCTCCACCGGATAATCCTCCAGATACCCATACCCCCCATGGATCTGTATCGCCGACGAGCAGACTTTTTCTGCCATTTCCGAAGCAAATAGCTTGGCTTGCGACGCCTCCGACAAGCATGGCTTGCCAGCGCTGCGCAGGCGTGCGGCATGGAGAATCAGCAGGCGGGCTGCGTTCAGGCGGGTGTGCATGTCGGCCAGCAGGTTGGCGATGCTCTGGTGCTCGATGATCGGCTTGTCGAACTGCACCCGATCGCGGGAGTAGGCCAGGGCCGCTTCGAACGCCGCGCGGGCAATGCCTAGTGCCTGGGCGGCGATGCCGATGCGGCCACCTTCGAGGTTGGAGAGGGCGATGGCCAGGCCTTTGCCCCTGGCGCCCAACAGATTGGCCTCGGGGACGGTGCAGTTGCTCAATGTCACTGCACAGGTGTCCGAGGCGCGAATGCCCATTTTGTGTTCGGAGCGATCGACGTTGAAACCTTGGGTGTCCGTCGGCACCAGGAAAGCCGAGATGCCTTTCTTGCCGAGGTCCGGGTCGGTGACGGCGAAGACAATCGCCAGTTTCGCCCGTTTGCCATTGCTGACGAACTGCTTGGCGCCGTTGATCACCCACTGGCCGTCCCGCAGTTCGGCGCGGGTGCGCAGATTGTGCGCTTCGGAGCCGGCCTGGGGTTCGGTCAGGCAGAAGCAGCCAATCGCCTGGCCGCTGGCAAGGTCCGCCAGCCAGGTCTGTTTCTGTTCGTCGGTGCCGAAATTGAGCACCGGCCCGCAGCCCACCGAGTTGTGGATACTCATCAACGCGCCGGTGGCACCGTCGCCCGCGGAGATTTCTTCCACGGCAAGGGCGTAGGCCACGTAATCGACATAGGTGCCGCCCCATTCTTCGGGAACGACCATGCCCAGCAGGCCCAATTCGCCCATCTTCGCTACCAGGCCATCGTCGATCCAGCCGGCTTTCTCCCAGGCTTGAGCGTGGGGCGCGATTTCACCGCGGGCGAAATCACGGGCCATGTCGCGGATCATCACTTGTTCTTCGGTCAGCTCAAGGTCTTGCATGTTCAGTTCCCGTGGTAGTCGAGGCCGTCGAAGAAACTCGCCACGGCTGCGGCGTCCAGCGCCTCCAGGGTCGGCGGGTTCCAGCGCGGGCTCTTGTCTTTATCGATCAGCAAGGCGCGCACGCCTTCGATCAGGTCACCGCGCTCGAACCATTGGCGATCCAGGTGCAGTTCAAGGGCGAAGCAGTCTTCCAGGCTCAGGTGGCGACCGCGGCGCAACATCTCCAGGGTCACCGCCATGGCCAAAGGCGAGCGGGTTTCCAGCAGGTCGGCGGTCTCCAATGCCCATTCATGGCTGTTGGCAACCGTGACCTGGCGCAACTGCTCGACCATGCTTGGCACATCGGGCAGGGCGAAGAAATGATCGATGGCAGGGCGCAGATCGGCCAGGGGCGGGGCGGGGAGTTGTTGGACCGCCATCTTCGCCAGCAGGCTTTGCAGATCCTTGAGAGGCGTGTCGCGCCACTCCAGGCGATCGAGGCGTTCATCGAGCTGGGCGAGCTTGTGGCTATCGAGGTACCAATCGGCGAGCCCGCAGTACAACGCGTCCGCGGCGCGGATATGCACGCCACTCACGCCCAGGTAGATGCCCAGCTCGCCGGGAATGCGCGGGAGGAAATAACTGCCGCCCACGTCCGGGAAATAACCGATGGACACCTCGGGCATGCCCAGGCGGGTGCGTTCGGTCACCACGCGCAGGTCGGCGCCTTGCGCCAGGCCCATGCCACCGCCGAGCACGAAGCCGTCCATCAGGGCCAGAATCGGCTTGCGGTAGTGGTGGATAGTCAAGTCGAGGGCATATTCCTCGACGAAGAAGTCTTCATGCAGGGTGTCGCCCTGCTTGTGGCTGTCGTACAGCGAGCGGATATCACCGCCGGCGCAGAACGCCTTGCCCCCGGCACCGCGCAGGGCCACCGCACGAATCTGCGCGTCCTGCGCCCAGGCATCGAGTTGCTGCTGCAAGCTGCGCACCATGCCCAAGGTGAGGGCATTGAGGCCGGCGGGGCGGTTCAGGGTCAAGTGGCCAATATGGTTGCGGACGTCGACCAACACCTCGTATGGCGCGGTTTCGACGCTGCCCGCAGCTTGGGATGAAACCTGAGCTGTCATCGCTAACTCCCTGCTTTTGTTGTTATTTATGAATAACGTAGCGCGTACCCGGTCGGGATCGTAACAGTGCAAATTTGCATTGCACAACCGGGATACGTGCAGGTCCTGTCTGCATATTTATAGCAGCCACAGGCTCAGCCGCGACCCGACAGCACCTCCGTGATGCTGCGGCGCTTGGCATGACGCTCGCTGGCGTGAATTAATTGTTCGAGATCCTCAGGGGTTACGTCGAAGAATGCTTCCATTTCCTCAAGTGCCGATTTCAAGTCGGCGGCGGTAATGGCCTGGCGATCCACGGGCGGGTGGTCCGCCGGAATGACGGGGACCGGCTCGCTGGCGCGCTTGGGATAGCGCACGCGCGTCAGGTTGTTGTACGCCAACGCAAAGGCGAGCAGGCCGGAACCGGCGAGCATTGCGGCGCCAACCGCCTGCCAGTCCAGGGCGACAATTGACGCATCCGCCAGTACCAGCGTCGCCGCCAGGGCACCGGCCGGTGGATGCAGGCAACGCAGCCAGCACATCAACACCAGCGCCATGCCGGCCGCCAGGCAAGCGCTGCCCAGCGTGCGGCCCAATACATGGGCGACCAGCAACGCGACGACCGACGCACACAGGTATCCGCCGAAAATTGACCAGGGTTGGGCCAAGGCGCCCGACGACACGGCGAACAGCAAGACTGCCGAGGCGCCAAGCGGGCCGATTAGATGCTGGGCCACTTCAAGACCGAACACTTGGCCGCAGAGCCAGACACTGAACATTGTTCCCAGGGCCATGCCAATCGCGGCACGGCTCCATTCGGTGGGACGGGTATTGATAGCAGCGGGGAACCAGCGAGAAAACATTAAGCGAGAATCCAAAAAACCTACAAAAAAAGGGGCTTACGGGAGAGTCCCAGAAAGCCCTTTAAGTGTTCCAACAGTTTGGGGGAGGAACGATGCACAGTGTGCCGGTCGCTTCCCTCGCTTACAAATTCATATTAATGCTGGTTGAGTGCATTTATTTTGAAGTAGAGGTCAGGCGATCCTGGCGCGCAACCAAGGTTGCTGCGCGATGGGCAAGCTGCAGGATTGGCCGCGGCCCATCGGGAAATAGGTAAAGCCTTTGTCCGCCATGCGGTCCGGGTCATACAGGTTGCGGCCATCGAAAATCACGGGCGCCTTCAGGCGCTGCCGGATCAATTGGAAATCAGGCGCCTTGAACGACTGCCATTCGGTGCAGATGATCAACGCATCCGAGCCTGCCAGCACGGACTCAGGCGTGCCCATCAGCATCAGTTTCGACTCGTTGGGGTAGAGCAACTGAGTCTGTTGCATGGCTTCGGGATCGAACGCCCGTACGCTGGCCCCTGCGGCCCATAACGCTTCCAGCAGCGTGCGACTCGGAGCGTCGCGCATGTCGTCGGTGTTGGGCTTGAAGGCCAAGCCCCACAGCGCAAAGGTCTTGCCACGCAAATCGCCCTGGTAGAACGCCTTGATGCGTTCGAACAGCTTGTGTTTCTGCCGCAGATTGATGGTTTCCACCGCTTGCAGCAGGTCACTGGAGCAATGCGCCTGTTCTGCGGTGTGGATCAAGGCGCGCATGTCCTTGGGAAAGCACGAGCCGCCGTAGCCGCACCCCGGATAAATGAAGTGATAGCCGATGCGCGAATCGGCGCCGATGCCTTGGCGCACCGACTCGATGTCGGCACCGAGGTGTTCGGCCAGCTCGGCGATCTGGTTGATGAAGCTGATCTTGGTCGCCAGCATGCCGTTGGCGGCGTATTTGGTCAGCTCGGCGCTGCGCACATCCATGAACAGGATCCGGTCATGATTGCGGTTGAATGGCGCGTACAGGTCGCGCATGGTTTCGCGCACTTCTTCGCGCTCGCAGCCGATCACGATGCGATCAGGACGCCGGCAATCGGCTACGGCGGAGCCTTCCTTCAGAAATTCCGGGTTGGAGACAATATCGAACTGCAGCAGGCGGCCGGCCTTGAGCAGGCATTTGTCGATGTGCGCGCGCAAGATATCGCCCGTGCCCACCGGCACGGTGGATTTTTCCACGACCACCAGTGATTGCTCGCCGTAGCGTGCCACGGCCTCACCGACGGCGAGGACTTGGCGAAGATCTGCCGAGCCGTCTTCCCTGGACGGCGTACCTACGGCAATGAACAGGACCTGTCCATGCTTGACGGCAACCTGCTCGTCGCTGGTAAAACGCAAGCGCCCGGCATCGAGCCCCTCGCGCACCAGCGTCGCCAGGCCGGGTTCGAAAATGCTGACCTGGCCTTGACGCAGGTGCTCGATCTTTTTTTCATCGATGTCCATGCACACCACGTCATGGCCGACTTCGGCCAACACGACGGCTTGCACCAATCCAACGTAACCACTGCCGAACACGCTGATCTTCATGGCGAACTCCCTGGACCATCCCGAGCGGCCGCACCTGGCGGTACACCGTGGTGCGCTCGTTTCAGGATAGGGAGGCGATGTTGCAGTTCACTGACAGCCTGTAGCGCCCGCATCCGCCGCCAACCGGTACTGAGCGGGTAATTGCGTGACGAACTCGTCGACCACTTCCCGGGTCAGGCTGACGATATCCTCGACCCGTTCCATCCCGGCGCCGGTGCGCCAGCTCGCGACGATGTCCATCACCGAGGGCAGCGGCACGCCGTCCACCAGCCTCAATGTGCCCTGGGTCAGTTCGCCTTGGACCAGCGCTGCGGGCATGGCGCCGATGCCGAAGCCGTCGCGCACCAGGCGTGTGATGGCCGACGCCGAGTTCACGCAATTGATGCGTGGCGAGACGATATTGGCCGAGTGCAGGAGGTTGAGGATGTCCTGGTGCGGCCGGGAGTTGCGCGAAAAGGTCACGATGCGTTCCTGGGACAGGTCGTCCAGTGAAGCATAGTCACGGTCATAGGCTGAGCCGGTGCGCACCACCCAATGCATCGGATAACGGGTCAGGAGGGTATTGCGCACGCTGTCAAGGCGCAGGATATCGGTCTGGAAGATGATGTCCTGATAACCCTTTTCCAGCTGCGAGCACAGGTTGCTCGCGGTGTCGGCCGACAATTCGATTTCCAGCGCCGGGTAGCATTCCATCAGGCGTGTCACCAACGGGCTGAGCCAAGTGTGGATCACCGTATCCATCGCGCCGATGCGAATCCGCCCACGTACTTGGCGCGGATCCTTGATCACCGCCTTCATGCTCTGCATGGTGTCCATGATGCGCTCGGCATATTCGAGCACCCGCTGGCCTTCGGATGTCAGCGACACGCCTTTGGGGTCGCGCACGAACAGGCGCACGCCCATTTCATCTTCCAGGGCCGCGATCCGGCTGGAAATGGACGCTTGGGTGGTGAAGAGCTTTTCCGCTGTGAGCCGGAAGCTTTTCAGCCGGGCAACCCAGACAAAGGTTTCCAGGAACTTGATGTTCATGTCGTGCCGCTCCTCGAAACTGATAGCCAGGGAAACCGCAGGGAAATCAAACCTGTCGGCCCCATCTGGCTGACAGGTATTGGATCACGTCTTGAAGCTTGCTTGAATCCGGCACCGTGTCCACGGCGGCCTCGACGCTGCACCATGGATACGCCAAGCGCGACACCCAGGCCATGGCCGCCGGCAGGTCGGTTGCCGGCAAGGTGCTCATATGTTCGATAGTTATGGTGAGTCCCCCGGCCAACCACGACTGGGGGCTGAACCGCCAGTCATACCGGCCGCAACCCACCCGGACTTCACCGCTGTGCTTGTCAGACATGGCAACCAACCATCGGCACTGGAACGCCTCGGTGCTGGCCTCGGGAGGAGCGTCCAGGCAAAACGTGTAGACGTTCTCGAAGGTCTGGTTAAACCGGCTGACCAGCACATCACCGATGGCGCCACGGCCTTCGACGTGATCCGGGAACGAAATGGACCCGGTGCGGACCACCATGTCCAGGGTGGCGTCATCGGTAAAGGCCTGGGCCAGCAGGTGAGGGCGATTGCCGTCCTTGGCGCGGATGTACTGCTCGATGGATCGTCGCGGGCTGCTCATCAAATCTCCTTATGTGTTTGAGGGGTCACAGTGCGCTGTTCCAGAGGTCCGTTACCAGCATGCAGCCCGGCGCGTGGGTGATGCACAGCGGCGGACGCGAAGCCTGGACCACCGATTGCGGCGTTACGCCACAGGCCCAGAACACCGGTATTTCATCGCTTTGGACCGGTACTGCATCGCCGTAGTCCGGCGCGTCCAGCGAGCGAATACCGATCAGTGCCGGGTCACCGATGTGCACCGGGGCGCCGTGGACGTTGGGCATGCGCCCGGTGATCTGGATCGCCTGGATCGCCGCTGCGGCCTTCATCGGGCGCATGGTCACGACCATTTTGCCAGACAGTCGCGCGGTGGGGCGTGTGTCGATGTTGGTGCGGAACATGGCGACGTTGCGACCCAGGTCGATGTGCCTCAAGCGTATGCCGGCCTCAAGCAACGGTTGCTCGAAAGAAAAAGAGCAGCCGAGGGCGAACGTCACCAGATCATCGCGCCAAAAGTGTTCGATGTCTGTGGGTTCTTCGTTCAACTCGCCGTGGTCGAAGATCCGGTAGCGCGGCACCTCGTGGCGGATATCGATGGGAGCGCCCAGGTTGCGCAGGAAAGGATCGCCCGGTTCTGTCACGTCCAGCAGCGGACAAGCCTGGCGGTTGAGTGTGCAGTAGCGCAGGAATTCGTCGGCCCAATCTCCTGGCAAGATGACGATGTTGGCTTGCACCCGACCCTGGCCCAGGCCGCTGGTGTGGCCGTGGTATCGACCGGCCGCAATGTTCTGGCGCAAGGCCTGCGGCGAACATTGCTGCAGCTGTTCGAATGTCAGGGCTGATGAGTTCATCGTGGGGGCTCCATTGGTTTTTTTAGAGATCCCTTTGTAGAAAACCCGGGCGACGGCGTCCAACAAGGAAAGTTGCTACCCCCTGACAAGTAAAAGTTATTCGCCCTTCAATAACCCCGGCGCCGCCACCATGCGCAGCGGCCCGACGTCCGTGGCGTATTGGCAAACCACCTGTCGGCTCATCTGCACGATGCTCTCGATCAATTCCAGCCCCACGCCCGCGCGCCACGATGCAACGACATCGAGCTGGGGCAGAGGCGCACCGGGTTCCAGCTGAATCAACTCGCCACGGGCCAGCGGCTTGGCCACCAGCGCCGCCGGCAACGCGCCGATGCCGAAACCGTCGCGTATCAGTCGGGTCATGGCCGATACCGAATTGACGCAACTGACCCGTGGTGTACCGACGCCATGGGCATACAGCAGGTTGAGCACGTCCTGGTGCGGGCGCGATTGCTTGACGAAAGTGATGATGCGTTCGCTCGCCATTTCCGTCAGCGAGGCATAGGGCCGGGCGTAAATCGATTGGCTGGCGGCGATCCAGTGCATCGGGTAGTGGCCCAGTTCCAGATTGCGCACGCTTTCATGGCGGACCAGATCGGTCTGGAAGGCGATGTCCAAGTAACCTTTTTGCAGTTGATCGCAGAGGTTGCGCGCCGCGTCGGCGGTGATTTCGATCTCCACGGCGGGGAATGCCTGCATCAGCATCGACATCAATGGGCTGAGCCAGGTGTGGATCACCGTGTCCATCACACCGATGCGCACCAGGCCCTGCTGCGGGGTGCTTTTGTCCAACGACTGTTTCAGGGCGCGCTGGACTTCGAGCATCTGCTCCGCGTACTCAAGCACCTTGATGCCTTCCGGCGTCAACGACACGCCCCGCGAATCACGCACGAACAGGCGCAGGCCCAACTCGTCTTCCAGTGACGCGATCCGACTGGAAATCGCTGCCTGGGTGCTGAACATCTTTTCGGCGGTCAGGCTGAAGCTTTGCAGGCGAGCAACCCAGACGAAGGTTTCGAGAAACTTGAGGTTCATGGTGGTTCTCTTGGCGTTTATCGTTCTTATGGTTGCAATTGTTACTCCAGGTCGAGGCTCGACGCGCATCAAATTTTCTTATGTCCGCGCCTGCTTTTTTCCCGTTTGACGCTGTACCGCGCCAATGCGAAGAATCCGCCCCGTGGCGAGGGAGCTTGCTCCCTCGCCACACTACCCGCACTGCCCCAAACAATAAGCGAGGCGCGTACGCCGTCCCCGAAGGGATCGTTCGCGCCCATAAAAAGGAGCACGCCATGCCCCGTTTCATCGACACCCGTTGCAGCCGATCACCCCTCGGTCCATTGCTCGGCCTGGGCCTGATCGGCGCACCGATCGCCCACGCCGATTTCATTGGCGACAGCAAGGCCAGCCTGGAAGCCCGCAACTTTTATTTCAACCGCGATTTCAGGCAAGAGGGCGCTCGGGACAAAGCCGAGGAGTGGGCACAAGGGTTCCTGTTGCGCATGGAGTCGGGGTACACGGTCGGCACCTTGGGTTTTGGCCTGGACGCCTTGGCCATGGCCGGTTTCAAACTGGACTCGGGCGGTGGCACCGCCGGCACCAATCTTTTGCCAGCGGACCGGTCCGGCGGCTCCCAGGATCGCTACGGCGAAATCGGCCTGACGGCGAAGATGCGCTTGTCCAACAGCACGTTGAAAGCCGGTACGCTGCAAATCAAGGACCCGGTGGTCAATTCGAACGACACGCGCCTGCTGCCGGGCACCTTCAAGGGCGGGCTATTGAATGTGCAGGAAATCGATCGTCTGAAGCTCACCGCCGGGCAGCTTGCCCAGATCAATTTTGTCGATTCCACGGACTACCAGGACATGACCGCCAATCGCATCGGCGGCACCAGCGACAAGTTTCAGTTCGCCGGGGCGGACTACCAGTTCCTGCCCAACCTCACGGCGCAATACCGCTACGGCAAGCTTGAGGATATCTACCAGCAGAACTACCTCGGCTTCATCCATACCCTGGACCTGGGCAACGGCCAGTCATTGAAAAGTGACGTGCGCTATTCGCGCAGCACCGAGGATGGCAGTTTCCGTGCGATCGACAACCAGGCATTCGGCGCGCTGTTCACCTATAGCCTCGCCGGCCACGCGTTCGGCCTGGGCTATCAGCGCATGAGCGGTGACGATCCGTTTCCGTACATCTCACGCAGCGATCCGTACCTGGTCAACTTCGTGCAGATCGGCGATTTCGCTAACGTCGACGAACGCTCGTGGCAAGCCCGCTACGACTACAACTTCGCCGCCGTCGGTGTGCCGGGCCTGACCTTCATGACTCGCTACATCAGCGGCGACAACGTGCAACGCAGCGCGCCAGGGGAAGGCCAGGAATGGGAGCGCAACACCGACATTGCCTACGTGGTGCAGGACGGCACCTTGAAGGGGCTGGGCTTGAAGTGGCGCAACGCAACGGTGCGTTCGAATTTCGGCAATGACCTGGATGAAAACCGGCTGATCGTCAGCTATACGATGGCGTTGTGGTGACGGGACCTCAACCCGTCAAGCCTTGACCCAGCGCTGACGACTCCAACTGCTCAACGTATCGACGGTGAAGACCAGCAGCAGCATCGCCAGGATCACCGTGCTGCCTTGGGCCTCCTGGAACAGGCTGAGGCTGACGTAAAGCATCTGGCCCAGGCCGCCGGCGCCGACGAAACCCAGGACGCTGGCCATGCGGATATTATTTTCCCAGCGGTATAAGGTGTAGGCCAACAGTTGCGGCATCAGGTTGGGCAACGTGCCGTAGCAGAAGGCCAAGAGGGCGCTGCCGCCCTGGAGGCGGATGGCGTCGGCGGGTTGCGACGGGGTGTTTTCCAAGGCTTCGGCAAATAGCCGGCCGAGTACGCCAACGGTGTGCAGGGCCAGCGCCAGTGTACCGGCGTTGGGGCCAAGCCCGGCGGCAAGCACCATCAGCGCGGCCCAAACCAGCTCCGGAACCGCGCGCAGGGCGTTCAACAACAGGCGCGATGCGCTCTGCAACGGCCAGCCAAGGCGCCCGGCGGCAGGTAGCGCCAAGGCCAAGCCCAACACTGCCGCGAGCAGGGTGCCTAGGGCGGACATGGCGATGGTTTCCAGCGCGCCATGGCCGATCGCTTTCAGGTAGGCCGGGCTCAGGTCAGGTGTCAGGAAGCGCTGGGCATAAGCGGCCATCTGCTTGAGGTTCGAGTGCTCGCCGAGCGCGCCCAGGTCGATACCCAGATAGACGAACGAGGCCACCACCGCTGCACCGATGCACAGCAGCAACAAAGCGTTGAGCAGGCGATTCATGCCAACCTCCAGCGCAGCACGCGACTGAGCTGGTCGGCGAGCAGCACCAATATCAGGAAAGTCAGCAGCAAGCTCGCGACTTCGCCGCCGGCGAACATGCGCAACGACAGGTCCATCTGCTGGCCCAGCCCGCCAGCCCCGACGAACCCCATCACCACCGAGGCGCGGATGGCGCATTCCCAGCGGTACACGGTGTACGACAGCAGCTCGGCGGCGACATTGGGCAGGATGCCGTAGCAGAAGGCCGCGAGCCGACCGCTGCCGGCTTGCATCAGTGCGTGTGCCGGGCGCTGGTCGACGGACTCGAAGATTTCCGCGTAGACCTTGCCCAGCATGCCGCTGTAAGTGATCGCAATGGCGAGTACCCCGGCCGTCGGTCCGAGGCCGACGGCACGGACAAACAGCAAGGCCCAGACGATCTCCGGCACGCTGCGCAGGAAAATCAGCAGCGCACGGACCGGCCAACGCAACCATTGGCCCCAGTAGCCGGGCCTGCCAGCGCGGTATGCGGCAGACAACGACAACGCCCGGCTGGCGAGCAGGCTGGCGGGAACGGCCAACAGCAGCGCCAAGGCCATGCCAGCGGTGGCAATGGCAAGCGTCTGCAGCGTCGCTTGCAGCAGCAGTTCGACAAACGTTTCGTCATGGGCCGGTGGCCAGAACGCGGCGACGAACCGGCCCATCTCGCTCTGGCTATCGCTGGCGAGCAGCACCCCCAGGTCCAACTCGCTGAAATGGATGCCCGGCCACAGCAGGGCAACGGCCAGCAGACCAAGGAACAGGCGAGGGCGGGCGGCGGGGTCCCGAGCGTCACGCTTCAGCATCGCGGAATCTGTACGCTCGAAGGTGGAGGCGGGCTCGACAGCGACTCCAGTTGCTCGTTGGCATAAAGCGTATCGAGCTGCCGGCGGTCGACCGCTTCCGTCGGCAAGTCGAAGAGTACCTGGCCGTCACGCAAACCGATGATCCGGGAAAAGTGCGCCAGCGCCAGGTCCACCGCATGCAGGCTGGTCACCAGGGTAACCTGGTGTTCCCGGGCATGCTGGCAAAGCACTGACAGCGTGTGCTCGGCGAGCACCGGGTCCATCGCCGATACCGGTTCATCCGCCAGCAACACCTCCGGCGCCTGGTACAGCACGCGGGCGATGCCGACGCGTTGCAGCTGCCCACCGGACAATTGCTGGCATTGAACGAACAGCTTTTCGCCCAGGTCCAGGCGCGCCAAGGCCGCGCGTGCCCCGGGAATATCCAGCGGATGGAGCAGGTTCAGCAGGCTCTTGCCGATACCCCATTGCCCCAGTTTGCCCGCCAGCACCGCCGTGATCACGCGTTGGCGCGGGGGCAGGGGAGGCGCTTGGTGAATGAGACCAATGCGTGAGCGCAGGCGTTGACGCTGGCGCGCCGACAGTTGCCAGACCCGCTCGCCCAGCACGTCGACTTCACCGTTACCAGGACGCAGCGCGGTGGCCAGGACGTTGAGCAGGCTGGACTTGCCGGCGCCGGACGGGCCGATGATCGCGACCTGTTCCCCTGCACGCAGGTGCAGGTCCACACCGCGCAGCGCCTGGGCGCCGTTGGCATGGACGACGCTGGCCTGGGTCAGGCGCAATGTCATTTGAGCAGTTCGGCGGCGCGTGCGGCTTCTTCGATGCCCTTGTAGTTTTCGGGCTTGGTTTCGATGAAGCGACTGGCGGCCTGCAGATCAAGGATCTCCTTGTCTTTCGGATTCGCCGGATCAAGCGCCAGGAACGCGGCCTTGATCTTGGCCGCCAGTGCCGGGTCGAGGGTGCCGCGCACCGTCCAGTTGTAGTCGAAGTACGCCGGGGTGGTGGCGAAGACTTTGACCTTGCTGGTGTCGACCTTGCCGGCGGCGACCAGTTTGTCCCAGACGCTGGCGTTGAGCACACCGGCATCGACCTTGCCGGCCTGGACCCAGGCCGCGGTCGCGTCATGGGCACCCGAATAGC
>Ga0307405_10000106_pt1 | contig 34131 bp, 57 predicted proteins | sample 322Cmetagenome_2_FD_203311 | JGI IMG/M metagenome (GOLD analysis project Ga0307405, IMG submission 203311) | Maize rhizosphere microbial communities from greenhouse at UC Davis, California, United States - 322HYB-C-1 | ecosystem: Host-associated > Plants > Roots > Rhizosphere > Soil | place...
CCACCAGGACATTGTCGATCACGAACCGCTGCGCGCCGAACGAAAACACCGCTTTGGCGAAGCCCAGGATCAGCGCGTTCCGGAGCGTCACGTCCTTGCCCGTGATGCTGACCGCCGTGCCGCTGAATGCCGCAACCTGCGTCGCCGCGTTCGCTTGACTGAAGGGGATGGTGAGCGCTGAGTTGACGATAGTGATCCCGTCGAACCCGCTCAGGCTGGCAACCGTGATCGTGGCGGCCGGGTTGAGTTTGATGGTGGAACCGCGTGTTGAATACGGCTCCAGGATCGGCGAGGCGCCCGACCCCGGTTTGATGAAGTGCCCCCGGAGCTGGCAGCGAACCGGGATCGTGAAGCTGGTTGCGACATAATACGTGCCGCCCTGTGACAGCCAGATCGTGCCGCCATCCGTCCCGAGCGCCGCAAACGCCGCCGTGAAGGCTGCCGTGCTGTCGGCCACGCCGGTCGGGTCAGCCCCGGTGAAATCATCGACGTGCAGCATGTCGGCGAAGCGCGCCGCCAGGGTGCGGGCCACTGTGCCGCCGGTCGCCGTCACCGAAGATGCCACGCTCGCCGCAGCAGCTGTAGCACTGGCCGCCGCAGCAAGGGCACTGGCTGCAGCCGCCGCCGCACTCTCCACGGCCTCACCGGCGAGCGAGACGCTACTGCCGTCGATCCGGCGCGTCCAGGTGGTACTCATTCCACCGGCTCGTTTTGGGGTTCCGGCTGGGGCGGGGCTGGCATCAGCCGTTCCAGCGCCTGCATTGCCATACCAACCTCGGCGTAAGGCCGGCGCCCGAGGTAGGCAATCAAGCCATCCAGCATTTCGCGGGGAATCAGGAAGTGGGTCGGGCCGTCACTCATGGCGTCATCTCCGTACTGGGGCTGCGGATGACCAAGGGGCCGGCGCTGAACTCGGCGGCATCGTCCGCGTCCTGCAAGACCTTAACCGCGTCGTCGTAGAGCATCTTCCAGACCTGGATACGGGCATCGTCGCCCAGATAAGGAGCGCTCTGGACCAGGGCGCCGAACAGGTAGATGCCGGGACTGGCTTCCAGGATGCGGTTTGAGGTGATGGTGTCGCTGAGGGCGTCGGGCTTGGCGTAGTAGGCCATTTCCAGCAGGGCCGGGCTGCCCCCGGAGGGCGGCGCCAGCTGCAGCTGTTCGCCTGTGACGCAGTAGTATTTCTGGGGTGAGCCAGCCCAATCCTCGGCAAAGCTGGCCATCAGGGTGTGCGGGCTGAACTCCAGCTCGACCTCATCCATCTTGAGCCGCCACATCTGCAGGAAGTCTAGGGGCAGCTCCTCGTAACCATCGCTGCCCAGCGTGGTGGTGGCCCGGGTCAGCATGCAGCGCAGGCGCAGGCGGGAGAACATGTCAGCCTCAGCCAAGCTGATGAAGTCCGGAATCACGTCGGTCAGGTCCGCCCTCATCAGCCATGCGGCGACGGAGGTTTTCAGGGTGGCGTAGCTGGTCAGGGCCATCAGGTTGTCAGTGTCTGGAGGTTTGGGCTGCTGAATTTCGTCGGGTAGAAGCGAAATTCGCGAAGATTTCCGTCTAATTGTCTATTTTTGGTTGTCCCGCGGTTGCCTAGCTGGCACGCATTCACCGCCGCCACGACAGCGGCCCCGGTCATGACCGTGCCACCATTCAAACAACTTTTGAAACCGCTGCCGTCGAACGCAATCGCGAGTTTCACGGTCTGGGCGTAGGGCGTGTTGGCCAGCTCCTCATCCGACCCCCCGACCGTGACCGCAGCCCCGATATCGGTGGTTGTGTTGTACCGGCCGATGACCCTGTTATTGTCTGTCCCATCGGTAAATTCAAAAATCCGCGGGAAACTACCGTTGACATACGCAATCACCGCGTGCGCGTAGATCGTCCCGGCCGTAGTCTGAAACCAGGAGCCACCGCCAAAGATGGCCGGCGACATGACCACGCTCACGTCATCGGCGGCCTGGATCAGGCAGCCCGACGCGCCCGGTGTCGCGGTCCCCGTTGCTCCGGTGACCAGCTGGGCCAGGGTCCTGGCCGCGAGCGTGCCGCCGACCGCGCAGCCGTGATAGAGCTGGCTGGCGAAATTCAGCGACAGCGTCCGGCCGTCAGTCGGCACCGTGCTGACTGCCGCACCGCGCGGATTGGCAAGGCTAATGCCCAGGCTGATGGTCATTTGAAACCGATGATGCCCGTAGCGGTTGTATTAGTGCTCAGAACCAGCGTGGTCTTGATCGGCAGGACCGTCCCGGCGGCAGTGCTGGCGAAGGTCAGCGTCGTGCCGTCCTGCGTTTTCACGGCAATGGCGCCGCCCGAGCCGGTATAAAGCGACTCGTACCGGTTGGCCGTGGTGTCATGCGGCGTCACGGCGGCGGCATCCGACGCGATGCCGTGCTTGTCAATTGCCATTGGTTTCTCCTGTCAGAGCGCGATTTCCAGCGCCCGCGAGCGGAACGCGGCGGCACTCATGCGGTGCGCGTAGGCGGACTGGTGCTGGCCCAGGCTGTCCGTGGTGTAGACCCAGACGCCGCCATCGACGCGCCATTTACCGGTGTAGCTGCCGCCTGTGCGGTCCTCGACCACGGCAGCCACGTCCCAGACATCGGTGATCGCGGCATGCGGCAAGGTTCGTATCCAGGTGTTGATGGCTTGGCGGTTGGTGTTGGTTGCCGGCACCGTCTGGTTCACCAGCGTGGCCCAACTGTCGCTGCTGCTGGTCTTCGGGGTGAACGTGGTTTGAATAACCGGCAGGCCAAGCGCATAGAGCTGGTCCCACAGCAAATTGAGCTTCGCTTTGATTTGCGCCTCTGACAGCCCGGCATCCAGCGTGTCGTTCTGACCGAGCTGGCAGACGACATGGGTTGCGCCGCAGTTGAGCAGATGCGAGCGCCGGTAATAGGACCCGGTCAGGGTGCCCCAGGAACCCGCCGTGCTGCCGGTGATCGCGATCTTGACCAGGGACACGTCGTTAGAAAACGTTCTCGCCAGCCAGCCGACGCCGTAGGTATCGGCCTGGGGCGTATCGCCAATGCCGGCAGCGACTGAGTCGCCCAGCACCGCGACAACCGGCCGGCCGGCTGACAGCGGGGCAACAATCGCGGTCGGCCCGACCCAGGCGACCGCCGCCGTGCTGGGTACCGTTACCGCGTCAACCGCATCAGAGGCGTCAAAAATCCCCTCACCCGCCGCCAACTGCAGCAGAACATTGGCGGTCGGCCATTTCTTGCCGACCGTATCGACCTCGACATACTCCCGGACGTAGAAGCTGCTGCCCGCCGGCATGCGCACCGCCACGGGGTCGCTGAGCGCCTCGGCACCGCCGGCCACGGCCCAGGTCCGGGCGTTCAGGACGGTCACCGGGTAGGTCGCCTCGCCATACTCAATGGCGGCCTTGAATGTCACGGTATCGGGCGGTGCTGCCTCGCCGCCCACCGGGGCGATGCGGTTGCTGAACCGCAGTTGAAGGGCGCCGACAGCGACATCAGACAGCACGAAATGACGGGTGCGGTAGGTGGCCGAAGCGCTGGCGCCGTCCGAGTAGACCGAAGGGTATTCCGTCTTGTTGGCCACCGGGTAGAGCGCCGGGGCGGCGGCGAGAGAGCGCCGGCTGGGCGCTACAGCCCCGGTTGCGCGTTCGGTGGTCCGCAGTTGCCAGATGGCGTTGGACGGCGAATTGCTGACACAGATCCAGATTTGCTTGGTCCGCGAGTTCTGCCATTCGCTGCCGGCGGGCGGGGTGTCGTCGGCCGGCAGCGGGTCCCGCGGATAGCTGTAGTCAATGCTGCTCAAAGGTCAATCCTCCGGTTCAGGGCAGGATGAGCCGGCGGCGCGGCTTGCGCGACAGCGTGCCGGGTGCGGTGCGGAGATAAGCCCACTCACTGCTGTCCAGCAGCTCCATCACCTTGGGACCGTGATCGGGGTTGAACATGTCCACGCCGTACAGATTCTTCCAAAGCTCATAGACGATGAACGGAACGGTTGCGGCGCGGCGCAGCTCGCGGGAAGGGCTGTAGCCGTCCCCGCTGCTGGCGAGCGCTTTGTTGGCTTCCAGAATCGGCCCGGCATCGGCCGACCTGATCACCGTGAGGTCCCCGGTCATGGGGTCCTCGACATAGCGCGTTTCAATCATCAGGCCACGTCCGAGCCTTCAACCTTTGCGTTTTTGCTGCTGGCTTTGGGGGGCGGTTCCGAGGACGAGACGACATGACCGGCCTTGGTCTGGGTCAGCAGGTCGGCTTCCTCTTTGCTCACCACATACTTCTGACCCTTCTGCATCGGGCCGCCGGCAATGGTGCCAGAGCGGTTGCCGGAATAGAAAGGCTGGTTGTCGGCGGTGCATTCGAACAGCACTTCACCCTCACCCGGCTTGGAGGCGGTATCTTCGGGAGGTTCCGAGGGGTTCTGCGGCTTAACGCCGACCTTCGGCCCCAGCAGGGCTGCGTTAGCAACCGCAGGATCGACCGTATCCAGCAACTCATAGCCACCTTCACCGTCCGGTTTGGTGCCGGAAACCGTCACGTTGGGCGACAGGCTCTTGGCCTGATCGGTGTTGACGATTTCAGCGGTGTCCTCGGTGGTGCCGGGTTCCGGCATGTTCGACTTGTCAGGCTCCAGGGCCGGGTTGGCCGTGCCAGAGGTTTTGGCGGCCTCTTCAGCTTCCTGGACTGACTTTTCCTGCTCTTCAGCGAGTTTCTTGACCATAGTATTCCTCCAGTATTGGGGGAGGGTGACACCCTGGGTGTCACCCCCTGTCACCCTGATCAGCCGCCAGTATCGGCAACAATTCCGTGGGCGCGTTCATTGAGTACTTTCAGGCAGTACTCCGTGAATACCATGCGTTTCTCGCTGTGGCCGGTTTTCGCCAGCGGCGTTTGTTGCAGCTTCTGGAAGTAGGCGATTTCCACCTTGCTGGGATCAACGATCAGGACATCCCTGGCCCTCATCAGGCGGGAGGGGACAATCTGAAGCTCGCCGAAGTCCGAGGTGTACACGTCGATGGCGGCGACAATCTTGCGGCTGTCCATCTCGCGGAAGGTTGTCGCATTGCCTGTAAATGCACTGATAAGTTGTTTATTGGCGCTGCCGACGAAGACAAGGCTGGGATCGCTGCCGCTGTTCCAGACCAGGGCAATGACGGCCTTCAACAACGCCTCGGTGACGGCCCGCTGGGTTCCGTCCACCGCAGCGGTGGTAGGATAACCCGTGGTTGTGCCACTCAGCACCGGGTTGACGCCGCTGGTGCCCCGGGAAACATTGGTTTGGAGGAAGCTGGGAAAGCTGGCGGAGACCCTGGCAACACTGGCGCTGCCGGCGGCGGCAACCTTGTTGGAGAGGATTTGTTTCTCCATATCGCGCTTTAATTCCTGAGTTTTCAGCGCGACCTGCTTACTCATGCGATTAAGATCGCCGACTTCGTCAGCGTTCTCGCGCGTGCTGGAGACCTGGGCGACCTTGTCACTGATCATCGTGTAGTTCGAAAGGCGTACGCCTTCCGTCATAGCGTCGGCCGTGACATCGTTGCCTTCAATCTCTGCGTTAGTATCCACCGCTGCAGCTAAATCTACGGTTACCCATTCCGGATGCGTACTCGCAGCAGTAGTTTTACCAATCGCCGTCATGAACGGCGTTTCGGTCGGCGCGATCAGTTCCGCAATTTTAGAGAGATCTTCTCGAATAACTGTGCTCTGGTAGGTCTGGGCGGTATTGGTAGGGACCGACATAGGATTTTATCCCAATTCAATCAGCCGCGCGATGGCGTCCATATCTCGGCCGCCGCTGCGCTTCACTCGTTGCGTTAAGGCTTTCGCCTGATCGGGGGCGGGGCCGGCGCTGCCCGGTTTCACCATCCTTGGCGCGGTCGCCAACTTCTGGTTGACCTTGGGCTGGCTGGCTTGAAGGCGGTCGTAGAGCATCGCTTTGCGGAACCCGACCACGGCGCGCGGGTCGGAGGCAGCGGCAATTTCCTGCTCGCTGTAGCCGATGGTCCGCATGTAGTCGGCCAGCTCGCGCTGCCCCGTCCTGGCCTTCTCGGGATCTTTCCACTCGGGGAGGTCGCTCAGGAGCCGGTCGCGCGCACTTGTCAGCATCTGCTGGTGTTGCCGCTCCATCTCCCAGGCCGTCTGCTTATCCGCCTGCTGCTTCTCGGCCAGGATGGCTTGCAGTTGTCGAACCCGGTTGTCGTACAGCTTTTCCTGCTGGACGTAGGTCAGGGGGTCGGTCTGCAGCATCCGCTCGTCCGGCGGGGCCGGCAGGTTAGCCTGGAGGACCAGGGCCACCTGTTCGAGCTGCTGGCTGTAGTGCTGGCGCTCCTGATGGATACGCTGGGCGTCCTGTTCGGCGGCTTGGCGCTGGGCTGCCGCCTCCATCGTCTTTCTGGTATAGTCGGCCTGTCTCTGGTAGCCGTTGAGCAGTTCCTCGCGGGTAACCTTCGCTTCCTTGCCGTCAATCTTGACGGTGAATAACTCGGGTTCTTCGGGTTCCTGCTGCTGTTCCGGCTGGTCTTCGCCGTCTTCCTCTTCCTCCTCTTCAGGAGGCACTTCCGGCCCCGGTTCCGGCTGTCCCTCTTCGGGTTCCGGTTCCGGTTCCGGCTTTTGATTCCGGGTTGGCCTGGGGGGCGCGTCTTCGGTCTCCAGCAACCCTTGAATCAGAGACACAGGGTCCCGTTCGCTCCCGGCTTCCGGGTTGGCGTTCATAACGTCCATGTCTGTTCTCGCTATCGCTTAGGGATTGAGGTCCGTCCCGGCCTTGAGGTCTTCCAGCGCAGCGCGCGCGATCAACCCGTCGCTCAGGATGGTTTCCAGCTCGGCCCGGACTTCGCCCAGTGCCTGGATGTGGTGCCAGAGGCGCTCGCGCAGCTCAGGCTGTTCGGCCGGCGAGTTGCGCCACGCCATCAGGAAGCGGGCGTCCAAGGCGTCGAAGGCCGACGACAGCAGCGGGTCCTCGATGATGACGCGCGCCCGCTCGGCCACCGAAATGCGGCGCTTCAGCTCCAGTTCGATGTCGGTCATTCGGCTCGGTTCGGCATGAGGGGGATGCCCAGCAGCGACAGCGCCATGCCGCCCTGTTCGGGGGTCAGCAATCCGGGGAACCGGCGCTGGGTCAGTTCCGGCACGGTGGGCGGCGGCGGGACTATCTGACGGGCAACATCGCGCATATCCCAGATGTCCGCCGGCCTGATGCCGAAGCCTTCCATCTGACCGGGTGGGGTCAGCTTGCGCTGCTCCGGGGTCAGGCTCATCCGGTTCATGGTATCGCGCGCGTCCACCTCGCCCTGGGCGGAGAGGTACTTTTTAAAAACCCAGTCGTTGACGCCCGGCATGGCGCGCCGCTCAGCCATCCAGGTGTCGTAGTTGGGTGCCCAGTCCGGGTGCAGCTTTTCGAAGTCATCGATGGTCATGCCGGGATTGCGGTTAATCACGCTCTCCCGGAACCGGCGGGCCTGGGCGACTTCGTTCTCGATCTTTTCCACGCGCGGCCAGTACTCTGTCGCGACCAGATGGCCGATTTCGTCGCTGGTCTGGGCGCTGCCCGAGCTGTGGCCCTCGTGCTCCTGAACAGCGTGCTGCAGTTCGTGCAGGGCGGATTTCAGCCCTTCCCCCTGGGGTTGCGCGAGCTGGTCCGACCGAATCCACATCCGATGCGCGTCGGGATGGTATTCGGCATAGGGGTACGGGTTGCCGTACTGGTCAGCGAGCGGCAGTTCCCCGATCTTCAGGCTCCTGAGCATGCCGGGGTAGTTCTGTTCGAACTGCGGGTGACGAATGCGCCACTCGCGGGTTTTCGGGTCCTGAAGCAGCTCGGCCTTGTGGTCAGAAATCTCCCACTTCCAGTCGCCAGTCTTGTCCTGGTACCAGCCGTATTTCTGGCGCGCGACCTCGGGGTCCATCCCCTTGGCAATCGCCTTTTGAGCGAACCCCAGGTAGCGCCGGGGCGCGTGCATCGCCTTGATACCGGCGAAGGTGCCCATGAAAGCGCCGCCGCCACCGATGTTGCCAACGCCCATGCCACCAATCGGGCTGTTGTCCAAGGATGCCTGCTCCTCAGGGGTCAGCTCCTGGCCGCGCATCTTCTTGAGCGTGGCCTGGGCGCCTTGCCTGATTGCCTGATTGCCTTGTTGCATGTTGGCGATGCCGGTCGGCAGGTAGCCGGTCAGCAGGCCAGCGAGCGGGGATTGGTCGAACAGGCCCATCAGAGAAACCCCATCCGGGACTTTGCCTTCGGCTGCCGGTACAGCTTGACGCCGTTGGCATCCAGCAGGCCGGTATCAACCGGCTCATCCTCCGGCTCGAACACCTGCAATTCCGGCAACACAGGCTCCTGGTCCTCCCAGTCAGCCCGAGGCCGGAAAATAACGGGGGGTGTTAATTTCCGGGTCACTTGCGACCGAGCCCGCCGTCAGGCCGCGCAATCGACTTGACGGCAAACATGAAACCCATTTCCAGCTGGGTGCGGGCAAGCGATGCCCAGCGGCCCGCAGCCGGGTCACCTGCTGCACTCTGGTCAAGCGTATTCATCAGAGCAGCAACCATTCCCTCGGCGGTCTTGACCGCGTTCATGGCGGCTATCTCTTCGCCGGACAGGTCGCGGTAGCCGGCAATCTTCTCGACCATCATTGCGGCACTCCGTTGGGGTCGGGCATCTGGGCCTGGAGCAGCTGGCTGTGCTGCCTGATCGCTTCGCGGTCGCGGTCAACCTGCGCCTGAATGTGCTGCTGGTTGACCTGGATGCCGTACTTGGCCTGCAGCTCAGCACTCCTAAGTGCAATATCCGCATCCAGCTTGTCGCGTTCGCGGTCGTCGTCGCGCAGCATCTTCTCGTGGGCGAGCTGCAGCTTACCCTTCTCGACTTCGGCCTGGACCTGGACCAGCAGCAGATTGGGGTCGGGCTGCGGCGGCTGCGGGTTTTGCGGCTGCTGGCTGGGGTCGGCGAAGTACTGATCGACGTTCTTCAGGCCGGCAAGTTGAATCAGTTTTGCATAAGTATGGTACAAATGAACCGGCGTAACCAGACCACCAAGGCCGCCCATTGCCAGGGCTTCCTTCTGACCCTGAAGTATCTGGCCCAGGTAAGCCATCTGTTCAGTCTTGTTGCCAGTGCCCAAGCCAACTTCCGTGGTCAGGTCAAACTCAGTATTCCAGGCGCGCGGGTCCATCTCGACCCACTGATTACGCAGGCGGATGACTTTGGATTTCTGCTGATACTTGGTAACCAGCGCCAAAATCAGAGTAAATGCATGTTTCACGGCAGTCTCGGCGATAACCCGGGCCATCAGTTCTATCCGGGCCGCCGCCGCCGACTGCAGGGCTGCGATGCCGGTGGCGGTGCTGGCGGCCGAGTTGCCGCCACCATGCAGAATGTTGGCATCGATGCCTTGGGCCATTTTGCTGATGCCGGAACGCCCTTCCAGCATCTTGTCCACGTATTCGAGCATGGGGAACGCCTGACCGGCAACGAAGGTGGTGTTCAGCTCGCCAATCATGCCGGGCTGCTTGACCCGGACAACAGAACCTGCTTCACCGTTAAGTAATTCTTCCAGGTTTACTTGCCCGTCAACCGCCCATGTCCTGGGCTTATTGGCCAGATACATTGAGTTGAGGGTCTGTCTCGTAATAGCGGTCTTAATCTCCTGAAGGTCTTTGACCAGATCAACTAAAGACAGGCCGTCGAGCCGGTGGGGCATTAAAATAGGCGAGAGCACCGCAAACGGTGGTTGATCGATATCCTCGACATTCAATAAAACAGACTGGTTAATGCCACCCAGTGTGATTTTATGGAACTCGGCGATCCCGTCATCATCTAAATCCAGCTTGGTGTACCACTCGGTGATTTCGACCATGCGGCTGGCGCGGTCGCGGCTGTCGCGGGTGACGGTCTCCAGCGTGCTGCCGTCGAACCGGTGGGCGCGCTCGCCCCATTCGTCGTCATCGTCGGCGCTGGGCAGGTCATCGACCAAACCGGGGTCATAGCCCTGCTCGATCAGGTCGGACTGGCTGACCCGGCGCTTGTGACCCTGGCCCGGGTCGGCCGGTGACTTGACGGTGGGCGAGAACAGAAATTCCTCGGGCGGCACGGGTTCGATACAGACCCGGCCATCCGGTTCACTGACCTTCAGCCGCACCGTGTAGAGCGGCTGACCGTCCGGCCCCAGCTCACTGTCGGCCGCCATGATCTCAAGGTTGGGTTCCTGCATCAGCAGGGTAATCTGCATTTCGGTCAGGCCGGCAAGGTCGGTGATGCGAACCTTGGGTTCATCCAGCCACCAAATCTTAAGCACCCCGATTTTGTTCAGCAACCCATCTTTTACCCAGGTATGAATATTCAAGAAGCCCTGGTTCTGGCGCGTGAAGATGAAGTTGACGAAATCGGTAGCTTGTTCTGCGGCCTGCACATCCTCCGGCCCCTGCGGTTCGAACCTGACTACCTCATCCGACGACGCGAATACTTTGAGCAACTGGGGCAGCGTCCATTCCACCGTCTCCAATGTTTCACGTGTGACGACGCTGGACGCGCCGGGTTTGCTGGCCCACAGGTTGGCGCCCAGGTAGTAATCGAGCGCCTTCTGCCGGTCGGCGCTGGCGATGCCGACGTGGCTTTCCGCCGCCGCGATCTCGCGGGCGCAGATGGCGCGGATATCGTCGTCACTGAGCATTGTGGTGCCAATCGCTGATGAGCCAGCCCAGCACGATGCCGCCCAGGACACAGCCGGTCAGCAGGACCAGATAGACCAGCAGGGGGGCGCAGATGTCCGTCATACCACCCACCCGATGTTGGCCTTAAGCGGCTTCGACCAGCCGCTATCGCCTTCCTGCATGGCGGTGGCGAAGTAGCGCAGCGCGTCGGCGGCATGGCTGTTCACATCGTGGAGCGGTTCCTTGGTCCACTGGTTGGTTTCGGGGTTGACGCCGTAGCGGTAGCGGCGCAGCGCGTTGATGCCATCGGCACAGCGCTCCTGATCGAACCAGCAGCGCGGGAACAGGGTGCGCAAGGCATTGATGCCATCGGTCACAAAGACCTTGGGGACAATCCGCACGTCCCGGCCGCTGTCCCGCATCTGCTGTTCGATGGTCCGCTCGCTGGCGAGAAGTTCATTCTGCGCGTCGTGCGGCAGCCAGCAGGTGCTGTAGACATAGGGCTTCTCCTGCAGCACCTTCAGGTAATGAGCCAGCGGAAAGCCTCTGTTCTGATAGAAATCGATCACCCGGAACTCAAAGCCGATTTGCTGGACAAACCAAATGCTGGTCATGTCAGCACGGCCCAAGTCCCAGAAGGTTTCAACCGGCTTGGATACATCGTACGGCACGCGGGTAAAGCGGTCTTCACTGGTCGCCTGCCTGATTTCATTGGTGTATATCGCACCATCCAGGACTTGGCGCGTATGGCCTTCCCAGATTGTCAGGTAAGCGTCGTAGTCCCGCGCCTTCAATATTTCCATTTCTTCGCGCAGGACTTCGGGAAACCAGGGATTGTCGCAGTGATTTACTTTGCGGACCACAGCATTGGGCGGCGGGTCGCGGACAAATCGCCGATAGGTTTCATCGGTGTCCAGTTCGGGGTTAAAACTAATCCAAATCTCCGAACCAGGTTTGCGGATTGTGGGAATGAGTGTTTCCCAACTCGACTTGGAAACCATCTGGGCTTCCTCAATCCACGCCACATCGCAGCCCTCGATGGACTTCAGCGACTGGATGTTGTGCCTCAATCCGGCGAAGGTGAAGGTGGTGCCGTTGATGCCGCGCACCGCGTTGTTGGTCACGGCGTACCACTCATTCAGGCCCATCTCATCGATCTGGCTGCTGAGCAGACGATGCACGCTGTCGGTGATGGATTTTTGAATTTCGCGGGCGCACAAAATCTGCAAGGGACGCGCAACACCCTGGAGCAGCAGTGCCCGCGCGAAGCCCCAGGACTTGCCGCTGCCTCTGCCGCCCCAGGCGCACTTGTAGCGGGAGGGGTGAAAGAGGAACTCCAGCGCTTCGGGAAACTCAGCCTGCATCAGCGAAACTTGATATCCAGCGGACTGCCGCCGATGTGATACGGCTCTTCCGGCTTCGGCGGCGGTTCGGCGCGGACGAAGTTGATGGTGATGTTCTCGAACAGCCGCGAGCCATCGGGGCCGGTCAGTTCCTGGGCCGGCTTGCCGTAACCCCGGTCGAGGAGCGCCACGGCGGCCTGGACCGCCTTGTCACTGTCGAGCGCCTTGACCAGCGCCTGAATTGCCACGTCGGTATACTGGCGCGCCAGATCTTTTACGCGAACATCTTCCCGTTTGCGCCCTTGTGGGTTGCCGGATTGTCCAGGTTGAAAGGTCATCTTGCTGTTGTCTTGCTAGCAACTGGCATGAAAAAACCCGCTGCCATCTGGCGAGCGGGTTACAAGGAGTCGTTTGCCTCATCCGAGCATCACGTCCAAAGGGAGGAATGCGATACTGCCCGATCAGTACTCTGCAATGCGGCAATGGTCAATCCCCTTTCGGCAATCGAAGGTAGTCAGCAAGATCATCCAAGGCTGTCCGCAGCACCTCCTGGCTTCCGTCACGGTTGCGACCCATCTCGTTGCTGAACCGATGGACGCTCCAGTCCAGGCAGACGACATGGAACAGCAGCGGCCAGCGTGCCAGCCCGATGTGTTTCTGCGCCCCGCGATAGAGCTGCAAGGCGTCGAGCTGACCATCGCGAAAGCCGGCCGGGGACCACGCCGAACAGCCTTTGGCCGGTTGGCGCACCCCTTCGACCCCGAACGCCCAGCAGCTGTACAGCTGGTCACCCGCCTCTTTCTGCCGGGCCGTGATCCGGCCGCGCAGCAGCTGGTGCTCCAGCACCGACTGGACCCGGGCGCCATAGGTCGCCACAAGCCCGCCAGGAGCCGCTACACGCGCCTCCACCATCAGGCGGCTGTCATCCACCAGACAGGAACCGGACGGCACCAGCGAGCGCCTGAGAGCCCTAGCGGTCATTGCGGTTCTCCAGGTCGATAAAAAAGCCGTTCAGGCCCGATGCCCGCAGCCGTCTGGCATCCTCGGCCCCGTACGAGATCAGGACAGACGGGGCGCCAGCGTTGTTGAGCGCCGGCCTGCCGTCCGGCCGGCAGAAGCACAGCCGGCCTTCCAGGAACAGGATGCCGCTGACCTTCGGACAGTCCCAGACGCATTCGAAAAACCACTCGGTCTCGACTCTCGCAAAAACGAGCGCTGTCCCAATCCCGTGGTCGGTCATGCGCCTCATGAACTTGACCGACTGGTTGCTGTAGGGCGGGTTGAGCCAGACCCGGCCAAACCACGGTTTCATCAAGCCGTTGTCTTCCCGGGTGTAGTGGACCTTGGCCATGTCCCAGGGCCGCTGCTTGGGCGCGCAGGGGTCGAGGTCGAACGGCCCCAGCGCCCTCAGAATTTCCGGCGGGGTCAACCAGACATCGGTGCCCATCACGGAACTCTGGTAGGGCGCAGGATTCACCTCATCCAGGGTGTTGCCGAACAGATCGACGGTCATTTCAGCACCCTGTCGGCGTAGCCCTGCCGGATTTTGCTGAGTGCGGCAAAGTCGGCATGGCTGATGCCGGCGTTCCGCGCAATGCGCATTTCGGCCATCACGAGGATGCCCAGCACCTCACGGGGCGATATCTCATGGGCTTCCTGCAGTTCCTCCAGGAATTGCATCAGGTGGTCGCAGGCGTCATCCGCCCGGTCCATCTCCATCTGCCAGACGGCGAAGTCGTTCATGCCTCATGTCCTTCCTCGGTGTAGCGCTTGACGATGGCCTTGACCATGCTGCGCAGTTCGGCCGGCTGGACCGCCTCGCTGGTGGCCGCCAGCTTGACGGCGCTGACCAGCAGGCCGACCACGATGGCGCGGGTTTCCATGCCGTCCTGGCCCAGCACCTCGATCTCGCGGCCCAGGGCGGTCAGCACGTGCAGCATGGTCCGCTGCTCCTCCGACGACGGCTGCCAGCCGTCCGGCATCTTGAGGCTCATTGCCGCGCCCCCCGGATGATCAGCTCGTCAATCTGGCGCGGCGATTCGTGGACCCCGACCGGCGTCGGCGTATCGGTCGTGAAGATGTAGCTGCCGGGACCGTCGTCATCCGGCATCCACGCAACAATATGTCCGAGCATCACCCGGAGATCAGGACCGTCCTCGCTGTTCCGGGTCAGAACGATGAAATCGTGAATCATGCGTCAGCCTCCCGGTAATCGCCTTCCTGAATCATCGCGTTGACGGAACCAGCCAAGGCATCAGCCTGGGAGATGAACAGGACCATTCCACCGTTCTTGGCGCCATGGAATGCGCTGACAACCCGCCATTCCGTTTCCTCACGCTGCCGGGTATCCAGCCAGATGTCTTTTTTCTGGGAGATCAGCGCCGTCATCATCTCCAGGGCAAGCTGGGTCAGCCGCGTTGCCTTGGTCAGGTTGGCGGTTCCGATGCCGGAATAGGCCAGGAACGACTTATCCCCCATGGTGACGCGGTAGATTGCCAGATGGACCTGTCCTTCCTGTGGAAGAATATTCCAACTCCAGCCGCGCCACCCTCTGGGAACATCGACCTTCGGGGCGGCCACGCGTCCGATTCTGTCGCGCTTGGTCATTCTTCCTCCGCCATGAAATCGAGCAGTTCATTGCTGATGCGGGCGTATTCGCGCGGGTGAATGTCGTGGTCCTTCGCCCAGCGCACAGCCAGGGTGCAGAGAATCCCCAGCATCTCCATAGGCGTGAAATTTTGTTGCGCTCCAACCGCGCGTGTCAGGTTGGCAATCAGCGCTTCAGCCCGCTGCCGCAGCTCTTTTTCGGCTTTCCGGTCCATTTCGTTACCCCTTTGTTACCCCATCGTTACCCCATCGTTACCCTCTAAGTTATTGATATCTATACAGGTAACGGTAGGTAACGATATACGGACATATATCCCCACATGTGTGTGTGAGACGCTGCGAAACATTATTACCGTTTCCGGATCTCTTCTTTTATAGGGATGGTTTTTCGCCAAAAATCGTTACCCACCGTTACCCCACTGATTTCATTGACAAAAACAGGTAACGTTGGGGTAACGGTTACGAAAACCGTTACCCCGCCGTTACCCCTCGAAAGCTGCGAATGGCAGCCAGACGGCCTTGGTTTTGTCCCACTTGCTGAACACGATCACTCTCGGGTCGCTGGATTTCGCACCCGGTATCCGCTTCAGCGAACGGCTCCACTGGCTTGACCATGGGGTGTCCTTCAGCCAGCCCTTGATTTCCTTGTGTGTGTTGGAAATCCACACCCCGCCGTCTTCGACTTTCAGGCCGTACCGTCTCAGCGCGTTCTGGTACGTGGCCGCTAGGATATCGGCCACGCTATCGGTTCCGGTGTCGGCAGCCGCCTCTTCCATGGCTTCGCCGACAGTGCGTTCAATCACCTTGTCGCCCAGGTCGATTTTGATCCGCTGCTGGAACAGGAGCAGGGTCAGCCGTTCCTCATCCTTCACAGCGTTGGCGCTGGTGGTGCCGTCCCAGACCGCTTGCCGTTTCAGCTTTCTGACCCACCTGAGCGCCGCGTCGAACGACACCAGACCATCGCGCTTGCACGCATAAGCCCCGGCCAGCAGGGTTCCGATCTGGTCGCCGACGCGGGCGCTCCCCAGCTCGACCGCCACGGCGCGCGAGAAGGTTTCCGCGTTCTCGCGGATAACCGGCATCAGCTTCACGGCGCGCGCGATGAACCCGGCCGCGAATGCTTCCGTCAAGGTCTGGTCAATCCGGCGGACGAAATCAGCGAACCCGGCCCGCGCTTCGGCGTCGTGGCCTTTCAGCTCCACCACAGTTACCCGGCTTTCGTCCGCCAAGTGCTCCAGCATCGGGTTGATGGACGAAAACAGGAAGCTGGACCGGACATGGAAGGTGATTGCGCCGGTCTGGTTCTGTGTCCCCTTGGTGATTTGCGCGCCACCCTCGGAGGACGACTGCCGATTAAGGTCCAGCAGGCCCTGATTGGTCGCTTTGGCCTTGGCGGTTTCGCTTTCCGTCTCATCCAGGATGACGGGCCGGGCATCCCGCTTCAGTTCCTGCCGGATGCCGGCTTCCGTGGTGCCGCCTTTCTTAAACAGGCCGATAGCGCCCAGCAGGCGCTTGACCACCAGCTTTTCCAGGGTCGATTTGCCGGAACCGGAACCGCCGGTTACCCAGACTGCCGGCCGCCAGTTCAGGGCGCCGCAGATGGCCGCCGTCATGATCCAGCCAGCCATGAAGGTGCCGTAAATCTCCTTTTCCCAGGAGAACAGCTTGCAGATTTCCAGCACCTCAGCCGCCTGTTCTCTGGTCAGCGGCTCCGCCACCACGACTTTCAGCGGTCGGGCAGCTTCATAGACGTACTTTGAACCGGGCAGAAGCAGGGGATGGGTTTCGCCGTCCACAATCAGCCGGCTGCCCAGGTTCAGGACGGCACGAACGGTGCCGTTCCGGTCCTCATCCAGCCACGCACCGCGCCCGCGCGCCTTGTCCGGGTCGTAAAAACCAACATCGGAGCACCAGCCTTTCAGCAGATCCCCGATCTTGTCCCAGTCCAGGCCGCCCTTGTCCCCCTTGCACTGCTCCAGTCTGTTGTACCACTGCAGGCTGGCAATCCCGACCAGTTCGGTTTTGGTGTGGGCACGCCGGGCCAGGGCCTCGATCTGGCCCGTCATCGGCGACAGGTAGTAGTAATACCCGCTGTCATAACCGAGAGGAATCGGCGGCAGCGTCCGCTTGTTCGGGGTTGAGCTGTCGTCCTTCCAGGGTGCGTCATCGTCGGACGGCTGCTCAAGGTTGAGGCTATCGACGTTGCCGGGATCGGGGTCATACAGGCGGGCGCGTTCGCGGATGAAACCTTCAATGTCCTTGGCCGACCACGGCCCGGTTTCCGATTCCCAGACCAGCTTTCCTTTCTTGACCATCTTCCCGCTGCAGGCGTTGCCCAGGTCCCAGCCCTTCGGGAAATCGGACAGGTCGATAGTCCAGACCGGCACGCCCAGGCGATGGATGCAATCGGCGGCGTCCATCATGCCCTGGAAGCCGTCTACGGCATCACCGCAGACATAAACGGGGTCTCTGGTCAGGGGAGAGTAATCATGGTCCCTGGCCCGGCCGGCTCCGCCGCTCCAGCCCAGGCAGGCCCAGCCGGGCAGCAGTCCCTGCACGTCGTCGGATTTCTGTTCGCCTTCCTGCAGCAGAACCGGCTTACCGCCCAGACGATGCAGGCCGTACAGGCACAGGGGTTCGTTCGGGTGCTTTCCATGCCAGCCGGTTTCGCCGTTCGGGTGCTTCTCGTCCTTCAGGTAGCCGTAGGTGTGGGGGATGAAGTACTTCGTCCCGTCCGCCCGCTCGTACCGCGCAGTGTAGCGCAAAGGCACGTTATCGGGAGACAGGTAGGTGAATTTCGCGACAGCGCGGGACATGTCGGGCAGACCGGCGTCGGGCGGCGGCGGAATCATGGAGGTCCACTCTTCCGACGACACGACCGTCAGTTTCGGCCGCGCCTTCCTGGGCGCCGGGGCGTCATCCCCAACGCCCAGTTCCTCGGCCAGATGCTTGCACGCTTCAATACGCGCCGTCTTGCCGGTGCCACCGTGGAACTTGGCGGCACAGAGCGAGATGGCGTCACCCCCGGCGATGTCGGTTCCGAAATCGCTCCATTTGCCTGTGCTGATATTGATCGACAGGCTGTCGCCGGCATCCCCGTTCAGGTTGCCAACCACAAACTCCCGGCCGCGCCGCTTGCCGTTCGGAAACCACGTTTGCAGCAGGCCAGGGTAAGCCGCCAGAGCCTCTCGGTTGACCTTTTCATAAATGTCTTCTTGGGGTACTTTCAAGGCAAGGCCCTCCCGTTCCCGGCCAGCTTTGCACCAGCGGGTTGTTCGTGGATGGGGTGCGGCAGCTCACCAGATGTGGCGTCTATGAGAGCTGCCAACACGGATAGAGCATCGGCGGGGTTCCTCGCACAAACGAAGATCCCGCCGGCTCGCTCAACCGCATTCTTCCACCGTTTCTGTTCCTTGGAAAGCCTGCCCAACGGGGTTTTGACTTCGACCTGAACGCTGTGCCCCCGGTAGATGCCGCCGATATCCGCCATGCCCGGTATCCCCGACCGCACCAGCTCGCGCCGGGTGAGGGTCTGGAACACGCCGCTCTGTTGCCTCCAGAACAGCGCGCCCGGCAGCGCCGAGATGGCGACCAGGATTTCATGCATGAGCGGGGTTTCGGCGTTCTGTGCCATTATGCGACTTCCTGATTTTCCCGTTTGCGGCGTTTCAGTTCATCCCGCACCCAGCCCATGGTGGTCTTGTCGGCGCGGTCTGGGGGAGCGGCCTGGAGGGTGCGGAAGACCAGCCACAGCGCATCCTCGTCGGCGTCATCGATGGCCCACAGCAGCCGCTCGTAGTGGGCATGGTTGGCCGCCGTGCGGAACCGCCAGCCGGCCTCAATGATGGCGTCGGCGCACCGCTCCATTTCATGGCGCTTGGCAATCTGGTGCTGAACCCAGCCGCGCTTGTAGCGCCGGGCAGCCGCAATCGCCTCCAGCCGTTCGGGGTCGGTGCCGGCCAGATCCAGCAGCCGGAACCAGTCTTTCCCCCGCGCCGTCTCCAGGGCGATTCCGCGTGCCCAGCCAAGCCGGGTCAGCGCCGGCCCGGCGTCCCGGGTCAGCGCTACCAGCTCGCCGTCAACCTCTTCAATCCGGCGACCGCCACCCTCGGACATCTCGCTGAAGGGACAATTGTCCTCTTCCACCCCGCCGCAGGGAAAGTTGGGCGAGTGAATGACCGGCGCCGGCAGCACCTTGAAGCAGAGCTTGCAGACGGTGACGGCGCTGCGGGCTTCCCGCTTGGCCTTGCCGTCCAGTGACCATGTGCGCTTATCGTCAGGAAACCCGTGCAGCAGGTAGTTGCCGACGTGGTCCAAAATGATCGCCTTGGACCCGTCCGCCTTCGGCCGCAGCGCCCGCCCGACCTGCTGAAGGTAGAGGGTGAGGGATTTGGTCGGCCGCAGCAGCAGGCAGCCGGCCACCTCGGGCACATCGAAGCCTTCGGAAATCAGGTCGCACGAGCACACCACCTTGATGCGCCCCTCGGCCAGTCCGGTCAGGACGTTGTCACGGTCGGCGCCGGACATCTTGCCATCCACCGACGCGGCCCGGATGCCGGCGGCGCAGAAGCGTTCCGCCACATCCTGGGCGTGGGCGACCGAGATGCAGAACACCAGCGCCGGCTTGCCGTCGAGGTATTTCTGATAGTGCCTGACGGCATCACCCAGGATGGTCGATTTCTCGACCGCCTCTTCCACCTCATCCAGCGCGTAGTCACCGGCACGGGTATGGACCCCGGACAGGTCGAGGTCACTGGGCGGGGCGAGATAGGTGTAATCGGCCAGATTGCCCAGCGCCGTCAGTTCCTTGGCCGCCGGCCCGATCACCAGCTCATCGAAGGCGTGACCCAGCCCCTTGCCATCCAACCGCTGCGGTGTGGCCGTGACCCCCAGATGGTAGGCTTTCGGCCACGCCGATTTGATTTTGTCCCAGGACCCGCTGACGGCATGGTGGGCTTCGTCGCACACCAGCATGTCAGGCTCGACCACCTGTTCCAGCCGTTTGGCGAGCGTCTGGACCATGCCGACCGCCACGGACTGGTTGGTGACCGGCTTGCCCGGCAGAATCAGGCCATGCTCGACCCCCTGCCGGGTCAGAGACTGACTGATTTGGCGAACAATCTCCCTGCGGTGGGCGAGCAAGATTACCCGCTTGCCCCTGGTCGAAACCTGCCACGTCAGGTAGCTGAATATTATAGTCTTGCCACCGCCGGTCGGCAGACAGAACAGCACCCGGCGGTGCCGCTGCATGGCGCCGCGAATGTCGGAAACGGCGCATTCCTGGTAGGGCCGCAGCGTGATCATTCCGGCGCCCTCCTGGGAGCTGCTTCGAACGCGCCCCAGTACTCGGCCGGCCTGATCAAGCCGGCACGCCACAGGCAATCGATGGTACGAGGGTGCGCGAACCGGCCATCACTGACGGGGGCGACGAAGCCGCCGAACGCGCCCCGGCGGCGGATAAGGCCGCCGGTCCACAGGGTGGTCATGACACGTTTCTGGGCGGGGGAGAGTTTCATGTCTCGTCTCCCGCCGGGGTCAAGGCATCCCTGGCCTCTTCCCTCAAAGCCATGACCTCGGGACCCCAGCCGGCGGCAGCAATCCTGTCCAGCAGCTCGTGATTGAGGGCGACGACACCGGCGCCCTTGTCGTTCATCGTGCCGCCGATTTCTGCCAACAGCGCCTCGATGCCGCGCTTGGTCTGAGGGTAGGTTACGGGCGGCGCGTTCCGGCCCGGCATCTTCAGCACGATGCGGGGCGGCGCCGGCTTGGATGCCGCCGCCTTCTCGGCCCGACGGATTTCGACAAAGCGGCGGTTCAGTTCGCCCCGCACCTCTTCCAGGCAGACCGCAACCCGGTCACTGACCGGCAGCAGCCGGCGGGCTGCTTCGAAATCGGAGCGGGTGTCGTCCTCCAGGTGGGTCTGGATTTCCTCCAGGCGCTGCATCGCGCGATGCAGCGGGGTGCCGATCAGGGGGTTGGTCATTTCGCACCCCCCTCTTCGGCCAGCGCTTCCAGCACGTCCTGTTTGGTAACCGGATCCAGCTCCAGAACCAGCGTGATGATCTGGCCGATGCCCAGCACGTCCAGCGCCTCTCGGGCCACGGTCATCGTTTCGTCGTCGGTCATGTCGTTGAGCAAGGACCTGAAACGGGTGATTTTGCTGGTCATGACGCTGCACCCCCTTCTGTCATGATCGGATGCTCGGGCAGACGGTCCTGCGCTTCGGCGCGGAGCTGGCTGCAGGCGTCCACAACCATCCCGTAAGCATCTGCCAGGGCATAACTATTAGGATGGTCGCCAAGTTCGCCTTCGAGATACAAACGAGCGGTAAGAAGATGGCCGTAGGCAGCCGCGAGTTGATCAGTCATAGGATGCGCCCTCCAGTTCAGGGGCAGGACCCCGGACGGTAATCTGCCAGCAGCTGTCGCCGTACCACCAGCAGGGGGTGATTTCGACCAGCCGGCCGTCGTGGACGTAGAGGTAGCGGTGGCCGCTGAAGCCGATGGGGGGAGAGGGGACTTTCGTCCCCTCGTCATGGATGCGCCAAAAATCGTCGCCGGTCGTGTCAATCCAGGTTTCCATGATCATTCGACTCCCGCGTGAGCGGCGGCCGTCGAGCGGGCCAGCATGATCGCCAGTTCGGCTTCCCAGCTCAGGCTGGGGATATCGCGGCGCCAGCGCTGGATACCGGCCGGCTCGCGGAACGCCGCCATGGTCAGCCAGTGGTCGGCACTGCGGCGCCAGAACCGGTAGCTCTCCATCTCGCGGTCGGCCGTCCAGGGGTAGCGCCGGGCATAGGTGTAGGCGAACCGGGCGCGGGCCAAGGAGCGGGCGGCGGCCATGTGGTCGGGATGGGGACGAAGGGTGATGCCGTTGGTGGTCATTGATCTATCTCCAGACTGTGTTGATAGCCGGAGAAAAAAGCCCCATATTTGGTAGTGCGACGTACCAGGATGGTTGATTTTTCTCCGTGCTCACCAATATATGTAAGGAGCCATGGTTAAAAATCAACCACCCACGGTGATTTTTTTCCATTACGCAGGAGAAAAAGGCATGCAGATAGTGATTTCCCCGGCCCAGAGCCGCGCCGCCCGGGCGCTGCTTGACGCGCGGCTTGACGGGGTTGCCGAGAAGGCGGGTGTCGGCATCAACACGCTGGCGCGGTTTGAGAAGGAGCAACGGGGCAAGGTCAGCCTCGACACCGCAATGAAGATTGCGGACGCCTACAAAGCCTTGGGCGTTGAGTTCATGGAGGGGGGTGTGCGGATCAGGCCGCAGGCTGCCTGACATCACTTGGCGTGCTCCCGCATCCACTTGACCCGGTCATCCTGGGTCCAGCGGGTGATGCTGACGTAGGCCCTCCAGCAGCCGCTGCAGCCGGGCGTGAACCGCAAACTGTCCTCCCAGTGCCGCGGGCTGATCGCTTGGGCGCAGCCAATCGGCACGCCCGGCACCGGGAAGCTGGCCGGGGTCCTGGTGGCGCATTCCTGCCAGCACGCCGGCCGGTCGCGGTGCCGATTCACTTGCCCAGCCTCCGCATCACGGTGCCATCGTTCAGCAGCCGGGGGCCGGGGGCGAACGAGAAGCTGGGGCAGGTCGCGAACAGCGCGCGGATGGTCGGCGCTATCCGGTCTTCGCGGGGCGCCGCTTCGTTGAGCACGCGAGCGAACAGGCCAAGCTGCCGGGTGTCGCCGGTCAACAGCATCTCGTCGCCGTAGAACAGGCTGTCGGACTGCACATAGTAGGTCATGCCGCCCACCCGTTGTGGTCAGGGTGGCTGCGGCGCCAGTCCGCCATGTTGACGACGGTGCCGCCATCGGGCGGCGGCGCCAACGGCGGCGGCGGGATCGCGATCTCCAGCAGGGCGAACCAGTGCGCCCAGACGTCCAACCACCACCAAATCATCATCATGGCAGGCTCCTCATGACCGGGGCCGGCAACAACCACATGCCAATCGCGATGCCGATCAGGCACCAGCCGAGGACGACGGCGACCATGTAGACGCCCATCGCCAGAATGATGGTCTTCTCGGAAATCAGCAGGGCATGGAGGTACAAGGCCCACAGGGCGCGGCGCATCGCCGCCGCCCTAACCGGGGGATACCCCCCGCGACATAGCGCCGCACACTCTTATGAGGGTGGCACTACCGATGTCCCCGCAGCCTGCGGCTGAAGGGGAATTGGTCTTTTTGTTTGGCGTGAAATTACTAAGCCGGCTCAGGGCTTTGCCTAAACCGTGAGCACTCACGACAGAAGACCCTTTGACCAAAAAGCGAGCAAAATGCAGAAGAAGTGAGGCACAAACAAAAAAAGCGTTGTTTTGCCCCCAGTTCGCGGGTGTAAATGCGCTGACGGCACTGGTCATTGGCTTGTCTCCAATGCGTGCAGGGGCGCCCGGAGTCCGCTCCGGACGGAGATCCTGTCGGTGACGTTGGGCAGCAGGACGGCCGAAGCCCCGCACAAGGATAGGGCCGTACCTGCTGTTCACCCTCTTTTACCCGCAGCTCGGATTGACTGCGGCAGAGAATCTGGTTGTGCCTTTTCGCACGCCCTTACATTGCGATGCAATACTGAAATTAGTTGCCTTGGTTACCGGGCAGTAGACTCGCGCGACTCTACTCCCTTGGGTCGAGCGTACTCCTCAAATAGGGCGAAGTCGCCGGAAATATCCCGTCCTGTTAACTATTTGCCTGTCGCTGATTACTGGGACTGCTAAAGTAGCGTCAGACCTTGTGCGGGGTTTGATGATTAGCGATCCGAGCCACCCTTTGTACGGGCGCGGCCAGCGCCTGTCTAACGAGCGAATCGTTGAGCTATACGCCGAGCTGAAGGATGCCGAGCTGGTCGGCTACAAAGCAGGTGTCAGCGGCACAACGGTGCTGAATCGCGTCCGCGTGGCCGGGGGCGAGATCTTCCCGCCCGGCCATAGCCGCAACCGGCGCCGCCGCCCGCTGCCCCTCAGTGCCGCCGAAGTCGTCAAACTCTACCGGGACGATGGATTAAGCGGGCCGCAGATCGCCGAGCGCTGCGGCTGCGATGCCAGCCACATCTACCGCACCCTTCAGGAAGCCGGGGTGCCGCGCCGCCGCAGCCAAGAATACTACCAGCAGCGCAGGCTGCGGGTGAAAGCGGGCCGTGGACTATGACCAGTACCGCGATGGTGTCACCCGCATGTGGAGTGCCGTGCGCCTGCTCGAACCCCTGCCGCTGCTCAACCTGGAAATCGCGGCCAGACGCCGGGGAACTGCCGCCGAACTCAAGGCGGCGACGCTGCTGCGCCGGGCGATGGACGACATGCCAAAATCTCCATAGCAACCATAATTTGCACTTTGCGCTAACAGCTAGTGATATTATGGTGCGGCGAGCTGCCTGCAAAAACAGGCTTTACTTGGGAGAGGGTCAGGGTTTGTCATGCAAACTGCCAATAATACCACTCAAATGTCCGAGAAAAGGCCGTCAGATCACAGTAACCGTACGATAGATTACTCGTTCACGGCGGACTGTAGTCTTTACCTGGAAAATGAGACCATGGTGCGGCGCACCATCTCGGGAAAGTGGTTCAGTCCCCGGATACTTAATGAGGCGGAATGGTATGCCAACGCCGAGCACACGTGCGCCTGGATTGTCGGCACCCTGCACCTTCACGACCCGGCCCTGCCGGCTAGAGTCGAGAAATACACCGTCCACAAGTGGGGTGGCTGGTACAGCCCGAGAGTGAAGGGATCGAGATGAGCACACATCACTGGGACAAGGTCGCCCAAGGCCGCTACGCCACGACTTACCTGGGCCACACCCTGCAGGCCATCCGAACCGAGGACCCCTACCATCCAGAGCAGCGGCCCTATATCGCGGTGGTTGACCGGGTCCCCTTAGAACCGGGCGAGTGGAGCCTCAACAGGGCCAAAACCAAGGCCGTCCAGTTTGTTGAGCGCCAGAACGGCAAGCTGAAGGCCGAGCGGCTGTTCACGGGCGCCCGCCCCCCAGCTGCGGAGCTGCTGCCCTTTTCCAATCAGAACGCATCGGTTCCGGAACCCGAGCCCGATGTTCCCGAACCTCCCGAACCTCCTGAACTGCCTCCCGAACCCGAATTGCCGCCCGTCGAGCCTGAACTGCCGCCCGAACCCGATGCGCCGGTTCCCGAACCCGAGCCGGCTGTTCCCGAGCCGGAACCTGTCCGGCCATCGGCCGGCCCTTCGAGCCGGTCCGAGACCGAAACCTCAGCCCTCATTTTCGCGACCTTGCTCGACCCCAACACCCTGTCGGCCCTCAATATCCTCAAGGAGACCCTCAGCCTCATGCGGGAGGTGGCTGAGGTCAAATGCACAGTGTCCCTGCCGCCGACGATGGAGTTGTGATGCTAAAAAAGCCCTTGATCGCTCAGTCCTGGCAATCCTTCTCGGACGAAATCGGGCTGGAAGCCGCCCACCTCGTCCAGCGCCAGGAGATGAAACGCGCCTACTATGCCGGGGCACTCGGTCTACTCAACATCGTCGCAACCGAAATGCAAACGGACACTTTCGGCAACGCCATGATCGCGCGCCTGAAAGACGAATTCCGGGATTTCGCCGATGGCGTCATGGCGGGCCGGGAATGAGCCGCCAGCTGAGAGCCGCCGCGGCCGGCGCCATGCTGGCCGAGCAGCTTCGCCTGTGCATCGTCGCCGAAGCCGATGGCCAACCCTATCCGCCGGTCGAGGCGATTGATTTCGACAGTCCGGAGGCTGTCGGCCGGGCGTTCGAGCTGGCCGCTACCGTCCTCGGATTCCCCGCCCTTAATGAGGAGTGTAAGGCCCGGCTGGTGATGCTGTTCCAGGCGCTGGCCGAAATCATCGCGCTCCAAGGCAGTGAGATGGAAGCCTCGTTCTTCAATTTGATCAGTGAAGAGGAAACGAAATGCGTCGTGCGAAGTTACGCCCCCCAGGCAAGCAGGGCATGAGCTGGCTAGCTGAGTGCCAGCAATGCTGCCACCAGTGGGCACTGGTCCACCCCCGTATCAGCCGGCCGCTGACCCTGCCGGAAGCGTTCGACGCCATGAGCCTGGGCGTCTGCCCGGAGTGCGGCTACGGCCATATCGGAGTTGCCAAGCACGTCCCCAGTGAGAAAAAGCCGGCATAAGGAGTGTGCGGAAATGATTTCGCCTTTTCCGCACACTCCAAATCCGCAGTTTTTCAAAAAGGGGCGGACTTATGCAAAACCTGGATGAAGATGAGGAAATCCGCCTGCGCGCGGCGCTCGCCGTGGCCCTGTTCGCCCTCCAGCTGCTCGCTAAAAACGTCCTGAAGCCGGAGGACGCCACTCGGACACTGGAGGTCATCGAGGCGCGCTATGGCTACACGCCAAGGAACACCTGATGGACTTTCCCGACTGGATGCTGCCCATGCGGGTCGCTGCCACATTTCTGATCTGGCTGATGTGCCCGGTCCTGCTGTGGTCGGCCTGGAGCACCAAGCGCCAGTGGCGGGTCTGGCGGGAGTGGGAAGCTGAGGAGGCGGTGCGCCGGGAGCGCTGGAAGGAGGACATGCAGGCCGCCGCCAAGCTCCACGATACGGCAGCCAAGCTTTACGAAGAAGCCTCTCATCTGCGCGCCCAGGCCGAAGTGGCGTTGGCTCAGGCGCGCCAGCAAATCCTCCGGTCAGATCTCCGCTGACATTTTACCAATCGGTCGAATGGTGCCAGCTCTCAGTTTCGATAAATGCAAGGTTGGTCATACCCCCAAGGATATCGCGCAGCCCCGTTTCCCGGAAAGGAAACACCATGCAATCGCATGACCTCACCGTTGAGGAGGAACTGGAAGCTCTTTTGCACGAGACTGAGCGGCTGTACCGCCAGAACGAGGAACTCCGTGAAGAGAACGAGACTCTTCGCCAGCACCTCAAGAAGGAAGTCAGTCATGATAATAGGACGGGGGCGGTTGAAAAAAACCGCGCTGTCCCATTTTGACAAAAAGGACCACAGCCCATGGGCTACATCTGCGAAGAGCGAACCATCGAGCGGATTGTCACGTACGTTCTCGGCAGCGGCCTGCCCAAGTTCGCCGGCATCACGGTCAGTTCGGGCAAGGCGACCGACATCGGGCAGGCCCTGGTCAAACTCAACACCCGAGCCTTCAATGCCCGCTACCACAGCGCCGAACCGGTAGCGCTCTACCGCCACACCACCCGCGCCGCGCCCAACACCCAGGTCCTGAAATCCGTCCTCTGCCTGATGGGGCAGTGCGCCGAAGTCATCGATGACCCGGTCTATCAGGACCTGAAAGCGCTGCGGGACAGTCTCGCCCTGAGCGTTGCCTGCGCCTCGGCCGAGTACGAGAAGGCGGAATGGGCATGAGAAACCCCGCTGGTGGGGACCAGCGGGGCCGTGTGCGGAGAGTAGGCAACCGGGCAGGACACCCCATCATCCGCAACAGAGGTTAAATCCCCGTGAAGAATACTGCCCTGGAAGATGAGTTTAAAGCCATCGCCTCCGAGCTGACCGGCCACCTCACCGAGATGGAGCGGCTGATTGATGCCGGCGAGGTAACCAACCTCTCGATCATCGAGCTGACGTACCGGCTGCGCACCACCCTGCACGCTTTCACGGAAGCACGGAAACACGAAACCACGTAACCACGGTTACACGTAACCACGCTTACACGAAAACGGCGCCCGGTTGCTCAGGGGCGCCGTTTCCATCCGGGGTTTTCGTCCGTGGAGAGAGGCTTGCAGTTGATCAGCAGAACACAAAGAGCGCCAGTTCATGGCATGATTGCCGGGGCCAGTGTCGCGCATCCAGACAGTGTGGTCAAGCCTTGAGCCGCTCCCGCTCCCGGCGGCGCGCATAGCTCAGCGCCCGGCTTTCGCCGCTGGTGCGCAGCGCCACGCCGTTGGCGCGCAGCACGACCAGGATTTCGGGATCGTACAGCTTTGCCTTCCAGCCGATTTCTGCGCGAGAAAATCCCTGCTGGTACAACCGGCAGATTTCCAGGTCGGACAGCAGGCGCTTGCGGATTGAGCCCAAATCAACACGTCCCGTAATTCAGAAGCTCCAGCACCGCCAAGCGCTCAGTCGCCGCGTCCAGCCGGCGCGTCAGGTCTTCATTCAGCCGCTGCGCTGTCTGGAGCTTGACCACAAAGGCGTGGATGAGGTCGTAGAGCATCTGGCGCTCGTCATCGTCCAGGGAGACCATGGAATCACTCGGGCTGGGGGGCCTCGGGGTCGGGTGTCGCGACACCAATCGCGCCAACAACCGACAGCCCGAGAGACAGAATGGCCGCCTGCATGTCCGGGTTTACCGAAATGCCGGTGGCGGTCAAAATCAAAAAGATGCCCTTCCAGGTGCTGGCTTCACCCAGGCGGCCAATCAGGAACCGGAAAACCTTGCTCATCAAATCCACCCCTCGGACCGGCCAACGGCCGGCCGAAATGCAGCAAGGGGCCGCACGGCGCACAGTGCCGCGTCGCGCCGCATCGAGTGGGGACGGAAATTCCCACCAGCCCCAGCTGCTACCTTATAGGTACCACGGAAGTGTTAAAGGTTTATTGGTCCAGCCCGGCAATTTGCCGCAGCGCGCCTTTGGCCTGCTGCATTGCCCGCAAAAGATGCAACGCCCGCCGCTTGTTGTTGGTGACAGGGATTGCGCACGCCTCGATTTCTTCAACTTGGGATATCCAGGTGTCCAAACTGTTCAGGATGGCGCCCGCCATGCGCGCGGCCTTCTCCTCATCCGTCATCGGAATCCAGACGCCGACGCAGGACACCTCACCACCCCACCGGACAAGGCACCAGCCATTCCCAGAACCACCGCATTGCAGCATCCTACCTGTGAAAAATCTCCGCCTTTCATAATATAACCTTGGTTAACATTGCAGTGTCCGGAACCGTACAGATCATTCCTTATAGAAAATATGGCCGCCAATCCTGGCTGTCTTGCGCATCTTGGCCGCCCAGGCCGGGTAGGTCTTCATACTGACGGCGTGATAGTGATCCGCCGCCCCGGTGTTGTCCGGCACCTGCCCGGCCAGCACCCCGGCCGCCACCCACAGCGCCAGCGCGAAGCTGGGGTCGCTCTCGGTCACGGCGTGGCACAGGGCGAAATTCGGGTCGGACTTCGACCAGCAGCTGAACTGGTACAACTGTTTACAGACACCCGTAATGGTATCTGGAAACCGGCCTCCTTCCCGCTTCGTTCGATTGACAACAACCCACGCGATTGCTGTCATTCCAGCTACACCTTCCCCGCGAGCTTCCCCGTACAAAGTTCTCGCCAGCACCTCGGCATCGCCCTTGTGCAGGGGCACCACGTTTTCCGGCATTTCGATGTACTTCCCCTCCACGCAGCTAGATAGAAAGGTAGCTAGAAAGATAGCTATCAGCGCCCAGCACAGATTTCTCATCCTGTCTCGGCGTAACCCGGCGCAACCCGGCGTAACTACTCAGGCAGCAGCGACAGCAGGCCGCGCCGCGGTATCTTCAGGTCCGGCGCCGAGGGGTCACGTTCCAGCGGCGGCAGCAGCCGGCCCAGCTGGTGCGCCAGCCACAACGGACTGACGCGCGGGATCAGGTCGGTGGCACTCTCGATAGCCGGGGCTGCCGCGAACAGGCCGCGTTCGAACAGCTCTCCCCGGTGGCCGCCCAGCGGCACAACGGTGTCGGTCATTTCCTTATAATTCTTCATCGCCGGCTGCGTGACCTGGAAGGCTTGGTCGTGGATGCCCTTGGTGTCCACCCATTCCTGCATTGAACGGCCCCGCTCGGCCAGCGAGCGGATGGGGGTCAGCAGGCCGGTTGCCTTGTCGATTACCTGGGAGCCGTTGGGGTTGAGAACTTTGGCGTTCGGCTTGACGGCTTGGTCGGCGAACCGCTCCAGACCCTTGGCGCGCTGGTCCATCGCGAACCCGCTGTCGATCAGGCCCTCCAGCAGGTCGCGCGTCTTCGGGTCCCTGACCATCTCCATTAGACCGGCGTGCAGCTTGGGCTGGCTGGCCACCCCGTTGGCGAAGTTCAGGCCAACCTGATAGCCCTGGCCGGCGCCGCGCAGGTGGGTTTCCAGGTAGGCCCTGACATGGGCGTCCCAGGCGGCGCCCAGCCCGGCCTGCTCGAACAGCTCTCTGGCTGCCCGGATGGTGGTCGGGCCGCTGTCGGCCAGCGGGCCGCCCAGCCGCTCCTGGATCTTGGGGTCGCGCCGCAGCAGCTGCAGGACCCCATTGCGGGCGTCGGTGATGGCGCCGCCAGCCTGCTGGAACGCCATGTCTCCGGTGCGGTACAGCGGGTGCTGGTTGAGCTGGTGGCGCAGCGTGTCGCGGATGCCTTCCAGCTCGTTCAGTATCTCAGTCTTCTCGGCCGACCCCGACCCCGGCACCTTCAGCTCGTCAATCCGCCGTTCCAGCCCCAAGCGCACCTGATGGAGCCGCTGATAATCAGTCACCGGGTCCATCCGCTGGACCGTGGTCCCGCCCTGGGTGTAGTGGCCTGATGTCGTCAGTTCGCCCCGGATGGCCTCCAGTTCCTTCCGGATAGGGCCGGCGGCATGCTCCAGGCGCTGCTCAACCTCCCGAATGACCGGCACGGGATTGGCCATGACCGGCGATGTGAACAGACTGCCCCAGCCAGCCTGATGTCCGGCTTGCAGGCGCGAGCGCTCCAGCCCGACCAGCAGGTTATCGGCGGCGTGCTTGAACATCTCGAACCCGAGTGTCGGGCTGTCCACCGGGCTAATCCGGTCCACCACCTTGCCGACCGCGTTAGGAAACAGGTCGCGCGCTCGGTGCACGTAGTATTCCCGCATCAGCTGCTCAGCCTTGGCGCCGCGCTTGCCGCCCAAGGTCGCCAGCGTGTTCTCTTTCTGCGCCAGCACGTTGTAGAGCCGGGTGCGCATGGCGAACATGTCACTGGAATTGCCGCCCACACCCCGGGTTACCTGCAACAGGTCCGCCGGGGTCAGCGGCAGGTCCAGCTCCTGCGCCACCTGGGCGCGCTTCAGGATGGTGCCGCCGTTCTTTAAATCATCCTCCAGAATGCGGGCGAGATCCTGCGCCATGGTTCCGGTCAGGCGGAACGGGTTGCCGCCGAACAGGCGCGGCCCCATCATGTGCAGGACAGCCGGTGTGAGACGCGCGAACGCCTCGTAGCCCATGTTTTCCAGGCCGCTCCCCAGGACATGGCCCCAGTTGATATCACTCTGGCCGCTGGGCTGCGCCACCTGCGGCCGGTAGCCGGACTGGGCCGCGAACTCGTTGCCGGCCGCCTGGGCCGCAAGGTCGCCCAAGGCACCCCCGGCCCCGGCCATGATCATCGCGGTTGGGCCGTAGTTCTCCGGGCCGGTCACCATCCCCGCCGCCCCGGCAACGGCCATCGTGCCGAGAGGGCCGGCGTTGTTGGCGCCCTGGGTCATGACGCGCCGGGCCATGTCGAGCGGTGCCTGGGTCAGGTTGCCGCCGCCAATCGTCGGCGCCACGCCGAACACCTGCCCGCTGCGGTCCACGTACTTGAACTGGCCGTTCTGGTAAAAGAACCTGTCCGGCGGCACGCCCAGGTCCTGGGCATAGATCATAATCCGCTTCGACAGGTTCTCCTGGCTGGTCAGCGGAATGAGGGACGCCTTGGCCAGCGCCATGTTGCTGGCGTGGCCGCCGAATTGATCGCCACTCTGGGGGTCGTAGGCGACGGTGCCCGGAACCGCGGGGCCGGCTTGGCTACCGTCGCCCCGCTGCTGTTGGTAGGGGGTCGCCTCGACTTGGCGCCGCAGGTTGGCCTGGGCGCCCGGGCCGCGCGGGTCGAGGTCGCGAACCCGGCCGGTGCCAATCGGGGTGGCGTTCAGGGTATCGGCCGCCCGTTCCGCCCAGCTCCGGTCAGTCTCGGCCGGGGGCAGGCCGTGCAGCTCGCGGAGTGCATTCTCGGCCGTGCGCACCTGCGGGTCGTTGGTCACGGGATAATTGATGGTCGGGTCAGGTGGCGGTTTGGGTGCGGTCGTCGGCTCCAGGCGTTGGGCTCCCTGACCGAACAGCCCGTCGAAATACGGTTCCGGGTCGGGCCGGTAGACCGCACTCGGCTCCATCTCGACGGGGGACTGGCCCGGCTGCGGCCGGTTCAGGGCCGGCGGCGCCGGCTGAGGCTTGGGCGCCGGTCCCGTGATGGCATCCAGGCTCCAGGGGTCGAAGTCCAGCGGTGACCAGCTCGAACCGCTGCCCCCTTGGCCCTTGGCACCCTTCTCCTCGGCCGGCCCCGTCGCCCAGGGGTTACCTTCGAGCGGCGCCCAGCTCTTGGCTGTCGGCCGGTCGGTGACGGCGAAGACGGAGCTTGGTTCCGGCTGCCGGCCGATGTTGAGTCTCAGCATCGTCAGGTCCGTTTCATGCCGTTCGGCTTCAGTGGCCCCACCCGGCGCCGTTCCTGCGGCGTGTAGTGCCGCGCATACCATTCCTCGCCCCGGATTGGCGGGTCATCGGACCAGTCCTGGCCGGGCTGGGGCCGCTTCAGCTGCGGGTACTCGTGACCATAGTAAGGGTCGCTCGGGTCGCGGGGCGGCAGCGGCGGCCAGTTGGCCTGCGCCCGGCCCGCGTTCATGTCGTCGGTGTAGAACTTTTCCTTGCCCCGCAACTGACCATCACGCCAGCCCCGCGCCACGGCATCGCCGACGTCGCCCACGGCACCGGCAGCACCTCTGGCCGCATCGCCCACCGCGTTAACGCCCCGCTCCAGCGGCCCCAGCAAGCCCTCGGTCATACTCCCGGCGCCGCTCATGACATCGTTGTAGGCTGACCGCGCCGCCGCCATTGCCTTTTCCTGCAGCGGCACCTCGCGCGGGGTTTCGGTCTGGCCCGGCTGCGGCCGGTTCAGGGCCGGCGGGGGCAAAGTCGGAGCACTCCCTGGACTGCCATAGAACTGCCGGAGGTGCGGCGGCAACGCCTGATCCATAGGGTCCATCGGCAGCGGCGCCGGGGCGTCGGCTGAATCCGGGGTCAGCAGACCGCCAAACAGGCTTCTCAGGTCCATCTCGCAAAACTCCTCAGTCAAGCCCCAGCCATTGCCCGGGCCGGTTAGGATCGGGTTTTACCCATTTCTTGTACTTCTCGTTCCACAAAGCACCCGGTTCCGGGGGTGTCATCCCCGGCGGCGGCGGGTCGCCGGTCACGGCGCGCTGGGTTGGCGCAGCTCTCCGGTCACGCTCTTCCTGGGCGCGGCGCTCTTCCATTCGGCGCTGTTCGAAGTCGTAGACCTTGGTTTCCAGGGTATCGAGGGTCTGATCCTGACGGTCCAGGCCGCGCACGTGGTTCCACAGGTCGCGGTCGTACTCGAACTGCGGCCGCAGGCTGTGCTGGATGATGTAGCGATTCGCTTCCGCCTGATTGGTGATACTCGGGTTGGCCTGCTGCAGGGTGGCAAGGTCGGTGTCGGTCGGGTTGGCGCCCAGCGTCTTGATCGAGCTGGTCACGAAGTCCTGAATCAGCTTGGTAGCAAGGTCAACCTTGGCCGGGTCAGCCAATCCCTCACCGGTCCACGTCTTGTAGAAGTCGTTGACCTGTTCGGTGGGAATACCGGCCTGCCGCGCCCAGCCAATCAGCTTGCTGATGGTCGGCGTTGCGGGTCCCGTGGTGCCAATCTCATTCAGCACCTCTTCGAGCTGACCCAGCTTGTTCAGCATCCGGTTCGAGTTCTCACCCTTCAGCCGGATGTCCTCGTAGCGCTTGACCCGGCCCTCAGTCAGCGCAATGGCGCCCTTGTTCTCGGCCGTGTTGAGGTTGATGTTGGTCGCCGGCTGACTCCGCTCCCAGATTTTGCCGGCCTGCGCCTTGATTATCTCATCGATGTTGGTCGGGTCGAGCCGCAGCGCTGCCGCCAGCTGCATCTTCTGCGGGTCGCCGGAGCGGTCCAGCTCATCGGCATAGGCCCGGGCCGCCCTGATCTTGTTCTCGGCTGCAGCCTCACTGCGCTGGTAGCCCTGCAGCTTGGTTATGTTGGCCAGCTCGCCGAACTGCTGCGCCCGCTCGTCATGCCCGGCCTTGCGGGCCAGTTCGGTGCCGCCGGTCAACCCACCGCCAAGGGCGCCCAGCAGCTCGCCGATGCCGACCCGGCGGTTATGGACCCCTGCCAGCTTGCCAACCGCCCCGCCGGCCCCGGCGAGCTGGTACTGCCCCGGGGTCAGCCTCGGCCCGGCATCGTAGGGCTGCGCCAACTGCTGCAGCATCTCGTTGATGCGGCCCGACACGTCCAGGCGCTCGGTCTGGGTCGTGTCTGTGGTCGGTTCGGTCCTGGGCGGTTGGCTGGGCGTCTGGCCGGCGTTGCTCAGGATGCCCAAGCCATCGTTCCAGTTGACGGTGCCGGGGTTCAGCAGGCCGCCGCCCCACCAGTTCAGGTCACTGCCGGTGGGATTCCTGGTCGCTCCTGAAAACGGCGGCATGTCAGCCCTCTTATTCTGTCCAAACTGCGCCAGCACATTCTTCAGTGCGGGGGTGTTCACGTAGTCGGTGGTTTCCTGCGGCAAATCCGACGCGCCGGCCTTGACCCGCTGCAGCCGGCCCGGCCCGGCGTTGTAGGCCCGTACCGCGTCGGGCCAGTTGCCGAACTGATCGTAGTTCTCCCGCAGGTAGG
>Ga0307405_10000107_pt1 | contig 34106 bp, 32 predicted proteins | sample 322Cmetagenome_2_FD_203311 | JGI IMG/M metagenome (GOLD analysis project Ga0307405, IMG submission 203311) | Maize rhizosphere microbial communities from greenhouse at UC Davis, California, United States - 322HYB-C-1 | ecosystem: Host-associated > Plants > Roots > Rhizosphere > Soil | place...
CGCCCAGGAAGCTGAATTCATCATCGTCATGGTGCCGGATACCCCGCAGGTCGACGACGTGCTGTTCCGCGCCGACGGTGTCGCGGCCGGCGTCGGCAAGGGCAAGGTGGTGATCGACATGAGCTCGATTTCCCCCACCGCCACCAAGGCCTTCGCGGCGAAGATCAACGAAAAAGGCGCGCAATACCTCGACGCCCCGGTTTCCGGCGGTGAAGTCGGTGCCAAGGCCGCGACCCTGAGCATCATGGTCGGTGGCGACGGCGCCGCCTTCGAGCGCGCCTTGCCGTTGTTCCAGGCCATGGGCAAGAACATCACCCTGGTCGGCGGCAACGGTGACGGCCAGACCGCCAAGGTGGCGAATCAAATCATCGTCGCCCTGAACATCCAGGCGGTGGCCGAAGCGCTGCTGTTCGCCGCGAAAAACGGCGCTGACCCGGCGAAGGTTCGCGAGGCGCTGATGGGCGGCTTCGCCTCGTCGAAGATTCTCGAAGTCCACGGCGAACGCATGATCAAGGGCACCTTCGACCCGGGCTTCCGCATCAGCCTGCACCAGAAGGACCTGAACCTCGCCCTGCAAGGCGCCAAGGAACTGAACATCAACCTGCCCAACACCGCCAACGCCCAGCAAGTGTTCAGCACGTGCGCGGCGATCGGTGGCAGCAACTGGGATCACTCGGCGCTGATCAAGGGGCTGGAGCACATGGCGAATTTCTCGATCCGCGACAACTGACACGCCCTTCCCCCTTGTGGGAGCGAACTTGCTCGCCCCCACAAGGGATCTGCGTTGCCCTTCAAATAACAAAAATCCCGGGAGCCCGCCATGTCGGTCGATCCGCAACAACTGCTGCGCGAGCTGTTTGCCACAGCCATCGACGCGGCGCATCCGCAGCAAGTCCTCGAACAATACCTGCCCAGCGACCGCAGCGGTCGAGTGATCGTCATCGGTGCCGGCAAGGCCGCGGCGGCCATGGCGCAAGTCGTTGAGCGTTGCTGGCAGGGCGAAGTCAGCGGCCTGGTCGTGACCCGCTACGGCCATGGCGCGCCCTGCCAGAAAATCGAAGTGGTCGAAGCCGCTCATCCCGTGCCGGATGCCGCAGGCCTGGAAGTGGCCGGACGGGTGCTCGAACGGGTCAGCAACCTCAACGAAGACGACCGCGTGATCTTCCTGCTGTCCGGTGGGGGCTCGGCGTTGCTGGCCCTGCCGGCGGCTGGCATTACCCTGGCCGACAAACAATCGATCAATAAAGCTTTGCTCAAATCCGGCGCGACCATCGGCGAGATGAATTGCGTGCGCAAGCATCTCTCTGCGATCAAGGGCGGACGCCTGGGCAAGGCCTGCTGGCCGGCGACGGTCTACACCTATGCGATTTCCGACGTGCCCGGCGATCTCGCCACGGTCATCGCGTCCGGCCCCACCGTCGCCGATCCCAGCACCTCAGCCGAGGCCCTGGCGATTCTCAAGCGCTACGCCATTGATATCCCCGCCTCCGTACGCAACTGGCTGCAGAGCCCGGAATCGGAGACCGTCAAGCCCGGCGACCCGAGCCTAGCCCGCAGTCATTTCCAATTGATCGCGCGCCCCCAGCAATCCTTGGAAGCCGCAGCCGTGAAGGCACGCCAGGCGGGTTTCAGCCCATTGATCCTCGGTGACCTGGAAGGCGAATCCCGGGAGGTGGCGAAAGTCCACGCCGGCATTGCCCGGCAAATCGCCCTGCACGGCCAACCCTTGGCAGCCCCGTGCGTGATCCTGTCTGGCGGCGAAACCACAGTCACCGTGCGCGGCAATGGCCGTGGCGGACGCAACGCCGAATTCCTGCTGAGCCTGACCGACAGCCTCAAGGGCTGTCCCGGCATCTACGCGCTCGCCGGCGACACCGATGGCATCGACGGCTCCGAAGACAACGCCGGTGCAATCATGACCCCGGACAGCTATCGCCGCGCCGCCGAGATGGGTCTCAGCGCCAGCGACGAGTTGGACAACAACAACGGCTACGGCTACTTCGCCGCGCTAAACGCGCTGGTCGTCACCGAACCGACCCGTACCAACGTCAACGACTTCCGCGCGATCCTGATCCTCGAGAACCCTAAAAATGACGCCTGATAAAAAGGTCAAGATCCTCGCGACCCTCGGCCCCGCCACCCGCGGCCTCGATGATATTCGCGAACTGGTGCAGGCCGGTGTGAACATCTTTCGCCTGAACTTCAGCCACGGCGACCATGCCGACCACGCCCAGCGCTACCGGTGGATCCGCGAAGTCGAGCAGCAGCTCAATTACCCGCTGGGCATCCTGATGGACTTGCAGGGCCCGAAGCTGCGAGTCGGCAAATTTGCCGACGGCAAGGTCCTGCTGCAACGCGGCCAGGCCTTGCGCCTGGACCTGGACCCGACACCGGGCGACCAACGCCGGGTCAACCTGCCCCACCCGGAAATCATCGCGGCGCTGGAGCCGGGCATGGACTTGTTGCTCGATGACGGCAAGCTGCGCCTGCGGGTAACCGCCGGGCATGCCGACGCCATCGACACCGAGGTGCTCAACGGCGGCGAACTGTCGGACCGCAAGGGCGTGAACGTGCCCCAGGCCGTCCTCGATCTGAGCCCACTCACCGCCAAGGATCGTCGCGACTTGAGCTTCGGCCTGGAGATGGGTGTGGATTGGGTGGCGCTGTCGTTTGTGCAGCGGCCCGAGGACATCCGCGAAGCCCGCGCGCTGATCGGCGACAAGGCGTTCCTGATGGCTAAGATCGAGAAGCCGTCAGCGGTAAGCCAACTGCGCGAGATCGCCGAATTGAGCGACGCGATCATGGTTGCCCGCGGTGATCTCGGCGTCGAAGTACCGGCCGAGAGCGTGCCGCAGATCCAGAAAAACATCATCGGCACCTGCCGCGCCCTCGGCAGACCCGTGGTAGTGGCGACGCAGATGCTCGAGTCGATGCGGTTCTCCCCGGCACCGACCCGCGCCGAAGTCACCGACGTCGCCAACGCCGTGGCCGAAGGTGCCGATGCGGTGATGCTGTCGGCGGAAACCGCTTCCGGCGATTACCCCCTCGAAGCCGTGCAGATGATGAGCAAGATCATTCGCCAAGTTGAAAACGGCCCGGACTACCAGGCACAACTGGACGTCAGCCGACCGAAAGCCGAGGCCACGGTGTCGGACGCCATCAGCTGCGCGATCCGCCGGATCAGCAATGTCCTGCCGGTGGCGGTGCTGGTGAACTACAGCGAGTCGGGCAGTTCCAGCCTGCGCGCGGCGCGGGAACGGCCGACGGTGCCGATTCTCAACCTGACGCCAAATCTGCAGGCCGCCCGCCGCCTGACCGTGGCCTGGGGGGTGCATTCGGTGGTCAACGATCGACTGCGGCAGGTGGACGAGGTGTGTTCCACGGCGCTGGAAATCGCCCAGGCCCAAGGCATGGCCCAGCGTGGCGACACTTTGCTGATCACCGCAGGCGTGCCGTTCGGGCAGCCGGGGTCGACCAATTCCCTGCGTATCGAGACGTTGATCTGATTTTCTGTGGCGAGGGAGCTTGCTCCCTCGCCACATTGCTCCCTATCCCTGACCCATCATGCCCAACCATTCTTCCAGCACTCACTGCCCCGACTGGGCCACCGCCCTGCTCAACGGTTTCAGCCAGATTTTTCTCCAGCGCCATCCGCTGTGCGGAATGCTGTGCCTGTTGGCAATCTTGCTCACCGCGCCGACTTTGCTCGGCGGCGCGCTGCTGGGCGCAGTAGCCGGACTGTTGACGGCGCAGCGACGCGGTTATGCCAAGGAAGATCGGCAAGCCGGGTTGTTCAGCTACAACGGGATCCTGCTGGGATTGTTGTTGAGCCTGGCACTGCCCTGGTCGGTCTTGCTACCCCCCCTGATCATTGCCGGCGGCGGCCTCAGCGCAATGCTCACCCAGCAATGGCTCAAGCGAACCCCTGGCCCGCGCTGCCTGCCCACCTATACCGCGCCATTCGTGGCGCTGGGCTGGTTGCTGCTGAGTTTCGCCCCGCCGTCGCCCGCCTCAGCGTCCGTGGAAATGACACTTCCCAAGCTGCTGCTCGCTCCTTTGAATGGCCTCGGCCAGGTCATGTTTCTCGACCAGCCGCTGGCCGGTGCGCTGGTCGTGGTCGGCCTGCTGATCGCCGATCGCCGCGCCGCTGGCTGGGCGCTGCTGGGTTCCATCGTCGGCCTTGCGTTTGCCGTGCTGCACCACGACAGCACCCAGGCCTTATCGGGGCTGGGCGGCTATAACCCGGCGCTGGTGGCCCTGGCCCTCGGCCAACACACCCGCAAGCCATGGCTGCCGCTGGCGGGCATTGCCCTGGCGGTCGTTCTCGCACCAGGTTTCGCTGCGTTGGGCGTGGCGCCACTGACAGCGCCGTTCATCCTCGCCTGCTGGCTGGTTCGTGCGACTGGCCGACGCTGGCATCAGGCAATCCTCGACACCGCGCCTTGCGCTCTGCGGGGCAATCGCCCTAGGCTTCGCTGATTATCGATTCAGGCGAAGGTCATGGATAACAGCAACAACTGGCGTGAACGCCTCTACGTCATCATTTTCCAGACCGATACCGTGGCTGGCCGACGCTTCGACAGCACCTTGCTGCTGATCATCCTCGCCAGCCTGGTGATCGTGATGCTCGACAGCATCGACAGCGTTCACAAAAACTACGCGGCCCTGCTGGCTTATATCGAGTGGGGCTTCACCTTTATCTTTCTGGTGGAGTACGGCCTACGCTTGTACTGCTCGCCGAAACCGCTGCGCTACGCGTTCAGTTTCTATGGCCTGGTGGATCTGCTGGCGATCGTGCCGGGCATCCTGGCGCTGTACTACAGCGATGCCCAGTACCTGCTGATCGTTCGAATCATCCGCATGTTGCGGATTTTTCGCGTGCTCAAGCTCAGCCCTTACCTCAAGCAGGCCAACTATCTGCTGGCCGCGCTACGTGGCAGCAAGCAGAAAATCATCGTGTTCCTGGTCAGCGTATCAACGCTGGTGACCGTGTTCGGCACGCTGATGTACGTCATCGAAGGGCCGCAGCATGGCTTTACCAGCATTCCCAAGGGGATCTATTGGGCTATCGTGACGCTGACCACCGTGGGCTTCGGCGACATCGTGCCGAAGACGCCGCTGGGACAGGTCATTTCGTCTTTAGTGATGATCACCGGCTATTCGATCATCGCCGTACCGACGGGTATCTTCACCGCTGAACTCGCCACCGCGATGCGCGGCGATCAACTCCAGCATGACTGCCCGGTGTGCAGCAAAAACAACCATGAACATGGCGCCGCCTTCTGCTCCCGTTGCGGCAATGCGCTGTTCAAGAAAATGGAATAAGCAAAGCATTTTTAAATACTTGAAGGCCTATAAGCTAATCGCTAGTGTGCTGGCTTATCGCCCGTCTCCCAATAAAAAGGAATTCGCAGTGAAAAACTTCCTTGGCGCCTCCCTTCTCGCCGCTGGCCTGACCTTCGGCAGCCTGGCCAACGCCGCCCCAACCCTGCTGAACGTTTCCTATGACGTGATGCGCGACTTCTACAAAGATTACAACGCCGCGTTCCAGAAGCACTGGCAAGCCGAGCACAACGAGAACATCACCGTGCAAATGTCCTTCGGCGGCTCCAGCAAGCAAGCGCGCTCGGTGATCGACGGGCTGCCGGCGGATGTCATCACCATGAACATGGCCACCGACATTAACGCCTTGGCGGACAACGGCAAGCTGGTTCCGGAAAACTGGGTCACCCGGCTGCCGAACAACAGCGCACCGTTCACCTCGGCCACGGTGTTCATCGTGCGCAAGGGCAACCCGAAAGCGCTCAAGGATTGGCCCGACCTGCTCAAGGACGGCGTGCAAGTGATCGTGCCCAACCCGAAAACCTCCGGTAACGGCCGCTATACCTATCTGTCGGCGTGGGGCTATGTGCTCAAGAACGGTGGTGACGAGAACAAGGCCAAGGATTTCGTCGGCAAGTTGTTCAAGCAGGCGCCTGTGCTGGACACCGGTGGCCGCGCCGCGACGACAACGTTCATGACCAACCAGATCGGCGATGTGCTGGTGACCTTTGAAAACGAAGCGGAAATGATCGCCCGCGAGTTTGGCCGCGACCAGTTCGAAGTGGTCTACCCAAGCGTGTCCGCCGAAGCCGAGCCACCGGTGAGCGTTGTGGATAAAGTGGTCGAGAAGAAAGGCTCCCGAGAAGCCGCCGAGGCGTATCTCAAATTCCTGTGGTCGCCCGAAGGCCAGGAAATCGCCGCCGCCAACTACTTGCGTCCACGGGATCCGGCGGTGCTGGCCAAATACACCGACCGCTTCCCGAAAGTCGACTTCCTGTCGGTAGAGAAAACCTTCGGCGACTGGCGCACCGTGCAGAAGACCCATTTCAATGACGGTGGGGTTTTCGATCAGATCTATAGCGGGCAATGAGGTACTGATACAGCCAGTCCGGCAAACAAGCCCTTGTGGCGAGGGAGCTTGCTCCCTCGCCACAAGGGCATTCGCTGAACCATTAACCACAGGCATGACTGATATCAGTCGCAAAGCCCTGTTCCAGAGCCCTGCAAATCTTTAGCCTCACGCCATCCTTTCAATTGATCGATGAGATTGCCATGAGTGCCCATCCCTCCTCGCCCGGCGTCACCCTGACCCGCGGCATGGTCCTGCTGTTCGCCTTCTGCTGCGGCGCGATCGTTGCCAACATCTACTACGCCCAACCCATCATCGAACTGATCGCCCCCGACGTCGGCTTGTCCAGCACCATGGCCAGCCTGATCGTCTCGCTGACTCAGATCGGTTATGCCCTGGGCCTGTTTTTCCTGGTGCCGTTGGGCGACCTGCTGGAAAACCGGCGCTTGATGATCCTCACCACACTGGTAGCGATAGCCAGCCTGCTGGGCGCGGCGTTCACCGAGCAACCGAACGTGTTCCTCATGGTCTCGCTGCTGGTGGGCTTCAGTTCCGTCTCGGTACAGGTCCTGATTCCGCTGGCCGCGCACCTGGCGCCTGAGGAATCCCGGGGACGGGTCGTCGGTGGGATCATGGGCGGCCTGTTGCTTGGGATCCTGTTGGCTCGGCCGGTCTCCAGCGTCATCGCCGATCATTTCGGCTGGCGGGCGATGTTCATCATCGCGGCCGCACTGATGGCGGCCATCAGCATCGTCCTCGCGTTGACCGTGCCCAAGCGCCAGCCCGACCACAGCGCGTCCTACGTCCAATTGCTGGGCTCGCTCGGCACCTTGTTGCGCCAGCAGCCGCAGTTGCGCCAGCGAGCGTTTTACCAAGCCTGCATGTTCGCCACGTTCAGTCTGTTCTGGACCGCCGTGCCCTTGGAGCTGGCGCGTAACCATGGCCTGTCACAGACGGAGATAGCGCTGTTCGCCCTGGTCGGGGCCATCGGCGCCATCGCCGCGCCGATTGCCGGTCGCCTGGCGGATGCCGGTCATACCCGGATCGCTTCGCTGCTGGCGATGCTGTTCGCCAGCCTGAGTTTCCTGCCGGCCTTCATCCATCCGGCCTACAGCGTGATTGGCCTGGCGGTGACCGGCGTGGTCCTGGATTTCTGCGTACAGATGAACATGGTCCTGGGCCAACGCACCATCTACGCCCTCGACGCCAAGAGCCGCAGTCGACTGAACGCGCTGTACATGACCAGCATCTTCGTCGGCGGCGCATTCGGCTCGTCGATTGCCAGCGCTGTCTATGAACACGGTGGCTGGCTGTGGGTAGTGATCGTCGGCAGCGCCTTCCCGCTGCTGGCATTGCTGCGCTTCTTGAGTGCATCGCAAAAAACGTCGTTGGCAACGGCCTGATACCGACGCGCGAAAAAACGCCCGACAGGTCATGGCCTGTCGGGCCTTCTTTTTATTGGAGAGTTATTGGAACGGTCAGACGCGCACGTTGCCACGCGGCCCTGCAATCGCCCAGATGATCAGGCCCAATACCGGCAGCAGGAGGATCAGCAATACCCAGAGGACCTTCGCCCCGGTTCCCGCGCCACTCTTGAGTACATTGATGATCGCCCAGATATCGAGCGCCAGGATAATCAGGCCTACCAGGCCGTTGAAAGTGGAACCCATGGTGTCGCTCCCGAATGGTGATATGCCCACTTAGGATAGCGGCGCCAGGGCAAGGGTTCCGTTTTATTGCGTCAGACGTGGACCGCGATCTTGAGCGCTTCAAGGGACGGAGCCGCGGCGATGCCCACCTCGGCGCACAATTGCAGTACGCGCGGCACGTCATTGCCGTACACCAGCACCATTTGCAATTCATCGTCCAGCAATTGGCTGAAGTTCATCAGCACATAGCCGCCATTTTCCTTGTTCAGGCTGCTCATCTGGATCTGGATGCGGTTGAGCGCGGTCAGCGCTTCAGTCTTCGCCAGTTGCTTGGGCTTGAGGTTGAACGCGACGCCGGGGCCGAACGAGGCGACAATCTGCTCGAACAACTCGACATAGGTATCTGCCTGGAACAACACGGTATCCGGCAGGCTGCCCACCACCACCCACTCCCCTAGCGGGATCGGGAAGGTGTCGTCGTAGTTGATGTCCGGATTGGCCGCCAGGAAAGCCACTGGGTCCGCGTAGGCCTGGGCCGCCTCATCGGCAATCGTCTCGATCTGCGCCTCGCCCAGGCAGCCGGAGCTGATTTTGCTGATGAGTTCGACGAGTGCGGCTTTCATTGGGCTATTCCTGTGGCGGTGTATTTTTGCGGGGGCGAAGGATAGCGCATCCCCCACTCCCTTTGGCGAGGTCAGCCCAACAACTTCTCCAACTGCGCCGTGGTATCCACCGCGCCCATGGTCCTGGCCGCATCCAGGGCCGAGACGCCGTTGGCATCCTTGGCCTTGGGATCGGCGCCTTTACTGATCAGGTAATCGACGATTTCGACCCGGTTGAACATCGCCGCCATCATCAATGCCGTGCGACCGTCGAACGAGGAACCTTCCACTTGCGCGCCGCCATCCACCAAGGCTGAAACCACCGCCAGATCGCCCTTGAAAGCCGCACCGGCAATCGGGCTCTGGCCGTTGTCATTGCGGACTTCCGGATCGGCCTTGTGCTCCAGCAAGACTTTTACCGTCTCGACATGCCCGTGGTACGCGGCCAGCATCAGCAAGGTATCGCCCTTGTGGTTGCGCAGGTTCGGCGGCAAGCCTTTGCTCAACAGCGCGGCCATCATCGCGGCGTCGCCCTGGCGGGCAACGTTGAAAACCTGCTCCGCAAATTCCGCTGCCTCTTCCGGGGTCATCTGGCGGCTTGTATCGGACATTGGGAAAACTCCAGTTGGCTCATCGCAAAGCCGCTAGTTTCCCGAGGGACCCTGCGCCTGTCATCCCTTTTTTCTCTGCAACGGCCATAGCCAGAATCAATAGCGAAAGTGTCCGCCCTGGATCCCCATCGACAATTGCCGGTCCACCCGCACATAGGTCGAGCTGTCGGGCAGCCAGGCGTAGATCGGTTCGTCACCCGCCAGGCACGGGTCGAAAGCTTCGGCCTTGAGGCGCGTCTTCTGGTACTTGAAGGTGCCGGTTGTGTCCATCTTCACTTTGATGCGCAAGAACAGTGGTACCGCATAGGCGGGCAATTTGCATTGCAGAAACCGCAGCAGTTCGTTGAAGTCCAGGGTCGCCAGGGATTCGGCCGGGGTAATCGCGGCCATACCGGCGCGCCCATTGGTGCCGTTGATCTCAACGCCATAGGCCACCGCCTCGGCAATCTGCGGATGCTGGAGCAGCACGTTCTCGACTTCCGTGGTGGAAACGTTTTCGCCTTTCCAGCGATAAGTGTCGCCGAGACGATCAACGAATTGCCCGTGACCGAAGCCAATGCTGCGCAACAGATCACCGGTATTGAAATAGCGGTCGCCAGGGACGAAGACGTCCCGGTAGATGGTTTTCTCGGTCTTCGCCGGGTCGGTGTAGCCATCCAGCGGCGCCTTCTCGTCGATGCGCGCCAATAGCAGGCCCGGCTCACCCTTGGGGACTTTTTGCATGCGTCCTTGCAGGTTGCGCAAGGGGGTCCCGCTGTCGTGGTCGTACTGCACCAACGCCCAGGCCATCAGGGAAAAACCGACGGTATTGTCAAAATTGAGGATATTGGTGAAGCCGATGTTGCCGTCGCTGGCCGCATAAAGCTCACAGATATGCCCGACACCGAAACGTGTCTTGAACGCCGCCCAGGCGCCAGGGCGCAGGCCATTGCCGATCATCTTCGTCACGCGATGCTGCCGGTCCGTGACGCTCGCCGGCTGGTCGATCAGATAGCGGCACAGCTCCCCCACGTACCCCAGGGTAGTCGCGCGATATCGACGCACGTCGCTCCAGAACTGGCTGGCGCTGAACTTGCGGCGGATCGCGAACCCCGAGGCTCCGCAGATCGCCGCGCCCCAGCAGACGCATAACCCGGTGGCGTGATACAGCGGCAGCGTGCAATAGACGATGTCTTCGGGCTTCATGTCCAAGGCGATCAGGCCGAAACTGGTGGACGTGCGCATCCAGCGTCCGTGGCGGAACACCCCTGCCTTCGGGAGGCCCGTGGTGCCGGAGGTATAGAGGTAGAAACAGGGGTCGTTGAAAAATACTCGCTGGCTGTTGGCTGGGTTCTCGCCTGGGTATTGCTCGCTTGCGTGAGTCAGGTCGACAAATCCGCACGGCACCGTGTCGCTCTGCTCGTCAGCCACCCACCAGGTTCGAGCGTCCGGCAGCCCGGTCCGACCGCGCACATCGTTGAACACAGCGACACGCTCATCCCCGACCACCACCGCAACAGGCGTGACCAACGCAAGGCTGTGAACCAGGGCATCCTCGGTTTGCGAGGTGTTGATCATCGCACTGACGGCGCCGACCTTCGCCACCGCGAGCACGGTGACCAGCAGCTGTGGGCGGTTCTCGATAAAGATCGCTACGCAATCGCCCTTCACGATGCCTTGCGCCAACAGGTAATGGGCGATGCGGTTGGCCTGCTCGTTGACCTGTGCATAACTCAGCACCGTATCGCCGCACAGCAGCGCCGCGCCTTGGGGATTGCGTTGCGTGGCCTGCTCGAAGCACCAACCCAGGCCACAGGGCTGGGTGGGGTCCTGGACGTTTGCGAGTTTCATGCCTTTGACAATGCGGGGAACAGCGCTGGCGATGGCGGGCAACTTGCGCAGCATCATGCCCCAGGTAATGGCGTCGCTGGGTGTACGACTCATGGGTGATCCTTCCCCGGCCGACCTTATGGGTCGCGGTTCTTATGTGGGGTTACGCGAAAGCTGGATCGAAAGTACGCCAGCGATTCCAAGGCTGTACATGCGGTTTTTGCAATGTTTTGTATCCGCAGCCTTGGAACAGGCGAAACGTGAGCGCGGGGACACGGTTTGGTTCCAAAAATAATCGCCCGACCACGCAAAATGCAGGATGCACGATGGCCGTTCATGCAAGTTGCACGAAAGCGAAAATCAACCAAATTCATAAGTCTTTGTTTTTTAAGCGCTTTACGATCAATCGAATGCTGGCACAGACACTGCAACACCCCCTCCACGGTTTGCCACACCATGGAGCAATGAACGATGAATATGATTCAAGAGAAGTTTGCATCGCTGTTTTCCAACTACGAAGTCACCACTCAGGCACGCCCGGATGGCGGGATCCTGCTGACCTTGCGCAACAGCGACGGCAAACTGTTCAAACGCACGATTTCCTACGCGCAATTGCACGCCGGGGACCAATTGTCCTGGGCTATCAGTGCGATTCGCCGCGATCTGGCTGAACAAGCCAGCGAGTTGCCGCCGGTGGCGATGCTGCAGAGCCAGCATCGCTTCGCGCTACCGACCTACCACAGCGCCTGACACGCTGTGTTGGGATCAGGCCTGGAACCTCGGTTCCATGGCCTGATTTTTTTTGCCCGACCTTCAGGCGCCGAACCGCGACGGCTCGATGTCGGCAAAGCTTGCCACGGTCTCATGACCGAGCAGTTCGCCACTTTCCCGCGCCAAGCCACAGGTGGCCATCCCGGCCTCACGGGCCGCGTCCAGTTCCTGGACGATGTCCGACAGAAACAGGATCTCGGCCGGCGCAATGCCCATCGCCTCGCTGATCCGCTGGTACGACTGCGTCTCTCTCTTGGGCCCTGACGTGGTGTCGAAATAGCCGCTGAACAACGGCGACAAGTCGCCTGCCTCGGAACAACCGAAAATCAGTTTTTGCGCCTGGATCGAGCCCGAGGAATACACAAACAGCCGATAGCCTTGCTGGTGCCAGTCTTTCAGCGCCTGCACCGCATCCGGATAAACGTGACCTTTCAATTGGCCGGCCTGGTAGCCCTGCTCCCAGACCATGCCCTGCAACGCCTTGAGCGGCGTGGCCTTGCGGTCCTCGGCGATCCAGCCCAGCAGGATCGCGACGACCCGCTCGATGTCAGCGTCCGGCTCGCCGCTGTCTCGACGCACAGCGTCCAGTTGTCCGGCCACGTCGGCGCGTCCGGCGTTGTGCCGGATAAAGTCCGGCAGGTGCTCGGCGGCATAGGGGAACAGCACGTCGAAGACAAAACTCACCGCGCTGGTGGTGCCCTCGATGTCGGTGAGAATGGCTTTGATCGTCACGACGTCAGTCCTCCAGGCGCGGGAAGCGGCTGGCGATGTCGTCGCCAGTGAATTTGGCGACCCAGCCTTCCGGGTTGTTGAACAGGCGGATGGCAACGAAATGCGGGTGTTCGCCCATATCGAACCAGTGCGGCGTGCCGGCGGGCACCGAGATCAAGTCGTTTTTTTCGCACAGGACTGCATAGACGTAATCGTCGATGTGCAAGGTAAACAGGCCACGACCGGCGACGAAGAATCGCACCTCGTCCTCGCCGTGCCGGTGCTCATCGAGGAACTTGGCTCGCAGTTCGGCTTTCTGCGGATGGTCGCTGTTGAGGCTGATGACATCGACCGTGACGTAGCCGCGCTCGATCATCAGCTTGTCGATCTGGGTCTTGTACGCAGCGATCACCTCATCCTGGCTGGCGCCGGGCTGGATTTTCGTCGCGGCTTCCCAACGGTCGAACCGCACGCCTTTTTCGGCCAGGGTCGAGGCGATGTCCTCGAAATGGGTCAGTACCTTGTTCGGAATCTCGGGACTCGAGACGTGGTAGACGGACAGGCTGCTCATGGCAATGGCTCCAGCAATTATCGGTTCAGGAGTGCGCGGGTCTTGAGTTCGCACTCGAACAGGAATTCAAACGCTTCGATCTGGCGCAGCGCATCGTTCATGCCCGGCCCCCAGGTGTACAGGCCGTGGCCGCGGATCAGGTAGCCGACGCAATCGGGATGCGCCTCCAGCCAGGGTTGGACTTTGGCGGCCAGGCGCGCGATGTCCTGGTCGTTGTCGAAAATCGGTACCCGAACGCGGGATTCATGAGTCGTGACGCCGCTGAAGGCTTTTTGCAGTTCGTAGTCTTCAAAGTCGATGAAGGCTTCGCGGGTCAGGCGCGACAGCACCGTGGCATTGACCGAATGGGTGTGCAGCACTGCACCGATCTGCGGGCGCCAGCGATACAACTGCGTGTGCAGCAAGGTTTCGGCCGACGGTTTCTTGCCCGGTTCCAGGCTGTTGCCATCCAGGTCGGTGGCCAGCACATCGTCGATACCCAGTTGCCCTTTGTGCTTGCCCGATACGGTGAGCAAGGCCTGGTCAGCGGATAAACGGGTCGAATAGTTGCTGCTGGTGGCCGGCGACCAGCCGCGATCGTACAAAAAACGCCCGGCGTCGATGATGTGTTGGGCGAGCTGTTCACGGGTAAGGCTCATGGCCTGTCCTCTTGCATGCGTGTGGCAATGATAACGGCTGCAGCGAAGGCTGCGAGGCTGGCGATGTTGAATGTCCAACCGGCGCCCAAGGCATTCCAGCTGTAGCCGGAATACAGTGCGCCCAACGCCCCGCCAGTCCCGGCAAGCGCGGCGTACAGCGCCTGGCCCTGGCCTTGCTGGCGCGGGCCGAAACTACGTTGCACGAAATGGATGGCAGCGGCGTGAAAACTGCCGAACGTCGCCGCGTGCAACACCTGGGCAAACAACAGTACCCAGAGGAACTCGGCCAGCGAGCCCAGCAGCAACCAGCGCAGCGCCGCCAGCAGGAAACTGACCATGAGCACCCGCCGCACGGAAAACCGCGCCAGGATCCGGCTCATGAACAGGAACACCAACACCTCGGCCACAACGCCGACGGCCCAGAGCACGCCGATCAAACCACGGCTATAGCCCAGGCGCTCCAGGTGCAACGTCAGGAAGGTGTAATACGGCCCATGGCTCATTTGCATCAGGCCGACGCAAGCATAAAACGCCAGCACGCCCGGATTGCGCAATTGTCGCAGGAAACCGTCCCCGGCCACCCGCGGCCCCTGCACCGGCTGGGCGTTGGGCACCCAGAAGCTGCTCAGCACGATGCCGCCCATGATCAAGGCCAGGGCCACCGGGTAGATGTCCAGACTCAGCCATTGGAACAAGCGGCCAAGGACAACCACGGTGATGATGAAACCGATGGAGCCCCACAGGCGGATCTGGCTGTAGCGCGAGGCTTGCCCGCTCAAGTGGGCCAGGGTGATGACCTCGAACTGCGGCAGCACCGCATGCCAGAAGAACGCATGCAGCGCCATGACCATCGCCAGCCAGGCGTAGCTTTTGTCGATGAAGATCAGCGAAAAGCTCAACAGGGTGCAGATCGCGCCGAACCGCACGATCGCCAGGCGCCGGCCCGTATAGTCCCCCAGCCAGCCCCAGAGATTCGGCGCCACGCAGCGCATCAGCATGGGAATCGCCACCAGCTCGCCGATGCGCGCCGCGTTGAATCCCAGGTGATCGAAGTACAGCGCCAGGAACGGCGCAGTCGAACCGAGCAAGGCGAAATAGAACAGGTAGAAACTGGAAAGCCGCCAGTACGGCAACGCCGCCATGGTCGTCAGGCCACGGCGGTCGGCAGGCCAGCCATCAAAGCTGACCCAGCACCGGCGTGCCGACTTTGACGTCGGCGTTCTGGCCGCGATGACGCAACAGATGATCCATCAGCACGATCGCCATCATCGCTTCGGCGATCGGCGTGGCGCGAATGCCCACGCACGGGTCATGGCGGCCCTTGGTGATGACATCGACCGGGTTGCCATGAATATCGATGGAGCGGCCCGGCGTGGTGATGCTGGACGTCGGTTTCAGCGCCAGGTGGGCGACGATCGGCTGGCCCGAGGAGATGCCGCCGAGGATGCCGCCGGCGTTGTTGCTCAGGAAACCTTGCGGGGTCAGTTCGTCACGGTGCTCGGTGCCGCGTTGGGCGACGCAGGCAAAACCGGCGCCGATTTCCACGCCCTTCACCGCGTTGATGCTCATCAGCGCGTGGGCCAGTTCGGCGTCGAGGCGATCGAAGATCGGCTCGCCCAGGCCAGGCATCACGCCTTCGGCGACCACGGTGATCTTCGCACCGACCGAATCCTGGTCACGGCGCAACTGGTCCATGTAGGCCTCCAGCTCCGGCACTTTGTCCGGGTCGGGGCTGAAGAAGGCATTCTGCTCCACCGAATCCCAGGTCTTGAACGGGATTTCGATCGGGCCCAGTTGGCTCATGTAGCCGCGGATGACAATGCCCTGGCTCGCCAGGTATTTCTTGGCGATCGCCCCGGCCGCCACGCGCATCGCGGTTTCCCGGGCCGAGCTGCGTCCGCCGCCGCGGTAGTCGCGCTCGCCATATTTGTGGTGGTAGGTGTAATCGGCGTGAGCCGGGCGGAAAAGGTCCTTGATGGCCGAGTAGTCCTTGGACTTCTGGTCGGTGTTGCGGATCAGCAGGCCGATGGCGCAGCCGGTGGTGCGCCCTTCGAAGACGCCGGAGAGGATTTCGACTTCATCGGCTTCCTGGCGCTGGGTGGTGTGGCGACTGGTGCCGGGCTTGCGGCGGTCCAGGTCACGCTGAAGGTCTTCCAGGGAAATCTCCAGGCCCGGCGGGCAGCCGTCGACAATGGCGACCAACGCCGGGCCATGGCTTTCGCCCGCGGTGGTGACAGTGAACAGCTTGCCGTAGGTATTGCCGGACATGCAGGGTGCTCCGAGAAATCGCTGAGAGATCGAGATGGGCGCCAGTATACGCAGGCTCCCCGAGTAGTTCATCCTCGAACCTTATCGGTGCCCGCCAGTCCAACCGGCACCTTCGCAACTCATGGCGTCATGATGTTAAAACTGATCGTGTTGAGCCTTACCCTCTTCACTGGCCTGGCCTGCAGCCTTGCCCAGGCCACCGTGCTGCAACGTCCCATCAGCCTCGACACTGGCAACGGTGAACTTTTCGGCTCCCTGCTGCTGCCAAAATCCGACACGCCGGTGCCCGTTGTCCTGATCATTTCTGGCTCAGGCCCTACGGATCGTGACGGAAACAACCCCGAAGGCGGGCGCAACGACAGCCTCAAGCGCCTGGCCTGGGTGCTCGCCCGGCAGAATATCGCCAGCGTGCGCTACGACAAGCGCGGCGTGGCTGCCAGCCTCGCGGCCACCCCGGACGAACGCAACCTGAGCGTCGAAGCCTACGTCGCCGACGCCGTGGCCTGGAGCCACAAGCTGGCCGCCGATCCACGACTGGGCCCGTTGATCCTGCTGGGCCACAGCGAAGGCGCTCTGATTGCCAGCCTCGCGGCGCCCCAGGCCAACGCGGCGGCGGTCATTTCGGTGGCCGGCAGCGCTCGTCCGATCGACCAGGTCTTGCGCCAGCAACTCAGCGCCCGCCTGCCCCCGCCGTTGATGCTGCGCAGCAACGAGTTGCTCGACAGCCTCAAGGCCGGCCGCCCCGACCCCAATGTTCCCCCTCAATTGCAGGTCATCTTTCGCCCAAGCGTGCAGCCCTACCTGATGTCGCTGTTCCGCCAGGACCCGGCCCAGGCCTTCGCAGCCTTGAAGATGCCGGCCCTGATCATCCAGGGCAGCCACGATATCCAGGTCAGCGTCGACGATGCCCGGCAATTGAAAGCGGCCAAACCCGACGCGGAGCTGGCGTTGATCAAAGGCATGAACCATGTGATGCGCATCGTGCCCAACGACGTGAAGCGGCAACTGGCCTCCTACAAGGATCCGAACCTGCCACTGGCGGCGGAGCTGGGGACGCACATCCTGCGCTTTATCGGCTCGATCGTTGCCCATTGAGCACATGGGGCCGCGATACAGGCCAATTGCCCTCCAGTCCTGGCAAAAACGGCCGATAAACCGGTGTCGGACAGCGCAACGGCTGTCGACAAGCCGGCCTGGACAGGATTTTTGCCGTTATGACTGAAACTCAGACTTCTCCCGACACCGCCGCCGAAACGGCCGCGCCAGCAGCTCCATCGGCGCCAGAGCTGCCTTGGGCGGACGTTGAGGCCGAGCACCACAAGATGCTCCGGCTGGCCCCGCTCAAGACCGACCGCGCCACCGGTGCGCGGCCCTTGCGGTTTGTCGAGTTCAGCTATGCCGAACGCCACAGCAAGGAACGCAGCTTGCTGCGCATGATCATCCGCTTGCCTGGGCAACGGGTGCGCAAGGAGCAGAATCATCTGGATGTCTGGGCCGATCATGTCGAGAAGCGCCTGTTCTTTTCGCCGGACAGCTTGCAAGTCGAGCCCTTGAACCGAGGCATCGGCCGCTTCCTCGCCGCGCAAGGGATCACCTGGGCCAAGAAGCGCTGGTCGGGCTATCGGGTCGAAGGCACCGATCTGAACAACAAGGACGCGCTGAACGAAGACACCCGCCTGCGCCGTGATCACTTCCTCAAGGCCCACGGTTTCGAAGTGGTCTATGCCGACGCCCAACATCTCAAGGGCAGCGTCAAGCAAACACAAGTCGGTGACCTGCTGGGCGACTGGAACACCGAGAAGCTGCAATTCGTCGAGATCCTCGAAGCCGCGCAGATGCTGCAACAGGCCGAGCAGAACCTGGCGGAGCAGGAAGTCAAACTGCAGAAGCAGGAAGAGAAGGTCAATAAATTCAAGCGTGAAGACACTGGCCTGCGCTTCACCATCACTTGCCTGGTGGCGTTTGCGATGTTCCAGGCAGGGCTGTTGATCTGGATCGCTACGCGGCATTGATCACAGCGTTGAACGCAAGGGATAGCTTTGATCCCGTGGCGAGGGAGCAAGCTCCCCGCCACCAACGCAGCCCGCCGATGAACGGACTCAAACCCGCGAAGCGAACAACGCCTGGTGCTGGCGGCACTGTTCGGCACTGAGCATGAACACACCGTGCCCACCGCGCTCGAACTCCAGCCAGGCGAAGTCGACTTCCGGGTACAGCGCCTCGACATGCACCTGGCTGTTGCCCACCTCGACGATCAACAACCCTTTTTCCGTCAGATGATCAGCCGCTTCGGCCAGCATCCGACGTACCAGGTTCAAGCCATCGTCGCCACAGGCCAGGCCCAGCTCAGGCTCGTGCTGGTATTCCTGGGGCATGTCGGCGAAATCCTCCGCATCGACATAGGGCGGGTTCGACACGATCAGGTCGAAACGTTGCCCCGGCAACCCATCGAAACCATCGCCCTGGACCGTAAACACCCGTTCATCCACACCGTGGCGCTCGATGTTCTGGTTGGCGACTTCCAGCGCCTCGAACGACAGGTCGGCCAATACCACCTCAGCCTCGGGAAACTCATAGGCGCAGGCAATCCCGATGCAACCGGAGCCAGTGCACAGGTCGAGGATTCGCGCAGGCGCCTGGCCCAACCAAGGCTCGAAGTGTTTTTCAATCAACTCACCGATGGGCGAGCGCGGAATGAGCACGCGCTCGTCGACGATGAACGACATCCCGCAAAACCAAGCCTCGCCCAGCAAGTAGGCGGCAGGGATACGCTCTGCGATGCGGCGGTGCAACAGGCGCTGCACGTGCACCAATTCCTCGTCTTCGAGGCGGCAATCCAGGTAGCTGTCGGCAATTTCCCACGGCAGGTGCAATGCACCCAACACTAGTTGGCGCGCCTCGTCCCAGGCGTTGTCGGTGCCATGGCCAAAGAACAGATCCTCCCCATGGAAACGGCTGACGGCCCAACGGATATGGTCGCGCAGGGTACGAAGGCGGGAAGTGATCACGACGGCAAACTCCAGAAAAATCGACGGGCGAGTCTACCAGCCAAACGTGTGCCTACCCAAACGCGACCCGAAGCCTAAAGAAAACAGTGTTTCAAACGTAGGAATCATCCGTTTTCTGCGCGCCCCATTGAACAAGCTGTCGATCTTGACAAGGCTGTAGGCCAGCAACGACGGCGCTTGCGATGGAAGCGATTCACAGAACCGCTCCGCCAGAGGAGAATGTCGCAAAAGCCCCACTCGAAGGAGCCCCAGAATGTCCGTTCCAAAAACGATGTTTCAACTCAGCGGCCGCGGTTACGCAGCGGCCAACCTGAGTCAAGCGACGCTGATCATCATCGATGCCCAGAAAGAATACCTCGCCGGTCCCCTGGCCCTGAGCGGCATGGATGCAGCAGTCGCGAACATCAAGCAACTGCTCGGCGCAGCCCGGTCCGCCGGGCGGCCAATCGTGCATGTGCGCCACTTGGGCACCCATGGCGGGCTGTTCGATCCACAGGGCGAGCGCGGCGAGTTCATTCCGGGCCTTGAACCCCTGGGCGACGAAACCGTGATTGAAAAACTGCTGCCCAGCGCTTTCCATGGCACCGACCTGAAGAAGCGCCTGGAAGACCTCGGCCCCCTGGACCTGATCGTCTGCGGTTTCATGAGCCATTCCAGCGTCAGCACCACCGTGCGCGCCGCCAAGAACCTGGGTTTCCGCTGCACCCTGGTCGAAGACGCCTGCGCCACCCGCGACCTGCCGCACAAGGGCGGCGTGCTCAGCGCCGAACACGTGCACCAGACTGAAATGGCGATCATGGCCGATAACTTCGCCACGCTGGCCCTGACCCGCGACTTCACCTGACAGCTTCGGTGAGCGGCTTGCTGCGCCGCTCATCCGCAAAAGCCTCTCATTTCCTTCAATTGACCTAGTGTCAGGAACAACCCGAACATCTTCCGGTCGAAGGGCCGATACCCATTGAGGAAGGTCGGAATGAAGATATCCGATGGTTTTGACGCACGTCGCTTGCGGCCCAAAGGCCCGAGCAACTGGCGATTTCGTATCGGCGCGGGGATCGCGGCGCTGCTGGCAACGCTGGGTGTGCTGCTGGCGATGGCCGGTGCCGCCAGCCTGCTCGGCCGCCCGCCCGCGCTGGGCGAGCTGAACGCCACCCCGCTGGGTTCGGCGATGATCCTGGCGGTCGGCCTGTTGGTACTGCTGCTGGGCGTCTGGCTCTGGCGCCGTTGCCGCCGTCGCGCCCGCCAATCCCTGGAGCTGGCCATGGCTCCGCACCTGATGAAAAAGCACGACTGATCCCGCCATCCGACGTTTTGTCGCGCCCTATCCCACCGGAGTTGGGTAAACTGGCCGGCCTTCGCGGAGGCTGACATGCAAGACGACGACTTTTCCCTGTTCAAAAGTGCGATCCAGGGCGTAAAACCAATCAAACACGATCGCGCCGAAACGGGCAAACCCAAGGCCGATCGCGCACAGATCGCCAAGCTGCGCCAAGCCGCCACCGTACGCACCGACGCCACGACCGTGGACGGGTTGTCCGATCAGTTCGTCATCGACGTCGGCCCTGAAGACGAGTTGATGTGGGCGCGCGACGGCGTACAGGAAAGCCAGATGCGCAAGCTCAAGGTCGGCCAGATTCCTTTCGAAGGCAGCCTCGACCTGCACGGCATGACCGTCGAAAAGGCCCGGGAGACCCTTTGGGCGTTCCTGGCCGAAGCCACCAGATTCGAAATCCGCTGTGTGCGCGTCACCCACGGCAAGGCCGTGCGACTGGACGGCAAGCGGCCGATGATCAAGAGCCACGTCAACACTTGGCTGCGCCAGCATCCGCAAGTGCTTGGCTTCACCTCCTGCCAGGCGAAACACGGCGGCGCTGGAGCGGTGTACGTGATGCTCAAGCGCACCATGATGGAAGGCCGCGACGAGTAACCCCTCGATTGCCGAGCTTGCAGCGCCGTGTCCGCCACCGTACCCTTGCCCTTTGCGTAAAATCCCACAGGTAGTTTCATGTCTCTGGAACAGAATTACACCGCGATTCTCGGCCAACTGGGCGAGGACGTTTCCCGCGAGGGCCTGCTCGACACGCCCAAGCGCGCTGCCAAGGCCATGCAGTACCTTTGCCGCGGTTATGAACAGACCCTGGAAGAAGTCACCAACGGTGCCTTGTTCAGCTCCGATAACAGCGAGATGGTGCTGGTCAAGGACATCGAGTTGTACTCGCTGTGCGAGCACCATTTGCTGCCTTTCATCGGCAAGGCCCATGTGGCCTACATCCCGAGCGGCAAGGTATTGGGCCTGTCGAAGGTTGCGCGCATCGTCGACATGTACGCCCGTCGCCTGCAGATCCAGGAAAACCTCAGCCGCCAGATCGCCGATGCGGTCCAGCAGGTGACCGGTGCCCTGGGCGTGGCGGTGGTGATCGAGGCCAAGCACATGTGCATGATGATGCGCGGTGTGGAAAAGCAGAATTCCTCGATGATCACTTCGGTGATGCTCGGTGAGTTCCGCGAAAATGCGGCGACCCGCATGGAATTCCTCAGCCTCATCAAGTAAGTCGTCCCCACGAAGAAAACCGGCATTGATCGCCGGTTTTTTTTCGCCCATGAAAAATCAGGTAAGCTGCGCGCCCTCTTCTTCCGCCGTGAGGCTATAACGTGATCGTCAAAGCGCTTCGAGTTGGCCTGGGCCAGCTCATCATCTTCATCGACTTCATCACCCGCCCCGGCAAGAAACAGCGCCCGGCCCAAGCCCAGGCGCAAGTTGACCAGGCGGCTCGCGGGCTTACGCTGTATCAATTCCATGCCTGCCCGTTCTGCGTGAAGACTCGCCGTGCCCTGCGCCGCCTCAACGTGCCGGTGGCCTTACGCGATGCCAAGAACAACGAGCAGGATCGCCAGACACTGCTGGAACAAGGTGGCCGGATCAAGGTGCCGTGCCTGCGTATCGAGGAAAATGGCGAGACCACCTGGATGTATGAGTCCAAGGTGATCATTGATTACCTGGATAAGCGGTTTTCGGCGGTCTGAGGATTTGTGCTGGGGTTGATGGCCCTTCGCGAGCAGGCTCGCTTCCCACATGGAAATGCAATCTTCCTGTGGGAGCCTGCTCGCGAAGCGGCCAGAGCAATCACTCCAACGTCAAGCCGCCTTCGCGGCCAAAGCCTCCCGCACCACCCCCGCCAAGCGCTTCAAACCTTCATCCAGCCGCGCCGGATCGATGTGGCTGAAGTTCAGGCGCAAATGCCCAGGATGCTTGTCCGGCTCTGGAAAGAATGGCTCACCCGGCATGAACGCCACGTCCGCCTCCAGCGCCTTGGCGAGCAAGGTCCGGGTGTCCAGCGGTTGCTTGAGCGTCAGCCAGAAAAACAATCCGCCCTGCGGCATGTTCCAGTCGGCAATGTCGGCAAAATGCCTGTGTAGCGCAGCCTGGAACCGATCGCGCCGATCCCGATAGAAATTCCTGAGTTCATGCATATGGTTGCGGTACTGCTCGGTGCCGATCCATTGCAGCGCCTGCCATTGGCCGATGCGATTGGTATGCAGGTCCGCCGATTGCTTGAGCCGCAGCAGATGCGGGAACAGGTCCGGACTGGCGATCAGATACCCGACCCGCAGGCCCGGCAACAGGGTTTTCGACACGGTGCCGGTGTAGATCCAGCTGGCCTTCTTCAGGCGACTGGCGATAGGTGTGGCGCTGCCGCCGTCGAAGGTCAGTTCGCGGTAGGGCTCGTCTTCGACCAGCGTCACGCCGAATTCATCCAAAAGCGCCGCCACTGCGTCGCGCTTGGCCTCGCTGTAGCGAACTGCCGAAGGGTTCTGGAACGTTGGGATCAGGTAGATGAACGCCGGGCGATGGCGCTCCAACCGGGCGCGCAACTGCTCCAGGTCCGGGCCGTCCGCCGCAAGGGGCACGGTGATGCAGTCAGCGCCGAACAGTTGGAAAATCTGCAGGGCCGCGAGATAAGTCGGCGCTTCGAGCATGACCTCGGTGCCGACGTCGATGTGCAACTTGGCCGCCAGATCGAGGGTTTGCTGGGAACCGCTGACCACCAGCACCTGGTTAGCCTCACAGGCCAGGCCCAACGATCGCGCCTGTGCGGCCAGTGCTTCGCGCAAGGCCGGCTCACCTTCGCTCATGCCGTATTGGCCCATGGACAGCGGCATTGCCTCCCACTCCACCTTTGGCAGCATGGCCTCCGCCGGCAGGCCACCGGCGAACGACATCACTTCCGGGCGCTGCGCCGCGGCGAGGATTTCTCGAATCAAAGAACTTTTGAGGCGCGAGACACGTTCGGAAAAAGCCATGGGGTCACCTGTAGCGAGGCGTTGGGGAAATAAGTCAAACTGCTTGACTGAAACTACTCCGTCATCTCTGGAAACGTCAATATGCTTGACCTTAAAAACCCGACATCCCAACAGATGGCCATGGAAGCGTTCTTCTTTGGTTACCAGGCGTTTACCGCCAAGGCGGATGAAATGCTCGAACGCCGTGGCTTGAGCCGAGTGCACCAGCGCATCGTTTTTTTCATTGCCCGCTACCCATCCTTGAGCGTGAAGGAGCTTCTGGCGTTGCTGGGTGTGACAAAACAAGCGCTGAACATGCCGTTGAGGCAATTGATGGAGATGCACCTGGTCAACAGCGTCGCATCCGAGACCGACAAGCGTAAGCGGCTGTTGGCATTGACCGACGAGGGCCAGCGATTTGAACAGGCACTGCGCCGTGAACAGGTGAAATTGCTGGAGCGGGTGTTTGCCGAGGCTGGGGAAGCGGCGGTGGATGGCTGGCTGGCGGTGAACCAGGCGCTCGGGAAATCTGGGGACTGAAGCCTCCCGCGCTGGCGATATAGCCCTATCGCCAAATTTTTCGTCGACAATACAGAAAACATTATTTGCTTTATTTGTATACAAAAGCATAATTCGCTTCGTGCGAGTTCCTGACCAACAGGTCAACAACTACGCCAGCCTTACCTGCCTCAAAGCCTCGCCACCACCCTCAGGGGGCGTGCGGTGCCGGAAATAACAATAAAACTCTTGAGGAGTACTCGCTGTGGAAAGCCGCAAACCCGAAGCCCAGACCTTGGATCTTTCGCCGCCGTCACGCAATGGCTGGCTGGAGCGTATCTTCAAACTCAGCTTGCATGGCACCACGGTGAAGACCGAGTTGATTGCCGGCCTGACGACGTTCATCACCATGGCCTACATCATTTTCGTCAACCCCAACATCATGGCCGACGCAGGTATCGATCATGGCGCCGCGTTCGTCGCCACCTGCATCGCCGCAGCGCTGGGTTGCCTGTTGATGGGCCTCTATGCGAATTGGCCGGTGGGCCTGGCGCCGGGCATGGGTTTGAACGCCTTCTTCACCTATACCGTGGTCGGCACCATGGGCTACAACTGGGAAACCGCCCTGGGCGCCGTGTTTGTTTCCGGCGTGCTGTTCATGGTGCTGACCTTGTCGCGGGTGCGTGAATGGCTGCTCAACAGTATTCCGGTGAGCCTTCGCTACGCCATGGGCGCGGGGGTCGGGCTGTTTCTCGGGCTGATCGGCCTGAAGACTGCCGGCATCATCGTCGACAGCCCCGCCACGTTGATCAAGCTGGGCTCGCTCCATGAACCAGGACCGCTGCTGGCTGCCGTGTGTTTCCTGATGATCGCCGTGCTGAGCTACCACCGCGTATTTGGTGCGATCCTCATCAGCATCATTGCCGTGACGCTGGCCGGCTGGGGCCTGGGGCTGGTGCACTACAACGGCGTCATGTCCGCGCCGCCAAGCCTGGCACCGACCTGGATGGCCATGGATGTGGCCGGCGTGTTCAACGTCAGCATGATCAGCGTGGTGCTGGCGTTTCTGTTTGTGCACATGTTCGACACCGCCGGCACCTTGATGGGCGTCGCCCAGCGCGCCGGCCTGGTCAAACCCGACGGCAAGATCGAAAACCTGTCCAAGGCGCTGAAGGCCGACAGTGCTTCCAGCGTCTTCGGCGCCATGGTCGGCGTGCCGCCCGTGACCAGCTACGTGGAAAGCGCCGCCGGTGTCGCGGCCGGTGGCCGCACGGGGCTTACCGCCGTGACAGTCGGTGTGCTATTTATTGCCGCCATGTTCTTCGCACCGCTGGCCGGGATGATCCCGGCCTACGCCACCGCGGGCGCCTTGATCTATGTGGCCATGCTGATGATGGGCGGCATGGCCCACATAGAATGGGACGAAGCGACCGACAGCATTCCGGCGATCGTCACCGCAATCATGATGCCCTTGACCTTCTCGGTCGCCGATGGCATCGCCCTGGGCTTCATCACCTATGTCGTGCTCAAGGCCGGCACCGGTAAACACAAGGAAATTTCCGTCAGCCTGTGGGTGCTCTGCGCGATCTTCATCGCCAAGTTCATCTTCTTGTAAGCGGCACATGCCTTACCCGCCTCACCCCGTTGGGTGGGGCTTTTGTACATCAGGAGCAAAGCAATGAATCTGGAAACCTGGTTGTTGTTCAGCGGTGCCGCCTTGGTGGTGATACTCATCCCAGGCCCGTTATCGTTGCTGATGATCAGCAACAGCCTGAACTACGGCCTGCGACGCGCCTATCCGGCGTTCCTGGGTGGAGTCATCGCCTCGATCTGCCTGTTGAGCGCCTCGGCTCTGGGGCTGGGGGCACTATTGCTGGCCTCCGAACAACTGTTCAGCGCGCTGAAGATTGTCGGCGCGCTGTACCTGTTCTACCTCGCCTGGCAGAGCTGGCAGCAATCGCGCCAGCCATCCGAGGGCGCCGAAGTGCCGCAGGCTGCCGCGGTTCCTCGTTTCCGTGCGCTGTTTGGCCGGGCATTCGTGTTGGGGGCGAGCAATCCGAAAGACATCCTGTTCTTTGCCGCATTCCTGCCGCAGTTCCTCAGCGCCGAACAGCCCTTCCTGCCACAGTTGCTGATCATGATCGCCACCTGGACGGTGCTCGATCTGGGTTGCAAAGTCATGTACGGGCTCAGCGCCCACGGAGCGGCACGCTACTTGCGCAGCGGCAGGGGGCAAAGCTGGTTCAACCGCATCAGCGCCGGGCTGTTTGGCAGCGCCGGCGCGGCCTCTCTCCTGTCCAACCATTAAGTTTGCACTCGAACCGTCTTATGGCCTGGCCATGGAAGGCTGGGAAAACATATCGCAACACCCCTTCGATATACATGTTCAGGAAACTCGTTGGATATTAGGGTTTTCCACTCGAACATGGATGTTCCGAATGCTTGAAAATCCCCCTCGTCCCTCGCCGGACGATCTTGCCGTGGTGGTTACCGATATTGGCGATCGCGCCAACGAACGGACCGCCAGCACCCTGGACTTTGGCCTGGCCGATGATGTGCCGGCTGATCGAGAACGAAAACGCAGGCGTGCCCAACTGGCCGTCGTGGACGAGTTATATGGCCCACTGAATATCGCTTCCTTGACCGTGACCCGCTCCGCCTTGGATGCGTTGGGCGCAACGATTGATGGACAGCCCCTGAACGGCCAGAACACCTTCTTGCGTATACCCAATCGATTCTTCGTCAACTCGCTGCAGTTCAGCGCGGACGCTATCGAAGCGCAGATAAGATCGATCGTCGATCCCGAAGATTACCGATTGACGACATTGCTGTTCGAACTGGCCTGCCAACGACCTCTCGCCGCCCCTCCCCTGCTGATTCAAACCGCCGATAAGCCTGCCCCGGCTAGCCTTCAAGGAAAACTGGATAAAATCCTGAGCTACGCCCAAAAGCTCAACATCCCCCAGGCCCTCCAACACACCACACTGGCCTGGGCCAACAAGGCCAAGAGCACAACCATGTCCCACACAGGCCTGGGGCTGCAGGCCTTTGGTGTCTACAGTGGTTTGCGAGGGCTGCAGGACGCTATCAAGAACAAGGACGACTACAACGTTGTCTTCAACAGCATCAGTCTCTCCGCGGAAATGACATCGATCGCCGTCGAAGACGCCGTCGTCAGGCAAGCCACGCGCATGTTCACGGCCGCTCAAGGCGCCGCCAAGGATTTCGCCCAGACACAATTGGCTTTGCGACTGCGCCGTGGCGCCGGGCTGATTGCCAGCGCACTGACGCTTCCGATCGACATTGTCAGCGCAGTCGACGCCTTCAAGGCGGCAGCTAAAAGCACCGGCAGGCAAGCGACGGACCATTACGTCAGCGCAGCCCTGAGCATCACCAGCGCGGTGATGACCGTGGGCATAGGCGTAGCAGCGTTGGCCGGCTTTTCCGCCGCCGGCCCAGTCGGCCTGGTGGCCGGCCTCGCCCTCGCGGTCGGGTCGCAGGTCTGGGGGGCCGTCCGCCAAGTCGAAGAGATCGACGAGTACATCGAACTCACTGCCTATGAGCGCCTTCGCACCGGTTGGCTCGCGTTCTGGCTTCTGGAACCGGACCAGGAAATCCAGAACCGCTACATCATTGCCAAAGCCACCACCGAACACACTAAACAGCTCCAAGCCGAAGCGGCTCTCCTGTTGAAGGGACCACTGAAGGACACCACCGAAGCCATCGTGAACGGCGCGTTCCATGTAGAACTAGAAGAGGTGACTTTCAATTCAACCTCGTGGCTGACCGGTGAAAAATATCTCGAACACCATCAGCGACCGAAGATTGTAGACGGCGACGATACGGTCGATGCTCGTAATGGCGTCAATATCGATACGCCCGGGGCCACGATCGGCGCATCGGCCATGCATAAAAATGTCCACTGGAATATCGGCGACGGCAACGACACCATCCTGGGCGTCGAAAAAAAGCAGAACACCTTTCGCTACGGCAACGGCATCAAACACCTGAGCGGTGGTGAAAAAGACGATGTGTTCATGTTTGAAGGAACCAACGCGCTTCCCAACAAGCTGGAGGATGGTGTCGGACCCAGCTCGCTGGATGGCGGGCAAGGTAGCGACACACTCATCCTGGCGGGCCGGCCCGAAGGTCATCAGCTATCGAAACGGGGATACCGTGTCGATCTCGCCGGCGACCAGGTGTTCATTATCAAAGCCGACAACACAGAGCATCTCCAGACCGTACTGAAGAGTATCGAGAACATCGAGATCCACGAAGGTGGCACAAATATCATCAAGGGCACGGACGCCGCCAATATCATCAGGTCCCGGGGCCATGACAGCATCGAAGCGGGTGGCGGCGATGACAGCATTTATCTCCTGGGTGCAAATAACCTTGAGGCCGATGGCGGCCCCGGAAACGATTCATACGTCATTGCTCATAAACCCGGCTGCATAACCCTGAAGGAAGACGGACTGGATAGCAGCATTGTCCTGCTGAACTGGAGGGCAGATTTGATTGAACACTGGCAGGTCACGGGACAGGACCTGACCATTGCCTCGGTTTTCGATTCGAATGATATGGATGCTCGTCACGTCGTCATCAGGGATGTGTACAGAACAGTTGGGAATCGCCGGCACCTCAACAACAAAAAGCTGATTTTCCTGACAAAAGAGGGTTACCAGCTCGCGCCAGACTTGCCTGACGTACTGGAAGGGAACGCTTCTTACAAGGCCAGCATTGTTGTAACCAAGCAAGGAACCCCCAGGAACCCTTCCATCTTGCTGGATAAAGGGACATCGATAGTTCCTCGCGACAAAGACAGCGATTACTTTTTTTCGCGCTTTGTCGGCGAAACCACAGTGGACATCAAACAACCTAGCCCCTACGCCACGACGCTCCATGTGGACTATTCAAGCGCCGAACTGACGCAAATCGAAGCCCACTACACTATCCATCTAACGAAGGACGGCGATCTCGACACCCTCCGGTATGGGAAGTGTGACCTGACGTTGCACTTCGGCAACAGTCGAGTACACATTGCGAACCTGGCAAGCTCCGATGAACGTTACACCGCCAGGGTGGCCGACCGGCGCTTGTATTCCAAGCTGAGGTTGCAACACGTTTTCATCCTGGTCATGCAGGATGGAAAGTCCTATAGGCTTGCTCCCGCCTCTCCCGCCCCCGCGGTTTTCCTGGACCGCAAAATCACCAAAGCAGCCCCACTGGCCTGGACATCTGACCTGCCATTGCCACTCCCACCGACAAAGCACACCTACGCCTTCCGCCTTCCAAGGGACAAAGAGCCCTTCGTCATGGGTACCCAGGCGACATGCGCCCAGTTGACGCCGCCTCCTGTGTTGACGGGTGTTGAAGTCCTGATAGGTGAAGGCTCTACCTATCTGGTTCATTTGAAGCCACACATGACGCTACGCCTCTGCACGCCGGGCGCCCTGGCAACTGCGACGCCTCGACTGCCAGTGGCGTCCACTTGGGAACTCGACGCCACTGGCCTTGGCCACGTAACGATAAAGCTGCATCCCCAGTTGTTGCAGATCGGAAGCGTGCTCGTTCATCTACCTGAATATGGCGCGCAAGACCTGATCGACCAGATAAACATCATCACTGCCAACGGCGTCGTCCATGCCGTCGACATCCTCTTTGAAAGTGTCGATGCAGACGCCATCGATGCCCGATATTTTCGCCCCCCGAAAACACCCAGCGAAACACTTCCAGTGGAACTGTCCACACTGGCCGCCACGGAAATAAAAGTACGCAATATTGCCGTCAGGGATGGTTCGGCAGGGACCGTCACCTACGATCTGGAAAAACGGACATGGTGCCTGCGTACGGATCGACTCCGCCTGCTGAAAGCGAGCGAACTCAAGAAGGTCAACCTGTGTGAACACCACATCGTTCGATTTCAAAATTTCATCCAGCGCAACCTCGACGAAACCGCCGTCTTTTCCATTGATGTATTGAAGACCCTGCGCAGCGTGTTCGTCGAGCTGTCAGAAAGGGTGACACCGACAGAAGCTGACGACCTTGAAGTTGCCACGATATTGCTCGGGGCTTTCAGCAGAACCCATTTACCCACCGAACGGTATCTCGGACAGGACATCGATCCTTTACAACTCGCCATTCAGCTCACTCTCAAATTCCTGAAACACAGCCACTAACCGGTAAATCCCTTTGCGATACATAAGTACCGCATCTGCAGCTCGAGCCTCGACGAGAATCGATATTCGAGAGCCCCTGCTCGGGCGATTTGCATTTTCATTTCTTACAAGAGACGAACGAACTGAATGGCACCTCCAAAAAAACCCCGACGCAGTGCCGGTACTTCCTCCGAAACCGGCCCTACTGCGCCCGACACGGTACCGGAAAGACCTTCCAGGCCGACAAGGCCATGGAACCCTGATACAACGCAGGATTCCGCAACGGGCCAAGCATCCGGATCGGATGCCGCGCCCTCTCCCACCGTCGTGATAGCCAACCTAAGCGCATCCGCGCCCACGGCCGGTCCAAGCGCCTCGACCTCCTTGACTCGTTATTATCTCAGGAACGCTTTCTCCGACAGGCTACCCGTCGCAGACACCGCAACCGGAATCCGGACGTTTGGCACGCGCTCGTATGTCACCTTGGAAAGCGGTGAGACGGTCCAGGTCGCAAGGGATTCCGAACAACATTTCAGGGCCAAGCTGGACAGTGAGCTCCTACCTTCAGGCCCCCGCCTGGAACGCATGCCGGGCAGCTCACTCTGGCGTCAGCAAGGCGCCATGACACGAGACCAGGGGGCCCAACAACCCTCCATGCTCGACAGCTGGCGTATCTCCCCGGCGTATGCAGCATCCGATCGCATCACCATAGACGGCCATCACTATCAAACGGTGGAGAACGACAAGGCGAGGCGACGCTCCATTATCTATATCAAGGACCCCAGGCATCGTCCTTATGACTTCGATACGTTTGAAAACCTTCTTTTCTTTCATTTGCATGAGCAGCCTCGTGCCGCCATCCAGATACCGCCCGACAACCACTGGACGATTGATCCGAGACTTCCTTTTGAAAAGCCGCTGGTGGGCTATGCCATCGAGTTCTTCCCGGAACTGAGGGCGGACACCCAGAGCAAGTTTTCACGCAGACAATTTGAACTCGCCAACGACAGTTATTTCGCCGATGCTCGGGGATTGACCACGCTGAGACAGGTGTTCAACAACTGGAAGGATAAAACGGCCTCGCTGCACCCAGTGTTGACCGATCCTCTTCTGATGCTACCGACACTGCCCGTCTCTGCGGAACTTGCAGGGTTCAATCGTTCTCTTCAATTGCCATCGCCCTCCCCGACCGGACCATTGGCACGACTGGACTTCGATCCGAGCTTTTTCTTGCCGCCGTCACGTACCTTCCCAGTGATAGCGGATGATATCGAGCTCATGAAATTCATGACCGAACGACTTGAACGCAATGGCTACACGGTTTTCCCGGCCCGTTCGTTACCGTCTTTTCCCAACGTGGTGTTCAAGCGCGCAGAGCATGACTTCATATTTTTCATGACACTGCATCGCACAGAAACCCAAGACATCATCATCCCGCGTATCAACCCAAGGGATTTCGGCATTGCGTTGTCAAATCAACTCGGTCGCGAAACCATGAATGCAATGGAAAATGCCCACAACGACAATAAGCTCATCAGCCTCAGGGGCGGCATCCAGACACTTCCCAGCCACGATACGCCAACAGGGACGGTGTTCATCGTCAGGGATAATACATAGACGCCAAGTGCACCTGTCGCCCACGTTCAAAAAGACACGCCCATAAAAAAAAGCCCGCAGTGTGAGCGGGCTGAAAACCAAAGAAGCTTATGCGCAGTCGCTTCCAGGACAAGGCAGTTGCTTGGGGGATCAACTGCCTCGATACGTTGAATACGCGTAAGGCGATATCAGTAACGGTACGTGGTAATGATCCTGCTCTTGCGAAATACCGAAGCGCAGCACCACCACATCGAGAAAGGCCGGCTCGGCCAGTTGAACGCCACGGGCGCGGTAATAGTCCCCGGCGTGAAATTGGATCTGGTAGACCCCGCTGCGGTAATCGTCCCCCTGCAACAGCGGCGCGTCGCAACGACCGTCGCTGTTGGTCGTTGCACTGGCGACCAACTGCAACTGCGAACCATCGACACGGTACAGCTCGATTCTGATCGAGCTCCCAGGGCAGCCGTGTGCGGCATCCAAAACGTGAGTAGTCAAACGTCCCATTGATTGTGCGCGCCTCGCTGCTGTGCAGTCCGGCCCGACGCCTCCTGAATCAGTTGAAAGACAGGCCGCACCGTTGCGGAGCACACAACGATACGGCGATGACGAATTAAGACACTTTAAACAAGGATTGTACACAATAAATTTTTCGCAACTGCCTTGTGTCTCCGGCAACAAGGATTGGCGCCCGTTTTTCGCCTGACCCAGCGCTTACGCTAGCTGATGCGGCAATAACTGACCAGTCAGGCAGATTTCTTGCAGCGTAGACAACGCAACCTCGTGGCAAAAAATGCAAAAAACAGGCTTACAAGTCGCAAATAAAGTTGTATACAATCAACCCATCGTCGTGACGCCAGCCGGAGATTCATCACCAGGGCGCCACCTACATGGTTCGAACAAGAAGGAAAACTGCAGTGAGCGCTGACTACCCACGCGACCTGATCGGTTACGGCAGTAACCCTCCCCATCCCCAATGGCCGGGCAATGCCCGCATCGCCCTGTCCTTCGTGCTCAATTACGAAGAAGGCGGCGAGCGCAACGTCCTCCATGGCGATAAGGAATCCGAAGCGTTCCTTTCGGAAATGGTCGCGGCGCAACCGCTGCAGGGCGAGCGCAACATGAGCATGGAATCGCTGTACGAGTATGGCAGCCGTGCCGGCGTCTGGCGGATCCTCAAGCTGTTCAAGGAATTCGACATTCCCCTGACGATTTTTGCCGTTGCCATGGCCGCCCAGCGCCATCCGGACGTGATTCGAGCCATGGTCGCCGCCGGTCACGAAATCTGCAGCCACGGCTATCGCTGGATCGATTACCAATACATGGATGAAGCCCAGGAACGCGAGCACATGCTCGAAGCGATCCGCATCCTCACCGAAATTACCGGCGAGCGGCCGCTGGGCTGGTACACCGGCCGAACCGGTCCCAACACCCGCCGGCTGGTGATGGAAGAAGGCGGTTTCCTCTACGACAGCGACACCTACGACGATGACCTGCCCTACTGGGAGCCGAACAACCCTACCGGCAAGCCGCACCTGGTGATTCCCTACACCCTCGACACCAACGACATGCGCTTCACCCAGGTGCAGGGTTTCAACAAGGGCGACGATTTCTTCCAGTACCTCAAGGACGCTTTCGACGTGTTGTACGCCGAAGGCGCCGAAGCACCCAAGATGCTTTCCATCGGCCTGCACTGCCGCCTGATCGGCCGTCCTGCGCGCCTGGCCTCTCTCAAGCGTTTCCTCGAATACGCCAAGGGCCATGAGCAGGTGTGGTTCAGCCGCCGCGTCGACATCGCTCGCCACTGGCAGCGAACCCATCCGTATCAGGGGGCGTCCAAATGACCGCTTTCCAGACACTCAAGCCTTCCACCTTGAGCCGCGAAGCGTTCGTCAAAGCCTTCGCCGACATCTACGAACATTCGCCATGGGTGGCCGAGAAGGCCTTCGACCTGGGCCAGGACCCCTCGATCGACGAAATCGAGACCCTGCACCAGCGCATGAGCGACATCCTGTTGAGCGCCGATCACGCCAGCCAACTGGCGCTGATCAACGCTCACCCGGACCTGGCCGGTAAAGCTGCCGTCCAGGGCCAACTGACCGAAGCCAGCACGAACGAACAGGCCGGCGCCGGTATTCACCAATGCACGGCCGAAGAGTTCCAGCGCTTCACCGAGCTGAACGACGCCTACAAGGCCAAGTTCAAGTTTCCCTTCATCATGGCGGTAAAAGGCAGCAACCGGCATCAGATCCTCGCGGCGTTCGAAACGCGCATCCATCACTCGGCAGACGCCGAGTTCAAGTGCGCGCTGGCGGAGATCAACAAGATCGCGTTGTTCCGATTACTGACCCTTTAGCGAGCGGCATCTGACACCAGGTCCTGCAAGCATCCCCAGCCAACTTATCAAAGGCAGACAAGAAGAATGAAAGCTTACGCCGTACCGTTCGAAAAGTTCGTCAACCTGGCCGACGCCCGCCTGGGCACCAAGATCATCTCGGTCACCGATGACTGGTTCGCCGACGCCAACCGCCTGTTCCAGCCGACCCA
>Ga0307405_10000108_pt1 | contig 34032 bp, 21 predicted proteins | sample 322Cmetagenome_2_FD_203311 | JGI IMG/M metagenome (GOLD analysis project Ga0307405, IMG submission 203311) | Maize rhizosphere microbial communities from greenhouse at UC Davis, California, United States - 322HYB-C-1 | ecosystem: Host-associated > Plants > Roots > Rhizosphere > Soil | place...
CGGTGAACAACACATCAACGCCCTCGCCCATCTGCTCCAGCGTTTCGACGCTCAGGCCCAGACGAATCGAGGCCCCCAGGGCAATAGTGGTTTCGCTGAGAACTTGATGCAGGGCCAGGCGCGAGATACCGACATTGGCTGGGTAGTCGGGGCCGGCCAGGCGCTGACCAGGGATCCGCGCCAGCTGTTCACCGGCGGTGGTATTGATGGTCACATCCTCGAACGCGTAGGCAGCATCCAGGTAGCCATCCAACACACCCAACTTGGCCATCTCACGGACAACGTTACTCTGCTGGATGATGCCAACACCGTAGACGGTCCACTGCGTCTTGAGCTCGACAAGATCGACGACAATGCCTTTGCGACGCAAAGCGATTGCGGCACACAGGCCACCGATACCACCACCGACGATAAGCACCTTTTTCACTGCGTTCATGCTCGTCTCACTCTTATTCTTGTTATTCACGCAAGCGTTCTGCCGGAGCGATCCCAGGCTTCAGAACCCGCTGTGTTTGCACGCATTCGGTACCGCTTTGTGCCCCACTTTCTCGGCAAAGCAGGCGTTTGACTAATCGCATGTAGGGATACGATGTATCAGCTACCGCGATACCTTAATTAAGGTCCACATGCCTCCAACTGACCCGCTTCGAGCACCAGCCAATCGGCTTCTGCATGCCATTGCAGCGCACTCAGGCTTTCCCCCAGGCACGGGCCGTACACGCACAGACCCGTGTCAGGAAGGAACCGCGCACCATGCGCATAACAGACAATCTGGCGGCCATCGACGCTGAGAAAACGGTCTTTGCGATACTCCAGGCGCACCGCCAAGTGTGGGCAACTGTTGCGATAGACGCGCACCTCTGCGTCATGGCGCAGGGCAAACACGCTGTCCTTGCCCGTACCCAGAGGATCGAACCCGCGGGCCTGCCCTTCGACCAATTCATCCAGTCGACAGAGCACCAGGGCCTCGTGACTCATGGACGACCTCCGCGCTCAGGCCTGCTTGGGCGGCGGGCCGCTCGGGAACCACTTTTCCCGGGAAGTGAACAGGAACAACTGCGAGTTATCCGCCGACAACGGCGCTTGGCGCGCTTGCCAGGCGTCATCGTGCTTGTCCATGTCGGCGTCGTATTCAATGTGGCAACCCAACGGGCTGTTGAAGTACCAGAACCAGTTGGAGCCGAAGAGATGACGGCCCGGCCCCCAGAAGCTGGTCCAGCCTTGCTCTTCGAAGCGACGACCGGCCAGCAGTACTTCCGTGCCGCTGCCCATGTGAAAGGTGAAGTGCTCGCAACCCTTCATGTGCGGCGGCGTCTGGATCATGAACAGGCAGTGATGGTCATCGGAACCGGCCGGCCGCATGAACGGGCCCGCACCGACAAAGGTGTCAGTGGTCACGAAGCCCAGGCGCTTGTAGAAAACTTCGGCCTTGGCTGCGTCCGGCACGAAATACACTACGTGGGACAGGGTCCGTGGCAAGGCCTGCATGTCGGGATTGATGCCAGGTTGGTTGACCGGGCGTTGAGGCGCGTGGCCCGGCGCATTGGTCAGATCGGCTGGTGCGCTGTACGCGCGCCGCACACTGATCTGGAAACCAATGGCAAAGCCCATATCGTCCACGCTGTGCACGGAGCCATCGGCACCGCGGGTCACCGGGCGGTCGCGCCCCAGTTCATCGGCGATGGCCTCAAGATCAGCCATGCTTGCCACGCCATAGACGGTTTCACGAATCGAGGGCGCAGGCCCGATGGCCGCCGGCAGACTGGCATCGTCTGCCCGACGGATAATCACGGCGGTGCCGTCGAGGGCTTCAAAACGACCGCCCTCGCTGTCGACATCGACAGGCAGCAGGCCGTAGTCACGCAGGCAATGAGTACAGGCTTGAATGTCGTCGACACCGAAAATAAGGGCGTCAAGGCCAATGATGTTCATTGAGTTACCACTCCATTGTAATTATTCAGCGCAGGCCAGCACCCCGCTTACGGGAGCAGTGCCAGGCGGTACGCTGCCTTGGCGGGTCTTGGAGTCGATAAAGCGTCACGGCCAACCGACTGTGGGTTGATAGTGAAGGGGTAAAAACTCACTGACTAATCGCTTGTCGGGATGCGACCTATCGGTAAACGCGATACCTGGCTGCGCAGCACAAGCGCTCTGGAAAATCGAACAGGCATCGCACGATTCGCCCACTCACGGCACTTGACGCCGCGATAGGAAGGTCGGAAGGTATTTACAAAATAAATACAAGAATCGAGACCGCCATGCGTTTTAACCACTTGGATCTCAACCTCCTGGTGGCGCTGGATGTATTGCTGGAAGAGCAGAACATCACCCGCGCCGCCGAACGCCTGCACATGACACAATCCGCCACCAGCGGCGTACTGGGCAGGCTGCGCCTCTACTTCGAAGATGAGCTGCTGGCGCAGGTCGGACGCAAGATGCAGCCCACGCCTTATGCCCGCGAACTGGCGGCGCCGGTGCGCCAGGTGCTGCTGACGATCCAGTCCTCGATCACCGCCAAACCGGTGTTCGACCCCGCCACCAGCAAGCGTCATTTTCGCCTGATCACCTCGGACTATCTGATCAGCGTCCTGTTTGCCCGGGTGATCCAGAAGATCTCCCTGGAAGCACCGCATATCACCTTTGAACTGCTCGGCCCTGGCGACACGTCCACCGAGATGCTGATGCGCGGTGAGGCCGACATGATGATCGTGCCTGAACACTACCTGATCGAAGGCCACCCCTCGCAGCTACTGTTTGAAGAAGAACACGTCTGTGTAGTGTGGGACGGCAACACGTTGGTGGGCGACAGCATCAGCCTCGACCAGTACATCGAGATGGGCCATGTCTCGGTGATTTTTGGCCGCAACCGACAACTGAGCGTCGAAGAATGGTTGATGAGCCAGTATGGTTTCACCCGCCGCATGGAAGTGGTGACCCATGACTTCAATACTCTGCCGCAGTTGATCGTCGGCACCCAACGCGTCGCCACCATGCTCCAGCGCATGGCCAAGCTCTACGCCAACTACCTGCCGCTACGCATCGTGCAGCCACCAGTAAAAATCCCGGTGATGCGTGAGTTCATGCTCTGGCATCGGACCATGGAGGGGGATCCGATGCACCGCTGGCTGCGGGCGAAAATCAGTCAGATCATTAACGAGCTGGAGCAGTAGTTACTGCGCTAGCCAAAGGCGAGTCACGTTCGAAAGTGCCCGACGGCCGCTTTGATCTCGCCGCCAACCCGTTGCAAGTCGGCCGTTGAGCCTTGCAATTTCAGGCTTTCCCTGGCGCTTCCTTCGGCCACTTCCCGCACCCGCGTCATACTCTGGCTGACTTGCTCGGCCACCACGCTCTGCTGTTCGGCGGCCGCGGCGATCTGCTGGTTCATCTGCTCGATACTGGACACCGCCCGGGTGATCCGTGCCAGCGCCTGGGAGGCTTGCGCCGCAAGCACCACCGTTTCATCGCTCAGCACATGGCTGCCTTGCAAACGCTCAGCGGCGTGTTGGGCCACAGCGCTTAGACGAACGATCAACCCTTCGATTTCCGTAGTCGAACGCTGTGTACGCCGTGCCAGACCGCGAACCTCATCGGCGACCACGGCGAAGCCACGCCCCTGCTCGCCCGCGCGTGCGGCCTCAATGGCGGCGTTGAGTGCCAGCAAATTGGTCTGTTCGGCCACCGTTTTGATCACATCGAGCACACCTCCAATCGCCGCGCTCTCCACCAATAGCGACCGCATGGCTTCAGCGCAACCGCCCATTTCCACAGCCAAATGGTCAATCTTGTCACTCGCCTGACGCACCAACTCATCGCCCTCACGCGCCTGTTGGTCGGCATGCGCCACCGCTTCGCTGGCTTGACCCGCGTTGCGCGCGACTTCCTGCGCTGTGGCGGCCATCTGTTGCATGGCGGTGGCGGCCAGCTCGGTTTCCTGGCGTTGGTGTTCGACACCACGGCTGTTACTCAGGGTCACTTCGGCCAGGCTGCCGGCCATGCCGTTGAGCGAGCCGACACCGCGGTCGATGCGTCCGACCAAACCGCGCAGGCTGCCCAGCATGTTGCCCACCGTGCCCAACAGTTGACCCAACTCATCACGACGACCACTGCCTGCCGGCGGATCACTCAGGTCCCCCGCCGCCACGCGTTGGACCAACTGCACAGCCTGGCGCAACGGCTGCACAATCAAGTGACGGATCAGCAGACTAGCGCCAATGCCCAAGGCGAGCGCCAGAACGGTGATCAACCCCAATTGGCGATCGGCATCGCGATTATCGTCCAGGACCGCCTGCCTTTGCTGCTCATCGGCCTGGGCCAGCAGCTGGCTGACCTGCTCAATTTGCGCACTCATCGCCGCACTGCTTTGCGCACTTTGCTCACGGCTGTCGACGAACTCGAGAAAGGCTTTGCGGTAGTCGCCCAAGGCAGTGTTCGCCTCCTGCAGCGACGCACCTTGCTGCTCGTCAAGATCGAGCGCCTGCATGGCGGCCAGCAAGTCACTCATGCTCATTTCCCAGTCGCTGCGGTAACGCTCCTCGCCATCGAGCGAGTAGTACAGCTCGCTGTCACGCAGCTTGGCGAGCTTGTCCCGCAGCGCGGTCGTCTGCTCAAGCAAAACCATCTGATCGCTGCTCGGCGGCGTCCCCTGCCCTAACCGAGCATTAAGCGCATCCAGTTGGTCGAGAAACAGTAGGGTAAAACTGTCGCCAGCCGTCTGCGCCCGTGCCTGCATGCGCAGGCGCGTTTCGCGAGCCCGACGCAACGAATCGGCATAGCCGAGGAACTGCTCCAGGTAAGCGCTGACGGCTGTGCGAACCGCGGTGTGCGTTGCGCTGTTGGTCGGGTGATCATCGAGTTGCCGATTTAGTTTTCCAATCGTCTCGCGGACTTGCTCCAGGCGCTGCGGGGCGAGATCCAGGGCGAATGCTTTCTCGTCGATACGCGCACGCAGGATCAGGGCCTGAACCGCTGACGCCTGACGCGACTGCTCCCCAAGTTGCTGCAGCACACCCAGGGAACGAAAAGCCGTGAGCGCTACTCCCAAAGTAACCAGCAGCACCAAGCCAAAGCCCAGCAATAGCTTGGCCCCCACCGACAGATTTCCGAGAACGCGATTCAATATGAGCATGTCCAGTCCCTCGCACGGTCGTGGAAAAACAGCCTGCCCTTGGCGCACAGGCTGATCGCTGTGCCGGATCTGGACTCACTCATCTGCCGATACCTTATTCTTGTTGTTGTGTGCCCCAAACGCCAACCGACGGCGCGGTTCAGCGCCAACTCTAGTGAGTCGGACCTCAACGACACCAATCACATCCTGCGTTATGAGCCATCGCAAAGCACGATGGTAGGTATCCGGATTTGCGGCTTGAGCGGTGCGTAGCCCCCTTGGACCAACGGTGCACACGGCTCTATCTCCGTTCGCAATACCTCCCATCCCGACTCGCGATTGGCCAAACAAGGGGCCTGCCCTTAGCCTGCTTCGAACCGTCAGGTCTGGCTATTCCCGCTCCGGACCTGGTCGCCCGCTTTGCTTGCACAAGGACAATAACAATCATGTTTCGCTACTTCCCGACCAACTACGTGTGGAATCTTTCCGTCGATCTGGCCATTGAAATGGGCGCCCGCATTGGCGAAATCGAAGAAATGTGCGCGCCGCTGCAGGAGGCCGCCAAGCAACCGGACGCCGCTGGCAGCAAGGCCTTCCGGGAGACCTGGGCGAACATGGCCGACAAGCTGTGCGGCCTGGCTGAAGAAGACGAAGGCAAGGGTCGAATGTTGTCTGCCGGTGAAAAATACAACCGCGCCGCGACCTACTACCTGAGCTGCGAACGCCTACAGGCCCACGGTGCCCCTGGCCGGACGGAGCTGTACCAGCGCTTTCTGCACACGTTCCAACGCGGTATCGACCTGGCACGCGAAAACTGCGAGCGCGTTGAAATCCCTTACGAAGGCAAACATATTTCCGGTCTGCTGGTCCGTGCCGAAGGTGTCAGCGGCCCAGCGCCGATTTTGGTGCAGGTCAATGGACTCGACTCCACCAAAGAAATGAAATACCGCGTCGGCCTGCCCGCCTGGCTGGCCAAACGTGGCGTGTCGTCGCTGATCATCGACCAACCCGGGACAGGCGAAGCGCTCCGGCTACATAACCTGACAGCGCGTTTCGACAGCGAACATTGGGCCAGTCGCGTGGTGGATTGGTTGGAAACCCGCGACGATGTCGACGCCAAACGCATTGGGTTGGAGGGCGTATCACTCGGAGGTTATTACTGCCCGCGTGCCGTGGCCTTCGAGCCGCGCTTCGCTTGCGGTGTCGTCTGGGGGGCCAATCATGACTGGCGCGACGTGCAGAAACGCCGCTTGGAAAAGGAAGGCAGCTTCCCGGTCCCGCATTACTGGTCGCACGTCTCGTGGGTATGGGGCGCCAAGGACACCGACGAATTCATGGCCATCGCCGAAAATGTGCATCTGGATGGCATCCTGGATCGCATCAAGGTTCCCTTCCTGGTCACCCACGGTGAAAAGGATTCGCAGATTCCATTGAAGTGGGCACACCGCACTTACGAACAATTGGTCAACAGCCCAAAACGCGAACTGAAAGTCTTCACCGAGCGCGAGGGTGGCGTACAGCACTCGAGCTTCGATAACAGTATCAATGCCGGCCAGTACATCGCCGACTGGGTGGCTGAAGTGCTCGGTGGTCGCACTGCATGACAGGTATGAAATTCATGCTCCGGCATGCGGCCGGGGCCTGAACGTCCGGTGCGACCGCGCGATGGGCATGAATGCGTGCCCATCGCCCCGCCGTCAAAAGTGCTTCGATGGTTGCGCATATTCGATCGGAAGCAGCTTTTAACGAGGGTGTCGTCCGCATTGTGTACCCGTGATTTTGGGTACTGCTTTAACCAACCTTTAGATTTTTGACGTTAACGAGGTGCAAGGCAGACGGAGTAAAACCGTAGACGACGAACAGCCACTCTTCGGCTTAATTGAAGCTCTAGGTATGGATTTCGCCGATGAGCGTTTGCTGGAAGAGACCTCTCCGTCGTCTCCCTATGGACCGGGGGCGTTGGGATGGGAAAACGGCTCTATTGATACCTTTCTTGATGCTGCCGCAGCGGGGGCGACTGCCAGCTCACGCAGTTCCCCTGTGAGTGCCAGTAGATCAAACGTATGGCAACGCTGTGCGGCCATTCTGCTGGCTGGTAAATTTTATGAGTGAGCCCAGCCATTGCGGTTCGAAGGACTACGACCGAACAAAGGCTGCCGGTCGTGAAAATCCACTATCGACTCATACTGCTTCAAACCGCAGGTCTTGAACTGCTCGGCGGTGTTTTCACACAGGCTGGGCCCGAAGTAGCCTGTCGACATGAGTGCAAACATTTTTTAGGCACAAAAAAAGCCACTCATCTGAGTGGCTTTTTTTGAATCTTGGAGCGGGAAACGAGACTCGTATCTGGCGTCCGACTCATTGAAATATAAGGGGTTTCTTTTCTTGCGAAAGCAAGAAAAGACTCAATTCTGGACTTGTTTTTGGGGTGTATCAAGAGCCAAGAAAGACCGATGCAACGAACGTGGCAATCGAGGGCATTCGAGGCTGAATGCAACGACAAGGAAATCCATATCCTGCCGGACAAGACGCGCAGCCACCTGCAACAAGCCCGACCTGCTGCTAGACGAACCGGTCAGCACGCTGGACGTGTCGGTGCAGGCGCGCATTCTTGAGCTGCTTAAAGAGCTTCAGCGTGAGATGGGCATTGCTTACGTACTGGTGTCGCACGACCTGTCGGTGGTCTCCAACTTTGCCCGCCGGGTGCTGGTGCTGCGCCATGGCCCGGTGATTGAGCAGGGGTCGGTGGAGCAGATTTTCAACCATGCCGCCAGCGCGTACACCCAGGAGTTGATTGAGGCGAAATCTGGACGGCATGAGGTCGCCATGGCCGTGGCAGTGTTAGTGGTGGAGCTGAGTATTGGGGCCAAGCGTAGTCAAGAGAGCGAAACCAAGGTAAGCCAGCATTTGGTAGGCCTAATGTCCAAAACCCAACAACACATGAGCTCCCCTATTGCGTTATTGATGGAGGTCCAATGCATAAAGCAAAACGGAAAATGACTCCTCAACCCGGCCAATGCAACCAGTGCGTCAACTTCGATTGGCAATGCATATTCAACCTCGTAGCAAAAAAACGGAACAGATCGGCACGCCGTTAGAAATAGAGGCGCTTGACGTGCTGAACCGGCAAGGCATCCGGTAAAGCACCTGATATAGTGGCACTTCAGCAGCACTCAAGACCTTTAGAGAATCCGGGGCAATTCACCTAGATTCAGAGGTTGACGCGAAGGTGCTGGCCAAATGACTATTTACACTATCTTCCCAGAGCAAACTGGCGCAGTTGATAACTGCCTTTACGGCCAATTCCACAGTAGGCATTCACAATTCTTCAGTCGTCGAGGTGCTGTTCCCGCCCGGCAACCACAATTGAAATGGATATCCAATTGATCGACACAGTGCGCGCCTCCCGCGAAGGGCACCATTTTCACGAAGCATGGACAGCACGCTGGGCACTCAAACTGTTAGCACCGAAGGACAAATTGATCGGCATTGCCGTCGAGGGACTTTCACCGGCCGACCAGGTCAACAGTGACGATGCAACTGCAGAAATTGCAGACCTTGCCCTCTACTACGGCGCCAGCCCCGACTTCGCCCATTGTGACGCGCAAGCCATTCTGCAGCTGAAGTATTCGATCGCCAAGGCGAACGTGCCCTTGGTTGCGTCGGACATGATCAAGACGATCAGGAAATTCTCTCAGTCTGAAATCGAGTTGCTCAAACTGTATCGCGGCACCCACAGCATCTTGAAACGCACCTACCGCGTCGTGAGCAATCGTCCTTTCGGTCAGCACTTCCTGGATGCAGTCGAAGCGCTGAAAACCGCTGTGCAACCGACTGACAGTCAAGTTTCTTCGCAACTTGACCAGATCAAGAGGGTTCTGCAGTTGAACCCGGCCGATTACGGTGTGTTTGCCAGCCGTCTGGAGTTCGTTGGAAAAGAGCCCACTCTCCAGGGCCTTGAAAACATTGTGTCGAAACGCATAAACCTTTGGTCCGCAGGCAGCGGGCTGCATACATCAGCACGGCTGGGCAACTTGAGAGCAATGATTCGCGCCAAAGCTGAAGGCGCTGGTCAGAATAACAACGTGATTCAGCTCGTAGACGTTTTGGACGTGCTGCAGCTTGAAGAAGTAAAGGATTTATTGCCTACGCCTGAAGCGTTCCCACCCGTCAGAGCGAAGCTGACACGATTGCAGGCATTCGAACTCATCACTCGCCTGAAAACTCTCGACCGTCCTCTGCTTGTGCATGGTACCGGCGGCATGGGAAAAACCGTGCTGATGCAGCAACTGCGAGAGTCGGCACCTGACGAATTCAAAGTCGTGCTTTTCGACTGTTTCGGCGGGGGTGCCTACCGAGACCGCCTGGATCAACGCCACAGGCTTGATCGTGGATTGCTGCACATAGTCAATCTGCTGGCTCTGGAAGGACTGTGCGACCCGTTGCTGCCAGGCCAGGAAGACGATGCCAAGATACTCCGCGCAGCCATCAAGCGGCTGAAAGACGCCTGCACAACGCTGCAGGAAATTGCTCCCGGCGCCTTGCTTGTGCTGATTCTCGACAGTGTCGATAACTCAGCCCAACAAGCCTCTGATCTGGGTGAAGTTGCCTTCCCAACCGAACTACTCAGACTTGCCAAATCAGAAGGTTTGCTTCTCAAGATGCGCTTGGTCCTGACATGCAGGACCGAGCGGCGTCGCTTGCTCGGTAAGCAACTGGATGTAGAAGAGGTCGCACTGCTGCCCTTCACTCGGCTGGAAACCGCTCAGTACCTTGCAGAAGCCCTGCCCAAATCACAGCCCAATGATGCAAGCATCGCATTTGCCCAATCGGGTGGAACTCCCCGGGTATTGGCTTATCTTGCACAGCACTGGCACAGGTTGGGGGACGCTTACCGGCAACCGACCCCCATCACTGTGGAACAACTGATCAAGGATCATATCCTGCAAGCGTCGAAGGATAACCACGCTGAGAACTATCTGGATCAGTTCCTGGCTGGGCTGGCCGTCCTGCCCGTTCCTGTGCCAGTGGCCGACTATGCCGTGGCTTACAACGTCACCTCCGAAGAGGTTCACAGTTTATTTGCGTCTCTGAGCCCCTTATTGGAGGTGACTCCATTCGGGGTGATCTTCCGAGATGAACCGACCGAAACCTGGGTTCGCAAATGCTATGCATCAAAGTCGGGAGTATTGGCCGAGCTCGCTGATCGCCTGAGAAAATTACAAGGGGAATCGCATTATGCCGGTATTGCGCTGCCTCACTTGCTGGTGGTCTTGAAAGACATCGTGGGAGCTGTGGAACTGGCATTGGACGACAGTGCCCCACGCGACCTGCTGGACACTACCGGAGGCCGCAGGATCAAGATTGAGCGTGTTCAGGCTGCCCTGTGGTTGGCAATTGGCCACGTCGACGCCGGCATCATTGCGCGATTGATCGTGGAAGCCGGCACCCTCCACCACGCCGCGCAAAAAGGAAGCCGGTACATTGCGACTTATCCTGACCTCTCGGCCATACAGAGTGACAGCGACATACTGCTTCAGTTGTACCGCTACCGTAACGGGGACCCTGCTCTGCGTCATGCTCGGCTGACCATTGCTTACCTTCTGTCTGGGGCGCCAGACGATGCCGCACAGCACTTCAAATACACCAGAGAGTGGCTGCATAAACTTGAGAAAAGTCGAGGATCCGCTTCCGACACTCACTTTGCCCATGTAGCAGTGTCGTTTTATCTGTTGCTCCAGCGGGACTTCAGTGCGTTATTCAATTCGACCTTGCTTCATTCAACCAGCGATTCATTTCAAATCACCGTCAAGGTGCTGTCTCTGGCGCGAACGCTACCTGATCGCGGCACTATCACTGAAATGGTCACGGCGTTACGCGATTCTGGAACGTTATCCCTGGGCCTGCTCGCTGGCGTGCTCCATACCCTCTACAACCTGTCACGAGAGGATGAAGCCGGTTTGCTTGAGCAGTTGGCCAGTGCCATAACGGCCACACCAAAAAGTACCCAGCTAAGAACGTTTGGCGACAACCCGCTATTGGATGCCGCCATTCGCGCCTACCGGTCAGGCCAGCTGGATACCTGCCGTATATTGCGCACTGCCTGCAATATAACGCCGCTTGAAGTGATTGCCTTCGAACACGGGTCACATGGGCAGGATCTATCGGACTGGCTGATCGACAGGATGCTGGGTGCGCTGCTCTGCGCGCGTCAACCTACGTTGATGGACATCTTGCCCACTCCACTCAACGACATTGCACAACACATGCAGGATCCCTGCATCGAGAATATTACTGCCCACTTGAATAAACAGAGCAGCACCAACGAGGAGGAGGCGCAGCACAGAGAGAGAATGCTGAAAACGCTTCGGGCGCGTATTGCACCGTTGATGAGTGTAACTGCACTGTGTGCCTCCATACTGAGCAGCACAGCTGAAGTAATTGATGCCGCTGTAGCTGACTTGATTGGCCTGTGCACAACCATTCGCGACGAGCAGATTGATTTCGAACCCACACTGCCATCTCCCAGTGACCTGGAACAATTGGCCCGACGCCTTACCTTTCGCCTGTTACGCTCAAGTCAAGGGTTCTCGGCGGGTAATGCTGCAGCATTTTCCCAAGCCTTGGACTGCCGCGCACGCCATGCATTTGAACCGATTGACTATGTCGAACACTTCGCCAATCAGCCCGCTCTGCATAACCTGGCTGGAGAGATGGCGGACAACGCTGCCCCACGGTTCCTGCAAATACGCGACCTTGGTTTGCGGCGAGATGCCTATGCCAGTCTTGCACGGGCAATATTGCCTGTATCACCAGAGGTATCCTACAGCCTGTACAACGAAGGGCTGAAGTTGATCGACGACGTCGGTTTTACCGATACACGCTTCCTGCACAGCGTGTTTTCGATCTGCCAGCACGCCGACTCATCCGCACTCAACGTTTCGCAAGCCAGCCGTTTTGCGAGTCTTTGCGAAACCGGTCGTGCTGGCCACTATGGCGTTGATTTCCCTTGGCTGATTTTCGGCAAGGCTGCTACAGCCACGTTCGGTTATCGAGCATTAACGCTGATCAGCCGTTGGGATAACGATAACCACGCGAGCCTTTCACATTCATTGGCACCGGTGCTGGTCAACTTGCTGCATCAACAGGCCATTGACGCTGTGCAAGCCTTGGCATTGTTGGTGCTTGAAACCCCGGAGCATTGGAATAGCTTTCAACTGGACCGGCTTGAACAACGTGACAGCTGCGATATAGGTATAATTGATGCTTTGGTTTCCCGCGCAGACCTGACATTCATCGAGGTCATAGAAGAACTGACCCAGCGTGTAGAGCGCGAATGGGAGCGCAGCGAAAAACTGCCGACGCTGCTGCTGTGGGGTCTGCACGCGGCAATAAAGAAGCGTCCCGAAGATGCTGGGGCGTTCCCAGCGCGGCTCGAGGCCTTGTATCATGCGCAGCAAGCCACATTGATCGGGCCCGCTTCATCCGAAATCCATGCAACGAATTCTGGTTCAACCTGGCCCGATCCTGAGGACCCCTACCCGTTGGTTACGGAGTTGGCTGGCGCTACTGATCCTTGCGACAGCTCATCGATTCAAGCGAGCTGGATGTATCTGGTGGAAACAAACGCTTTACGCCCTCAGTCACTGTTCAAAGACTTGCGTGCCAACGTTCAATACGCCCAGCGGTTTGCTCATGTACAGGCATTGAGCCAAATCCGTTCCCCCTCGGGCGAGCTGGATGTGCTGCTTGTCGCAATCCAGGATTGCCTGGATGAATGGCATAAGACCCCCTCCTTGAAGACCCTGCGCACCACGTTGGCGGGCGCACTGATTTCAGAAAATCTGTCGGCTTTGGTGGGTGAGCCTTACGCGCTGGACAACCTGCTCGGCAAGCTGGCGGCGCTGGGGCCAACCTCTGCCTGTGAAGTAGCCTGTAACATCGTTGCGACTGCCTGCCAACGGAGGGTCGATGTGGCGCCTGCCGCATGGCTTGCGCTTGGGGCAACGCTCTCTCAGGAACTTGATACCCCGAACCTGTCAGACGTTGTAAAGCAAGTGCTCGACAGCCCGGTTGCGCTACTGGCAGAACGGGATGACGTCGGCCGTCATCAGGACTGGCTCACACGTGCAGGCAATGTCAATGACTGTATCGTGGACCTGCTCTGGTTGAGACTGGGTGATCAAAACCTACGCCACCGAGCGGCTGCCACCGATGCGATAGTATTTCTTGCCAGACACGAGCGCTTGGCTCTACTGGAACAGCTTGTCGCACGTCGAAACAGCCGCGATGTACCGACGCTGAAGGCTGCACAAGGAGAGTTCCGCTTTCTTGATGCAAAACTGTCGCTTGCCCTGGGACTTCTGAGCGGCTTGCAATCGACGCAGGCACCGCCCCTGCGCGTCATTCTCCAGAGCATGCTCGACCCGCAAACGTGCCACCCCCTTCTGCGCCAACTTGCATTGGAAGCCGGTGCGACTCATGAGCCTAACTCACCCGGCACAGCCGCTGTATCCAAACCTTTACCATGGGAAAGTCTGCAAGGACCAGAAGCGGTACTGGCCGAAGCGCAAGAAGACGAACCCGTCTACTTGCCAAGGCTGGCCAAGGCTTTTGCCTTGAAGCCCGAGGTAGTTGCCACACGAATTGGAGCGAAGATGATTGAATGGGGGGCAGCAATGCCGAATCTCGACCTGGATAAACCTCAACTAGAGGACGAGACGCCCTCCTCTCGCTACCGATCAGCTTTCCGCCAGCGCAGCTTTTTGGAGCATCTGCGCTGGCACGCGTTACTGACAGTAGGAGGGGAGTTCGCCGATGTATACCGCAGTTCTTCGCGTTTATTTGATGAAGAAGAATGGGCATCGCTGGTACGAGATGCCTGGGATGAGTACGGGGTCATATGGTCTTGATTACTCAAGGGTAGCTATTTACTGCTCGCATAAATGGCGACCCATCGGAGTGATATCTTGAACATGGAACAGGCTCTGGCCTTGTTGGCAAAAGCTCAACACCATCAACAACCTGCCTACGAGCCCAGCATCTTTGCCCTCGGCGGGAGAGGCTACTACGAAAATCCGACCACCGACCTGCTCGCTTTCTTCCTTGATCCCGCGCAGATACATGGCTTTGGCGACTGCTTCCTACGAACTCTACTGGGTTGTGTATGTGAGGGCTCAGTGCCTGACCCTGCACTTTGCCTGCCGCCCCAGCGCGAAGTCATTACCGACAATGGCAATCGCATCGACCTGCTCCTTCAAGGGAGCGACTGGGTACTGGTAGTGGAGAACAAGATACTCCATGGCCAGATCAACCCATTCGCCGATTACGAACTCCATGCCGCAGGACTAGCCAACAAAGGTTCAAGTCGCGCGTTTTTTGCCGTGCTGTCCCCTTCAGGGCAAAGCCCAGACAGTATGTGGATCGGTTTGAGTTACGCAGCATTCATCAAGGCGCTGCGCGAAGAAATGTCCCATCACCCGCAACTCCAGGCACTGGACAAATGGCAGGTGCTGGCAGCGGAGTTCTTGTTGCACCTGGAAAACATCACCGTGGAGCAAGCAATGAGTGTCGACAGCATTGAGTTCATCTTCGAACACCTGCCTCAAATCAACGCGCTCAACAAGTTGCGCGATAAAGCAATTGAAGCATTCAACAGAAAAATTCTCGCTCGACTCCAAGCAGAGATTCCCGGCTACGTGCCTTATACGAGACGGCACACTTGGAGTAACGGTCCAGCTCTGCGATACGCCTGCAATGACTGGGAGAGCTGGTCAGATGTAGTCCTCTACCTGGACTGCAGCCAATCCAAGCTGAAACCTTTCATACGGGTCTACCTGATCGACGCAGACGAGTACCTCATAGAACAGGGGCGTCAACTGTTCACTGGCATGAGTCGACAACCTTGGAACGAAGGTAAATCCATCATCGGTTTCGAGTGGGACCTGAAAGCCTTCGACGAACAGAAAGTCCTTGATACTGTTACAGAAAAGATGACGCTGCTGATGCACTTCGAGAACACTATTCGCCAAGCGTGAAACCCAGTGGAATCTGGCCACGGACAGTAACAGCAAAGTCCTCAATGAACTGGCGAACAAACTGTTTGGCCTCTGGCCATTCCCAGTGACAAAAACGTGCAGTTGGCCCTAGTCAGCGACCCGGATCCGGAAGTCAGGCAGGCAATGGTTTGATTTGAACTCACAAGCAGGCTGACCTCTTAGATCCACTGCACGAGATATAGTCCACATCATCACATTGGACGTCAGCTGGAAAACTGACATCACTTCGTCCAGACGAGTCGATAGGTTTTTTTTTCAGTGGCCTTGTCGTGATAGGGTTTTTCTCCTGGGATCTCGCGTGTTCGCACGCAAGGGTTCCCGTCGCACTCTTCAATTTCCACGCCTCCACCCAGTCGCTTCAACTCTGCGATGTTGTGCTCAAGCGTCGCCATCTCTTGCTTCCTCTTAGCAATTTCATCTGTGCTGGGCACTGCGAAAAAAAACAACAGCGCTAGAGGCAAGACCACGCCAAGATGAATCGCTACGATGGTGAGCCAGAATCGACGCCTAAGACTGTCACTGGCCGCCTGGTATTTTCGTGCAGCATTAAGCGCTGCGACGTCAGCCTCTTCAAACTTGCTGACTAGTAGCTTGGCCGCTTGTGATGCAACTGACTCAGCAATCTGCGCAATGGAAGCTCTCAGCGCCGTTGGTACCTGCTGCAGACTTTGCTCGACTCGCCTCTCCAAATCCGCTAAACGCGTAATCGCTTGCTCGGCAGCCTTTCTGTCATTCTCTGCAGCGCCCATTATGCCCTTGGCGGCAACGGCCATCGCTCGCAGGCTTTGATCATTTTCGTTCAAGTCTTCCTCCATTCCCATCACATAGCTCCATTCCCATCACATAGTATGTTCAGGGCCATCGCGGCGTTTTCGGGGATATTCTTTGCTTCGCTCCAGCGAAGGAATAGATCGCTCGAACTCCGCCCCCCGCATTTCTAGTTCCAACCATTCCCGATGCGGCATGCTCAAGTCACAGATGTCCCGCAGCTGAGCAAAATGCATTGCACCACCTGCGCCCATGACCAAGAGCACGCCACCTGCGTCTACCGGATCGCCGTCTTGTATATTGCGTAGAAACCGCAGATATATTTCCGAATGCTGTCGCGATACCGGGTCGAGCTCGCGGGTGGCCTCCAACGCAGTTTGCTCTACCAATCGCTCAAGACTTCCCGCAGTCAATCTCAAACACTCGGTATCGAACGCGTCAAGGTATGGGACGACCCGGGATATCAAAGGAGTTTCGGTGTCGCTGGTGTCAACCTCGACGTACCAATGCAGGCTTCTCGATGTTTCGACCAAAGCGCGATTCTCACCTGATAAAGCTGCCATGAGTAATCGATGCCTTATCCGTTCCTTTGAAAGCTTGGCGCCCTTCATCTTGAACTCGATCAGTCGCACTACACCTGGAAAGCTTAACAGTACGTCTGCCAGCTCCCTGTCCGCGGGAGTCTGCTGTAGCAAGTTGACCACGCTCGGGAGCAAGGTATTGGCGTCCAAACATGACCGCACCGCGAATCCAAGACCGTATAGGAAATTTCCTATCACGACGTTTTCGTAGATTTTTTTTACTCGGTTCTGTTTGTTTCGGTCCCGAACCTCGCTCTCATCCTGTTGATCCAACTGGCCTCCTTAATTTCTGAATTCACGTCGTATGGAAGCCGTATGTGAACATTCCATATTGTTAGTGACCGCGTGGGTCGTTTCCATTTTATCCATGTACGTTTGTACTAGAGCGCCTCAGCATGAAAGCCTGACGTTGCCTTCGAATCGATAGGCCCCGCTTTTTTCTTTCACCCTTTCGATAGCCCGTGCCTCGTCCCGGGTCGTGGTGGGCGTTATGAGAATATGACACTTCTCTTCTAAATAGCATTGCCGGCCAGCCTCGGTCTGCAAGTCATAACCTGGGACCTGCCCCGAGAAGAAGAGATGCTTGGCGAGGATTGACTGCTTGCTTACAACGTCAGAGGGGTTACTCCATTTACCTCCATCCTTGAGCTTCAAGCGAGACTGCCTCGACTGTCGGTGCTGTATAAGCCTTTTACGAAGATTAACGCTGATGCCCACCTTCAGAAGCTCGCCCTGATCAGTGACGATCTCATAAAGACCAGGGGCCGTAGGCACGGCCGCTTCGATCTCAGAGAAACGAATCACAGGACACTGTTCGACCATTCGTTCAGTTTTTCCCTGCAATGACGGCGACACCAATCCGATCTGCCAGATCGAGCACCGCGTCGTAGACAATAGGATCGTCTACCAGGCTGCGCGAAACACCTTGTGGACGAAGCGAACCTCCGGGAATACGGTCACCAAAAAGAACCACAGCTCGTGCAGAATCGTCTTGCCTGGATACCCAATACAAGCCTTGCGCATCCGGGCATTGGCGATGGATCGCTTCGGCCCATTTGCGCGTCGCCGGGTACTGATCCTTCTCAGTGTCGATCAACTGCTTACGGGTGATGCCCAATTTGCGTAGGGGAACGCTGGACAGATCGACCAATTGCAGCGGTTGATCGATCTGGACAGCGGAGTGCACCTGTCCAGCTAGCTTTCTTTTATCGAAACTCTTGAAGCCTGGCGTATGGGGAACATCGTGAAAGACGGTCTCCATCAAGGCGCACTCTATTGTCGTACCACCATATAACGTTGGAATCGCTTGCCCCTGGTCATTCTGGATTGGGCTGAAACGTGCGTTGCCCTGCACGCCTGGGTTGAATTGATCGGGCTGGTATTTGTCGTGGTGCACGCGATGGAGCATCACGCCTTTAGCCATTTCAGTGAACGTGACGTGCAACGTAGCCTCAGGCGCCGGAGTCACGGATGCCGCCGAATCATCCGACGGCGGAGCCCCACGTTCACTGCCCTTAGCACTGCGCTTAGCCATGGGCGATGCCTTGAATCTCGTCCAGTGCCGCGTCGATCACTCGGTCAGGTACCGATGCCAATAGGTCCTGGGGCTTTTTGCCGCCCAAAAAACTGTTGTCTGAACGGAACCAGTAAGCCATACCCCAGCTGTCCTTGTGCCCCTCGAAAATCTCAATGACTTTGGCCAGCGCCTTCAACGGTCGGTAGCTTGTATCCGGGTCCAGACCGTAACCGGGGAAATAGTCGACCCCACCATGATTGATAGCGAAGATCTGACCTTGCTTTTTCCACTTGTTGGGCTGGGCGCTGGGGTTTCGGGTACTTAACTGCGCCACTTGTGCAATGTCGGCGGCGGTTAGCCAGTCGCCACTCTCCAAGACCGCCTTGCGAGCTTGGACCAGCATCGCCGCCTCCTTGAGCAAACGGGGCGAAGGCGGCTTACGCGTAACAAAGACTTCGGCCAATCGTTCCAGGGAATTCAAGTCTTGGCGCTCCTGCAAAACCTCGTACATCGAGGACGCCACATTTGCGAAATTCTCAGCCAATGCTTCGAAAACGTTGGGTTTGATGTGATCGAAAGATACGACCAGCACTCGATCCGCATGCGAGCGGCTCAAGCTAGCCCGAGCCTCCTTAGGTGTACCTACCAAGGTGGAGACGCCCGATTGCTCTGTAACGCTCATGGAAAATCTCCTAACCAGTTATCTACGTTATCAAATCCTAGCATATCTTTGATAACCCTAGCTCTGTCCTTAACCTCCATTCATCCGGATGCATAGATAGAGTTGGCATAACCCAAGTCAGCACTGCTTGGATTCCCAGCGCACCACGACGTCAAATCTTCCGGCGGGCCAGCCCCCCTTAGGACTGAAGACCTGCACCACATCGACCTAGAAAGGTGCTTTCCGGTTAACAGGTATTGCGCGCAAGGCAACGCTGCCCCGGGATCGACACCCTTCGCGTCCAGCTCGTACGTCGACGGATCCTCGATCAAGTTGCATAAAACCCCTTGTGAAACTAGCACCCCCTCAGAAGCGCTCTCTCAACACAACTTTTCGTAGCAGCACACTGGCAAATGGGCGCATTGAGCAATACCCTGCCCGTACCGCCCCAACGTTACGAGCTGAAACATGTCAGGGATTGCCATATTTGAAAGCCCACGTTGGCTACGAGATCTTCTGCGCTTCTTGCCGCTGAAGAGCCAATTCGTCCTGTCAGGCAACATCCGCGACCTGCAAGCCTGTGAAGTGGCGCCCGGCACGGTGACCGCGCAGAGCTTCAACCAAACCCTCTGCAATGCCCTGCTCGATGCCGGCTACACCCAGGTCATCGCCTGGGATCCCGTGTCCGGTTTCCGGGTAGTCGACAAACCCGGCTGCGCCCCTGAAGCCGGCCAGACGTTGCTTCAGGAGCTTGGCCTGACTCCGGTAAATGGCGTAGCGCCCGCAGGTATCGATCTGCTGGGCGCCACCCTGCCACGGCTGGTAGGGCGTGCTGGCGAGCCTATCGCGCTGATCATCGATTTCGCCTCACGCCTGGTGGTTCGCAACGACTCCCTCAGCGCGGCTGAACACCAGCTCTTCACCCAGGCCCTGGTGCAATCCCATCAAGCTCGCAGCCGTCCGGCCACGGAGCTGCGCAAACCGTTCTTCAATACCCTGCTCTGGCTGGTGGAAAAAGAAGGCGATTTGCCCGACTGGTTGCTGGTCGACAACCCACGCCTGCGCCACATTCCCGTGTCCAAACCCGATCAATTGTCCCGCCGTGCGTTGGCACCGGCGTTGCTCAAAGGGCTCAGTGGCAGCCAGGGCGCCAGCGAAGGGGTCATGCACCAGGCTGTGGAAGCCTTCGTCCAGAACACCGAGGGATTGCTGCTGCTCGATCTCAGCGCCATTGCGCAACTGGCGCGGGTCGAGGGTGTCGCCATGGAGCAGATCGCCGATGCGGTGCGCCGCTACAAGATCGGCGTCACCGAGGACCCGTGGCTGAAGATCGACCGTCAGCGTATCCGGCATGCCGACGCGCTCGTCCACCAGCGGGTCAAAGGCCAGGAGCATGCGGTGACGCACATGCTCGATATCGTCAAGCGTGCAATGACAGGCGTCGGTGCCAGTCGCAAGGGCAACCGTCCACGGGGCGTGGCCTTTCTGGCGGGGCCGACCGGCGTGGGCAAGACCGAACTCGCCAAAACGATTACCAGCCTGCTGTTCGGCGACGAAAGTGCATATATCCGCTTCGACATGTCGGAGTTCAGCGCCGAGCATGCCGATCAACGCCTTATCGGCGCACCGCCTGGCTACGTCGGTTATGACGTTGGCGGTGAGCTGACCAATGCGATCCGCGAGAAACCGTTCAGCGTGGTGTTATTCGATGAAATCGAAAAAGCCCACCCGCGGATTCTCGACAAGTTCCTGCAGATCCTCGACGACGGAGTGCTGACTTCAGGCCGCGGTGATCGGGTGTACTTTTCGGAGGCCCTGATCGTGTTCACTTCCAACCTGGGGATCTATCGCCAGGGTGACAATGGCGAACGCGTTGCCAACGTCCTGCCGGGCGAAGCCTTCGAGCAAGTCCAGGAGAAGGTGCACAGCGAGATCGACCGGTATTTCAAGCTCGTGCTCAATCGTCCGGAAATCCTCAATCGAATCGGCGAAAACATCATCGTCTTCGACTTCATTCGCGAAGGCGTTGCAGTGCAGATCTTCGAACAAATGGTCAACGCCACCTTCGACGACCTGCAGGGACAGAACCTGTTTATCGAATTGGCCCCCCAGGCACGCCAGACACTGCACAGCCTCTGTCTGCAGGACCTGTCCAACGGTGGCCGGGGCATCCGCAACCAGTTAGAGGCACGCCTGCTCAATCCCCTGTCGCGGGCACTGTTCGATCAGGACGCGCAACCGGGCGAGCACTTCACGATCACCGAGTTGGACATCACCGGACTGAAGATGGAACGTCGCTGAACATGGACCTTAGCCTGTCGCGCATGCATTTTCCGGTCACTACCCTCGGCCCGGGGCGACGTATTGGCATCTGGTTCCAGGGCTGCAGCATCCGCTGTCCAGGCTGCATATCTGCCGACACCTGGGGCCCCGGGCACCGACGCTTGTCGCTAGAGCAACTGCTTGAACAGATAACCCCCTGGCTGCATGAGGCCGAAGGAATCACCATTTCCGGAGGGGAACCGTTCGACCAGTTCGACGCCCTGCGATCACTGCTCGAAGGCCTACGTCGGCTCAGCGAACTCGACATCCTGGTCTACAGTGGCTACTCCCTGGAGCAACTCGACGAGCCGTTGCTCCAGACCAAGGGCTTGATAGATGCCGTGATCAGCGACCCCTATATCGAAGCACTCAGTCAGACCATGGCCCTGCGCGGCAGTGACAATCAACGCCTAAGCCTGCTCACGCCACTGGGCCGGGCACGCCTGGGTCATTACGAACGTCCGCTCGAACCCACCGACAAGGCGCTCGACCTGATGTTTGACGAAAGTGGCAGCGTCTGGATGGCCGGCATCCCACGACGTGACGACCTATTGCGCTTACGCGATCTGCTGCATGAACAAGGCCATCATTTACAGATCAGCGCACACGCGTCGCGACGCCGCTGAGTGGAGCACACCCCATGATACGTTTCTGCCCTAACTGCAAAACCGAGCGCGCCCTCCAGGAAATGTTCTGCGAAGGGCTCATTCAGGAACAACCCTGCGGCTGGGACCTCGCTGGCGAACCCATTCGTGCCGCCGGCTGGCGGCCGCAAGCCGTCTTCACTGAGGAAACCCTCCCGCCAGTCAATCCGGCTCAGGGGAATGTTCCTGACCTGCTCTGCGAAAATGGTCACCCGATGGTCGATGGGGACCTGATGTGCCTTGAATGTGGCAGCTCACTTGCGCAAGTAACGTCTTACGACGCCCAGCCAGACAGCAGCGAACCAGAGGGCATAGCCCAGACCCTGATCGATGGTTGGCGCCTGATCCGTCAGATCAGCAGCACCGACGGCGTGCGAGAACGATACCTCGCCAAGCACGAGGAAACCGCGCAACAGGCGGTCCTGACCCTGTATCGACCCAGCGCCGAACCGGACCCGGCGATCTATGATGTGATCCGCCGACTGCCACGCGAGCACGTCCCCGAAATCATTGCCACCGGCCGTTGGGATGACCGTGCCTATGAGGTCATTGAAGAACTCACCGGCGGGACCCTGGCAGAACTTGGCAGTGTGATCCGCGACAGCGACAGCGTGCACCATGTGGTCAACGAACTGGGCCTGGCGCTGCATGCTTTCAACGAGGCAGGCCTGCGCCATCGTGACCTGCGCCCGGCCAGCCTGCTGGTACGTTCCCGCGAACCGCTGGACCTGGTCATCAGCGGCTTCGGCTCGGCACGCCTGTCCGAGTTCGACCTGGACATCGTGTCGCCCCTGGAAACCAGCCGCTACATGGCGCCCGAAGCCATCGCAGGCGGCGTTGCGGCTGCCTCGGACTGGTGGAGCCTGGGCATGATCCTGCTCGAGCAACTGACCCAGGGCGCCTGCTTCGACGGCATCAATGCCAATGCATTTCTTATTCACGTGCTGGCCAACGGAGTACCGATCCCCGACGACCTCGACCCGCGCCTGCACCTGCTGCTGCGAGGTCTGCTGGCACGCGACCGTCATCACCGCTGGCAATGGCCGCAGGTCGAAGACTGGCTCAACGGTATTACGGTCGAGGCTCCGGCCTCTTCCGTCCAGCAAACGGACGATGGTGAAGGCGCGACCCTACTGTTGGGCGAGCGCCGCTTCCACAAGCCCGGCGTATTCGCCCTGGCGGCAGCACAGGCGGATAACTGGCAACAGGCCCTGGACCATTTGCTGCGCGGTGTGATCGTGACGTGGGCCGAGCAGGCCGGTCTCGCCCCTTCTCTGGTCGCCGGCTTGCGTCAGGTCGTTCAGCACGAAGGGATCGAGGACGACTTCCGTCTGATGCTGGCGCTGAGAATCCTCAATCCGGAAATCCCGTTGATTCATCGTGGCGACATCGTCACACCAGGATGGCTACTGGAGCACCCACTGGAAGGCTATCGCCTGATCAGCGGGTCGGTCCCGGACCTGCTTGAGCAATTGCAGACCGACAACTGGCTGTCGCGTCTCAAATCCCGCGCCGAAAACGTACGTCAACGTGCCCTGCACCAACACATCGAGTTGGTCGAAGAGCAACTGCGGATATTCCTGCTATCGACCTCGCGAGCCAAGCTGTCCACACAATGGCAAGAGCGCCAACGCCTGTTTCCAGACACCGACCATCCAGGACTGACCTCACTGTCGGAGCGTCGGGTGATCGCCGAAGAAGATCTGATCGTGCTGCTCAGCGCGGCGATCAGTCAGTTCCGTTCGGGGGCCTCGATTGTAGAGGCCGCCGCCGAGCTGGCCAGGGCTGCCGATGTCGGTTGGTTCGACGCCGAATCGGCGACCCAACTGCTGTTGCATTCGCGACTTGAGCTGTACCGCAGTGTCGATGAACGCATCCAAGGTTTTGCCCGTTGTGGCGTGCCGGCAGTGGACGAGTGGGCCGAGCAGTTCCGCCTGGAGCGACGTATGCCGTTGGCCCAGGCACTGGTGTTGCTGGCCATCCCGTCCAGTCATTGGCTGGAACCACAGAAACAGCAGTACGTCTCACAGATCCTCGACTTCTTCGAGAAGAAGGTGGTGACCGCAGTGATGCGCGGGCCACTAGTGCGTATGAGCATCGGCAAGACCACCGCACGGGTCGACATCAATGAACTGAACAGCGAGCGCAGTCCGGCCGCAGCTTTGCTCGATCACCTGCTGCAACGTAATGCCCGGGCAGTGAACCTCGACCCAGAGAGCTTTCAGCTCAACGGCCAGCTGGAATCGCGCCTGCATGCCCTATACCGGCAAAGCGCGCTGTACAAACGCGACACCGGCATCGACGGCCTGTACCTGGGCTTCCCGTTCCTGCTCAATCGCGACCCTCGCGGCACCACGCGTACGCGGATCATCCCGCTCCTACTGTGGCCCGTGAAACTGCTGCTGGAGCTGGGTTCTCGTGGTCACGCCGCCTTGGCGTTCGACAGTGAGCGTGAGGAAGTGCGGCTCAACCCCGCGTTGGAGAGCGTGCTCGGCGCCGAAACCTGCAAACGCTGGCGCAAGACCGTCGATGAACTGCTGGGCCGCTCGTCAATTCGTGCGACGGATGTGATGGACGCCTTCGGCATGCTCGCCACCATTCGCTCACGCGCCCTTGGCGACCTGCCCGCCAGTACCGTGGAGATCGCGCCCTACCAAGACGAACTGGACTGCGCGGCGGTGCTGTTTCACGTGACCTTCATGGGACAAGCCATCGGGGAGGACCTGCGCCAACTGAAAACCCTGTCCCCCGCCGGTACCGGACTGGAAACGGCGTTGCGCCTCAAGACCGCCGCCGAAACCGCGCACGAGGCACCACCAGGCGAGCTGCAACGCTACTTCACCGTGGCCAGCGATCCCTCCCAGGAAGCGGCCGTGATCCAGGCCCGACAAAGCCCGGGACTGCTGGTCGAGGGGCCACCCGGAACCGGCAAGAGCCAGACCATCGTCAACATGGTCGCCGACGCCATCGGCCGCCAGCGCAGCTTGCTTATCGTCTGCCAGAAGCATGCGGCGCTGGAGGTCGTGTACAAACGCCTGGTCGCCGAAGGCCTCGGCCAACGCATCGTCATGCTCAATGACGTGAACCGAGACCGCGAGCCCGTCATCCGCGGTATTCGCGAACAACTGGAAAGCCTGTTCACGAACGGCAGCCAGGCGCAGAGCTGGCAGCGCCAGCGCGAACAGGTCGCGGCCCGCATCGAGGCCCTGGAGGGCGAGCTCGACCGCTTCCACCAGAGCCTGCATCGCCTGGATGAAAATACCGGCCTCAGCTATCGCAGGCTGCTCGGCGAGTTGATTGAATTGGAATCCGGCCCGGCCCCGCTCGAGTTTCCGGCCCTGCGCCAACGCCTGGCCTCCCTGGACCTCGCTAGCCTGACCCGTTTGGAGGAAAGCTGCGCCCCTCTGATTCGCCTGTGGTTGCCCGCACGCTACGAAGGCAGTCCATTGGCCCAGTTACAGTCGTTCGCCGCCGACCGGGCGACTTTGCAGGCTTTCACCGACAATCTGCAGAGTTTCACCCAAGCCGAACACAACCGTCAGGCCACGCTGCAAGCACACCCTGCCAGCTTCGAAATCGACGACCCGGCGCCGTACCGTAACTGGATAGCGGCCCATGTCGCTGCCCTGCTCGACCTGAAGCAAGAGCAACGTCTGCGCCTTGCGCGGTGGCTACCGCTTTTCCGCAGCCGCGAAGCGGGCCAACCCCCACGGGGCGAGTCGATTCTCGGTGAACTACAGCAACTGGATCAGCAACTCGGCCAACTGGATCAGGACCACTACGCCCCCGCCTTGTCACCGGCCCTCTGCCTGCTCGAAAACAAGGCCCTCAGGCATCTGGATCAAGACTGCACCAAGGTCATGGCAGCCCGGTCCTGGTTGGCGAACATCAACCCGATGCATCTGTTGCGGCGCAACCGACTGCGCAACTTCCTTCAGGGCCAGGGGGAAAGCCGTGTTATTGAAGCACTACCAACCCTACAGGCAGCCATCCGCCTTGAAAGCCAGTGGCGACCATTGCGCGCCGAGTTGAGTACGCTGCACCAGGCGTTGGAACTGGAAGCTGTGAGTCAGCAAGCCTGCCTGGAATTGATCAGCTTCGTGAAGAGCGACATCCGCCACCTGCTGGAAATCCAGGCGCTGGCCGTGGCATTGGCGCAATCGCCTCGCGCCCGGCAGGCCGATGAGGCCGCCCTCGCCGGCGACAAGCAGCATCTCGAGGCTCTGCTCAGCGATCTCGATGCTTCGCTGATGCGCCATGGCGTTCGCCAATTCAGCCTCGAGCAACTCAAGATACTCGGCGACTGGCTGGGCGAAGAACTGGTGCAGCAGCTGCAGCACGCCATCGAGCACAATCTGAGCAATCAACTGTCTCTTGATCGGCTGCATGAAGCGCTGCCCTTCCTGGCCGCCTACCAGGCATTCCGCGGGCGCGCTGCTCAGTTGACGGTAGCCGACTTGGAGCTGCTCGCATTGCTGCGCCAACGCCAGGAACAGTTGGACAACATCGCGCCCGAGCAGCTTGAAGCCGCGGTGCGGCGCCTGCTCAACCGCGAAGCTCGACTGGGTTGGAAACACCGCGTCGAGCAAACCAATCCCGAACTGCTGTTCAGCCAGGACGAAGCCCGTGCCAAAGTCGCCAGCCTCGCGCAAGCCGATGCGCAGATGCGGCTGCTCAATCGCGAGCTGCTGGCCAAAGCCATCAACCTTGATCACCTGGGTAATCGCAAACAATGGGAGGATGTCACTCGCCTGACTGGCAAACGCTCACGACGCCTGCGCGAATTCATTGAACTGGGCAGTCACTTAGGCCTGATGAGCCTACGCCCGGTGTGGTTGATGAACCCGGACGTCGCCAGCCGTGTGCTGCCGCTCAAGGCAGGCCTGTTCGATACCGTTATCTACGACGAAGCCTCACAGATGCCGGTTGAGTTCGCCCTGCCGACCCTGTTCCGCGGGCAGGTCACTGTGGTCAGCGGCGATGAGAAGCAAATGCCGCCGACGGCATTCTTTTCCAGTCGCATCGAAAGCGACGAAGCCGAAGTGTTTGATGGCGACGAACCTGATGAAGACGCGGATGAGGAACAGCGCGAAGCGTTCGAAGACACTTGGAATCGTCGCGAGATCAAGGATTGCCCCGACCTGCTGCAACTGGCGCGCAACGCCCTGCCCAGCACCACATTGCAAATCCACTACCGTTCGGCCTACCGTGAACTGATCGGCTTTTCCAACGCCTCGTTCTATGGCAATCGCCTGAACGTTCCGGTCCGTCACCCGCAGGCGAGCATCCAGCGCATCAAGCCGCTGGAGCTGATCCAGGTCGGTGGGCTGTATCAAAACCAGAGTAACGCCCAAGAAGCCGAACGGGTCGTCGAGTACCTGAACGAATTATGGCAAGAGCCTTACGACCAGCGACCCTCGGTGGGTGTCGTCACCTTCAACCGCAAGCAGGCCGACCTCATCGAGGAGCACTTGGAGCAGCGGGCAGAGCAGGATGAACTGTTCCGCGCCGCCTACACCCAGGAGCGCGAGCGCAGCGAAGACGGCGAGGACATGTCGGTGTTCGTCAAGAACGTGGAGAACGTGCAGGGGGATGAACGCGACATCATCGTCTTCTCCTCCACCTTCGGTCGCAACAGCCAAGGCACATTCCGTCGTAGCTTTGGCGTTCTGGGGCAGACGGGTGGCGAACGACGCCTGAACGTGGCGGTGACCCGCGCGCGGCGCAAGGTGGTGATGATCACGTCGATGCCGATCGCCGACATCTCCGACATGCTCAACACGCACCGTGCCCCCAACAGCCCGCGAGACTATCTGCAAGGCTATCTGGAATATGCTCGCGCGCTCTCCTCGGGCGAGTTCAGCAGCAGTACCAAGTTGCTGGAGCGCCTGCAGACCGACCGCAGCAGCCAGCATCGTGAGCAAGGTCTGCAACGCGACGGCTTTGTCAGGCTGGTCGGTGAATTCATTCATTCCCTGGGATGGCAGGCCGCTCCCGCCAGTGAAGGCGACGCTTTCGGTCTCGACTTCGCCATCGAGAATCCAGGCACGGGCCTTTACGCAATCGGCATCGAGTGCGATGCGCCTTGCCATAATCTGCTGGAACGTGCCCGCGCCCGGGAAATTTGGCGCCCATCCGTGCTGCACCGCGCCATCCCGCACATCCATCGTGTGTCGTCGCAAGCTTGGTATCACAGCGGCGACAGCGAACGCTCACGACTGCGTGAAGCAATCGAACACGCCATGCAAGTCGAGCAGCCGCTGCAACCCAGCCCTACTTCAGTTGATACGGAAATCTGCCAATGAGTGGTCCCAAGGTCGTTCGCATTGTTACCCGCGAAGAAATCATCGCCATTTGTGAAGGCCACCTGCAACGTCTCGAGCGCGCCGTGGACCGCTGGCAGACACAGGCCACAAGGCTTGGCGAGCTCAGTGAACAGGAGCGCTCCGCCTCCCTGGAGCGACACGCTCGCCTTCGCGCTCTGCTAGCAGAAGACCGATTGGCGGAACTGCAGAAGGCTGTACCAGTGGAGATCGAGCACCTGCGCCGTGACTTGGAGGACCGCGAAGAACGCGCGATCATTCGTGCCGCCGAGCGACGCCAACGCGACCGACGCGTCCAGGAAAACGCAGAAACCCTGCTTGACGCTTTGCAAGCCAACCCCGAAAGCGTCGACCAGGCCTTGCTGGAATCCCTCTCACGATTGGCCAGCGGTGCCAGTCGGGAAGATGCCGAACGTGTACTGGCCGAGGGTTTCGCCCACTTGAGCAAGGCAAGCGAGAAGCCAACCCTGAGCGATACCCAACGCGCCCTGGCGCAGCAACTCAAAGTCGACGAACCCGAGGTTTCCCTGCGCGAATGGATTGCGGCCCGGGAACCGGATGCAACGCGCGACGTAAGGCTGCTACGCATTGACCGCCACATCGTGGAGCTGCAACTGTTGCAAGGCACTGAACGTGCCGCGCCGTTCCTCCTGGCACTGGAAAGCGCTGAAACGGAAACCGATGCCAAACGACGCAACCTGCTGCTCGACAGCCTAGTACTCGACCTCGCCGCGTCCACCCGAAACTTCCGACGCCAACGCGAGTGCCTCGAACAACTGCAGGACCTGGCCAGCGAAGTCAAAACCTACACAGGCATCGAACACGCGACCTTGCTCGATCATATTGGCGCTTGTACAACCGACACCGAGCTCTCGGTAACCACTGGACTGATCGAGCAGTGTAAAACGCTTATCGCTTCCCACTTACAGGACCAGGCCGCCCTCGCCCGCCGCGAAGCCGTGCTCGGCGGCTTGGCCAGCCTCGGCTACGAAGTGCGCGAAGGCATGGCGACTGCCTGGGCAGAAACCGGCAAGGTCGTGCTGCGCAAGGCCGCTACTCCCGGCTACGGAGTGGAAGTGGGTGGCAAAGCCGACAATGGCCGCCTGCAGGTTCGCGCCATAGCCCTCAGCAGTGATCGCGACAAGGCGCGGGATCGCGATATTGAAATCATCTGGTGCGGCGAATTCCAGCGGCTGCAAGCCTTATTGAAAGACAAGGGCAGCGAGTTACTCATCGAGCGTGCGCTTTCGGTAGGTGAAGTCCCACTTAAAGAAACGAATATTTCCGAGCCGAGCGTAGAAACAATCGCTGGTCAGCAAAAGACACTTCATAAATGAACCGCTAACTCATCGCACCGCAAGCTATTGCCAACATGCTCTGCGGTCTGGGACTCAGAGCCCGCTGGATGCTTTGCTCAGGCGCTGCGTAGCACGACATGCCCGAATGCGCCTCAAGGTACTCGCACAACGCGGCTGATCAGGGATAGATCGCTCCAATTGACCGGTTCATCACCCGGTACGCCGCGCTGCCGACTCGCATCAGCTTTGATGATGCTGGCGTCCACCGCAAAACCTTCGCCTTTGACCAGGCAGGCGTCCATGCAGCGACGCAGCACTTCATTGCACAACCTGCGAAACAAATCGCTGTCGCGAAAACGGCCGTGCCTATTTTGGGAAAAGATTGAGTGATTGAGGACTTCATCTTCAAGGTTCAACCGGCAGAACCAGCGATTTGTCAAGTTCAAATGAGCCTCTTCATACAACCGCCGCTCAGAGCGAACTCCATGGTGTTAGCCAACGATCATTATGCGGATCATCAGCTTAGGATTAATCGAAGGAAGTCCAATCGGCTATAGAAATCAGCGGGGTGATGGCGCAGGTCGCTCAGATCGAGACACTGATCAATGCTGCGCAGGAGGTAATTGGCGGGAATGAGATACTCAAGGTTGAACGAGTAAAACAGCCGCTCCCGCCCACTTGATAACTGTTCCATCATGCTGTGCGATCGCCCCCGGCCGATGCAGAAATGTTGCTGTCGGTCAGACAGCGGAGCTAATTTTTAAACCGAACCGGCCGATACTAGCCGGCGGCCGGCCAAAAACACCGCCAGGCAGTTTGTCTAGACCATCCACCAATAGCTGATGCAAGAAGGCCAATCTGTGTACCTACATCGTTGGAGCTACACCCTACTAACTTGTCTGCTGCCACAGTTGAGCCTGGCCAGCACACTGCATATAGATCCTCGTGCCGAGAGCCTTTACCAAGAAGCTGTTCCATACCTACTACAAGCGAATGACAAGCTCGAAGCAGTGACAGCTGATACCCCAACAACAAGCGAAGAGGAGAGGCAGCGCTCCCTGACCCTAGCCGAAGAAGGAGGTGCGCTGCTCAAACCTGCCTTTACTTTGCTTGAACAAGCAGCGGCCCTTGATCATCCCGTAGCCCAATATCGTCTCGGATTGATTTACGCGATGCTGTCTCCGAGCGAAGTGATCAAAGAGAAAGCCTGCCCCTTGTTCGAACGAAGCCTCGCCCAAGGCTTCGCTCCGCCAGCACTTGAAATTGCCTCCTGGTGCTTGGCGTTTACCGATACGCCCGAGTACCAAAACGCCTTGCAGGCCATGGAAACCAGCATGCCAGTCTACGAAAAATATTTTCCACAGCCTGTTGTCCGGCTTGAATGCAAGCCTGAGGAACCCGTGGGTTTCGCCATGCAGTGGGGCGACGGTCGTGATTATCAAGCTGAAATCTACCGTCTACAGGGCGACAGCAATCGTGCGCGTCGCTTGGAGTATTACCAGAAGGCTATCGATACCAATGACTGTTACAAGGCCAAACGACGCATGGAATATCTTAAATAGCCCCCGCCTATTACTGGTTCCAATGCATGACGGTTACGTCAGAGACAAGGACGAGGCCCATGGGACCTTTTGCGCTCCTTTCTCTCTGCAGGAAAGCTCGCGCCCGCTGGTTGAACTGTTACCCCTGTTGACATAATGCGTGTTACTCAAGGAGGAGACACGATGGATAGTAAGTTTGCTGTTGCGCCTACAGAAAATCATCTCAAAGAGATGCTGAGTTATTGGAAAGTATCTGGAATCCAGTCATTTTCCCTGAGCGAAGCGCTCCAATGGTGTGCCACGCACTATCCCGACATGTCCCCCCAGCGATTCGGCGCTCTCCTCCGCGACGCGGCAGCCAATCGCAAGCGCGTTAGGCAACAGGTCTCCGATCTGGTGTGGCAGCTCAACAAGGAAAACTTCATCCCCTACGACCCAGCCGTCGACCCTACGCCGGGAAGTCGTGACGCCGCCGCCTGGGTCATTCGCCTTGCTCTGCAGGAGCGTCTGGATGTCGCTCAAGGTGAGATTCTCGATCAGTACTGTGCGCTCCTGGCCACAGCTATCGAATACCAAAAGCACCCAAACAAGACATCTCAGGAAATAGCTGATGGCCTAGCAGGCCTGCTTCGCGCGGACAATATTGAGGAGTTCCTCGCGCAAATCTCGGAACTGGGCGCAGCGGAATATTTCAGGACAATCCATCCAGAGGGCTTCGCAAACCATGTTCCGAATCCGGACTGTTCGAGCACCGGCCCGGACAAGAATTTTGACTTCACGTTCCAAGCCGAGGGCATTCGCTTCAACGTCGAAGTGAAAGCGTTTTCCAAGGCCTTCTCTAGAGACGACGAAGGAGGCGCGAAATACTTCTTGCCAGAGCCGATCAAGCAGCAGCTGTACGATGTCGGTATCGAAATGAAAGCTACCCTTGCCCCTACTATCGGTCGTTTTCTTGGAGACGCGAACTGCCAGTTGGTGCGCCGCGACAATGACATGAACGTCGTATTACTTTGCTGCAACGATCCGGATGAATACGCTGATGTCATGGAAAGTCTGCACGGGCCCTATGGCCTAATCAGAACTTCCAGAGCTGCGGGTAACAACCCACTGCTACCCAACTCAGTCATCCCCAATCTGTCGCTAATGACCAACATCGATGCCGTGGTGGTCTGCCTGACAGGCTTCCTTCACTCGGGCATCGTCAACACCTTGCGATTCAGTCGGGCCTACAAGCTAGATGGCTTAAGTCTCTCAGACCCCGAGCACGCCTGGGATTTCCGCTTCACCTTCCCGTGCGGATTCTGGCTGCACCGTCCCCCAGCGGAACAGCTACGCGAGGTTAGCCTCCACAAGGTCTTCAACTCGCACCTCTCGCTGCTACTGGCCTACTACAAACAGCACAACATGGATTGGCAGGCCGCGGTCTTGTCGCTGATCAATCAAAAACGGCCTTGATGCGAACACGACGCGTAGCGGCCAAGACAGCTTTCGGCCAGAAGCGGACTTTACGTAAGGAGTGGCGACCAGGTCTGATGGACGATGCGCAATCGAACCCATTACCGCCTAAGTAGTTACCTTGTGTATGACACGTACTAATCCGTCTTTGAATTTTCAGCTTGTGCTTGGGTAATATCATGCATTTCAGTCCTGACATCGGTGCAGCAATGCCAGCAGAAATAAGGCAACAGGATGGGCTGACACTGACCATCATGCCGTGTCCAAGCGGCCGGACTGGCTGCATTGTCGTTCGACTCGCGGGTACTGATCTGCGTGCAGAAATCACATCAGAATGGATTTCCGCTGAGGATAACCAGCATCTACTGGACGGATTCTTCGCCTCGGTAGCGCAACTTGAGGAAAACACCTCGAAAGATTGGCTTTCTGAAAGCGAGGATTTTGCGATCTCGGCCTGCCTGGATCCTGCTTTTCCGGGATTTGTTTTCTTGCGCGTCTACTTGGGTTCAACGTCAGATGACGGCTGCGATTGGCAGATAAATGCTTCTTTGTTGGTCCTCCCGAGCCAAGTCGAGCGTTTTGCCAAAGACTTGTCCGCCATTTAACGACACGGTCTGACTCAAGGTATTGAACCGCAAATGAGCAAACTGGGTTGCAAGTGTGGCCATGTGATTACCGATCAGACCGACAGCTTGCCCTATAAGGCAAGCCTGCTTCGCGACGAGGTAGAAAATGAATTTTGGGAAGAAGTGCACCGTGAGCTCAAACCTCTGGTAGAGGCTGCGGAGTCTGGAGACAAGGCTGCGATAGCTGAGAAATCTGGCCAGTTCACACCCTCGCTCAGCGCTACTGACGGACTGCAGGGCCGGATATCCAGCATCTACATTCACAGAATGTCGACTGCCTACGAATGCCAGAACTGTGGACGCCTTTGGGTGCAAAAGGATGCCAGTGAAAGATTTGTCTCCTATGTTCCTGAGGAAGGCGCATATGCGGCAATCCTGGCAGTGGCATCAGTAGAGCCTGGCGATCAGGACTGAGTGTGCGCGATCGGCCGAAAGCTGCAGTTGCAATTGGCTGCATTCGGCCAAAAGGGGCCGATAGGATTAGACTACACCGAAGTCCGGTCAGAGATTATTTACATGCTGATTGAATGCCAAAGGTGTGGCCAAGGTTACGTTCGAGCAATGCGGGTCAGCTCTACACAACTTTCGCTGTGGGTGTGCGAAGAATGTGAAGCAACGTGGACGACTCAGGCTGCGGTGAATGTCTCTAATTTTGAAGACTACGGAACATTAATGGCCGGCATTGGACGCAGTGGTTTATGGTCAGAGTTGGAGCAACAGTGAAAATTTCGTCATTGCATACTTTCTGTCAAATGCCCGCTTTTGGCCGATTCTGTTGAAAAAGTCGGTCATCAAAAACTGCCTGGTCATCGACCCGTGAAAATGCCTTTTTTACACGCGGCTACGTGAAATCTGCCTCTGGACACCCCAGCCGAAAGTAAAAATTTCAATGTCGGACGCGTACTTTTCAGCTGCGGAAACCATGGCCGACTTTTTCAACAGAATCGGCCGAAAGCAGCTTGCAAACATTTCCCAGGCACAAAAAAGCCACTCATCTGAGTGGCTTTTTTGTGAATCTTGGAGCGGGAAACGAGACTCGAACTCGCGACCCCGACCTTGGCAAGGTCGTGCTCTACCAACTGAGCTATTCCCGCGTCTTGGTGTGGCGCATTCTATAGATTCCAAACACGCCGTC